>MDTB01216842.1_pt1 | contig 80608 bp, 82 predicted proteins | sample 811161 | NCBI WGS metagenome assembly MDTB01 (sample SAMN05326650, study PRJNA326480) | marine metagenome | isolation source: seawater | place: Mediterranean Sea | collected 2009 | reverse complement strand
TGTGGATTGAAAGACACATACGTTCTTTGCGCTTAAATAGCAGTACCCGTGATCGTACCCACTTTGCAGCACTGTCTGATCGGATCCCTTCACCCGACCTAGTACGGGCACCCACCGCGCAGGTTGTCCTCGGGGCAGCAAAAAGACGATGACGAATCCACGGAAAACAAAAGTCCTGGCGCAGCATTTTCATTAAATACGGTTGAGACATTGCGAAAGCAATCATAGGTCTCAGGTTTCAGTCTTCTTGGCCGCTGTTGCGATGGACTAAGGTTCACCTCGCAATACCTAACGTCGTCGCTACCGGTGCTCTCAAACCAAACCATTGACGCCGGATTGTCGTATAGATGCCGATGACAAAACTTGAACTAAATCATAAAACTCGATCGGAACTTTGGAACTACCTCGACAAGGTTTTTTCTGACGACCTCGTCTACCGAGGCCAACATCCAAGCCAGTTGGTCGGCGAGACCCCAACGCCTGAGTATTTAAACCGTGCCATCAACCCCAGCGAGTACGGTCGCACACGTAACTTTTACTCTGGGAGTGTGACGCGCTTGTCACCTTACATCAGGCACGGGCTCACAAAGAAACCCGACATCGTAGATATCGCGCTATCGAAGTACGCAAAAAGCACCAGCGAGAAATTCCTTCAGGAGTTAGCATGGGGAGAATTCTGGTCCGCAGTGGCGGAGCGATTGGATGGCGATCTATGGTCTGATCTCGAGCCTTATAAAACTGGCTATGATCCCAAAGATTACGCAGACGAGTTGCCGCGAGACATCGTCGATGCTTGCACGCCGAGTGCAGCGATGAATCACTTTATTCGCGACCTAATGAGCAACGGTTACGTTCACAACCATGCGCGAATGTATCTTGCTGCGTATATCGTGCACTTTCGGCGTATCAAATGGCAGGCTGGCGCTCGCTGGTTCATGGCGCACCTACTGGACGCCGACCTCGCATCGAACAATCTATCGTGGCAATGGATTGCCAGTACATTCAGCCATAAACCCTATATCTTCAATCTTGACAATGTCCGGAAGTATTGTGGCGACGCGGTAAACTGCGACCCATCTGACAACACAGAACTGGAAGGCACTTACCATCAACTGACGAAGCGCCTCTTTAAGGCCGAGCTATGAGCAAGACGCTGTGGCTTCAGCCTGATGACCTGAACCCACAAGTCCTGCGGGCAGAACCTTGGGACGAGTTGGTCTATGTATTCGATCCTGAATGGCTCGCCAAACGGCCTCATTCTCTTAAACAAATCCATTTTATTTGTGAAGCACTCGCATCACTGCCTACGCCTGTCACGGTCTATCGTGGCAACCCGCTAAAGATTTTCAGCACTGATCGAGAATCGCTTAGCACGCTCTTCGTCGTCGAGCCAAGAGATATTGAACTGAGAGATCATCTGGCACAGCTGCCGTCATCGGTCACGATCAATTGGCTGCCAAAGAGCGTTTGGCTACGTGCCCCCGACCAGACATTTAAACGATTCTTTAAATACTGGAACGCCGTCAAAAAACAGATTTGAACCACCGCATACTTTCTACCTCTCCAAATGCGGATATCGCAAAGCCCATATTGAAGCTAATAGATGTCGTTAGGAGCAATCAACACGTGGATCTAATAAACAATCGCGTGTTTGAAGATTAGTGGGACCTTCTCTATAGGTGGACAGCCATAGCCTCAATTAACTTCGATGCGCTTGTGACTGCGGACTCCACTCCTCGGCCAACTCCCCAGTCGCCGCACGCGGCTCGCCTGGTCCGAGGGCAGAGCCAGTACGGGAGCTTATACGGTTGATCCACCTGCGAGTAGCGCCATCGGTGAAGGCCAGGACTCTCCTCTACCTCAATACCTAGAGCTGCGAGAGCTGACAGCATAGCCTGCTTTACTTCGTCTCGTGGAGCATCGAAATGCTGCGCAGACCAGCCCCCACTCGCGTGGGCGACCAGTGTTTTCGCACCCACTCGTCCTGGTTTTCTCGAACTGCACTCGATCCATTCGATCAGGGAGTCCTTAACCACCGCAGCTTCGAATTCTAGCGATTGAGTCGGGATGCCCAGCAATGCAAAACAGGGCGAGTAACTCACCCCTTGCAAATCGACATCCATAATTGATGCCGTCTGTTCGGCAGGCGCAGTGCTTATGACGAAGTCACATTGTTCTACCGACTCATCTTTAAAGTGCACCAAACAAATGTTCTCTTGGCTAATTACTGATCGAACCTCGCGCTCAAATTGAACCTCACTAGTCGCTAAAAGTGATTTAACGAGCGCACCCATGGCAGGCGTGCAAACGTAATGCGGCTCAAACCAATCTCTTTTATAGGCCTTAGCACCCGGAGCAAGCGTTATTACCCGGGGCGTCCATTCCACAACACTTGAAGAGTGCTGAGATAACACATCCTTAAATAGCGGCGTTCGTGCAGTAAAAAAGGGTGCGCCATGATCGAACTGAGCATCATCGACGCGCCGAGTCGCAAGACGCCCTCCAAAGCCTCTACTTTTCTCAAAAACAATTAATTCATGTCCCATTTTTTGGAGCTCTGAACCGAGATACCCAGCGGCTATACCAGCACCGATTACACCAATTCTCATCTCAATACCTCGCTCATTCAAAACTGTGCCTGTACCGCTTGTCCCTAGGACCCAACACTTTGTGAGGCCACTAAATTGAGCAACGTCCGAATCACTTTCATTCCGACCCAATGGTCCATCAAGTTATGCCCTGACAACCTTTAGACGCGTGCATGGATTGGATGCATTCGCCATATCACCAATCACTTGTACTGGTCTTTCTGACGGTGGCTGCTTGCCGAGTTCTGCCAGCGTTTCTCGGGCGTAGACCAGTCTGGCACCAGGTAGTGCAGCTTGGTAGTCGCACGAATCGTCACATCAGTTCCTTCTGCCTACCCCAGACCAAAGTTGACTAAACGTTGACTAAATGTCCTTCAATGAAGAAGTGCCGTGTGGCTACACCGGCAGCGGCAACTAATGTCGGAGCATCAGCAAAAATCTCGCAGACTCTGAACGCCTGGTCTGAACTGCCAAGTTCCGCCACCAACGCTTCCAGCAACTCGGTTGCTGCCGTCACCCACGCATGACTCACACAGTGTACGGGATTGCACATATGTTATTCCTGACATCTGTGTAAGTTTCGAACCTGCCAAACTCGCACGCTCAGTGTCAAAACCCACGTTTAGGCAACGCCATGTTATGGTGCATCTAATCGGTAGTGTCAGAGACGCTGCTTGAAGAACCGGCGGGAGTACAGATGTCGATCGTTGACACCCAGACCACTGATCCCCACTCACTGAATGCGCGCTGGGTACTCACCATTTTTCTGCGGACCTGGCCATTCATTCGGCCAGTCGTCAAACATCTGTTCGCCTTTGTGGGGTTGTCGGCGATTGTTGGCCTTGTTGCAGCTATCATCACGTTGATATTGATCAACATTGCGACGGCTGGTGTACTGGCGGGTGATCCGATCGGGGGTATGGGAGCGGCAATTTTTTCGCTCGACCCGGCCGTCTATGTGGACGCAGCTTCCCTCGATGAGACGACCCGAAAGACACTGCTCTGGCCATCACTTGCGTTGGCTCTTCTGTTGGCGTTGATTGGTGTGCCATCGGCGATGGGGCTGTACTACTACAGCATGTGGATTTTTCAGCAGATCAATCAACTGATGCGCATTCGCCTGGTTGACCAATTGCAAGCCCAGTCGTTGTCGTTTCACGCTAAATCCGAGACCGGTGACACGATCTACCGCGTTTACCAGGACAGTGCGATGGTGACCCAGATCATCCGATCCATCTTTCTTGATCCACTGATGATGATCGGGCGTTATATGTTCGGATTATTCTTCGTGTTGGCATTCGATCCATTACTGGCACTCGTGTTGGTCCTTGTGACCATCCCCATCATGATGATTGGGTATTATTTTTCGCCACTCCTGAGGACACGGTTCCGTCGTGCACGGGAAACCAACAGTTCGTTGACGTCATGGATTCAGGAGAGCGTCCAGGGTATTCGAGTCATCAAGGCCACGGGCCAAGAGGCAAACCGGGTTACGGGGTTCAAGGAGCATTCTGAAGAGGCGCTTGCTGCAGCGTTCAGAGCACGCGTCTCGCTCGCGCTCATGGGTATCCTAGTGTTTTCATCGGTTGGCCTGGCCATCCTGGCGGTTGAGGCACTCTCGGCGATCTGGTCAAACCAGAAAGCAGCAACCTTTGGTCAGTGGATCCTGGTGGGACTAGGGTTCGCTATCTGGAATTTCGGCACATTTTCAGCCGTGCAGAATCGATCCAACAACGGACTCGGTGCGTTGCGCGGTTTCATGGCGATCTGGGGACGAGCGCAAGACATGGCAATCGGACTCGGGCGAGTGTTCGAGATCCTGGATATGGAGCCTGACATCCAGGATGCGCCGGATGCCGTTGATCTACCTCCGGTTAAACGGGGCGTGGAATTTCGCAAAGTGGCATTCGGCTATCTGCCTGATCGACGGGTATTGTCCGGAATAGATTTCGAGGCGGCAAAAGGTACGGTGACCGCGATCGTGGGTCCAACCGGTACGGGTAAATCTACACTCATGTCGTTGTTGCTCAGGCTGGCGGACCCCGACGATGGGCAGATCAGGATTGATGGGCAGGATATCCGAGGCGTCACCGTCGATTCCCTGCGCGCATCTATCGCCATCGCCACCCAGGAAAACATCCTGTTCTCGGCGACGGTCATAGACAATATCCGTTTCGCCGTGCCGGACGCAACTGATGAAGCTGTGCAGGCAGCCGCGACCGTCGCCTGTGCCCACGACTTCATCGAAGCCTTGCCCGAGGCCTATCAAACCTATCTGGGTGAACGGGCTACAAAGCTTTCAAGTGGTCAGCGGCAGCGTATTGTCATTGCCCGCGCCGTCATCAAGGACGCTTCCGTACTGATCCTGGATGAGCCAACGGCAGCGCTCGATGCTGAAACTGAAATCGTGGTTCTTGAGAATCTGAAAACCTGGGGTAAGGAACGATGCATCTTTCTGATTACGCACCGTTTATCGACGATTCGACAAGCCGACAACGTCATTTATCTGCGTGATGGTGGCATCCTGGCACAAGGTGCTCACGACGACCTGATGGCTACCTCCGATGTCTACCAGCAGTTTGTCGCAGCTGAAACGGGGGACGAATCGTGAGTGAGCAACCCGTATTGGACATATCCACCCGGGAAACACTGTCACTGATCCGGCGCACGCTACGCCAGGTTTGGCCTTATCGGTACCAGGTGGGTGTCAAACTGATCCTAAGCCTGGTCGGTGTCTCCGTCGTCCTCATCCTGCCGTGGCCCCTCAAAATCCTGATCGACCATGTCGTGATGAGCATCCCCGTCGGTGAAGCACCTACCGTCTATCCCCCCTATGCTCAATGGATGCTCGACATGATGGTTGGCTTGTCTCCCATGGAGATCGTATGGACGATTGTTGGCATGAGTCTCGTGGGGATCGTGCTCATCGGTGCGTTTGGCAACGGTGAGGCCGGCGACAGCACTGAGGGGTATCTGGCTGAAGGACTGGATACCGCGACCAAAAGCGAAAATCAGGTCAACATTTCCGACAGCCGGGTAAGTGGTTTACTCGGGTATTTTGAATATCGCTATCAGCTGCGGGTTACCCATCGGATCAATCACGACCTGCGTTCATTGCTTTACGGTCGTCTGGTGGCATTGCCGATGCTCCGCTTTGCTGATGCCAGCATCGGTGACGCGGTCTACCGGGTCATGTACGACACGCCATCAGTCTCCCGCGTATGTTATGACATCCTCGTGACGCCCATCGTCAGTTTCTATGCCATCGGGGTCGTGATCTGGACCACCAACTACAGCTTCGCGGCCGTTCCATCGGTCGTCGCCATCGCCTCGTTGGCTTTGCCATTCGTCCTTCTGAGTACGCTGGTCATGACCGGAATCACGCGCCGACGATCGATCGCAAGCAGGCAGGCGGGCGCCGACACCACTGCCACCGTAGAAGAAGGCATGAGCAATATCGTCGCGGTTCAATCGCTGGGAGCGAACAAACAGCAGAGTGAAACATTTGAGAAAAATAGTGCGGCATCGTTCAGGCGTTTCCGTTTGTTTGAGTTCATGAACGTGCTGCTTGCAGGTGCTCAAGGTACCATCATCATCGGTCTGGTTCTGTATGTGTTCTATGACGTCGCGACCGCCATCATTGAGGGACGAATGTCTGCGGGCGACTACGCGGTACTGTATGGATATTTCTATCAGATCGCCTTTGCTGCAAGCGCCATCGGCGCGATCTGGTTTAATCTGCAGAATTCCCTGGCTGGAATGAAGCGGGTTTACGACATCATCGATAATCCCACAGATACACAGCATTTCGGACAGCACGTGCTCGGTGAAGACTTGAGGCAAGTCACGCTTGATGGTGTCAGTTTCGACTATCCGGATGGCACGCAGGCACTCAACAATATTAATCTGACCGCTAATGTCGGTGAGATGATCGCCTTTGTAGGCACTACGGGAGCCGGTAAGTCCACCCTCGCCTATCTGTTCCCAGGTTTCATTCAGCCGAGTTCGGGCCGTGTGCGATTCAATGATACGGACCAGTCCAAGCTTTCTATCGAGTACATCCGCCGCAACGTCAGCTTTGTCTTTCAGGAATCCGTCGCCTTTGATGACACCGTCGCCAACAACATCCGCATGGGGAACGTAGACACCGACGATGGCAGATTACGTCAGGCTGCTGAAACCGCAGGCGCCTTACCGTTCATCGAAGATTTACCGCAAGGCTTCGATACACGCGTCGGCCAGTCAGGCTCGACGTTGTCTGTTGGTCAGAAACTACGTTTGTCTATTGCACGTGGCCTGCTTTCCGATGCGCCCATACTCGTCCTCGATGAACCAACTGCGGCACTCGATCCAGAGACAGAGAATGCGCTGGTTGCCGCCTTACAGGCGGAACGATCTCGACGCCTGCTGATGGTCATTGCGCATCGACTGTCCACCATCCGTTCCGCCGATCGGATCGTCTTCATTGAACAGGGTCGAATTCTGGAAACTGGTAGCCATGACGAGTTGATGGCGATCGAGAACGGAGCCTATCGTCGATTCGTGGATCTCCAGGTCGGCACAGTTGCTTAGGTGAGCTCTAGGCGCGCACTTCAAATTGCTGAAAGTGCTGGATGTCTCGTACCTCGGAATACAACTCATCTACCCTTGCAAAAGCGGGTCCTGAACGTGCCCACTCGATCAATGATGCCACCCGAGCTTCGTGCCCGGTGGCGACAAACTCAACACGACCATCGACAAGATTGCGCACCCAACCCGTGAGCTGAAGACGCAAGGCTTCATGCTGCATAGAAGCACGATAAGCCACCCCCTGGACACGACCGGCTACCCATCCATAGACCGTTTTGTCTGCCAATCTCTGCCTCTCCCGGACCATCCTGGGTCAGTGTACCCAATTCGTTGCGATTGACACTGCCTCTTGGGGCCCAGAACTATGAGGTAGGTACACTTTCCTCTGAAATAGGTACACTGTTTCAAGAAATTCAGAGCGAGGGGGCTCTATGGACAATCTAACCGTGACTGAAGGAATCAAGTCGCTGGGCATCGAGCAATATGCTGAGGAGCTTGAGGAAACCGGACTCACTGTAGTTCCTCCCGAGGTCAACAATTTCGGCGAGGCGCGAATGGACGAAGTCGTCAAGCGAATTCTAGATCGCGCGAAAGCGATGACTGGTGTCAATTTCACCATTGAAGACGGACCGCTTGAGGAACTAGAGTTTCCTATGCCCAAAATCCCAGAGAAGGCTCTGGAACAATTGAAAGCCTCCAACATGGCGGATGCGATACTCAAGCCTACACAATTCCTGATTCAGAAGCTGACCCATGAACATAGGATTTTTCGCGACCTCGCGCTAAATCCAGCATCTGTGGCACTACAGAACTTCATTATGGCGGGCCAGACAAGGCTTTCCAGCGTGAACTGTTTCGTCAAATGGCAGGGCGATTTTGGTTACGGACCGACGCTCGGGCTGCATGCGGATCAGGCAGCGACGCCGACCCCATGGGGCGCTGTTGCTCATAGTGCTAATAGCACCTGGTGTCTGACTGATTACACGCTGGACGGAGGCGCACTCGCCTACATTCCCGGATCGCACAAGGAAGGTAGACCTGCACCACCATCCGATCGCGTCAAAGATGCTATCCCTGTGGAAGCACCTCGAGGCTCATTGATTGTCTTCCATGGCGCCACCTGGCATGGCGCATTTCCTCGAAAAGAGAAAGGACTGCGACTTGGGCTCGCGGTTTATCACCGTCATGCGGCCAATCTGCCCCAGGAAGACATCCCCGGGTTGACGTCTGACGCGATGATTGCTGATACCGATGATCCCAAGGTCTATCGCACAATTTCAGGCGTCGACGACAAGTTTCCGTATCGAGAGGAACAGAGCGAGGCCGTGCCACACCTAAAAGCGGCGACAGGCTGATTTCTCTCTTGTCGGCTACATTTGGTAGTCGCCAAAGCAGAGCAGCCTCAGTATGTCCGTATCGCGTCGGTGTAGTGACCCCCAAGTCAGTGGAGAGTCGCCGTTGGCATCACGCACATCAGGTTCAGCACCCGCAACCAGTAAGGTCCGGATGACCGCAATCGACGAGTAAGCAGCGGCTCTGTGGAGTGGTCGTTCGCCGCGTACTTTTACGGCAATCATGAAATTGGCGGTCACAACGCCCGTTCCGCATGCTTTGTTGGGATTGGCACGGGCCGCCAACAGTGCATTGATGATCTGCAGTTGGTATTGATCACCACCACCTCCCGCCAACGCGTGATGTAGCGGTGTTTCGCCGGAGGTGCCGCGACCTCGGTCGGGGTCGGCACCGTGCTGTAACAATCTTTGAACAATCGTTGGATGGCCAAGAAAGCAATGCACTGCCAATAGCGTCACGCCCTCTGTACCACCATCCACTGTCGTATTTGGGTCGAGTCCCTGCTCGAGTCGCCGCGCGATCAGCTCAACATCATCCGAGAGTAAATCGTGAGTATCGGGCATTGCGCTCTATGCCAGTGAAACGGCAGGTTGTTCAAGTATCCTGACGACGCCTCGGTCACCATCAACCTCGACCAGCTGTCCATCCTCAAATTGCTCTAACACCTGAGGAATCCCGCTGACACAGGGCTTCCCGTATTCTCGAGCGACCAACGCTCCGTGTTGCAGTTCTCCTCCAATCTCAAGGACTATAGCTGACGCGTTGATGAAAAGGGGTGTCCAGCCGGGATCCGTCGTTACGGCGACAAGCACATCTCCGGGTTCAATCTGCTTGTCGAACGGGTTGAGCAAACACTTGACGCGACCGGTGACAACGCCGGGTGATACCGATGCACCCATCACAAGATCGTCATCCAGATCATCGGGTAGGTTTGCCAGTGTAATCTTTGGTATGCGACCCCGTGAATCGATGAACATGGGGAAGCTTGGGACCCGTTCACGTTGTTGCTGTTGAAATGTCGTGGCCGAACGCGCGGCTCGTAGATCAAAATTGGAATCGACGATCGCCATATCGACATCATCCATGGACACATCAAAGATATGGTTGATTTCATCAAGGCGATTCGCCTCAACAAATTGCTCTGCTCGATACATCAGCTTCTTTCTAAGGCGAGCATACATCTGCAATATGTGGTGCTTGAAATACTCGCGAGCACCTGAGTAGTCGATACATCGCTGGTAGCAACGTTCAAGTACACGCCGTTTACGTCCGGTCAGTCGTTCTGACATTTCTTTGAAGGCGGCTTCTCGGCAAGAGACTTTTTCTGCATGCATTTTGCGTGGATCAAACGTGCCACCGCTTGAGGCAATACTAGCCATCTGCTGCAACGCCAAGCTCGGTGAATCACCGTATCTTTCGTTGCCGATTTCCATCTCGAGCGGACCTCTGACCCCAAAACGGGCGACGAACGCGTCCCAGGCCACCAAAAATCGCGCTGGCAAATCGCGTTCGATAACGCTGGTTGCCAGGGCATCAATATCGTCGAACAGTTCCTTCGGCAACATCATTGCAAGATTGTGCATAGCGAGGCCCATCTGGACCACCATGTCGTCCTCGTAACCCGCACAAATGTCGTCTGCCAATTGTTTAAGTTCGTCATCTTTTCCTGCCAGTGCACGTATACGCGCCTGGCAGAGCAGGACAAGGACCGTCGCAGGATAGGTGGCTTCAAGTGTCACCACACCTCCTTCCACCATGTCGTTCCAATAGCCGATCCTAAGCGGTTGATCGATGTCTATCTCGCGCGTGATGTACTCTTCAAATCGATCAACCGATGCATCGTATTTAGATTTGAAACGCGGTCCTTGCCACCATGCACTGATCAGTTTTGTGACTGCCGACTTCGAGTGCCACAGAATGCGCAGACCCCATCTGATCATGGCGAATGTCGTCCAACCAGTCGGTCGACTGCGATCGTAACGATCTATCTCGGTGGACGTAAACATTGCCACATAAAACGGATTCATCCGTTCGGCCTGCTCAAGGAACTTTTCCTGTTTCCCATACACCGTGGCAAAGAGATTGAAATCGATGTACATACGGCCACCACTCAGATACACGCCCATAGATTCCAGTGACAGTTCCCCTTCATTCAACCCGGCGAGCCAACGGAAAACCCCGTCAATCAGTGCTTCGAAAACTGATGAGCTCATCGGGGAAATAGCGTTGCTCATGGTGATGCCATCTGTCAGAAAACCATCGATATAGAGGTGGCGAATCTCGGCAGGCGAGGTCTGAAGATCCTTGTGCAGAGGCACATATGACGTGACGGGACGGGACTGAAGAACAAAGAGTTCACCGTCACTAAACGCCCACTCAATATCCACCGGTTCGTCGGCCCGTTCTTCAATTCGGCGCACGAGCGTCACGAGCTCACGGATCTGCATATCCGACAAACTTCGTAAATGTTCATGACGGCCATCGCTGGGCTCATCTTTCGTACCGATTCGATAATCGATCGTCTCTCCACTGGCCTTGTTGGCAACAATGGAATCAGGCGTAATTTCACCGCTAACCAGGGCTTCACCGAGGCCAAATGCGGAGTTGATTAGCACCTCATCGAAGTCGTTAGTCGCGGGGTTGATTGAAAATGCGACGCCGGCAGATTCACTATGGACCAATTGTTGGACAACCACTGCAATGCGTGGAGTCAGGTCAAAACCCATTTGCTGTTTATAGAGCATTACTCGCGCATCAAGGCTCGATACGAAACATGCACGTATCGATGACTCGAAATGCTCGGGCAAAACATCCAGTATCGTTTCGTATTGACCTGCGAACGAAGCACCGACAAGGTCTTCTTCAGGTGATGAAGAACGGATGGCACATGAACTGTTGTCATCTGGGAACATTGCTTTGAGTTCGCCAATTTTCGCAGCTTGTAAAGGATTCAGATCTAGCTGAACAGCCTCAGATTTGACGTATTCACATTTAGCATGGACTACCGAAAGGTCCTCCGAAGATGCGATCGAAGAGACGACTTCCTGCCAATGAAGAGACTCCTGCAGCACGTCGAACCAGGGCTGAAAGAATTCGGCGGTGAGCACTGCGCCGCGCGGCACATTGCGGCCTTCTGCGGTCAGTCGCATTAGTGAAGCTGCCTTACCACCCACTCTGGAGATATCTGGCGTGCTCTCCGAGGATAATGCAATCAGCATATTTGTGATTCCTAGGAGACAGTGAGACTAAACAGTCGATGGTGCGATCCCCCTATCGCGCCATCTCCTTGCTGTCGCCAGTTTCTATCAAATCATGCTGCTCGCCAACCTCAGTTTCCGTCTATCAACGCGTTTTCATCGGTATTGCAACAAACTGATAATCGTCAGAGTTTTGATCGTAGGGATGACATTCCAAATTTGCGGAGGTCAACCATATGCTCGCGGGTGGCGGTCCCAAAAAACAGGTCAGCGCCCAACAAACCACGCATGGCTTCTGGCGCTGATGACATGTAGTCATCGTCTTGAAGCAGATACGTGTAGTCATCGATGGGTTGGGTGTAAAGACGTTGGTAGGTGGCATGCAACACGGTACGCGTGCCCGGTATAGTCCTCTGTCCTGATCCATGCCAGACAGATCCATCCCACACCGCGACAGATCCCTTGTCGACTTCAATGGCAATTGAATCGCCAGCAGACTCTGAGGGTGTAGGGTGTCGTCTATGAATGTGAGAGCCGGGGATCACGCGGGTAGCACCCCCCTCCGCCGTCATACCCTCGCAAGGGACACAGAAAGTTACAACACAGTTATGCTCGGGGAACGGTGCTGGCATCCAGTTCTGATCGGCGTGAATACCTGCGGCGCCACCGGTATCCGGGGCATCAGCGGCACTCTGTCGCTTGATGGAGCCGAGAAATTGGCTTGCCCGCATTCCGTTGCCAACACTGACTTCAGCGAACGCCAGTAGTTTTGGTGCTGTCGCGATACGGTCTATCGCTGGATCGAGACCTAGGAGATAAGGTGCAAGTTCTCCCTTACCCGGACCTGCACTCGCATCAGCAATCCTGTGAATGACCTCTCGCAACGCATCCATGTCCTCCGGAGGTGCCACATCCTCGATGACTGCGTATCCATATTCCTGAAAGTGGGCGAGTGGCTCAACTAGACTTAATTCTTCGATACGGGGCGCGAGGTGTTCAGAAACACCATACGGCGCAAGACGTCCCTCACTTTTTGCGACACTGGTCATCAGTTGTTGTATGTCCTGCGGTATCGCGGCGCTGTCACTGGCTTCTGACATGGGTCTCTTCTCCGATCTTGGGGAACTTAGTGTCACCAATATACGCCTCTCAATTGACACTTGAGAATATAAACAGTGTGATTCATCAAAGCATTGGTCGAGGCTGGAAGGATAGAGTCCGCTGACCCGAAAGGATGTCGAATTACCTATTGTGGTAACTGTCGATCAAGGTGTCACCATCTTCCGTACGCCCGGAGTGACGAGTAGCTATGAACTGGCAACAACCATCGTTGATTCTATGAAGGCTAACCTACCTGGCTTGTTCTCTGGGATAATCAAATCGCAGATTTCTCGACGATCTCCAGCGCAGAGCTTCAAAACCTGGCCTGTATCCTGGCAGAGTCTGCAGACAAGCCGCGCGATGCAAAGACCGCAACCATCGTCTCCGACAACTTTCACCACGGATCGGCTCGTATGAGCGATGCCTATCTGGACACCGCAGAAGCACCCACGGGACTTGCCATTTTCCACTCATAAGACGAGGCTATTGCATCGCTGCTACAAGATACCGCTGAACTAATTCCTGACGCCGATATCTGAACGTCAGGTCTGCCCGGGAAACTATGTCCGATTCCAATCCATCTGAGGCCAGTGAGCAACATCGCTGGTGGCAGCGACCTGTCACGGCGTTCCGTCGCTGGTACTACGATCTGAGAGGATTGGTTCTCCAGCAATCTCCTGAATTTGCAGCTCGCGGAGCCGCGATTGGCATGTTCGCGGCCTTTACCCCCACCATCGGTATCCAGATTCCGATCATCATCGGGTTCTGGATGGCGATTCGCCGCTACTGGAATTTCAGTCTTGCAATTAGTATCGCGTGTACATTCATCACCAATTTCGCGACTGCCTTCCCCATTTACTACGTTTTTTTGGTGACAGGTCGAATCATGCAGGGAGCATGGGATGACCTGAATGGGTATGACGCCTTCGCGGATCGATTGTCCAGAATGTTGCCAGAAGACGCCGGTACGTGGGAATTAATCTGGGTGAGCCTCAACAACATCATGAGCACGTATGGCATCGCCATGGTCTTGGGTTCCTTGCCGTGGGCGATCAGCATCGGCGCGCTGACCTATTTCGTCGTGCTCCGATACGGCCGAATGCGTCGCCAGCGAGTACGCGCCAGTAGAGATGCACCTAAAATAAACTAAGCAAGCCCACAAGGAGACTCCAGAATGGATAGACTCAAAGGAAAAACTGCCTTCATTACTGGCGCAGCTCGTGGGCTTGGTTTCGCGATGGCCAAACGGTTTCACGAGGAAGGCGCTGAGATCATCATCAATGATCTACGGATTGAAGATGCCGAGCGTGCGGCTGAGCAGGTACAGGGTTTTGCCGTTGCCGGCGATGTCTCAAGTAGTGACGCCGTTACGGCGATGTATCGTGAGATTGTTCAACGAGTCGATCGACTGGATATTCTGGTCAACAATGCCGGCATTAGTGGTGCTGAAGGCGCACCGGATAATCCGCCAGATCAAGACTCAACATCGCTGCAGAACGATGGCTTGCTAGCGGTCAGTGATGATGCCTTCGATCGAATGATTGCGGTTCATCTACGTGGAACCTTCCTCTGCACGCGAGGAGCGATGCCACTCATGACCAAAGCAGACGCACCCAGTGTCATCAATATGGGATCTATTATGGGGACCTATGGCAAACCGGGCGGCGTCGCCTACTGTGCAGCAAAGGCGGGTATCATGGGGTTTACACGGGCACTGGCTCATGAGACTGCAGCGCGTGGTATTAGAGTGAACGCGCTGGCACCCGGTTTTATCGACACTGACATGACGGCACCTCTCGCCACAGCGCGTCCGTACCTAGAATCTCAAACACCGCTGGGACGATTCGGTCAGCCCGATGACATTGCCTGGGCCGCCGTTTATTTAGCGAGTGAGGAAGCCCGTTTCGTAACGGGTCAGGTGTTATCGCCCAATGGTGGCTGGTACATGAGTCAATAGCGCTTCGCAGACAGGACCTGGAGGAATCGTTCCCCATAGCGTGCGAGTTTAGCCTGACCGATGCCGCTGATATCCAACATTGCCGAGAGTGAATTCGGTTTCAAAGCCGCCATTTCCTTTAATGAGCGGTCGTGAAAGACGACATACGGCGGTACCCCTTCTTCTTCCGCTAACTCGCGCCGCAACGTACGCAGTTGTTCGTAGAGATTTTCATTATATTCAAGGTCATCAGGCCCGTATCCGCGTCGACGAGTTTTTGTGGACGAAACCGAACGAGACAGAGAAATCGATTCCTCGCCACGCAAAATGGGTTTGCAGGACGGTGTCAGCCGCAAACCACCGTGCCCTTCGACGTCCGCCTCGATCAGGCCGCGAACCAGCAACTGTCGAACCATACTTCGCCACTCGGGTTCTGATAGATCTTTGCCCATACCAAAAACCTGCAATCGATCATGGCCGTTACGTTCGATCCGTGGGTCTCCGCCACCGCGAACTACACTGATCACATAACCGGCACCAAATCGCTGACCAGTGCGGTAGATGGCTGAAAGCAACTGTTGCACCGAGAGGGTCGCATCCCATGCATCAGGGGGTGACAAGCAATTATCGCAATGACCGCAAGGTTCACCTGGGTTGTCACCGAAATACCCGAGTAGCACTTGTCGTCGACACGTGGTCAGTTCACAAAATGCAAGCATCGTATTGAGCTTGTGCTGCTCAATACGCTGTTGCTGTGGTTCCGTCTGGTCGGAGAGCATCTGGCGATGAAGCATGACATCCTGCAGCCCGTAGACCATCCACGCGTCTGCTGGTTCACCGTCACGCCCCGCCCGTCCTGTTTCCTGGTAGTACGACTCGATACTTTTGGGTAGATCAAGGTGTGCGACGAATCGGACGTCTGGTTTGTCGATGCCCATACCAAATGCAATGGTTGCCACGATAATGACGCCGTCTTCGTTCAGAAATAGGCTTTGATGATGACTTCTCGTCTCCGGTAAAAGGCCGGCGTGGTATGGCAACGCGTCGAAGCCCTGAGAACACAACCAATCTGCAGTCTGTTCGACCTTCTTCCGTGATAGGCAGTAGATAATGCCAGTGTCTCCAATATGCGCTTGCAGCAACGCCTTCAGCTGGTCACGCGCGTTGACTCGATGCTGGACCTGATAGTAGATGTTGGGCCGATCAAATCCAGCGACAAAAACGGGTGCATTGGGTATGCCCAACCGGATACGGATTTCTTCCCGGGTCTGTTCATTGGCGGTCGCTGTGAGTGCGATAACGGGAACTTCGGGTAACTGCAGACGGAACCAATCAAGTGCCAGGTAGTCTGGTCTGAATTGATGTCCCCATTGAGAGACGCAATGGGCCTCATCGATAGCAACAAGTGATACCGGACTCTGAAGCAGCCACGTCTGCGTGTCTTCCTGCTGGACCCGTTCTGGTGAAAGGTAGATCAGATCGAGTTCGCCAGTGTGAAGTTGCCGTCTGACAACGTATTGCTCCTCGCGTGTTTGATTGGAGTGAAACGCTGCAGCACGAATGCCCAAATGATCTGCGCTCGCCACCTGATCGGCCATCAAAGCGATCAGAGGAGAGATCACAACAGTGACACCTGGCAACATCAACGCGGGCAGCTGATAGCACAACGACTTGCCGCCACCCGTCGGCATGATTACCAGTGCATCGTCACCGGCGAGTATCGTGTTGATGACTTTGTCTTGTGGCGAACGGAATGCGTCGTAACCAAACGTGTCTCTCAAGACCTCAATCGGCGTCGTCACAATCGCTGATCTCTTTCTGCGGGATTCCTGGTCAACGTCTTATCAATTTCTCGGTTCGATGCGCTTAATGCCCTGCCCATCGATCGCCACATAGATGAGTCCGTCAGGACCTTGACGTACATTACGGACGCGACCAATACCTCGGACGACAGGCATCGCGTGTGTCACTTTGTTTCTCTCGAGTTTGCACAGCACGAGATAACCAAACTTCAACGAGCCAACCAGCAGATGATCCTGCCATTCAGGGTAAAGGTCACTAGTCACAAACGTCATTCCTGAGGGCGCGATTGAGGGAACCCAATACCAGACGGGAGATTGGTAGCCCTTACGTGTTTTGCCTTGGGCGAACCCAGTCCCATCGTAGTTGATGCCATGGCTTAGTATTGGCCAGCCATAATTCTGACCGGCCCGAACAATGTTGACCTCGTCTCCGCCACGCGGACCATGTTCATGGATCCAGATTTCACCCGTGCCCGGGTGCATGGCCATTCCTTGCGGATTGCGATGTCCCCTTGAAAATACTGCAGGTTTGACGAGTTCACGGAAGGGATTGTTCTGTGGAATGCGACCATCATCGTGAATCCGATAGACTTTGCCGCCATCACGAGCTAGATCCTGTGGATTTCGATCGCGGTTACCTCGGTCCCCAACAGAGAAAAAAAGATAGCCGTCGCGATCAAATTCAAGTCGACTGCCGTAATGTCGACCATCACGCGTATTGGGTGTTGCCTTGTAGAGCATTTCGTAATCTTCAAGCGAATTGTCACGCAATCGAGCGCGCGCAATTGCCGTGTTACTGCCATTACCCTCGCCTTCGCGACTGGAGTAGCTGAAGTACAACCAGTTGTTCTTTTCAAAGTTTGGGTGCAGTTCTAGATCCATCAATCCACCCTGACTATTGATGTGCACTTCAGGAACGCCTTCGATTTGACCAACAACGTTGCCATCCCGAAGACGCAGGATGGACCCGGAGCGCTCGCTCACCAGCATATCGCCATCGGGTAACCAGACCATTCCCCAGGGAATCTTGAGATCCGGAACCACATCGATGGCGTCATAGTCGTCCGCGCTATAGGCAGAAAAACTCAAACCGCAGAGGGTCATCACGGTCAACACAATGCTGTATACCAGTTTCTGTATTCCAGCATGTTCTTGGTCTGCATTCATTGTGATTTGCGTTATCCACTTATAGTGCGAAACCCGCCTGCATTTTGTCAGCATGCACTTCAGGAATTGCCATCCATCTGCACGCCGAGACACGCTCACGATCTTTCGAGACATGTCAAGGATAAGAAGACAGTATCGTCAAAGGTAGCCTGTGTATGCTGATCATTGCCTTGTTGTTGTTCTGACTACTAGTCATTGGCACCGAGGTGGCTGGTGTCGTGGGTGAAAAAGGGGCTCGGATATTGGCTCGGCGACCATGGCGGCGATATTACCGGCGATCCTGGTCGGCGGATTGCTGTTTGCGTTCGCGGCGATGATGACCGGTATTGCGGTGTTAGGTCCCATTGCAGGTATGATCGGGGTATTTTTGGCCCTCGGTCTGGTAGGTCTACTGCTGTTGGGCGCGATGATTGCCAGTATATTCGCATAATTCCACAAAAGCTCACGTTGTCAGGGGTATGGCAGAGAATTTGAGTGTTTTCTGTGGAACACGGCACTGCTCCAATGATCGAATGGCTGAGGAGAATACGCGCTATGGCATTTGCTTTTGACGCCATGAGACGTACAATTTTACTTTTAAACAAACGTCCGACACTGCTTTACGGGAGAAACCCATGGCTGAAACTGACACTCTGACATACCGCGGATCTGAGGCCGTAGCGACCCAAAAGGTACTACGGAATACCTACATGCTCCTTTCAATAACGCTACTCTGGACAGCCGCGATGGCCGGTGTCTCGATGGCGCTCGAAGTTCCTCCCATGGGCTTTATTCCATTGCTGGTAGCGTTTGGTGTGCTGTTTGCGATCAGCAAGTTTCGCAATAGCGGGGTCGGCCTTCTGCTGGTCTTTGTGTTTACCGGTATTCTGGGATTTTGTCTCGGTCCTATTATTAGCCTGTACGTTGCCGCCGGTGCTTCCCAGATTGTTGTTACCGCAGCTAGTTTGACAGGACTGATTTTTCTGTCGCTTTCGGGCTATACGTTAATGAGTCAGAAGGACTTCTCATTCATGTCCGGATTTCTTTCGGTTGGTCTGTGGGTCATGCTGGGATGTGTCTTATTGCTCTGGCTTGGACCGCTGTTTGGCTTTTATTCCAGCGCGTTACATCTGGCCATCTCTGCAGGCATTGTGATCCTGATGTCTGGCCTGATTCTCTACGACACCAGCCGCATTATTCATGGCGGTGAGACAAACTACGTGATGGCTACTGTCTCTCTATACCTCAGCATCTACAACATCTTCATCAGCCTGCTGCACATCTTTGGTTTATTTGGTGGTGACGAGTAATAGGTGAAACAGCCCTGGTGTTCCCGGGGCTTTCCTACTTGTGATGAATTGCGTGTACGTTCGAACCGACCATTCCTCCGAATTGTTCGCAAGATTGTCCAACCCATGACCTGCTGAACCATGCGCTTCGCAATCACCGTTCACGGTGGTCCTTACACCAGTCAGTCTTCACACTCAGCATTGAACTTCGCAAAAGCTGTCCTTCACGAAGGCCATGACCTCTATCGTGTGTTTTTCTATCACGATGGTGTCTACAACGGCAGTGAGATCATGGCGCCTCCACAGGATGAAATTGATCTCTATGGAGAATGGCGACAACTGGCGTTAGATCACGAGTTAGACCTTGTGGTCTGTATTGCATCTGCATTGCGTCGTGGTGTCATCAATCCCACTGAGGCAGAACGATACGAGAAGTCCGCGGCAAATCTTGGGAAACCGTTTACGATCAGTGGCCTGGGTCAGTTGATTGACGCAGCGCTCAGTGCTGATCGCCTGGTGACTTTTCGTGTCTGACTGCCAGCTCTTGTTCGTGCAGTCCCGTGCACCTCATGGCTCGCTGTTTGGCCAGGAAGGCCTTGATGCCATCCTTATGGGGAGTGCATTTGCCACTTGTGCAGTGTTAATGCACGGCGATGGCGTCTATCAGCTGATCCGAGACCAGCGATCTAGTGGGACCAGCACCCGCGATTATTCTGTGTCTTATGGTGCTCTTGGAGACTACGGTGTCGAAACCGTGTTCTGTGTTCAGGAAGACCTGACGGAACGACGATTAGTGGTGGACGATCTGGTTATTCCTGTCACGGTGATTGACCGTGCGGCTGTCGCCTCGCTACTGAACGACTACAACACCATTCTGGACTTCTGAATGATCCTGCACACAGTGAACAAACCCCCGTCTCATGCGGCACTCTCCGATTGCCTCGCCGTCATGGCGAGTGATGATCTGATGCTACTGATTGAAGATGGTGTCTACTGTCTTCATGAAGTGAGTGGCGACAGTCGCGTTCATGTCCTGACTCCTGATTTAGAAGCCCGAGGCCTTTGGGATCGACTGCCAGCTGAACTGACGGCGGTCGACTATGCTGGATTTGTTGGACTCTGCACACGCGTTAACAAGATCAAGACATGGGCATGACAGCCCCTAGTCTAAGATGAACGAAAAGCCAGTCATCCAGGTTGATAAAGAGGGATTTCTGAGGAACTTCCGTAGCTGGACCCAAACCGCGGCTCACGAGCTCGCAGCACAGGACGAGATCACATTGAATGAGCAACATTGGGAGATCATCAATCTGGTTCGCGAGTACTACGATGATTATCAGGTGTCGCCACCAACACGCGTATTGGCCAAGCTTGTCACGGAACAACTTGGCCCCGATAAGGGTCGCAGCATCTACTTAATGCAGTTGTTTACGGCAAGGTATGCGAAATATGTGAGCAAGATCGCCGGGTTACCCAAGCCAACCGGTTGCGATTGATCATCTGACTGATATTTGCCCTCGTCTTTTGACGTTATGAGGATTTTGCTCACTGCTTGCGAGTGTCACGACCTGGCCCACGATGGTGAGCGTCGGCCTTGCGACGTCAGTCTTGCGGACCTTTTCAACAATGTCTGAGAGTGTACCGACCAGGACCCGTTGCTTATCGGTCGTACCTTTCGCGATCAGTGCAATCGGTGTTGTGTCGGCACGTCCATGAGCGATCATCTGTTCGCAGATGCTACTCAGTCCTCCCAGTCCCATGTAGAACACAATAGTCTGGTTATCGTTGACCATCTCGTCCCATGGCAAATCGACCTGACCTTCTTTCGGATGCCCTGTCACGAACCGCACCGACTGTGCATAGTCACGGTGCGTTAAGGGAATCCCCGCATAAGCCGCACATCCGGATCCCGCGGTAATTCCAGGAACAATTTCAAACGGGATTGCAGCGTCAATCAAGGCCTCCATTTCCTCACCACCACGCCCAAATATAAACGGATCACCACCTTTGAGACGCAGAACACGTTTGCCTGCATGAGCGAGGTTTACCAACTGGTCATTGATCACCGACTGGGGCGTACTGGGCGCACCTGCCTTTTTGCCCACGTAGATGATCTCCGCATCACGCCGGAGACGATCCAGAACGCGATCATCAATGAGCGCATCATGCAACACGACGTCGCATCGTTGCATCAGATCCAGTGCTTTTAACGTCAGAAGATCGGGATCACCAGGTCCTGCACCGACGATGTACACCTCGCCCGTCCTGATGACATCGCCGGTCAGCAGGATGTTGTCTGCCTCTTCATCGCGACCACCCATGGCCGCCGTCGCACCAGGTGAGTCTAAAAATTCAGTGGTCTTGCGACGTCGTTGATCTACGTCCGGGAAAACCGTTTTCAGTCGATTGCGTCTTGTCCCCAGGTATCGTGCGAGACGCACAACACCTTCAGGAAGCAATGATTCGATCCGTCGCCTGATGTCACTGGTAAGGACTGGCGCCTGGCCACCGGTTGATACCGAGACGACAACTGGTGAGCGGTCTACAATCGCCGGGAAAATGACTGTGCACAAAGTAGGATTATCGACGACATTCACAGGTATACACTGCGTCTGTGCTTCTTTTGACACTGTCTGGTTTACGGTCGAATCAGACGTCGCGGAAACGACCAGCACGTGGTCGTTCAGGTCCTCTGCTCGGAACTCGCGGCGTACGACCTGATGGCGGTCGCCCGATAGCCTTTCCTCCAGTTGTGCGTCAATATCGGGCGCGACAACAGTGATTCTTGCGCCCGCCCTGAGCAGTAAATTCGCTTTTCGGATCGCAATCTGCCCCCCGCCGACCAACAGGCAACGTCGGTCCCTGACGTCAAAATGTAATGGTAGATAGTCCATTCATATATGGCTTTAGAACCTGGGGAATTCGAACTGATCCGTCCTGCTGCTGGTAATTCTCCAAAACCGCAATAAGTGTGCGACCTACCGCGAGCCCTGAACCGTTCAATGTGTGAATCAGTTCTGGCTTACCCGTCTCTGGATTTCGCCAACGAGCCTGCATTCGACGTGACTGAAAATCGAGAAAATTGCTACAAGAGGAAATCTCTCGGAATGATCCCTGCCCCGGCAACCACACTTCAATATCGTAGGTCTTTGACGCAGAAAAACCCAAGTCACCGCCACAAAGCGCAACAACCCGATAGGGAATATCAAGCCGTTTCAGGATGGACTCTGCGTGTCCGGTCAGTTCTTCGAGTGCATCCCATGATTCATCCGGACGACGGAACTGAACCAGTTCGATTTTTTCGAACTGATGCTGTCTGAAAATGCCGCGAGTATCTTTTCCATAGCTGCCAGCCTCACTACGGAAACAGGGGGTGTGACAAACCATTCTAGTCGGAAGTGTCTCTGCATCAAGGATTTGTTCGCGGGCGATATTCGTGACAGGTACTTCTGCAGTCGGGATCAGATAAAACTCTCGCTCCTCTTCGAGTTTGAACAGGTCATCAGCGAACTTCGGCAGTTGTCCGGTTCCAACAAGTGACGAACGGTTCACCACGAGTGGTACATTCACCTCTTCGTAGCCATTCTCTTGCGTATGGACGTCCAGCATGAACTGCACGAGTGCTCTATGCAGGCGGGCAACATTTCCGCGCATAACTGAGAATCTTGAACCCGTGATCCTGGTTGCCTGGTCTAGTTCTAAACCTGCCCCCTCAGCCAGATCGACATGATCTTGCGTTTTGAACTCGAACGATGTCTGATCGCCCCATCGCCGTACTTCGACGTTTTTTTCCTCGGTGGAACCTTCTGGCACGGACTCGTCCGGAATGTTGGGAATACTGAGTAGTAGCTCATCCAGTTCTGAGACAATGTCATCAAGCTGTGCCTTCCCAGCCTCCAGACGGTCTCCCAGGTCGCTCACGGCTTTGAGCAAAGGTTCAATGTCCTCACCTTGTGCCTTTGCTTTGCCAATGGCCTTTGAATGGGTGTTGCGCTCTGATTGTAAGGCTTCGGTCTCTACCTGCACTGCTTTGCGACGTGATTCCAGAGATTTAAAGGTCACGACGTCCAGTTCGTAACCCCTTTTTTTCAGCAGGACTGCGACACCTTGCGGATCGTTTCTTAGCACACGGGGATCAAGCATTGTAAGGAGTATTAGTTTTCATACTTCAGGGGGAGGGGCGCATCTTAGCAGTTGGTACTCTGTTTAACACGAAAGTCACCAGGCTAAGGCGCGTCAAGGCAGCAGTCTTGCCAGACCGATACCTAGCGCAGTGGCCATGAGACACAATACGACACTGCTGATGACGTAGAGGCTACCAGCCATCCAGCGCCCGTCAATCAACATCTCCAATGTTTGCAGGGAAAAGGTCGAAAACGTTGTGAAGGCACCCAAAACGCCGATCATGACAGCTGACTTGAATGCTGGTGAGGCCACGATACCCGCTGTCTGGATCCGTTCTACCAGACATACAAATGCGACACCGATCAGCAACGAACCAATGACATTAACTAACAACGTACCGAAGGGAAACGATTCTCTCAGTACATTAGTCATTCCCAACATGATCCCCCATCGCAACAGCGCGCCGACTGCACCGCCCATGGCAATAGCAAGAAACTCTGTCAATTGAAGTTCCTCAGCGATCTCATATCAGTCGTCTTGGCCGTTTTTCTGATCGTTTGAAGCACTCCCATCTGCGTAACGTTTCCACTCACTGTCCCCGTTGGCCTGTCGCACGCTGGCAAGCTTCTCACCCAACTGTATCTCCAGTCCGCGAGGAGCGGGTTGATAGTACTGGCGGTCTTGAAGTTCTGGTGGAAAGTAGCTCTCACCAGCGACAAAACCATCATCATAGTCATGGGCGTACCGGTACTCCTCGCCATGCCCCATGGTTTTCATTAATTCTGTCGGTGCATTTCGAATGTGTAGTGGCACTTCGTAGTCAGGAAAGTCATTGACATCAGAGCGAGCATCGGTGAAAGCTCGGTAGACGGCGTTGCTCTTCGCGGCAGTCGAGAGAAACAGAATGGCTTGTGCAATCGCAAGTTCGCCTTCCGGACTTCCCAAGCGTGCCTGCACATCCCATGCTTGCAACGACAACTGAAGACAACGCGGATCAGCGTTGCCGATATCCTCACTCGCCATACGCACGACTCTTCGTGCAATGTAGAGGGGGTCACAGCCACCGTCGATCATTCGGACAAACCAGTAAATTGCGGCATCGGGTGATGAACCCCGCACCGCCTTATGCAGGGCTGAAATCTGGTCGAAAAAAATATCACCACCTTTGTCGAATCGCCGATGATCGCTACCCAGTACCTCCTCAAGCGTGGCCGCACTGACCTGTCCCTCCACCGCCAGATCTGCACAGATTTCAAGTAGAGAGAGTGCCCGTCTGGCATCACCATCGGCCGCGAGGGCGATTGCTGTCTTCGTATCAGGATCAATCGAGATCGTTTTGGCGAGGACATCGTCGGTCGCCAGCGCCCTTTCTATCAACTGAGTGAGTTCCGTTTCGGTCAGTGATCGTAATTTGTAAACGCGTGTTCGCGACAAAAGCGCATTGTTGACCTCGAACGATGGATTTTCGGTTGTCGCACCGACAAAAATAACGGTGCCATCTTCGACGAAGGGAAGGAACGCGTCCTGTTGCGCTTTGTTAAACCGGTGAACCTCGTCAACAAACAAAAGCGTACGCATTGGCAACATCTGGCGAGCAAGATCGATGGCATCTCGAATATCGCGCACACCGGATAATACTGCAGACAGGGCGTGGAACCGAACGTCGCAGATTTCCGCTAGCATTCGCGCCAGCGTTGTCTTGCCAACCCCAGGTGGTCCCCAGAGAATCATTGAATGCAGATGGGATCGCTCAATGGCCTCGCGTAAAGGTTTGCCCGGCCCAAGCAGATGGGACTGGCCCATGTAACCTGTCAGATCAGTGGGGCGGACTCTTGCGGCGAGCGGTTCAGCAGCCTTTCCGGATTCTGAGAATTCTGAGTCGAACAGTGACATTGAACATGCACCAGATGATCTTTGTGCATCATACCGTTGTGGTGGCGCTAGTACATGGCAATGCGGGCAACAAAGAGGTTCATCTAACCATCAATGGCGTTATGGTGTTTAATGCCGTTCATCAATGACATCGATTCCTGCTGGAATGTCGAGTTGAAACACGTCGTCGTCAATCTTCGTATTGATGCGGACATCAGAAAGTTCGATGATTGTTTTTTGCCCGAGAGAATCACTCACCGTGATGGTCCGTGGCAATTTGTCATCAATTCTCACCATCATCGACTCAAAGAGACTATCCGCACTGCGTGGTCTGAGCAAATACTGCTCGCTGACAACAGGACCCACGTCGTTCTCCAGTTCGAAACGTTCGACAACGAATACATCGGAAATCTGGCCCGCATGACCACTCAATAGCAGGACAGGCACCTGACCAAGGTCCTTGTTCAGGTCTGAGATTGTGATCTGATCAAGACCCACGTCATAATTCCAGAAGGACTCACCATCTGAAACGAGGATCGGCTCAAACGGATCGTCCGCGACGATACGAAAACGCTGCCGTGCATCGACCCACAACTCACCGGTAACAGACTGAAGCGTTCGTTGATCCGCACTGAGCGTCTCCTGGCGATACTGGCTATGCAATGCTTGTATTCCCTGAAGGTACTGAACGAGCGGGGTTGCAGCACTCTCTACGCTTATTCGGTCTGAAGGATTCTGGTCTTTTAAGTCCTGTATCGCGGACGGTTGCGCGTTGTCTGCTCGGGTGTAGGTACCGAGCGTCAACGTCACCGAAAGCAACAGAAGACGCGCTAGGATGACTTTGAGCTTTTCGTACGGGTGCATCTGAAACTCCTACCGACGGACCGTACCCGACTATTTAGGTGGTCCGTTAGCCAGTACTTCTCGAGATCCATTGGTGTTCATCTCACTGACAACACCGGCAGTTTCCATCGCTTCGATCATCCGTGCCGCTCGGTTGTATCCGATACGCAACCTCCGCTGGACTGCAGAAATGGAAGCTCGCCTGGACTCAGTGACGAACTGTACTGCCTCGTCATACAGCGGATCGAGTTCGCTTTCGTCCGCGTCTTCCCCGGCTGCTCCGGCCAGTCCCGGCAAGAGTTCCGCATCGGAGCGAGACTCGAGGATGCCTGTAAGATAGTTGGGTTCTCCCAACTCCTTCCAACATTCGACAACGCGGTGCACCTCGTCATCCTCAACAAAGGCGCCGTGCACACGAACAGGTATGGGAGATCCTGACGGGAGGTACAACATATCGCCCTGGCCAAGTAACTGCTCGGCCCCACCCTGATCAAGTATTGTCCTTGAATCCACTTTGGATGAGACCTGGAAAGCAATTCGGGTCGGGACATTCGCTTTGATCAACCCTGTAATCACATCCACCGAAGGTCTTTGAGTGGCGAGAATCAGATGGATCCCTGCTGCCCGAGCTTTCTGCGCGATGCGGGCAATCAGTTCCTCGACCTTTTTACCGACGATCATCATCATATCTGCGAATTCATCGATGACGACTACGATATAGGGCAGTGCTTCGAGTCCCGGTACCGGTTCGTCGTCGTCCACCAGGTCGGCGTTCCACAGCGGATCAGGTATTGGTTCCCCTGCCTTCTCTGCATCTCGCACTTTTCGGTTGAATCCACTCAGATTTCTTACACCTAGCGATGCCATCAGGCGATACCGACGTTCCATTTCAGCAACACACCAACGCAACGCATTGGATGCATCTTTCATGTCAGTCACAACTGGTGTCAGCAGGTGGGGAATTCCCTCGTAAATAGCAAGTTCCAGCATTTTCGGATCCACCATGATTAGCCGGACATCTTCTGGGCTGGACTTGAAGAGGATCGACAATAACATGGCATTCAGTCCGACGGATTTACCGGAACCCGTCGTTCCTGCGACGAGTAGATGGGGCATCTTCTGGAGATCGACCACGATCGGTTCGCCTGAAATGCTGTGTCCAAGGGCCATGGATAGAGGTGAGTGAGAGTTGTCAAAAACCTTCGAGGTCAGAACCTCGCTCAATCGGACGGTTTCTCTGTCGACATTTGGGATTTCGACGCCCACGACGGACTTACCAGGAATCACCTCGACAACACGCACTGACGTGACGGCGAGCGAGCGAGCGAGATCCTTTACAAGACCAGATATTCGACTGACTTTGACACCAGCTGCAGGTTGGATTTCGAACCTTGTGATCACCGGCCCCGGTAACACAGCAACAACCTCCGCCTTGACACCATAGTCATGAAGCTTCAGTTCCAGTTGCATGGACATCGCTTCGAGGTCGTCCCGTGAATAGCCAGTATCAGTGTTGTCTTCTGCCGGATCCAGTAGATGGAATGGCGGTAGACCGTCGACAGAAGTTACCTTGAATAGATTCCCTTGGCGCTCTTTTTCTACTCGTGGAACAACGACTGGTTCGATCTTTTCTAGCGGCTTTTCGATGACGACTTCAGTTCGATCGGACACTTCCTCGACACGTTCCGCCAGTAACCGCTGACGACTCTCAGTCACCCGCTGTATCTGCCGTCGCGCAATCCACCATTGCCAGATTCGATGCCACTTCTGCTGTCCCCACCCGACCAGTTCGAACGTCAGGCGTCCAGTGGTATCCATCACCTGCAACCAGGAGAGATGGGTCAATGCGGCAAGGCCGATCAGAAAAATAGCGAGAAGTATCAGTGTGGCACCGACATCACTGAAGGCAGGTTCCATGAACCAAATCAGATAGTTTCCCAGGATGCCACCACTGCCTTCTCGCAATGTCAGGCCCCATTCGTAGAAGTGAAGGGTTGCTAGGCCGGTACCTGCCATGATCGTCAAGACGAGACCAAGTGATCGAGAACCAACGATCAACCAATCAAAAACTGGCGGATGCTCGTCACGGAACATCCGGATACACTCGACCGTAAGCATCGCGGGCAAAATAAACGCTATATAACCAAACAGAAAAAACAGGACGTCAGCGAGCCATGCTCCTGATTGCCCCACCAGATTGCTGACGTGCGTGCCGTGTCCAGAATAGGTCCAACCAGGATCAGTTGAATCGAAACTACTGAGTGCGAGAAAGAGATAAACGCAAAGTGCAGCCAGAAGAATCATCTGGCCTTCTTTCAATCGCTTATAGAGGGCTTCTCGGAGTGACAGACGATTGTCGTCAGCGATCTCGTCAGACTTGGAGCGTTTCGCAGCTTTCGCTTGGGGCACGACTAAACTCCTTAATTTTCATAACTTTAGATGATATATGGAGAATAGGCTTTTAGAAAGTAGTTTATTCCTTTGTTAATGGCCTCAGTGGTCTGTTGTGAGTGTGTCGTGAATCGGCACCACGAACCCGTTATCATGCGATCCGGTTGCGGCACCCTGCCGCTTGAACGAGTTGAATTAGGAGCTAAGTCCTTTATGTCTGGTCCCAGTAAACCATCTGTCACCGATGAGGTTTGGACTGATGAACGTGTGCAGAGTTTCCTCACCACTCCTGCCGTTGGGGCGGACAGTGCGGATTTCACAGTCCTACTTAAAGCCTATCGTGGAATGAGGCTTTCGGACTTTGAACGCTTCCTGCGTTTTTACATCGAAGCGGGACGCGATGTATATGCCGAAGATCATCGTGGGCGCACGATTTGGACGATCATGGAAAAACATCGTCCAGGTGCAGAATTTCTGGCAGTAAAAGAAGCGGTTTGTGGGGAGTAAAAAGGGTTCGGACTTGAGGACACATAATGGAACAACAACATCGCCAACTGCTGATTGTCGGATCTGGACCTGCCGGATGGTCGGCGGCGGTCTATGCCGCACGCGCTAATCTCGCGCCGACGGTCATCACGGGTATTGAAACTGGCGGCCAGCTGACTACCACTACGGATGTCGAGAACTGGCCTGGCGGTGACGACGGGCTGCAGGGACCTGATCTGATGGTGCAGATGCAAGCCCACGCGGAGCGATTCAATACGGAAGTGATCTATGACCATATCAACGAAGTGGATTTGAGCTGTCGCCCTTTCCGATTGATGGGCGATGCGGCTTTATATACGTGTGATGCGCTGATTATTGCCACGGGAGCATCTGCGCGCTACCTCGGTCTCCCTTCAGAAGACGACTTCAAAGGAAGGGGCGTCAGCGCTTGTGCAACATGCGATGGCTTTTTCTATCGGAAGCAGATCGTCTCGGTTGTCGGCGGCGGGAATACCGCCATGGAAGAAGCGCTGTATCTCTCGAATCTAGCCTCTGAGGTTCACATGGTTCACCGTCGAGATCAGTTTCGCGGTGAAAAGATCCTGCAGGACAGGGTCAGTGAACGCTCTAACATCCAGGTCCATTGGAATAGCGTACTTGCCCAAGTCCTTGGTGATGACACGGGCGTGACAGGGATGCGAATCCGGAATGTGAACTCTGAAGAGACAACAGATTTTGACCTCCAGGGCGTGTTTATTGCGATTGGTCATACACCAAACACTGAGATTTTCGCCGGTCAGCTCGACATGAAAGATGGCTACATTGCGATTCATTCCGGACTCAATGGCAATGTCACGGCGACAAGTGTCCCAGGTGTCTTCGCAGCCGGTGACGTTGCAGATCAGATTTATCGTCAAGCGGTCACATCCGCGGGATTCGGGTGCATGGCTGCGCTTGATGCCGATAAGTATCTAGAAAGTCTGAGCGCCTGAGTAATCAACAGAACAGAACTGTGCCATGGTTGCCTGATCGACCATGGTTCCCACCCACGCACGAAGCGCTGACGCAACCCAATGGTCTATTGGCGGCTGGCGGGGAACTGACCGCCGACTGGCTTACGTTTGCCTACAGCAGAGGAATCTTTCCCTGGTTCGACGAACCCCCGATGCTCTGGTGGTGTCCTGAGCCACGAACAGTAATCGCACCAGGTTCATTGTCTGTCTCACGAAGCCTTCGGAAGCGTCTGAGTCGCAATGACTACACCATCAGGGTGAATACCTGCTTTGCAGACGTCGTCGATGCATGTAGTCAACCTAGAAGCGCCATGGGTGATGATCCCGGTACATGGATTACGCCGTCGATGAAATCGGCCTATCTCGAATTGCACCGTCAGGGTCTGGCGCACTCTGTCGAATGTCATCGCGATGGGAAACTGGTGGGCGGACTGTATGGCGTTAGTATCGGTCGTATGTTTTTCGGCGAATCAATGTTCTATCGACAGACCGACACGTCAAAAATCGCTCTGGCGCATCTGTGTCGACTGTTGGAGGCAGAGCGTTACCCCCTGATCGACTGTCAGGTTGATAATCCACACCTTGCGCGATTGGGAGCCTTGCCTATGAAGCGAGATAAGTTCTGCCGCCTGTGTGGGCTACTATGCGCTCAAACGGGCCTCGAGTGGTCGTCGCTGCCATCCACCCTACCTGCGTGGTAATCTCAACCCCCTTTGGTCCTGCGTCCTACCTTTGGCTGATCATTCATCAACACCTTTTGCGGCAGAATCGACTTCTAAGATCAATGAACTACGCTTCTATGCTGCACCACCTCACGAATGCAGCTACCTGCCTGACCGTGATGCCACCACGTTATTTGTAGATCCCGAAGCCCCCATTGATACAAAGACCTATTCGCAACTATCAGCCGTTGGTTTCAGAAGAAGTGGGCGTTTCATCTATCGTCCTCACTGCGGTGAATGCACAGCATGTGTACCCGTTCGTGTACTCGTACAACACTATTCGCCCAAACGACGCCAGCGAAGAATCTGGAAACTGAATCAGGATCTGGCAGCAATACATCAGCAGCCTCTGTTCCGCGAGGAACAATACGCCTTATACCAACGATACATCGATACCCGACACATCGATGGCGATATGTTTCCTGCCAGCGAAGAACAGTATCAGTCGTTTTTGATCGAGGGGCGCCCAGAAGCGTCGTTCATTGAATTTCGCGACAGATCGAAGCAACTTATCGCCGTCGCAGTCATCGACACGTTGCAGGATGGACTCTCGTCGATCTATACGTACTTTGATCCTGACGAAGACAAGCGTTCACCGGGAGGCTTTGCGATTCAATGGAGCATCGAATATGCGAGACAGCTGGCGCTCCCTTATCTGTATCTCGGATACTGGATCAATGAGTGCCGCAAGATGAGCTATAAGTGCGACTACCAACCTTTCGAGCAATTTGATGGCCGACGCTGGTTGACGCCAACATGACCATACTCATTTCGGGGCCTTTGCCCATCTTGCTTGTTTCAGGCAAAATGCGGGCTTCTTCGTACCGACAGTTTTTAATGGCAAAAGAAGAAGCACTTGAGATGAATGGCACGGTGCTGGACACCCTGCCAAATACGATGTTTCGTGTGGAGCTGGAAAATGGACACGTCATCACGGCGCACATCTCTGGCAAGATGCGTAAGAATTACATCAAGATCCTCACGGGCGATACCGTTAAAGTTGAGGTGACGCCCTACGATTTAACGAAAGGACGGATAACTTTCCGGGAGACCTGACCCCTCCTGACAGCCTCTCGCCAGAACGGGGCTGAAGGTTGTCCACTTCTGTCTCCCTGGTCAGCGCTTATCTTTGGTGAGCGCTATTATTCATCTGAGGTCGCCGTTTCAGGCTCCTCAATCTCTAACACGAGATCATCGTCTTTAACGAGGACGTGAACAACGCCACCACCTGAAAGACGGCCAAACAGGATGTCCTCGGCCAGTTCCTTTTTGATACGAGACTGAATCAACCTCTGCATGGGGCGTGCCCCCATCGTTTTGTCGTAGCCGTGTTCCGCAAGCCAAATACGAGCTTCGTCGGTGACCTCCAGACTGACCTTCTTCGCATCGAGCTGAACCTGGACTTCAACCAGGAATTTGTCGACGACCGTTTTAATGACATTCTCGTCGAGTGCGCCGAATTGGATAATGGCATCGAGACGGTTCCTGAACTCAGGAGTGAACATTTTCTTCAGCACCTCCATACCATCACTCGCATGGTCTTGGGTCTTGAAACCAATAGATGCCCGGCTCATTTGTTGTGCTCCCGCATTCGTCGTCATGATCATCACAACGTTCCTGAAATCCGCGGCGCGACCATTGTTGTCAGTCAGGGTGCCATGGTCCATAACCTGGAGCAGCAGGTTAAACACCTCAGGATGGGCTTTTTCAATTTCATCAAGTAAGAGTACGCAGTGTGGATGTTTTGTGACCTTTTCGGTCAACAGACCACCTTGATCGTAACCGACATAACCGGGGGGTGCACCTATCAGGCGAGATACCGTATGAGCTTCCATATATTCAGACATGTCAAATCGAATGAGTTCGACACCCATAATCCTGGCGAGTTGTCGACAGACTTCCGTTTTACCAACGCCGGTAGGACCCGCAAATAGAAATGATCCAATCGGTTTGTCTCCTTCCTTCAGACCGGCCCTGGAGAGCTTGATTGCGCTGGATAGCGTGTCTATAGCCTCATCCTGTCCGAAGATCACCATCTTCAGATTTTCGTCCAGTTGCTTCAGCGATGCCTTGTCAGATGCAGAGACGTTGTTTGGTGGTATGCGCGCGATCTTCGCGACCATCATTTCAATATCAGCCACACCAATCTGCTTTTTTCGCTTTGAGGGTGGCTGTAATTGCTGGTAAGCCCCAACCTCATCGATCACGTCGATCGCCTTATCAGGCATAAAACGGTCGGTAATGTATTTTCCGGCGAGTTCTGCAGCAACGCGCAACGAACGGTCAGTGTACTTGAGCTGATGATGCTCCTCGAAGCGGGTCTTAAGTCCCTTCAGGATTTGATAAGTGTCGTCAATGCTGGGCTCTTCGACATCGATCTTCTGAAACCGTCGCGAAAGCGCACGGTCTTTATCAAAGATCCCACGATATTCCTGGAAAGTGGTTGAACCAATACAACGTAGGTCACCAGAGGCAAGGAGTGGCTTCAATAGATTAGAAGCATCCATGACACCGCCCGATGCAGCACCTGCGCCAATAATCGTATGGATTTCATCAATAAAAAGGATCTGATCATCCTGCTGTGTAAGTTCTGCCAGCAGTGCTTTCAGGCGTTTCTCAAAATCGCCTCGATACTTTGTACCTGCCAGAAGTCCGCCAAGATCCAGACTGTGAACAGTGCTGTTCGCAATCACCTCTGGGACTTCCCCATCAACAATCATTTTCGCGAGTCCCTCAGCGATGGCTGTTTTACCGACACCTGACTCACCGACCAGTAATGGGTTGTTCTTGCGCCGGCGGGACAGGATCTGGATAACGCGCTCAACTTCATCCGCCCGTCCCACCAGGGGATCGATATTTCCTTTTTTAGCCTGCTCATTAAGGTTGGTTGCGAAACTTTCCAGAGCACTGGGTGCTTTTTCTTCACCTCCTTCTTCATCCGTTGTCGCCGCGGTTGCGGATTGTTCTTCTGCCGACTTCTGAGTGCCGTGCGCGATATAATTCACGACATCGATTCGATTGACTCCCTGCTTGCGCAGCACGTAGACGGCATGGCTTTCCTGCTCGCTGAATACCGCAACAAGAACACTGCTACTCGAGACTTCCTTCCGGCCAGAGGAGTTGACGTGAAACATTGCGCGCTGGATGACGCGCTGAAAGCCTAAAGTGGGTTGAGTATCTTGTTCTTCGACGTTGGTTGATATTAGCGGTGTTGTCGAATCCAGAAACTCTGTCAGTTCCTGTCGCATGGCATCGGTACTTCCACCACATGCGCGCAATACCTGAGCCGCTTCCGCATTATCGAGCAGCGCAAGGAGCATATGCTCCACACTCATCAGTTCATGGCGTTTTTTCCTCGCGTCCTTGTACGCAAGATTTAACGTCACTTCCAGGTCTTTGCTTAACTGCATACCTATACCTACTATTCAATTAGTTGCGCCACACATCAGCGACATCCTCACAGCCTACCGATGACACGATCGAACATCCATGCCAATCGGCGTGAACCGGCCAAACGATGACGGTGGTGTTTTCGGTCCCAGTCTCACGTCCCATTCCAGAACACTGCAAAACTTGAACCAATTTGTATATATACACCAATTGTCGACGTTTCAGATCATCTATGAAGTTGCCTAAAGCAACCGCATGGTGAATACGACCAAAATTTAGGGTCTGGGTTTCAATAATCAAGCTCTCCCTGAGGCCTATGCCCGCTCCACAATCGAGAGCAATGGGTACTGGGACATCTGAGCATATTGATTCACCTGTTCGGACTTGGTGTCCGCAACGTCCCGGGTAAAAATACCACAAGTGGCTCGTCCCAGCGTGTGGACCGCCAACATGATCTGTTGCGCCTTCTCTCGATCCATAGAAAAGAACATCTGAAGGACCTCCACGACAAACTCCATCGGTGTGTAGTCGTCGTTCAACATCACCACCTTGTACATGGATGGTTCTTCCAGTTCAGGGATACTCTCCTGTACTTTGACAACCGGCGCATCCAGAACATCACCATCACGATCCTGACAGCGTATGTCTGCCCTTCTGGTCATTCTTATGTCCTTTGTTGTGTCCAGAGATGCGGTCATTTGGAACAAGTGTACCCTTTGAAGCAAAGGTCCTATTGCAGCAGAAATTGGTGATCGGATAAAGGTGTTCATAGGTATCGTCTGTCTTGCAGGCACCCGTGGGACTTCTTTGATCAAAGGTTGACGAATCGACGTGTTTCCCCATAAGGTTCCTAAGGAGTAAGACGCATCCGAGGGTGAATGGCTGTCTTCTGGTAGACGTCACGAAGCTGAGCTCTTGGGTTACTGGTAGCAGCCAGACTGAGATTCATCTCGCCTCCTCAGGAACTAGAAGCTTAATTTTGTAAAACGCAGATTTCGATCTGCTAGCTTCCGCGGTACGGGGCAGCGTTTTAGCAGCCAGGCATAGCAAGGAATTTTGATACAAACAGCGTAGTCTAGGATGCCTCATTAGAAAGCTGTCGGAGACCGGAGAAGAGGCTGAGCATGCCAACAGGCCGCGTCAAATGGTTCAATAACGCCAAGGGCTATGGATTCATATTGCCCGAAGAGGGTGGCGAAGATCATTTCGCTCACTATTCTGCCATCAAAATGGGCGGTTATCGTTCGTTGAAAGCAGGACAAGCCGTCCAGTTCGATGTGCAGGAAGGGGAAAAAGGTCAACACGCCATCAACATTGAGCCGCTGGAATCGGAATCTGATGATTCTGGAGATCAGTCATCAGACGATAACAATTACTAGTTTTGACTGAAGGTATCTGGACGAGAAAGGTTATCTGGTGACACAGTGCCCGAGCTACTACTCTTTAATAAACCATTCGGTGTGATCTCACAATTCCGTGAATCTGCACACGGAACAACGCTCAAAGCTTTCATCGATGTACCAAACGTTCATCCAGCCGGACGCCTAGACAAAGATTCAGAAGGATTACTGTTGTTGACCAATGATGGTGCATTGCAAACCCGTATTGCACATCCTTCCGGCAAGATAGAAAAGACTTACTGGGTCCAGGTTGATGGCGTGCCTACACAAGATCAGTTGCGAGCGCTACGATCGGGTATTGATCTGAGGTGGGGACGGACTCGCAAGGCGAGCGTCACAGAAATCTCGCCACCTGCTCTATCTCCTCGTTCTCCACCGATCCGTTACCGAAAAAACCAACCGACGAGTTGGCTAGCCATGACCATCACCGAAGGCAAACATCGCCAGGTTCGGGAAATGACTGCTTCAGTAGGGCTACCAACGCTACGTTTGTTTCGGGTCTCCATTGGACCCTGGACGACCACCGGACTCGAGTCGGGGTGCTGGAGGCGGATTCGAGTGAACCTGCCCCATCAAAGCCGTTCAAAGCATCGGCGGTCACCCTGATTAGGTATCTTTGCTAAGTTTTTTCTGCCATGCATTCACAACCGCAACATCAGTGTCCCGCGTCACGAGCCAGCGCTCTCCCTCTGGTGTTGTCTCACGCTTCCAGAATGTAGCCCTGGTCTTCAGATAGTCGATCACAAACTCACAAGCGGTAAACGCATCACCCCGATGTTCACTCGCCACAGCGACGAGGACGATCTGATCCAGTGGTGTCAGTTGGCCGACACGATGAATCACCGTAGCACCGATCACGTTCCATCGTTGATGGGCTTCCTGCAGGATTGCCATGATCTGCTTTTCTGTCATGTCGGGATAATGTTCAAGAAACAGTCCACTCACATCAGAGTCGTCATTTAGATCGCGAACGACCCCAAGGAATGTGACGATCCCACCAATACCGGGAGACAATGCCCTCAGTGCGGCCAGCTCGTCAGAAACATCAAAGTCTGACTCCTGTACCCGGACCGCCAGATGATGATTAACGGGTTCTGACGGATCTTCGGTGCCTGGATGATTCATCCGCCGGTGACCGGTGGGAGGAAAGCGACCTCGTCCCCCTGCGAAATCAAAATGTCATCCAAAATAATTTCCCTATTGACGCTAACAACAATATTCGGAGCGGTGAGCGCCTCAGACCAGGTTGGATGGTCGCTGATGATCTTTTCGATAAGCTTTGAGAGTTTCACGTCGGACAGCATGACCGACAATGAGTCCTGTCCGGTGGTCTCTTTGAGACTCGCAAAAAAGAGGACATTGATCATGGCCGTATCCATTCCCCTGAACGTCCTCCTGACTTTTTCTGAAGTCTGACCTGCCCAATTTCCATCCCCCGGTCTACGGCCTTACACATGTCATAGATGGTCAATGCTGAGACGGACACGGCGGTCAGAGCCTCCATCTCGACGCCAGTTTTGCCATCGATGCGACAAGTCGCTTCGATGTCGATTGCATTCACGTCGTCATTCAACTTTAAGGTCACCGAGACAGACGACAGCGCCAATGGGTGGCACAACGGGATCAGGTCTGCACATTTTTTGGATGCCTGAATACCGGCGATACGGGCTACCGCAAGAACATCGCCTTTATCGTGACCGCCATCTCTTATTAGCGCCAGGGTTTCAGCCTCCATATATACCCGCCCCGAGGCGACAGCTTCGCGGTGACTGACGATCTTGTCCGACACGTCTACCATATGGGCATCGCCAGATTCGTTGATATGCGTCAGTGAACGTGATGACTGGGACGTTGGCATGTGCAGCTGCTATTCTCATCTCTTATCTGGGACGTAATGCTAGCAGAAACTAGGTCTCCATTCGTATCCGAGACCACATTGAAAAGTGCAAGGGAAAACTGACCAACATGGCCTTTGCATAGCCTACCGTTCGTTCGGATCAGTTACGAGTTCGTTTGGGATGGGAGACGATGGTCGATCTGACGAGTACAATTGTCCCCGTGAATCCACCCGGCGCCAGTTTCTTATCGACGCCGCCGCCAACAGCGCAGGCGGCCGTTATTGTTGGTATGTCAGGGGGTGTAGATTCATCCTTGTCGGCTGCTCTCCTGCGAGACGCCGGCTACGACGTTTCAGGTCTTTTCATGAAGAACTGGGATGAAGATGACGGTACCGAATATTGCACTGCCCAGCAGGACCTCGAGGACGCGCAGGCAGTCTGCAGACACCTTGGTATCAGGTTACATGAGGCCAACTTTGCCGCTGAGTACTGGGATAATGTCTTCGCCCACTTCTTGCGCGAGTACCAGGCAGGACGCACACCGAATCCTGATGTTATGTGCAATCGGGAGATCAAATTCAACGTCTTCGCTGAGTATGCCGGGTTATTGGGTGCTGAGTTCATCGCGACCGGACATTACGCAAGACTGGATCATCGCGACGATCAGACACGATTGTTGAAAGGCGTCGATCGACAAAAGGATCAAAGCTATTTCCTGCAGTCGGTTTCAGCAGAGCAACTTAAAAACTGCCTATTCCCTATCGGTGGTATGGAGAAACACGCAGTCAGATCCGAAGCGCAAGCTCGTGGTCTTCCAGTTTTCGACAAAAAGGACTCAACCGGCATCTGTTTCATAGGAGAACGTCGTTTTCGAGATTTTCTTGAAAACTATTTACCCAAGACACCAGGGGCCATCGTGGATACCTCAGGTCGCGAAATTGGTCGCCATGAAGGTCTTGTTTTCTTCACTATTGGACAACGTCAGGGGTTGGGAATCGGTGGCATCGCAAATTCCTCGGAAGCCCCCTGGTACGTCGTAGACAAACAACTGGCAACCGACACCCTGGTCGTTGCCCAGGGCAATGACCATCCAGCGCTGTTCAGTCGTCAACTCGACTGTGCAGAGGTACAGTGGGTATCAGGTGAAACACCTCAGCTACCTGATCATCTGCACGCCAAAATCAGGTATAGACAGGCGGATCAGCGCTGTGAGTTGGCCAGAACTGAATCGGGATACACCGTGACGTTTGAGCAACCGCAACGAGCAGTCACTGAAGGTCAGTGGGTCTGTTTTTATGATAATGACGTTTGCCTGGGTGGTGGCGTCATCGAGGCCAGGCGGTGACTGACATTCACTGGGAACAGCGCGCCATCGCGTTATCAGGCTTGGTGCAGGCCTTACACCTTGTTATTAACGGTGCAAAAACGGGCATGATGAGTCAGGATTCACTGGAACAGAGTGTCCGCAGCGTGTTTGTGCAATCACCGGAATCAATATCAGAAATTTATAGCGGTACGCGCGGTATCAGGCTGGGTATGAATGTCCTGGGTAAGATGCTGTCCGGTCATCGTCTGAATGAACATGCGGATCTGTTACGATACTGCCTGTCGGTCATGGCACTTGAACGTGTTTTGCGACGCCGACAGGCAGTCTTGTTTGAGCTTGGACAGGGCATCGATCAGATTGGAGAGCGACATCCACAAGTTGATGATCAATGTCTGGCGGCATTGGCAAACCTGTATCAACAAACGATCAGTCATCTTGAACCGAGAATCCGTATCAGTGGTCGACGAAACCATCTGGAAAATGATGCAGTGATCCATCGGATCCGAGCTCTGCTGATGGGCGCAATCCGAGCGGCTGTTCTGTGGCATCAGGTAGGTGGACGTCGATGGCACCTGCTGCTCGCCCGCGGTGCCCTGCAACGAGCTCTCGGTCATCTCAGCTGACACTGGTGGCCGCATCGTAGCTGTCGTATTGTTGCTCTAAATTATCCGGGACTTGTCTGGAGACCAATAAATGAGCAGTTTGACCGCAATATCTCCGATTGATGGTCGCTATGCCAACAAAACTAGCTCCCTGCGGACTGTCGCCAGCGAGTATGGACTGATTCGATATCGAGTCCTGGTGGAAATAGCGTGGTTTCGATTCCTGTGTGCGCATCCGGACATTCCAGAGTGCCCATCACTGAGTGACGATGCAAACATGACATTGAATAAGATCGTCGATTCATTCGATGAACGCGGCGCCGAGAAGGTGAAGAAACTCGAAGCGACAACTAATCATGACGTCAAGGCCGTCGAGTATTTCATCAAAGACGCGTTTCGTTCAAGCGGGATCAAAGCGCTGACTACACAGCAGGAGTTCGTGCACTTTGCCTGTACGTCAGAAGACATCAATAACCTCTCTTACGCACTGATGTTGAAGGAAGCACGTGATCAGATCCTGCTACCTGTCCTGGAGGAGCTGATTCGGCAACTCGCTGATCTATCGCGGTCCTTTCTTGAAGCACCGATGCTGGCCAGAACGCACGGTCAGGTCGCATCGCCTACAACAATGGGAAAAGAAATCGCCAATGTTGTCGCGAGGCTGGCACGACAACGGGCCCAACTGGCGGAGGGACCGATCCTCGGCAAAATCAATGGCGCTGTTGGTAACTACAACGCTCACCTATCTGCCTATCCTGACATCGATTGGCTGGCTGCGAGCGAGCGTTTTGTGACCAGCCTCGGACTGACGGTCAACCCCTACACGACACAGATAGAACCACACGATTATGTGGCAGAAATTTTCCATGCGTTAATGCGATGCAATACGGTTGTGCTCGATCTGGATAGGGATCTTTGGTCCTATATTTCTATTGGCTACTTTAAACAACGTCAGATTGCGGGTGAAACCGGTTCATCCACAATGCCCCACAAGGTCAACCCCATCGATTTTGAAAACTCAGAGGGTAATCTGGGTATCGCTAACGCAATCCTGGACCACATGGCATCCAAGCTGCCTGTGTCACGCTGGCAGAGGGATCTAACCGATTCAACGGTCCTCCGTAATATGGGAACGGGGATCGCTTATTCACTGATCGCTTACCAGGCGACGATGAAAGGACTAGGGAAACTGGAACTTAACCAGGTAGCCTTGGACAAGGATCTTAAACAGAACTGGGAAGTACTCGCCGAACCAATTCAGACCGTGATGCGCAAATACGGCGTTCCCGAACCGTATGAAAAACTGAAGGCATTAACACGGGGACAGACCTTGAGCGAATCAGCCATTCGATCACTAGTTGATCAACTGGACATACCAGATGCGGCACGTGAAGAGATCACCCAACTCACACCATCGCGTTATATCGGTCGTGCAAAAGAGCTTGCTGAAAAGCTTCTAATGGAACGTTGAACCCATGTATCTGAAACTGCGGAATTTCAATATCACCGAAGCGGATTGGGCACTTGACGGTAACGTGCTGTCCAGTATTCGCAAACTGGTGTTTATCATCGAACAGCGGGTTCCTCGGGATGAGGAATGGGACGGTCGGGACGACGGTGCATGGCACTGGGTGGCGACGGACCCTGGTAATCGTCCAATAGGCACCGCCCGCCTTCTACCTGATGGCCAGATTGGGCGTATGGCCGTACTCGGCGAGTATCGCGGTCGAGGTATCGGATTCGCGTTGCTTGAAGCCGCCATTCAGAAAGCTCGGACTCTCGGCATGAATGGCGTATATTTGAATGCACAGACCCATGCCCTTGGATTCTATGAACGGGCTGGATTTGTTGCTGAGGGCGACGAGTTCATGGAAGCAGGAATTCCACACTATCGAATGAGACAGTCGCTAACTTTACCGGACGATGACTTCACCCGTATATGGCGCGTCGATCCTCCTTAAGCGAAATTAGAGCATTACGTCACCAAGCTGATGTCGCCTAGTAGTCCGGCGGAAAAACGAAAGATGGTTATTTGAGGAAGATTAGTCCACGGCTACCGATGCTGCATCGCAGCCTGATCGATAAATTCTCGCAATGATGAATATTCAGTTGTGTGCGGATATTGTGGAAACTCCGCGATGACATTGTCCGGCGCTTTAAACAGAAATCCTGCATCTGCCTCTGACAGCATCGTCGTATCGTTGTATGAATCTCCTGCTGCAAAGATTCGGAACTTCAGACTATGCAAGGCTTTAACGGATGCTCTTTTAGGGTCCGGTTGTCTGAGAATGTAGTTCGTGACCATCCCCTCACCATTCGTTTCCAGGCGGTGACAGAACAACGTCGGATTATTCAACTGGACCATCAGCGGTCTGGCGAACTCATAGAAAGTATCCGACAGAATAATGACTTGATAGGTGCTGCGAAGATCATCCAGGAAGTCCCTAGCCCCTGGTAGCGGTTCAAGTTCGCTGATAACAGCCTGGATATCGGGCAGTTTCAGTTCATTGTCTTTGAGGAGGGCCAGGCGGCGTGTCATCAATTCGTCGTAGTCAGGAATGTCGCGGGTGGTCGCAGACAACTCCCCGATCCCCGTCTTTTCTGAAAGTGCGATCCAGATTTCGGGAATAAGTACCCCTTCAAGATCGAGGCAAACAATATCCATGATGCTCCAGTGTCCATGATGAAACCGTCATTCCGGGGCGATATTAACGGAAAGTAAACGTGAAACACGAAACCCTATCTACCCGTTGATCCCGAGATATACTTTTCGGGAATGAGGTCAGTACGAGATGCAATTTCTCAATCGGGCCGTGTCTGTTAGTCTAGGCGGCTCGAAGAGGGAACCATGAGCATGAGCACGGCATCCGAGATCCCGGACACCACTCTGTCACCACAGGACGTCATTGTCCAGGCACACAATAGCCATGAACGAGTGAGCATCTCATTCTCCGGAGCGGAAGATGTCGTGCTGATTGATATGGCCTGCAACGTACTGGACGACGTCCAGGTATTCACGCTCGATACCGGTCGGCTGCATCCCGAGACCTATCGTTTTATTGAAAAGGTACGTGACCACTATGGTATTGATATTGATGTGTTAAGTCCGGACGGACCAGCACTAGCAAGATTTGTCCGTGAAAAGGGTTTGTTCAGCTTCTATCAGGATGGACACGAAGAGTGTTGTGGTGTTCGCAAGATTGAGCCTCTGCGAGCACATCTTCAGACTGTGGATGCTTGGATTACAGGACAACGCCAGGACCAGAGTCCAACACGTGCCGATGTGCCGCAATCCCAAACGGACACCGCATTCGGTGCCGACCATCACCCGGTCACGAAGTACAACCCATTAGCCAACTGGTCGTCAGCCCAGGTCTGGGATTACATCCGGGAGAATGACGTGCCTTACAACGAACTACACGATACAGGCTTTCAAAGTATTGGTTGCGAGCCGTGTACACGACCGATCGGACCGAATATGCATGAACGTGCAGGACGATGGTGGTGGGAAGAAGCCACCCAGAGAGAATGTGGTCTTCATATTATCAACGTCCAGGGGCACTGAACGTGCCGCACATCACACTAGTCAAAAAGATCCTCGCGAATGGGGAACCCTGTAAAAAGTGCGCGGATGTGCAGGCTAGGCTCGACCAGTCTGGTCAGATGGAGGCGATTGATGAGGTATTGATCGCTGATGAACGCGACCCAGAGTCGGCAGGGATGAAACTAGCTCAATCTTTGAAGGTCGATCGCGCCCCTTTTTTTGTCGTCAGGGAACGCCCTGACGAAGATCCGATTGTCTACACCGTCTACTTCAAGTTCGCAAAAGAAGTTCTGCGGAATCGGTAGATTGATATCAACATCTGACGTCACCGCAGTGGCAACTCCATCCCAGCAAACAAGGTTTCTACTTCAGAACGTTTGCTGAGTTCAACGGCTTGACCGACCTTGTCTCGCGAGAGATGCGGAGCGAAGAGTTCAATGAAGTCGTACATGTAACCGCGCAGATAGGCACCCTTCCTGCACGCAATCATGGTACGGCTCGGCGGAAAAAGGTGACTCGCATCAAGTGCGACCAGGTCGGTATCGGTATGCACGTCGTAAGCCATTTTTGCAATAATCCCGATCCCCATCCCTAAACGAACATAGGTCTTGATCACGTCTGCATCGGTCGCTGTGAATATCACCTTCGGATCGAGACCCGCTTGCTGGAAGGCATCGTCGAGCTTTGATCGTCCGTTAAACCCGAATACATAGGTCACTAGTGGGTGTTCGGCGACCATCTCTAGAGTCGGTGATCCTGCATATGCCAGAGCGTGATCTCGTGGCACGAGAATACAGCGATTCCAGTCGTAGCATGGCAGCAGCGTCAGGTCATTGAACAGGTACAGTCCTTCGGTTGCGATTGCAAAGTCGACCTGTCCATGTGCCGCCATTTCTGCGATCTGGGTTGGTGTACCTTGATGCATGTGCAGCGATACGTTGGGATATCGTTGCACAAATTTATCGATGACCTCTGGCAGAGCATACCGCGCCTGCGTATGTGTCGTGGCGACCGATAGACTGCCTCTTTTCTCCTCGCTATATTCACGAGCGAGCTGTTTGATGCTCTCTACGCGAGTGAGGATATCGCCAGCCTGCGCAATGATCTGTTCTCCAGCAGGGGTGACCCGGGTGAGTTGCTTCCCTTCACGGGTGAAGACTTCGACCCCCAGTTCATCCTCTAGCAGACGTATCTGTTTACTGATACCGGGTTGTGATGTGAACAGGTGTTCGGCGGTTGCAGACACATTCAGACCGTGGTGTGCGACTTCCCAAATGTAGCGCAGCTGCTGAAGTTTCATCGACTGATGCCCATATTCAGTTAGCGAATAAGAAGAACTTTGTATCGCTCTTTATAATCATAACATGCAAACCTCCAAATCAGGTTCTGGTTCAAACAATGAGCAGTTTTTTCGAGCGACTTGAGGGACGGTGAAAGTCGTGAGCTACGGCGCCTGATAATGGCGGATCGCGATCAGGGATCGTTGACAATGCCGTATGCGACATGTCCCGTGGTAGCCACATCCCGCGCCGCCTCACAGTGGGACAATTGATCATCGAAGAACACATCTGCTTCAAAGGCGCCTAGAAACTCAGACTTTGTTCGCCCCCCCAGAAACAGTGATTCGTCCAAATGTATGTTCCATGAACGCAGTGTCTTGACCACGCGTTCATGGGCGGGCGCAGAGCGTGCGGTGATCAGCGCAGTCCTGATGGGGCTCTCGGACTCCGAAAACTGACTTTGAATACCCTGTAGCGCTGACAGAAAAGGCTTCAGTGGTCCACCCATCAGAGGACGACTGGCATTCGCCTCTTCCATTCGGCTAAACAAATCCAGACCAGCACTCTGATAAATCCGTTCCGCCTCATCAGAAAACAAAACCGAATCGCCATCGAACGCAATGTGTAAATCTGGATTTTCGTCTCGTGAACGACCGGACGACAGAATCTGCGCTGCAGGCAGGTTCTGCTCAAGACAGGACCGAACGTCTTCCTGCCGCGTTGACAGAAACAACTGGCAATGGAAAGCCCTCATGTAGCGATAAGGCGGACGACCGCCAGTGAAAGCGGCCCTCGTCACCGGCAGGTTATGGTGGTTTGTAGAGTTCAGGATGCGCAGACCGGTATCCGATGTATTCCGAGACAACAGGATGACTTCGATACGGTCACTGCCATCGGCACGCGACGGCATCATCTGATTGATAGAAAGTAGTTTACGAACAAATGAAAATGCCGCGCCAGGTGCCAACGGCGAGTCTTCTCGAGCTACCTGGTAGCGTCGATAGGCGGCAACACCTTCCTCACGAAATACTCGATCACTGTCGCTCATATCGAACAACGCACTGCTGGACGTTGCGACGATGAGGTCCGGCAATCGTTCTTGGGCGGGGCTCGTCACGTCTGCTGTCATGTATGGCTCATGTTCTGGAGAGGCACGCGTTCTCCTTCAATTGGTTTACATGCTCAATACGATGTCTTATCCGTTTCCTGATGTTAGCGCATTGATTCCCAACTTGCCGAGAGAAGTCGGTCGGTGCTTGAAGGGCCTTTCTGTAGGTATTGATCACATGGCTGGCTATTGCCTTGACCCTTTGTAGCAGGGATGAAAGACTCCGCGCGCTACATGTATCCGACAATGTGAAGCATCGTGGCTGATACAAGTGTTTGACCGAGTACGTTATGGCCTTGATATTTGATCTAGATGGGACTCTATTGGATACGCTGGCGAGTCTCGCGAACTCGTTCAACCGATCTCTCGGTACGCTTGGAATGCCAACGCATCCTGTGAACGACTATCGATACTTCATTGGCGATGGGCTCAGAAACTGCGTTATTCGATGCCTCGGTAATGCTGCGACTGAACAGAATATCGAAAGACTGACTGAGATCCAGCAAGCAGACTATCGTCAGACCTGGCGCGACGATGCAGTCCCCTATCCAGGGATCGAGTCACTACTTGATGTGCTGGGTCAGGATAATGTGCCCATGGCGGTGTTATCCAATAAGCCGCACCAGTTTGTAGTGCAGATGATGGACTATTTTTTCCCCAATACCCGATTCCATCCAGTGATGGGTCATCGTCCTGGGTACGCTCACAAACCAGATCCTACGACCGCTCTGCTCATCGCCGACGAACTCAACATCAAACCTTCCCAGGTCGCGTTTGTCGGTGATACGCGGGCGGACATTGAGACCGCAGTGAATGCGGGGATGCATCCTGTCGGTGTCCTGTGGGGATTTCGTGAATTTACTGAACTCGAATCCGCGGGCGCGACCGATATCATTGGATCACCCCATGAGTTACTGTCGCTTGACCTTCCCAAGTGAATCATCATGTCCTCGCCTGATCACAACCTGTTACCAGATAATCTGAACAGTTTCTGGATGCCATTTACCGATCACCGCCAGTTCAAGGCGAAGCCACGATTCATTGTGCGGGCAGAAGGCATGTACTACGAAGATAGTGAGGGTCATCACGTTCTTGACGGTGCAGCCGGCCTTTGGTGTGTCAACGCCGGGCACAAGCGCGAGTCGATCAACCAGGCGATTGCGAATCAACTGGCACAACTGGATTTTGCCCATAACTTCAACGCTGGACATCCCCTCGTCTTTCGCTATGCAGAACGATTGGTTCAACATTTTCCCGATCCACTGAACCATGTGTTTTTCACCAACTCCGGATCGGAGTCCGTGGATACCGCACTCAAAATCGCTCTGGCTTACCATAAGCGGAATAATCTGGGTTCGAAACAGCGTTTGATCGGTAGGGAAAAGGCGTATCATGGTATGGGGTTCGGCGGCTTGTCTGTCAGTGGTCTCGTCAAGAATAGATCGGCCTTCGGCAATCTGCTTCCTGCTGGACACTTGAGACATACCCTCGATATTGAACGCAACGCGTTTTCGCACGGGCTGCCAACCCATGGCGTCGAACTGGCCAATGATCTTGAACGCCTCGTTGCCCTTTATGGGGCAGAGACGATCGCCGCAGTGATCGTTGAACCCATCTCCGGTGCAGGTGGTGTGGTCATGCCACCGGCGGGATACCTGCAGCGACTCCGCGAGATCTGCGACACATACAACATCCTATTGATTTTCGATGAAGTGGTTACTGCTTTTGGTAGACTGGGCGCTATGTCCGCGGCTGAACGGTTCGGTGTCACCCCAGATATCATCACCACGGCGAAAGGTATTACCAACGCCACCGTGCCGATGGGTGGTGTCTTTGTCAGCGATGCGATTTACGAAGCATTTATGGCCACCGAAGAAACGGGGCCAGAATTGGCGCATGGTTACACCTACTCTGGACATCCCCTGGCCTGTGCAGCAGGTATGGCGACATTGTCCATCTACGAAGATGAAGGGCTACTATCTCGGGCGCGGGAATTGCAGGAGCACTGGATATCTTCTGCCCTCAGACTACAGGGCCATTCAAAGGTCATTGATGTGCGTGCGTTTGCCCTGATCGGAGCCGTCGAACTGGCGACTGATCCCGAAGCACCTATGCGTCGAGGGACGGCATTATCTGCCGCCTGTTACAAACGAGGACTATGGGCAAGAAACATCGGTGATGCACTAGTACTTTCGCCACCATTGATTATCTCACCCGAACAGATCACTGAGATCTTTGATCTTATTGCTGATGCATTGAATGATGTTGACTAGGCAATTGGCGGTATCCTGGTTGATGTTTACAGTGACTGGCCTATAATTTCGTTCAAGCGCCGATTTGAGTCAGCTTGCGGGCGCTATAAAAAAACCGCTAAAGAGAGCGAGCAAGTCTAGTTCACGAGTGCCCAGGGCAAGACCCGATCCAGGATGACCTACTTCAGTCTCAAGAGCGGTAGACACGCAGGCTGAAAGGGTTTTTATGTCTGGAGAACCAACATGCCCCTCAGAATAGACAGCCATCTTCCAGCAGGTAACGTTCTGCGACAGGAGAACGTGTTCTGCATTCCGCAGCTTACAGCAGAAAATCAGGACATTCGTCCCCTCGACATCATCATTCTGAATTTGATGCCAAAGAAGATTGAAACGGAGATACACCTGCTAAGGATGTTGTCCAATTCTCCATTACAGGTGAATGTAGAACTGATGCGCATCGATGATTCCTCGTCACGTCATACGCCTGACGAGCACATTGATCGGTTCTATCGGCGGTTCGACGATATCCTCCATCGAAAGTACGATGGCATGATCATTACAGGTGCGCCCCTTGGTCAGTTACCCTTCAATGAGGTGCGATTCTGGCCCAGGCTGACAGAAATCATTGATTGGTCCTGGAGTAACGTCACGTCCACCATGTTCCTGTGTTGGGCGGTCCAGGCCGCGATGTATCATTTGTACGGTATTCCGAAAAACATCCTGCCAACTAAGCTCTCAGGCGTCTATCGACATCAGTTAGAAAACCCCCTGGCCCCAATCGCACGGGGTTTCGATGACACATTTGATGCGCCTCATTCTCGGTACGCAGAGGTTCCTACCGCCGACATCGCTGCACATCCTGATCTAAGTATTATTGCGACCTCATCCGTCGCCGGTGCCTATATTGCGACGCGCACCGACGGTCGGCAGGTTTTTGTGACTGGGCACTCCGAGTATGAACCCCAATGTCTGAAGGACGAATATCAAAGGGACGTTGAGGCCGGAATCGCTTCGGCGATCCCTGAGAACTACTTTCCCGATGATGATCCGTCACGCGAACCGGTTGTCACTTGGAAAAGCCACGGCAATCTACTGTTTTCAAACTGGTTGAATTACCATGTGTACCAGCTCACGCCCTTTGACGCCTCAATGATCGGCACAGAGGTTCATTCGGTAGATGTTCAATTCAGTTAGATCAGGTCTGCAGGACTAAGATCATAATCACGCAACATGTCGTCAGCATAGGTGATTTTTCCTGTCAGCTTCTTGTGATCGCCATAAACCAGCCGAAGACAAGCTTCAGACATATGCTCAACGGGTGTCACCCGCTCTTCCGGGGTGTCCTCCGTGATGAGATTGTGGTGCATGACGCCGGGGGTTGCGACCAGACCTGGAGAAATAACGTTCACACCAATGCCATCACCATAGACTTCTGAAGCGAGGCCCGTGGTCATTCTTTCGAGTGCAGCCTTACACATGCCATAGACCGTTCCACCACGTGCGCCGGCATTGACGGCCGGATGCAGTGCAGCGTGGGAGGAGATGTTGAGTATCCATCCTGCCTGCTTTTCTTTCATCGCCGGTAACACCATTTGAGCAAGTTGGAATGGTGCATAAACCTGAACCTCCATCATCAGCTGATAGTGCTTTTCCTTGAAGGACTCAACGGGGACGAAATAAGTCACTGCTGCATTGTTGCAGAGGATATCGATCGACCCGAACTCCGACTCCGCCTCGGCAACCAGGTTGCGACGATGGTCTTCGAGCGCGAGATCGCAACGGACCGCGTGCGCTTCGCCTCCCGCGTCTTTGATCTTTTTGACCACTCCATTGATGCTGCCTTCCAGTATGTGGTCGCCCTCTTCTAAGGTTCTTGCGGAAACGATCACACGCGCACCTTCCATCGCATAACGAAGCGCGATCGCTTCACCGATCCCTCGGCTGGCGCCAGTCACAACTGCGACCTGTCCCGCCAAAACGCCACCTTTATTGATAGTTGCACCCATCTCTACCTCCTGGATTTTTCATTGGCTCCCTGTCTCCTTGTTCGTTGACTATATATTATTCGGCCGGCACTTGGTCGACGTCATTGAGAAACAGATGTCGAAATACCCTAGAGAGTTCAGGAGTCCTCATCGATATTGTTATCCAGATCATCGCACCCATATTCGGGCTAATCCTGCTGGGGTATGTGGCAGGTTGGTTAAAATGGATATCCACTAAGGGCATCGATGGTCTGGCGGAATTCGTATTCAATTTTGCGATTCCGGTCATGTTATTTACCCGTATCTCAGTAGTCACCCTACCCAAGACTGTTCCCTGGGATTTCCTAGGCATTTTCTACGGCATCACGCTGAGTTTATTTGCCGTCACGCTGACATGGAGTCGGATGCAACAGGTGAGCAGTTCAGCATCTTGTGCCATCATCGCGATGGGAGGCACCTATAGCAACGTCATCCTAATTGGCATTCCGCTGGTCTTGGCTGCACTGCCAGACGCGGCCATCGTTCCTCTATTCATCATTGTCTCAACGCATGCAGCTGTGTTGTTTTTCGTCACCACGCTGTTCGCCGAGAGGCAATCAGGATCCCTCGCAGATCTATCATTGAAAACAATGACCGTACTGTTCAAGAATCCGATCTTCAGTGCAGTGATACTCGGGATCACGGCAAATCTCCTAGGATTTTCTTTACCTGATCCTATCGCGGTACCTGTGAAAACTATGGCTGAGTATTTGTCCGCTGCGGCATTACCCTGTGCAGTGTTTTCCATGGGCGCATCCATCAGCCGCTACCCGATCAGGGGAAGTCTCCCCATTATCATCTCCATGCTAGCGATCAAGAACCTTGTGCATCCGTTGCTTGTTCTAGCGGTTGCGTTGCTCATCGGGTGGGATGAAGACAGGCGGATCTGGCTTCAGGTCGCCCTGTTATTGGCCACATGCCCAACCGGCATCAACGTATATCTGTTTGCGCAACGATACTCTGTGCAAGTCCCAGCGACGGCCACTGCGGTTGTCCTCTCGACGGTGTTGTCGGTGTTTACCTTGAGTGGCGTTCTGCTGTGGATTCACTCCACGGTGTGAACACCATGGTAGTCGTGTGCTCGTCCTGAGCACCATCCTGTAGCGCAGCCCGAGTTAATAAATCGAGATAGCTGCCACGTTCTCTAACGCTACAAAGAGCCTGCATGCCCCCGAAATCTACTATTAAGCTCTGCAGGAGCAAATCACTATGTCGAGAGACGATCTCCCGATTTTCTGACGTCGCCATTCTGGTCTTACAAACATTCCCTATAGTATTGGCGCATGCTTTTGAGCCATCGAGTCCCCCCGTTGGCAATTGCCGACAACACCCGGTGCTCAAAAGAACCTCACACCCTGGCGCGAACAGACACATTAGTAGGACTATATTGCGGACCACCAATGACCTCTAAAAGTGCACCGTAGGCAGCAGCATCGCTCTCACGCGATCGTCGAAACGTGAAAAGACTATTCGTCTTGTGTCGCCGCTGCATATCTCGTCAAGGGGAAAATCAGAACCAACCAGAATGTTGCGGCGATGAATGCGACCGGCAGGTAATAGTATCCCATAGCGACGCCACCGCTTTGCAGAGCAGCGATGGGGACAGACGTCCCACCTTTTCCAGCTCGATAACCAAAGACGTCAATAATCTCTTTTGCACGATATCTTTCATCATATGAAAGCGGCACGTAGAGGACTTCCTTCGCTGCCCGGAAAAGGGAGTAGTCAAACGCCTTGAATACGAATAGAGCCAAGCCGACGGTAAATACCGAGGTTTCGAGGAATGCGAGCGTGATTGCCCCAACATGTATGAGCGGCATCGAGATGTGAATCCAGCGTAGCGCAACGAAGCTCAGTAGCAAGGGTGTAAAAATAAACTGCAAGACAAGCCCCGCGGTGCCAAGCGATCCCCAAAACCATCCCTGAAACGCGGTTTCCTCGTCTGGTCGTCCAATATACTCGACCGAAAGGAGTTCCTGGAACTTGAAGTCAAGACAAGCGGCAAGGACCTGTGTTGAAAGCACTATCATCAGTAGGTAGAGCAGTGTTGGATTCTCTCGCAACCAGTGCCAACCCATGTGTCCATGATCACGCCCGGTGTCTGCAGGCACCTCAGGTTCGCCAAACGTTGAATACGTAAACCACGATAAAAGAGCGGCAGGCAACAAAGCCAGCGCACCAAACAAAACCATCGTTTCTGTCCCATAGGAGGCAGCCGAAAGGCCAACACCAAAACCACCGATCGTACTCCCAAAACCTGCAATACCCGTCACCGGACCGTTGACACGTCGGGATGTCGTCGGCGAGACCGAAGAGTTAATGTAACTCCAGTACTGTTCAATCAGCAGGACGATGTAGATTTCTTTGATCAGAAAAAGAACTGGCGTCACGACCTTGCTGCCTGATAACACAAGCAGATAGCAGCAGAACATCAACAGACTCGAACCTAGCGTCGTCAACACCAATGTACGACGTGGCCCCAGGGAAGATAGTAAACGACCGTAACCCCAGACGGCACCGAAGACCACAAAAGGCAAAGCAGCCATGACCAGAGGCAGATTCTCTGCTCCGTATGCGTTCTTAAAAAGTACGGTCGCGGATGACCTTACAAACTCGTAACCCACGAGCGTAAACATTGCCGTGATCGCCATAAATCCGGCGACCTGATATTCCCTGTTCAAGAACCCTCCCAATAGACCTCGAAACGGTTTCCTTCCGAATCGGCACTCTCGAGACTACAAAAATCTACATCGACGATCACAGGAACATCCAGCGATTCTTCGAATCGCTCCAGTTCACTCCGAGAATCACTTCTGAAACCCAATAGCGGTGTTTCAGTGCACAGTGGTTCACCTTGCACAAAAACAGGATGAGCCCGGATGATGTGACCATGCGGTCTTTGACCGTCAGATCCAGATGCTACGCACATCATGCTGGCTTGCGACACGGTATGTAGAGTTGGTTCAGGTGCAGCGACACGTTTCCCGCATAATTTTGCTTCAAGGTAATAGTATACAGTTCCATGGGGCGGCGGCCTTGACTTATCCACATTGAATCTTCACATTTCGCTGCTTCCATTTGCCAATTGGTTTTCAGTATGGAACAGCCTTCGGCCAAACCAGCAAACCCCTGTTTTTCATCGGGTCCAACATCCAAATATCCAGGTTGGTCAGCCTCCGATCTACCTACGGACTCACTGGGTAGATCTCACCGTGCGAAGGGGGCAAAAGCACGCTTGAAGAAGGTCATTGATGACAGTCAACGGATACTGGGTATCCCGGAAGACTACCTGGTAGCGATTGTACCAGCGTCAGACACAGGAGCGTTCGAGATGGCGATGTGGACCATGTTGGGTGAACGTGGCATCGATGTGCTGGCATGGGAAAGTTTTGGCAGCGGCTGGGTCACCGACATCAACGAGCAACTCAAGATCGATGACGTCCGCCTGATGGAAGCAGCCTATGGAGAATTACCTGATCTCTCTCAAGTAGATAGTTCACGCGACGTGATCTTCACATGGAATGGCACCACGTCCGGGGTCAGAGTACCCGATGCAAATTGGATCGATGCAGATCGCGAGGGGCTTGTATTCTGCGATGCCACCAGTGCCTTATTTGCTATGGATGTGGATTGGCAAAAACTCGATGCAGTGACCTGGTCTTGGCAGAAGGCACTGGGAGGCGAAGCCGCTCACGGGATGCTAGCCTTGTCGCCGCGCGCGGTTGAACGTCTTGAACGCTATACCCCACCCTGGCCCCTACCAAAGATTTTTCGATTGGCTAAGTCGGGCAAGGTTTCACCCGATCTGTTTGAAGGTTCAACTATCAATACGCCATCCTTGTTGGCCGTGGAGGACCATCTCGCAGGCCTCCGTTGGGCAGATAGCATTGGCGGACTTACTACATTGATCAGTCGCAGTCAGGCCAATCTTGCGTGTCTGAACGATTGGGTAGCGCATACCGATTGGGTTTCTTTCCTTGCGAAAGACCCAGCGATACGCTCTTCTACATCGATCTGCCTGGCGATTGAAGACCCCTGGTTTACCGATCAGGACCCTGCTGATCAGCAAGGGATCATTAAGCAGATGACATCACTTCTGGAAGAACAGGAGGTGGCATACGACATCGGTAGCTATCGAGATGCACCGGTCGGTCTTCGCATCTGGGGAGGCGGTACCGTCAATACATCGGACATCGAAACGTTGTTACCTTGGCTTGATTGGGCCTGGGACCGGACATGTCAAACATGATGGTTTCTGCAACCTTGTCCAAGGCTTCGCTGTGTTGCGTGGCTAGTTTTCAAAGGTTGGCCCTGTTCGTTGCCTTGGCGCTATCGCCAACGGCGCTCAACGCGGAACTGTTGCCGAAGGTGCACTTCCTCATTCCCGCCGGTCCCGGTGGTGGTTGGGATGGGACAGCGCGTGGTACCGGTGAAGCGCTTGTGAAATCCGGCCTCGTCACCGACGTTTCCTATGAAAACCTGTCCGGTGGCGGAGGCGGTCGTGCGATCGCCAAATTGATCGAGACTGCTAATAGACAACACTTCACGCTGATGATCAGTTCTACACCCTTGGTCGTTCGTTCCTTACAAGGGATCTTTCCCCAGAACTTTCGAGACCTTGAACCGATTGCGTCCGTCATCGCGGACTACGGCTGCTTTGCGGTCAAAGCAGACTCAGCGATCAAAGACTTCGCCGATGTTGTTGCACGCATGCGCGACAATCCACGATCCATCAAGGTGGCAGGTGGCTCCGTCAAGGGGAGTACGGACCATTTCGTGTTCGCCAAAGCGGTCGCGTTGGCAGACATCAACCCACGACAAACTGTCTATGTTGCCTATGATGGCGGCGGCAAGGCGATGGCAGGGCTGTTGACCGGAGAAACGGAATTGCTGTCGACAGGACTTTCTGAAGCGATAGATATGGCGCGCCAGGGTGAAATCAGAATTATTGGAATCACGGCGACTGAACGACTCCATGATGCACCGGAACTACCCACGCTCAACGAACAGGGCTTCCCGGTAGAGTTCGCCAACTGGCGTGGTTTTTTTGCTGCGCCCGGCCTGCCAAAGGAAAGATATCAGAAGATGCAATACACCCTGCGTAAAGTCGTTGAGACAGATGCGTTTGATAAAGTACGCGCACGCAACCAGTGGACCCAGCTATATCACGAGGGGTCTGCATTTACCGATTTCCTGGTTGAGCAGGAACGCGATATAGGTAACCTGATGCGCGAACTTGGATTTCTACGGTAGACACCCCCCGCTTTTCCGATGAAGAGTTCCTTCAATATAAGTACTCTAAGTTCTTGAAATATATAACCTTGGATAGAGTCTCGGGTCTGGTTTTCGTGCTGATCTCCGGCACGTATGGCTACTATGCACAGCAGATTCCACTCGATTTCTTCTCGGAGACCGAATTCTTCAATGCGAGATCCTTGCCGTCAATAATCGCCGTCCTTGGTGTGATCATCGGTGGGTTTCTTCTGATCAGTCCTAAAGCGTCCACGCAGACAAACGCAGTCAGTGAAGGAATATCTGGACAGTCCGTTTCCGCAAAACCGTTGCTACTCGTCGGGCTGATTGGGTGTTATGCGTTTCTTCTTCCGTGGAGCGGTTTCGTGATAACTACTGTGGCATTTCTATGGCTGGCGTTCCTGGTCATGGGTGAACGCCGGTGGTCACGAATGACAATCGTGGCCATCCTCCTACCTGTCGCATTCCAATGGTTGATGTCTTCACTGGGAATCTATCTGGACCCGGGCGAACTCTGGACGGGCATCATAAGTGATTGATGGACTGTTAATTGGACTCGGCACCGTACTTGTTCCCGAGAACCTCCTGCTTGTGCTGGCGGGATGTGCGATCGGGACCTTGATTGGAATGTTGCCGGGATTAGGACCTATATCAGCAATCGCTTTGATGATTCCCGTCACCTATGGACTTGATCCTGCGAGCGGCATGATTCTGCTAGCCGGTGTCTACTATGGGGCTATCTTTGGCGGTTCAACCTCTTCGATCCTCATTAATGCACCGGGTATTGCTGGTACTGTAGCGACCGCGTTTGATGGCTATCCGTTAGCGAGGTCAGGCCTCGCGGGTAAAGCGCTCGCGATTGCCGCGTATTCTTCCTTCGCGGGTGGAACGCTGGCGGCCATGTTCCTGGTGATGTCGGCTCCTTGGCTATCGGACATCGCACTCGGATTCCAGTCAGCCGACTATTTTTTGTTGATGCTGCTAGGTCTTACTCTGGTCTCTGCGTTTGCCTCTCGTGGCGAGTATCTTAAGGCACTGGTCATGACATGCATTGGACTTATGCTGGCGACAGTGGGCACCGACCTGACGGCAGGCGTCCAGCGTTTCACTTTCGGACGTAGCGATCTGATTGATGGCATCAGCTTCCTTGTACTCGCCATGGGAACTTTCGCGCTTTCAGAGGCCATGATGATGGCGATGTCTAGAGATGACACCGAGCTGTCAGATCTCCAATCCAGACTCCGCAACACAAACATGAAAGTCTCTCGACGTGAAGCGGCGGAGCTCGCGCCCGTTATAGGTCGGTCATCCGTACTTGGCTTCCTCATCGGGACACTACCCGGTGCAGGAGCAACGATTGCTTCATTTCTTGCCTACGGTGCGGAAAGACGAATGGCGCCGACATCGGTTGAACAAGCAGACAAATCATCGGAAGACACACCCTTTGGAGAGGGTAATATCCGAGGCCTGGCGGCGCCAGAATCAGCCAACAACGCCGCCTGTACTGGCTCTTTTGTGCCATTGCTAACGCTCGGAATTCCCGGCTCTGGAACAACTGCAGTGCTTCTGGGTGCGTTGATCGCCTACGGTATTCAGCCCGGTCCTCGGTTATTCATCGATGAACCAGGAGTTTTTTGGGCAGTCATTATCTCCATGTATATCGGCAACGTGTTCCTGCTGGTGCTGAACTTACCGTTGATTCCCTGGATCGCACGGCTCCTCACGATCCCCAGGAACTATCTGATTCCGATCATTGTATTTTTCTCAATGATGGGTGTTTACCTGGTGTCGTTTAACACCTTCGATATTCAACTCATGGTGATCATCGCTTGCATCGCCGTGGTATTACGTAAGCTGAGCTTCCCGATGGCGCCATTGCTACTGGGGTTCATTCTGGGTGGTATGCTGGAAGACAACCTGAGGCGTGCGATCACCCTGTCTGACGGCAGTTGGAGTTTTCTCTGGGATCGACCAATCACGTTATCGCTAACCATCCTGACGGTCGTCGCGTTATTGAGCCCAGCACTCCATATCTCGTGGCAGAAACTCCGCGGTGTCTTATGAGGCTTACCGCAAAGAATCAGAGCCCGGCTGTCATAGCCTCTAATGCTGCAATCCGCTGCTTCTCACTTCGAATATACTTTATGTATTGATCAGCAGTCCTGCGGCGTGTTTTATTTTCGCCCTTTCGTGACTCCCGGAATGCCTCAATGGCGGCATCATACTCATTCAGCTGAAGCAATGAATTCCCCTTCCAGAAGTGGATCTCGGACTCATCATCCATACCACCTGCGTCTAATGCATCGTCATAGGCCTTGATCGCCTCACGGTGTCTATCTTCACTTTGCAGGGCATGCGCCAAGCGATAGTAGATTGTGCCATCCTCGGCGAATCGCGTTGCATCACTCCAAGCATCGATGGCTTTCGTATGCTCTTGCGCCATGGTGTACGCCATCGCTAACAGCTTGATGTTCTTCTCGTTCTCCTCGATGACACCTTTCTTGAAGCCTTCCTCCAGTATTTGGGATGCCTCGAAAGGTACCTCGGCAGACAACAGACGCTGCGCCAGCATGACGAATTCCGATTCCTTGTCCAGAAGATCCTGGGTATAAGCGGCGTAGTAAGTGGACAATGCCTGACTCTCCATATCCTTCTCGGAGTACATAGCGGCCAAGTGCATCCAATAGCGCTTCTTCGGATAATTCGCGATCAGTTTCTCAAGTACGTTGATGACATTGTCGATGTCTTTGAGCTCAGAGTAATCAAGCACCTGCACGTACCACCAAAGTTCCTTGATGGGTTTGCCCTGCTCAATCGCCAGGTTCTCAAGGATTAGCGCATGCTTGAGTGATTCGCGGTAGTCCTTCAACTGAAACCAGGAATTGGCACGCGCAAACTGGAGATTTAGATCAGGACCAAGATTCAGTCTTTCCCACCGATCCATGTACTCCAGAGCATCCCGGAAATTCTCTTCAGCCATCTGAATCTGATACAGCGAACGAAGCACTGTGAGTTCGAAACGAATCTTGATGCCTGGAGACTGCGCGAGAATCATCTCGTAGGATTTCACCGCATTGGGGATGTCTTCCAGTGAATAGTAGGCAAATGCAAGCAGATAGTGAACGTTGGCACGCTCGGAAGGATTCAGGGACTTCCTGTCCTTGATCTTGTTGAGTAGTTCAATGGCACCACGCGGATCAGGTGGTGGTAACTCGGATTCGTCATCACCCTCTTCAAGCTCAGACGCTGGATCAATCAGCACCCGCGCTTCCATCAAGCGCCTGTTGATCTGTTCGGTTACCGGCATTACCCGACGTTTCTCTTGTTCCTTCTTTTCTGCCGCATTCACCAGTGGAACGACAGGTGAACTTGGATGGGTCGCGGCAACAACCAGGAACAGTGCAATGGCTGTTTTTCTGATCAGTTTTCTCATGGTGACTCTCCCATGTCCGCGCAAACGGTCGTTTCTTTGTCGACGGTGAATCGTTTAACGTTCGTCCGCCATCTGGAATCTCAAACGAAAAGGTACTTCCTGAGTTGCCACAGCAACCCCATCTTCAATCTTGGGTTTGTATTTGAACTTCAGGACCGCACGTTCAGCAGCGCGATCAAATACACTATTCGGGCTGTCTTCACACTCTTCTTCAGAACGTGCTGACTTAACGAAAGCACAGTTTGCGACCACGACGGGATCAGCGACACTGCCCGTTTCCGTGACGGTGAACTCAAGAACAACCCACCCCTGCAGACCACGAGCAAGTGCTCGTTGTGGATACTGGGGCTGTACCTGCACGATCGGCAAATATTCGCCGTCACCCATACCAATGCCGCCTCCAGCATCAAGCCCAGCGCCCGCATCGAGTCCAGCCATAGAGAAAGCGTTCGCATCAACATTGACATCAAACTGTTGTGGAGGAACCTCCGGTGGCGGCTCATCAGGAGGTGGTGGTTTCTTGGGCTTTCTTTTCTTTGTTTGTACTTCCTGATCCTGCTTGACCCGAACGAAGTCGACCAGACGAATGTCGCTCTCGTCTGTGAGCGCACTGCCGCTCGATGCAATCAGATACTGCATAAGATAAAAGAGCGCCAGAGTGACAAACACCCCGACAATCGCTGAGGCACCCAGTCGGACCGCAATCATTGTGCGTCCTCAGACGCGATTGCGACCTTCACAATACCAATGTTTCGTGCCGCATCCATCACCGCAAGCACTTTCTCAACTTTCGACTCGCTATCCGCCTTAATCACCAGCCCACCAAGGGGGTTTTCAGCATGCAGTCGTTCCATCATTGGACGGACATTTTGTACGTCGACCTTTTTCTTATCGATCCAGATCTGACTATCCGGCGCAACACCCACCAGCAAAGAGACTTTCTTCTTGGGCTCTGCCGTTTCCGTATCGGGCCGGTCGATCTCGACACCCGTTTCTTTTATAAAGGTTGCTGTGACAATGAAGAAAATCAGCATGATAAACACAACGTCCAGCATCGGGGTCAGGTCCGCGACCTTGTCTTCTGAATCTTGTGAAACGCGTCTCGCCATCTCGTTACCTATCTATTAATCCCTGGGGGCTAGTAGTCGGTTGAAAGGTTGTCCTTGATGTACTCCTGTTCATCGGAGATTCTCGACATCAGGAAAGTATTGGCGAATACACCGGACAGCGTCGCTACCATGCCAGACATGGTGGGAATCGTCGCTGCAGAGACGCCTGCGGCCATAGAACGTGCGTTGCCTCCGGTGTGGTTCATCGCTTCAAAGACCTGGATCATCCCTGTAACGGTTCCCAACAGCCCGAGTAACGGCAATAGTGAGATCAATGTCTTGATCATAGCCATGTTAGCGTTGAGATTCGAATTCACCTCTGAGATCAAACGTTCGCTGATCGCTACTGCCATCCAAGATTGACGTTCACGACGACTATTCCAATACACCAGAACCTGGGCGACATCCTTCTTGTGTTCAGTGAGCAAGAACAGGAAGCGTTCGAAGATCACCAGCCACATCACAAACGTTGCCGCTGCAATCAACCAGAGAACATCGCCCCCAGCCTCGAAGTAGGTCCTTATCGCAACAATGATGTTTTCCATGGGGCGTTAAGCTGCCTTCTCGCCTTCCACATGTTCGGCAATCATTCCGGCACTTTGTTCCTCAAGCACATGCAGGATTGATTGTGCGCGCGAGTGCACAATGCTGTGCAGTAGAACGGTCGGAATAGCTACCACGAGACCAAGAACCGTCGTCATCAACGCTTGTGAAATACCACCCGCCATGGTCTTGGGATCACCGGTACCAAACAATGTAATCGCCTGGAACGTGATGATCATGCCCGTCACCGTACCGAGGAGACCGAGCAATGGCGCGACCATCGAGATAATCTTGATGAAGGCAATATTCCGGTTAATTTTTGGACGTTCCTTCAGCATTTGCTCATCAAGATGCAGCATCAGGTTGTCGGCGGAAACATCCTTGTTGTCATGATAAACGGCAAGAATACGTCCAAGGGGATTATCGCTTGGCGCGTCACTATCCTTGATCTGGCGGCTTACTTGCGCGCTCATCAGTCCAAGTCTGACCAGGCGCTCGAGGGTCAAAAGAAATGCAATCGCGCCAAGGCTGAGGATCACATATCCAGTCGTTCCACCCTGGTGAATTCGCTCCTCAATAGTGGGTATTTCGACCTGAAGGGCCAACAGCTGTCCGCGAGTCGGGTCCACGCCAAATGGAACAAACCCAGAATTTGAGTCTTCTAGCGACGCTGCTGAACTGACGAATCGTCCCGCAGGCTGGCGAGGCAACTCCTTCACGATGTCATTTTCAATGTCATAGGACACATATTCGCCGTTGGAGACGAGATTCCACGCGCCTATTCGTACCACTTCACGTTGCGATTTTTGCCCGTCTACAGCGGTGACTTCAGTGTTAAATCGAACCACCTTGCCGGATTCCGTCATTTCTTGCTGGATCTCCGTCCAGAGCCGTTCAATCTCTCCAATCGTGGCCAACTTGGAACTACGTCCCATCGATTGGGCGAATTCACCCAACCATTGCTCGCGACCCGGATACTGAGCACTGATCAATGAGCCACTGAAAACACCTTGTGTATCGCCAGACACTTGCTGTAGGACACCAAAGAGCTCTCTCAAAGAGCCAAGGCGTTTACTCAAAATCTCCTGAAGACCTGCAATCTGCTGTTCGTTGGCTTCAAACTGGGACTCAAGACGTTCGCTGCGGGCTTCTTCATTCCGCTGTTGGCGCCTGGCATCACTGAGAGCCTGATTCTGACGAGATTTGTCCGCATTGAAATCTTGTTCGCGTTGCTCGTTGATTCGACCATTGACCACTTTGCCCTGTCGAACCAGCTCTAGCAGTTCACCCAGTGACTTTGCCTGAATTTCTTCTGCTTCCTCAGCATGTACCATGTTGATGTTCAGAGCCAGCACGCAACCGGACAGTAGTAAGAGTATTTTTTTCATGCTTATTCTCCTGGTGCGGGCACTGGCAGCAATACGATGTCAGCTGTCTGTGTTTTGCGTGCGATCCGAATACCGTTGCGCACACCTGAACGAAATTCGCTATCCAGTATCTGCCAGTCGCCAGCTTTTTTATCCCAGACACCGGTGATCTCCTGGTCGGGTGTCTGGAAAGCCAGAATCACGCGACCCCAACGCAACATGTCCACCTGGCGTTCTGATCCCTGAACCTCGATCGTATCGGTATAAGCATCGATGGTGGTGCCATAACCATTTTCTATCTGGTAGGCCTGGAGGACCTGACTGAATTTCTCGGAAACGGAAACGTCAGCGCGGTCGAGGGTTTCTCTCAAGAACGAAATTCGATCTTCGCGTTCTCGGACGAGGAATGGTGCGTCAAGTTCGACGAACTTCTCGAGGTTATCAATCATACGTTCGATCAGTGGACCGATCTGTCGTTCGATCACCGTCACTTGGTCGATCGAGACATTGAGTTCTGCGATTTCCTGTTCCTGACCTTCAATCAGCCGCTCTTGCTGCCGATTGTAAGCTTTTAGGCCATCAACTATTTTCATGACCTGTTTGAACTGGCTGAGGAGGTCCTGGGTTTCTTCCCGCAGGTCATCGATTTTGAGTTGTGAGTCCCTGCCAGCAGATGTCGTCGAGGCACGAACCCCCAGAACCTCATCCAATGACTGCGACAGAACAGGTCCTGACCCTGTCATCGCCATGATCCCGAAGAACCACGATATACGCAGAAGTGTCAGACGCGCGCGCCTGCGATGGTCTCTCATGCTGCTACCTTTGCAATTTGGTCAATCGTTCTTTTGGGACGCCACTGCTATTTTGCTGTGTTACGTCGTCACTTGCCGGGATTTTTCCAAACCATCTCAGTTGGCCTGAAACCCGCGCCAGCCGTGCCCCCGACTCAGATTGGGCGACAGAATGTAGAAGCGCCCAGTCTTTGTCAAGCAACCATGTCTGCGTTTTATCTGCTACTCAAGCGTACCCGTATTATGATCGTTTCATCACTCAAGACGGCTCTGGAATCTGTTCCGGGTTCGATTACACGGAAAAAGTCGAAAACGACGACGATAATTCCGCCACATGCCTTTCGCTGGTCAGGACTGCTCTTCTTGGAATCCCTTTGAGATAGGTTGCGGAGACTCGAATCACGTCATCCTGCGTCACCGACAATAGTCGATCCCGTTGCAGTGCCCTGTGTTCAGCATCTCTGCCGTATAGCGTCTGCACGAAGGCCTGACGGCATTCTCCTGCAGGTGATCCGGGCGCATCCACACCGCTGACCAGTCCCAAAATAGACTCCTCAACCTGCTCGAACGAAGGCGGCTGATGTTCAAGCCACTTAATTGAATCCTCGAAAGCATCGAAGCTCTTCATCAGATTGGGGTCGCGATAGCTGTAGAACCGAAACACACCATTAGCCGCGTCGTGGGTTGCACCTCCACCATAGGCACCACCCTTTTCTCTCAGTGCACCGTGAAGAAATCCATTCCGCAAGACGCCCGCCAGCACCGCTAAAGCGGCGCCATCTTTATGTGACTCGGCGACGGTCGGGAAAACGCTGGCACAAAAGTTGACCTGAGTACTGGTCAGCCAGGCTTGATCACTGGCGCCTGCGCGCCAATCTTGAAAGGGTGATTCCGATGACTTCAACACAGTGATTGAGTCATCAACCGTAACATGATCTATCGATGACAGCGCCGAAATGACATCATTCTCCGACGCCGCATCGCAGATCCCGAGTTGCTGACAACCCGTCGTCTGAATACTGCTGTTGATTTCTCTGAGGGTTTCGATCAACTGATCGAGATTGGCATCATCCGAGAGCCCATCATCGAGCTCCTTGAGCAGCTTAATACCCTGAAAACCGACCAACTGGTACATCAGCATCGGCACAGGTCGAATCGCGGCGGCGGCCGCAGTCATCGCAAGATCATGACCGGCTTCTGTCAACGACGCTTCACGTCGGGTCCGCAGCTGTCTGATCAGTTCCCGGATACGCTGACGTTCATGAAAATTGGGCTGGCTGCGCGTTTCGCTCACCAGTGTGAGCATGTTGGAGAGATTATTGACGAGCGCACGGCTCCCGACCGTAAAGGCAGCACGAACCTGGTCCGGAGACCGAACATCAGCACGAAACGTCGTAAACGCAGACAGTCCACCGGTGTTCAAGTGCTGCAGGTGCTGTGTTTCAAGATAGCCACGTTCTGCAGATCCAATCTCCGGTAACAATGTCGTGAAGATTGGAAGCAACGGCCACTGTTTCGCCGTCAGACGAGGAAGTGGCGAGACTACCTGGTGATAGACGAGTCCATTGGTGCCTGTTCGGAAAACGGTCAGCCCCTTTTCCCGCCGTGAGGGTTCAGGCGGTGCCTTCGCGAGTTCGACATCCTGAAGTCCAACACTGGGGAGCAAGGATAGATCGTGCTCTGTCTCCTGGCGTTCGCGGAGATATCTCGCACTCACCACGATATCTTCTGCTTCTCGATCGCTGAGATCTGCCTGAATGGCCGACAACACCGCGTGTTCCCGAGCATTTTTCTCCTCATGCAATCCCGTATCGGGCTCCATCGTCAACGTGACACGATGATTGTTCTCAAGCAGCAATTCACGAATAAGCGAAGGGATAAATGAAGGATCCTCGATTTCATGCCTCAGACCCGCAAGTACATGATCCATCTCGAGCAGCGACACGGGATCACCCCGATGAATCGCACCTGGTAGACAGGTCAGCAACAGTTGAAGTCCATAGGGATATCCATCGCCACCCACCTCTCGCTGATGCAATTCGATCTGATGGAGGCAAGCCGCCAGTTGCGGTTGCGGGACCCCCTCATCCGCAACCTGCTGCAATGTCGATAGGATCAGATCCTCTATGGCACCGACATGTTGCAAATCCGTGCCTTCCACGCCGCAGACGAACGACATTTCGCGTTCCTGACTTTCAAGTCCGCAAAGTGGCGATGGCGCACTCGCGAGTTCTGTTGTTTCAAGTGCCCGACGTAACGGTGACGCGCTGGTACTCAACAGGACATCAGCCAGCAATCGACACTTCATCAGCATATCGAGATCTGTATTCTCACCAAGCAACCATGCTAACACCACATGGGTTTTCGCGTCGGTTTCCTCCTCTTCAGGAATCGCATAGCGGGCCCGCTTATGAACGGGTTTACGGAGGCGCATTTCAAGATCTACCTGAACAGTACGTGGTGAACGTTCAAAACGATGTAACGCCATGCTCTCGAAACGTGCCTGAAGTTCATTGGCGGGAATATCACCAAACGTCAGAAACATGGCATTTGATGGGTGGTAATGGGAGCGATGAAAGTCGACTAGTTGGTCATGGGTCAAATTCGGGATCTCTGCGGGATCACCACCGCTATTGAAATGATAGGTGTTCTCTGGAAACAACGCGGAAGAAAGTTCCTCGTACAAAGTTGATATCGGTGAACTCATTTCTCCTTTCATTTCGTTAAAAACGACACCTTTGTAGGTCAGAGAGGATTGAGTGTCGTCCGCGTTCTCGAACTCCATACGATGCCCTTCTTGGGCGAAATCTAGTGGATCAAGCGTTGGAAAAAAAACGGCATCCAGATAGACGCCCAAAAGATTATAAAAGTCCTTCCTGTTCTGGGTCGCAAACGGGTAGCCGGTGTAGTCGCTACCGGTAAAAGCATTCATGAACGTGTTTAGCGAACGTCGGACCATCAGAAAAAATGGGTCACGAACAGGGAACCGTTCACTCCCGCAAAGCGCTGTGTGCTCAAGGATATGAGCAACTCCGGTGGAGTCCTTTGGTACTGTACGGAACGCGACCATAAACGCATTCTCACTATTATCCGCACAGAGATGATAGTGGCTCGCACCTGTCTTTCGATGCTCGTAGGTCTCTGCCAGAATCCCAAGCAAAGGAATCTCGCGTGTGTCCTTCAACTCAAATGCGCTATGCGTCATTTCCCTGTCCTCGATGGAACGTCATCGACGAGATGATCCGTCGACGTTGTTTTCGGCTTCAAACTTTTCCCAGTACTCAGCCACAGTAGCTTTCATTTCCTCCCGCAGCCAAATCATGGAGAGCAGATTGGGTAGCGTCATAAGTGCAACAGTCACTGCCGAGATCAGCCAGATCAAACCGGTGTCGACAATCGCCGCGACAAAAAAGCCCAGGACGTAGAGCACACGGTACGGAACGACCGCACGAACACCCAGAAGGTACGTGATCGACCGATCACCATAGTATGACCATGCGACTGCAGTAGAAAAAGCAAATAGAACAAGACCAATGGATACAATATATTGACCCCAGTCCCCAAATGCCCCTTGTTTGAATGCATGTGTCGTAAGTTCCACCGAATGCACCAGAGATCGACCACGGATGTCGACATCAGTCTCGACGGTGCCGTTTTCGACAAGGATCACGCCGGTGAAGGGTTCACCATCTTCGGTGACAGTCACATCCTCCGCAACGGATCGATTGTGGAGTATGGTGATGTCGCTAGTCACAATTTCCCCGACCACGACTTCGATCTCACCGCTAAAAGATAATACCGAATCCTCTGGCGGATCAATGAACATGGTCACTGGCCAGGTATCGGCGGGTTGAAGATGGATGAATAGGGCTTCACGGTCTTCTTCTCGTTGATCGCTGTAGTGCCCTTCAAGGATTTCCATATCAAAATGACCGAAACCGTTTTCGAATTTGGTGGTCCATACCCCCGAGGAGAGGATCACGAGCGCAGTGAGCGTGCAGATAATAATCGTATCGATGAACGGTTCTAGAATAGAAACCATACCCTCAGATACAGGCTCATCGGCTTTGGCCGCGGCGTGCGCGATTGGCGCGGAGCCCTGCCCGGCTTCGTTCGAGAACAGACCACGATTGACACCTCTATTGAACGCATAGGCAAAACTTGCACCAAGAAAACCGCCCGCTGCCGCTGATCCGGTGAAAGCATCACTAAACACAGCAGCAAACGACGGCCCTATCTGAGGGAGATTCCACAGGATGACGGCTAACGCGCCGATCACATAGATCACCGACATAGTCGGCACCAGACTCTGCGCGGTCTTGATGATGCGTTGAACACCGCCGAGCAATACCAGTCCAAGCATGACAGCAAGGACGCCGCCCGTGACAATGCCAGGGACGCCAAATGTTGCCTCTACACCATCAGCTATACCGCGGCTCTGTGGTAGATTTCCTGAACCGAATGACGAGACCACCGTCGCAATCGCAAACAAGACAGCCAGCCATTTCATGTTGAGCCCTTTCTCCATGACGTACATGGGGCCCCCAACAATGTGGCCGTTGTCATCCTTCTCGCGATACTTGTGGGACAGGGTTACTTCGACGAACTTTGAGGTCATACCGACGAACGCGGTCGCCCACATCCAGAACAGTGCAGCGGGTCCTCCAAGAAAGATCGCAAAAGCAACACCGCCGATGTTTCCTGTACCCACTGTTCCCGAAATGGCGGTCGTGAGTGCCTGAAAGTGAGTGGCGTCCCCTTCTGCCCCAGGTTTGTCGTACTTACCTCGAGCATGTTGGAGCGCATGACGAAAATAGCGGATCTGCGGGAATCCCAGGTAAAGTGTCAAGAATAGTCCTGTACCCAGGAGGGCAAATGGAAACCAGACTGCAGAACCCAGCAGACTGTCCACAAAGTTGAGAACCACTGTGATCAGGTCCATCGCAACGCACTCCGTGATCTTTTCTCTGTCAGCGGCGGACCATATCACACTACCGTTGTTGGATTGTGCTCAGTCGGGGACGGGTTCCCGCATGGTTACAAACTCTTCCGCTGAGGTTGGATGTATCCCGACCGTACTATCGAACACAGCTTTGGTTGCACCCGCCTTCATTGCGACTGCCATACCCTGGATGATTTCACCGGCGTCTGCTCCGACCATATGAATGCCCAGTACTTTGTCGGAATGACGATCAACTACCATCTTCATCATGGTGCGTTCTTCGTTCCCGGACAGTGCATGTTTCAGCGCTTTGAACGATGACCTGAAGATGTCAACATCGTGGCCTGCATCGCGCGCCTGGGTCTCGGTCAACCCCACAGTCCCAATGTTTGGCTGACAGAAAACAGCCGTTGGTATCCCCTCGTAGCTCATCATGGTCTCTTCTGAAAGAAACTGACGACCGGCAAACGCCATAGCTTCAGTGATGGCGACCGGTGTAAGCTGAACCCGATCAATCACATCGCCCAGTGCAAATATCGAGGGTTCAGAGGTTCGGAACTCGTCGTCAACAATAATCGCACCGTTGTCCCGACAGGCAACATTGACGTTCTCAAGACCGATGTCTGACACAGCAGGGCGTCGGCCAATCGCGGCGAGGACCAGGTCCACCTCAATAAATGATCCACCCACAAAGTGCACGGTTAGTGCGCCCCCCGGTTGTCGCTCAATCGATTCAGGTACAGAGTCGAAATGTAGTTTGACTCCCTTTCTATGCAACTCTTCAGCGACCAGCATCCGGACATCGTCATCGAAACCCGTCAGAAACCGGGGGCCGCGGTATGACAGATGACTTTCGGCACCCAATCCTTGGAAAATTCCTGCAAACTCAACGCCTATATACCCCCCACCGATGACGAGCGAACGCTTTGGAATGTAGTCGAGATAGAACGCTTCATTTGACGTGATGGCATATTCTGCACCGGGAATGTCTAGGGGTACTGGCCAACCGCCAGTCGCAATCAGAATTTTGTCGGCGGAAACGATGGTGTCACCGACCGCGACATGATGTGCATCGACAATACGAGCACGTCCTTCGTAATGCGTGACACCAGCGTTATCAAGCATCCCCTTGTAAATGCCATTGAGTCGCTGGATTTCTGCATTCTTGTTTTGGAGAAGCGTTCCCCATTCAAAACCGGGCGCTGTGGTCCCCCAGCCGTATCCTTGTGAGTCACGAAATTCCTCGACGAAGTGTGATGCATAATAGAAGAGCTTCTTGGGTACGCAGCCCACATTGACGCAGGTGCCACCCATGTAACGATCCTCTGCAGTAGCAACTCGTGCACCATACGTCGCACTCATTCTCGCGGCACGAACACCGCCAGAACCGACTCCGATCACAAATAGATCAACATCCGTACTCATGAGTTCTCCAAAATTCGGAAAGTCTGAACATTCATCTTCATTAAACACCGAGGCCAACAAGCGGCGCCAGCGACAGTGACATCAAGACACTCGCATACGCTCGTCGTTACGACGATGCACACCTACGACGCTGCGACAAACAGTCTCACATGAGCATTGGACAACAGGATAAGATCAGCGATTCGCTGGCACCTGTGACACAATAACACTGTGACTCAAGTCTTTGCTTTCAAACTCTCGGCGTTTGATAACGCAGCGATTACCGTTAGCGGCGAACTGCTGGTGAGACCTGGTTCGCTGAAAATCACGTGGCGTCTCGACTCGATCCCCAGATTGGTCTTCCCTTGTGATCCTGACACTGTCACACCTGGGGTCCAGGTAGACAATCTCTGGGAACAGACATGCTTCGAGATGTTTATCCGACCTGACCGCGCCGTTGGGTATATTGAGGTCAATATTTCACCGACACGTGACTGGAACTGTTATGCGTTCACCGGCCAACGAACAGGCATGTCGGAATCGACCGACGTTAAACCGATATCAATCCACGCATGTGAGCATATCGATGGTACGACGCTCGTAGCACACCTGCGTCATGAACTGGACGGTCCTCAACGCATCGGTATCTCAGCAGTCCTTAAAACAGCACCGAATGACAAGTACTTCTTTGCTTTACATCACCCATGTACAACCCCGGATTTCCATCATCCGGATGGCCATGTGATCTATGCCGTCATATGATGCCCCCGCTTTTCCTGAAGAAACGAACTGAGCTAACCTTGCGTACCGGCATCGACACCTGGCTGACGCGTCCACCGGACAATCGACGTTATGGTCTCGTGGCCCACCCGGCTTCAATGACGGGCGATGCTCGGCACTCCGTCGATGCACTCCTGGAACACGGGACCCAAGTGATTCGCGCGTTTGGCCCTCAGCATGGCATGCGTGGTGACAAGCAGGACAACATGATTGAGTCAGAGGACTATGAAGATCCACTGACTGGCCTCCCCGTGATCAGCCTTTATGGTAAACATCGACGACCCACATCGGACATGCTGGCCGGGCTCGACGCGATCCTGTTTGACCTTCAGGATATTGGGACCAGGATCTATACGTTTATTACCACGCTGACTTACCTGCTCGAAGCTTGTTCAGGAACGGACACGAGTGTGATTGTACTTGATCGTCCCAATCCGTCAGGCCGATCGGTCGATGGTCTTCGGCTGCTACCAGGTCATGAGAGCTTCGTCGGTTGCGATACCCTACCCATGCGTCATGGTCTTACGGTCGGCGAACTGGCGCGCTGGTATGTAAAGAGACACAATTTGAATGTCGACCTTTCGATTGAGGTCATGAGCAACTACAACCTGGCAGGACCCGATTTCGGTTGGCCCGCCGAGTTACCATGGGTGAATCCGAGCCCGAATGCTGCCGGGGTGAACATGGCACGTTGTTTCGCCGGGACCGTCTTGCTCGAAGGTACACAGTTGTCAGAAGGCCGAGGCACAACTGTGCCACTGGAAGTGTTAGGTGCTCCGGACCTGGCGGTCCGTGATCTGGTAGCGATAGTGACGAGCGAGATGCCGAGTTGGGTGGCAGGTTGCCTGCTTCGCCCATGCTACTTCGAACCGACGTTCCACAAACACGTGGGAGCGCTCTGTCAGGGTTTGCAGATTCATGCGGTACCACCCCACCATGACCCGAATGGATTTGTGCCCTATAGACTGGTGGCAGGCCTTTTGAGGGCCTTACGTACCATCGAACCAGACTATGATCTTTGGCGCCATCACGCCTATGAATACGAACCGGATCGTTTGCCCATCGATGTGATCAATGGCAGCGAGCGATTACGGCAATGGGTTGATGGCGATATGCCTTGGGCCCAAATGGAGGAATGGGTTCAAGAAGACGTCGCAAGCTGGTGTGATGAACGAGCTCCTTACATGCTGTATTCACCACCGCAGTAATCGAACGACCCGTGGTCCCGTCTACGTGCATTCGCTAGAATGCCGCGCTTCCATCGGCTACTCGGAAAACAGCATGAGCAATACCCAACGAATTGCAATCCTTCCCGGTGATGCGATCGGGCCTGAAATCATGGCTCAGGCTGTACGCGTCTTCGAAGTGCTTTCAGAACATCGTGATCTATGTTTTGAACTTATTGAAGCCCCCTTTGGCGCCGCAGCCTACTTCGAACACGGTCACGCGTTTCCAGAGGAAACTAAGACCATCTGCGATAGTGTGGATGCGATACTCAAAGGACCCGTGGGGCTAAGTCATGAGGATTCAGCAAAAATTCCGGTCGAGGAACAGCCCGAGCGGGGTGCCATCCTGCCCCTCCGAGCGCGTTATGACACATTCGCGAACTTCCGGCCCATCACACTGTCGCGTGATATGGCGCACTTCTCACCCTTGAAGTCTGAAATCATTGGTGACGGCATCGATATCCTGCTCATACGGGAACTGGTCGGCGGACTCTACTTCGGGGAGAAGCAACGCGGGATCAACAATGACGGCAAGCGATTCGTGCGTGAGTCTCTGGACTACGATGAGGAACTAGTTCGAAGGGTGCTGGTTGTGGGGTTCGAACAAGCTCGCGCGCGTAAAGGTGTCTTGCACAACATCCATAAAAGCAACGTTCTGATGTCCAGCGTCTTCTGGAACGAAATTCTTGATGAGGTCCATGCTGATTACGCTGAAGTTGAGGTCAAACACATGCTCGTCGACGCAGCGGCGACGGCACTCTGTCTTAATCCCGGTCAGTTCGACGTGATGGTGATGGAAAACATGTTTGGTGACATACTGAGCGACCAGGGAGGCGGAATTCTGGGCTCGCTCGGGCTGATGCCTTCTGCATGTCTGGGGCCTGACAAGGCATACTATGAACCGTCACACGGTTCGGCCCCTGACATCGCCGGCCAGAACATCGCCAATCCTTACTCGATGATCGGTTCCGTCGCAATGATGCTGGAAATGAGTTTTGGGATGGTCGATGAATCGAAAGCCGTGTGGAACGCGATGAAGTCGGTCTTTGAAGCCGGTTACACCACAGCTGACCTTGCCAGTGTGAATTCAGAAACCGATGTCGTCACCACAGACGTCTTTGGCGACAAGGTGATGGCAGCAATCACAAGTGAGTTGAAACGCTAACCAGTGCTCATCGCCATTATTGTGTGGGTTAGGTCCACTACGAAAGTGACTCAGAACAATAGCGCGTAGACGGTCATTAAGATCTCTGGCAACAACGCAAAGAGACTCGTGGCGATCGCCAATATGCATAGCCAACCCCAGCCAATGAAAGCCCACATGATAAGGGGTTGCTCAAAGAGATCGCCCAGGATATTCACCGTCGAGTCAACGAACAGAAACTTGAGGCTACCCATCACGTATTTTTTCAAAATGATCCTCTCAACGCGCTGAAGCTTAGGCGACGCGTAGTCTAGCTCGGAATGGCCTGATGTTCACCTGTGGTATTCATGTGTTTGGCCTGTTCACTGCCTGAGATGCTCAAGTGGTCGTTTGAAATTGCCGACCCGTGTTGTCATTTCGTCATAGATGGCCTCCATGTCCAACGCCTCACCATATCGGAGACGTTTGGAGAACATCGTGATCGGAAACACAAAATTGTCTGTTTTCCGCCAGCGAAGCGCCTTACTGGTCCCACGATGGTCCTCGTAGATGATCCACTCGAGATCGAGCTCATTGGCGAGGATGTCGCCGAAGGCCACGCCAATTGCCTGCCAAGTCAGCACATCTCGGTGTGGGACAATCCGCCGGTCATAGAATTGTTGAAGTGCTGGAATGTCAGCCCGTGTCCCCGTCAACCGTAGGACGCCGACACGCCTAGCCAAAAGGTCCGCAACCTCGCGACGTTTGTCCTTCAGAATTGTACGATCACCAAGGTTCATTTCGCGGATGACAGGTGGTGGAGGGTCTTCATGGCCTATGAATTGATAGTTCGCGAGATCTTCTGCCGTCAGGACCTGTATACTACTTTCACTGCCTTGCACGCTGCCGCAGAGCAATAGGCTACACAATAAGCATGACACTGCTGGCTTGTCACATAACATGCTAGTCTTCAACCACGTGCACCTTGTTGTTGCTGGTTGATATTTTCGTTGTCAAAGTTCATTACTGAAATCCATAACACTAAGACTCAGTGTGTGCTTGCCGTCACCGGTGGCGGCACAACCGCGATCTCCGACCTTCTTGCGGTACCGGGTGCGTCGAGGACCTTGCTGGAGGCCACGGTTCCCTATGACAGTCAGGCGCTCGCTGATTATATTCAACGGACACCTGAGCAGTCAGCTTCTGCATCCACTGCACGACAACTTGCGATGTCTGCCTATCAACGCGCAAGACAGCTGACCGGGGCTGACGATGATGTGGTCGGCATCGGTTGTACGGCGGCACTGACGACGGATCGATCACGCCGTGGGACTGATCGATGCTTTGTCGCGGTGCAGACCGCCAAGCGCACCATGATAGATTTCATTGCTTTTGACAACGCACATAGTGAAACGTCACGGGTACAACAGGAACGTGCCTGTAGTGACGCAATTATTCATCTTCTCGCAAGGGTTGCCGGGGTGACCGATGGACCGCTCAGTCTACCCATAGGACATATTAAGACGGATCACGTTGCGGCACCTCTGGCCTGGCAGGCACTGCTTGCAGGAATCAACGCGAGTACCCTGGGTGAGCTAACAACTCCCTCGCCAGTAAAACTGTTGTTTCCCGGATCTTTCAATCCCCTTCATCAAGGTCACCAGGACATGGTGCGAATAGCTGAAGAAATTTCTGGCGAACTGGCAGTCCTTGAAATATCGACATTTAATGTCGATAAACCGCCTATCGATTACATCGAAATGAGGGACCGGGAACAGACCATCGGTCAGCGCTACCCGCTCGTTTTCACCAACGCGCCTACATTTGTTGCGAAAGCACGACTATTTCCGGGGGTCATGTTCGTTGTCGGGGTCGACACGATCACGAGAATCGGAGACTCCCGGTATTATCGGGAAGCAGGTACAGATCCTGAACAGAATCTACGTGAAGGTCTCGATGCACTGACAGAGTCCAACTGTCGTTTTCTCGTCTTCGGACGCAAAATCGACTCGCGGTTTGAGAGTCTCACATCTGCCAAAATTCCGGTAGCATTGCGCAATCTGTGCACGGGAATTCCAGAGGACAGATTCCGAAAAGATGTATCTTCATCGGACATCAGGCGCCAATCATAGTGCGACAGACCATGAGGTCAGTGGAGATCAGCTAATGTGATCATGAAGGCGTATGCTTCCGCCAGTTGTTGGTAGCGATCGTGGCGATCTGACACTCCCCGGTGTCCGGCATGGTCAACCGTCATTACAATCGGCATATTTCCAGTGTTGTGGTCACGTAGTTTCGCAACCCACCGCAGATGCTCGCTGGTCAGAACACGTTGGTCCAGCGCTGCAGACCGGATCAACATGGCGGGGAGTACCGATTCGCGAACGGTGTCATAAGGTGAATATGAAAGGACCTGTTCCAAACCGGCCAGGGTCATTGGATCTCCCCACTCCCTATACTCCCCAAGTGTCAAGGGCCTATTCTCGTCCAACAGTGTATTCACCAAATCCACAAAGGGGCGGTTCAGGACAATACCCTTGAACAACTCCGGTGCCTGATTAACGCTAGCACCGATAACGACACCTGCTGCAGAAGTCCCTTGCGCGAAGACTCGCTGGGGATCTCCATAGCGTTGCTCTATTAACGCATGGATCACGTCAAGAAAATCAGTGATCGAAATGCCCTTATCCACACCACTACCTCGTCGATGCCACTCCCTGCCACCGGCGCCCCCACCGCGAACGTGCGCCATGGCAATGACAAAACCTCGATCAAGGAGGTCTCTCCACCCAACGCGGAATCCTGTATTGAGTGGCGCACCGTAGGCACCATAAACATTCACCAACAGTGGTGAACGCCCCTCCTCGAATCGGTCAGGACGATACAATAGCGAGACAGGAATCATCGCTCCATCTCTGGCGGCGAGAAACTTGACCTCACCATGGTAGTCACGTTGTAGTTCATTGAGATCTTGCTGATGCGCAACAGAAATAGACTGTGCACGGTCCCTGATGTCGTATCGCATCGAGACTGGCGGACTAAGGGGATGACTCAGTTCATAACGTAACATTGAGTTTGTTGTCTCGTACATTGCATCTTCGTCGTAGAAGGATCGCCGAAGCCGCAATGTCTGCAGTGGAACGACCTCGGGGACGTATTGCACGGACCCCGTCTGTCGATCGACAAGTGTGATCGTTTCCTGTGCATGTTCACGGTAGTGTAGTACCAGATGACGGGGGTATACCTCAAAATCAACCAACGCTGCCCTAGCTGCGTTGACACTATCTGGCAATGCATCCCGCCACTGTTCACCATCTGCCCGATGTCGTAACCGATCCTCTCTCCTAGATCGGGTCAGTCGGAACCAGCGCCCACCGCCCTCCTCTTTTAAGTGGATCAGCTGATGGGATATTCCTAGTTCGTACCCAAGGACCTCAACCGGCGGTGTAGGATTGTCTCGATCAATTTTAAAGACACGATTACCAGTGCTACTGGTGGATGTCACCAACAGAAATTGTCGTGAGCGGGACTCACGCAAAGACAACGCAAATTCCGGGTTGTCTTCTGTATGCAGTACACGGGTCTTGCCACCTTCTCGCATTACAACTCTGAACGGTCGGGCCGTCACGGGATCGCGGCGAATAAAGTACAACCGATCTCCCGATGTGTCCCAGGCAACATCACCGTTTGTGTCCGGAATCTCGCAGCACATATGACTGCCATCAACCACATTGATCAGCGATAGTCGGTAGTACTCGTCTCCGCTCAGATCCTCTGCAACCACGAGTGTGTTGCCTTTCGGATTGAGAGACCAATTACGCAGGTGGTAGTACTTGTGGTCTGCGGCTCGCAGGTTCTCATTCAACAGAAGGTCAGCGCTATCTTGGTTGATGGATTGGCGGGTATGAAAGGCATACTGAAAACCCGGACGAATTTCCCGTCGATACTCAACATCGTCTACAACTACCGATGCCACAGTAGTCGTTGGTAACCGACTGTTCATCTCCTGCTGCAGAAGCTGTGTCAGAGGCTCGAAGGTTTTCAATGCCGCCCTGGCATATCGTGTTTCCTGGTCAATCGATGTTTCAAACTCGAAGGATTCGATGTCGTTCATCCAGGCATATTCATCCGAGATGACGATGCCGAATCGTTCTCTTTCAGAAGGAATCTGTGGGTGTGAAGGCGGGATCAAAGATTCAAGGTGTGCAACCTGTCTCTCTTCCGAACAGGATATGACAAAACTTACGAGAGGTAAGAGAACGATCATGAACCATTGTCTTGATTCGTTCACACGCGATAGTCGAAGCAGAAACCTATCCTTTATTGACCGAGACCGATTCACAGGTACATCCAGATGTGAGCGTCTGGAATATGCCCGAGACCATCATCTGAAACCATCCCTGACGCTTTTCCTCGATCGGGTGGAAAACTGTTACAGAACTGCTCCATCCATACTGTCACAGGTTGTATTGAGGTTGGCGCCACTCGGCGGCAGACGCTGGTCGTGGAAACGGTCGCGGCTCAGCAGCCAGTTCGAACCGACGAGTTGACTTACCCTTAATACTGTATATATTTACAGTCCTGTTTTTAAGAACAGTACTTTGTCGATCCTCATATTTAGTCTTATAGATGATGAATTTCTATGAAAGTCCTGCATGACATGCAACCAGAATGATGCCAACGATCGCTAGTGGAGGTGGCCAAGGCAAAACTCATATCCATTCCTTACTTCAGAAAACAGGGATGTGGCGCGCATCAGGTCTCGATTGTGATTATAGGCAGGGTATTCCAACAGGGTTTGATGCGTTGGATGAGAAGCTCGCTGGCAAGGGTTGGCCAGCAGATGCCATCACTGAATTTCTATTGCCAAGAGCCGGCATCGGTGAACTGCGTCTGCTGATGCCGGCACTTTCTCATCTCAGTAAATCAGAATCGCGCTGGCAGGTCTGGGTGTCACCACCCCACATTCCGTATGCACCGGCTCTCTTTCAAGCCGGGATTCGTCTCGACAGACAACTGATTATCCAGCCCAGATCTGCAGAAGATACATTGTGGGTACTATCGAAGGCGCTGGCCTCAGGTGCCTGTAGTCTGGTGATGAGTTGGGCAGAGCATATTCGTCCTGAGCACATTCGCAGACTTCAGGTGGCTTGTCGCGATGGTCAGTGTGCAGGCGTTCTTTTCAGATCCGATCAACATACACAAACGCACTCCCCTGCTGAACTCCGTATCAGAATGCAGGCGACTGACCGTACTCAAAACGGCACTCATATCAGCCTGCACATTCTGAAACGACGTGGCGGTTGGGCACCACCACCTTTTGACGTACGTCTCGGCGACGCACTGAGAGGCAAACCCGATGAGCTGCATCAGCTAACGGTGGATCTATCATATGACTACCGGCTTCCAGCCACTGATCATTTGAACACCGGTATGGAACTGACGCTATGACCAGATCCCAACGATCTGGCGACGCGCCTGGGGCTGTCGGTCGTCCGAAATCCTTAACATCAACAACCTCAGCATCTTTAACGTCGCTTTGGTTATGTATCTGGTTCAAGAATCTGCCCCTCGAGGTATTTACTCGAGGACAGAGCAACCGAGGACATCACCATTATGTGCCAGCTTCAAAAGCTGATGGAGAGTCCTTGGCAGAAGAACATTCACAGCATGCTGCCAAGACTGTCCCTATTGTGGTGATAGATGAGCACCGGCGTGTCAGCCAGATGAACTCAGCGGCCGCTAGCTTGGGGATAGCTGTTGGGCACAGTATGGATACCGCTTATGCATTATCCGATCAGGTCATCTGTTATGAACGAAAACCTGAGAAGGAATGGCAGACACTGTCTTACCTGTCGCAATGGGCGTACCAGTTTACACCCAATATTTCCTTGCGAGCTCCGGATACGTTGTTACTGGATATCGAGGGATGTTTGACCTTATTCGGTGGTCTTGATGTTCTAAAGGAAAAAATTGAGACGGCCTTGCGATCGATGGGTTTCGTCGCCCGCCTTCGCGTCAATCGTACACCCCAGGCAGCCATCTGCACGACACTGTGTGGTTTGGACGACAATCAGGACGCAACTGTCGAGCAATCGCTGCACACATTGCCAATTCAACATCTTCAAACAGAACCAGAACATATCCAGGCACTGTCACGTCTTGGAATTGTCAGTCTGGGTGATCTGATACGATTGCCCACTGCCAGTCTCAACAGGCGTTTTGGCGTTTACTTCAACGACTACCTCTGCAGGTTGCTCGGGACGCGTTCAGACCCGCTCAAGTTCATTTCCGAGACACCACACTTCCATAGCGAGATCAACTTTCTGAGTGATATTATCAATCTCGAATCGCTCGTATCCCCCATCCGGCGCCTACTATATGAACTCGAGGAGTTTCTCCTGGGCAGACAACTGAGTACCAGTCATATCACTTGGCGTCTTGATCATCGAAGTCACCATGCGAAGTCTGTCAGTCTGTTCCTTGCAGCTCCCGCACATGATTCCCGTATGTTTCTGACACTGACCCAACTCAAACTGGACCAAATCAATGATGTTGCAGAAGTCGACTGTTTGTCTCTGACAGTCAAGAACTTTCAACCACTTGAGGCACGATCTACTGATTTATTTCATGGGACTCGTTTTGCGAAAAAGCAAGGTGCGAACCTGAGCGATAGCAACCATGACGATCAGGAACTCGCACTGCTGGATATGTTGAATACCCGCCTCGGACACGATGCCTGTTTCAGTCTGTGTATTGCTGACGATCACAGACCAGAAAAAGCCTGGCGTCAATTACGATTAGGTGGTCAGGTGCCAAAGACCCTGCCCCCAGAAGAGACTGCAGGACAGAACCCAAGACCTGTTTTCCTGCTGGACACGCCACGATTCCTGAAAACTGACCACGGAGAACCCCATCTGGGAGGTCCACTTTTGCTATTGCGCGGGCCCGAGCGAATCGATTTTGGCTGGTGGGAACAGCAAGACATTGAAGCTCCCCTGGCTCGCGACTATTACATTGCGAGGCAGACAACTGGCGAACTGATCTGGGTATTCAAACACCTACCCAGTGATCGCTGGTTCTTGCATGGAGTTTTTGCCTAAAACGATGGTAAGCCTGCGCCCAGATGCCGCGCTGTGCGACAATTATATCTCTGTATAGAGGTCATTACGCTAAAGAACGTGAACCCCGAACACACCACCAGACGCAGACCTAGTGGTCAGAAACCACCATTCCACAACATGTTGACGCTCTATGGCCGAAAGCCAGTCCTGGAGGCCATCACCAATGTGGATCTGCAGCCATGGCGGCTGCATGTAGATAAGCAGTTACCTCGAAACGGTATTCTGGCTGAAATCCTATCAGCCGCGGAAAGACACGATATCGAAATCAGCTGGCACACACGCCAGTCTCTATCACGAATCTCCAGGAACAGTCGACAGGACCAGGGGGTTGCACTGGACGTTCAATCGCCGCACTGGTCACACTGGCAACAACTCCTGGATCTTTCAGAGCCAGAGGTCAGGGTGCTCGCCCTCAACCGGATCACGAACCCGCAGAATCTCGGTATGATCATCAGGACCGTCGCGGCATCGCCACTCTCCGGACTGCTGATCCCAAGGACCGGCTGCGCAAAAATTGACGGACTAGTGATCAAAGCGAGCGCCGGGACATTATTCAAAGCTCCGCTCTATTTCTGTGACGAACTCATGGCACCACTGTCAGCGCTCGCTGAGCACGGGTTTGTCACAGTTGGGCTTGCAAGCGGAGGGAGCATCGCGATCAATGAACTTACCCATACGAACCGTAGTCTCATGGTATTGGGGAACGAAACCAACGGGCTTGATGACGATATTGCTGACCGCTGTGATCAACTTGTACGAATTCCTCTCCGCGATGGAATCGACTCGCTCAATGTCAGCGCCGCGGCCGCCGTGGCCGCGTTTTCGTCCCTATACGCGGGCTGAAACTCAACCGATCATCGGGTGGATTCGCCTCTGGTTTTCAATTATGGTGGCGCCTTTCTCGCGACCATGACTTTATGCGCACCACGTTAAAGATTACTCTCGTCGCAGTTCTACTGGCGGTTATTCCGTCGTGCGGCAAAGACCCGGGATTTACACCCTCCCGTGACTTTGTGGTACCCATTGGGCTCGCTCGAGTCGTCAATGCGGTCGCCGATGGACCCACTCTGTTCTATAGCGTTGGCAACACACAGCTGACGCCGCTGTCCTTTCTGTCCACATCGGTTTTTACGCAAGTCCTCCCGGAGATCAATCTTGAGTTAGATGTGCTCTACGGCGTGACAGGTCTTCCTAACATCTGGGTGCAGGACGAACTGATCCGCGTCCCCCTGGATGATGAATTTACCGTCATCTTTACAGGCACGTTGGAGAATCCCACACTCATTCGCTATATCGATGAGCCATTTGTCAGTAATGACGAGTTGCGGTTACGCATCGCAAACGCAGCGGGCGGCTTTGACAGCCGTGTTGACGTCGCGCTCAGTCAACAGGACATCACAATTTATTCTGTAACACTTGATATGGGTACGGTCTCTGATCCCGTCCAACTGCCGCTCGGGAACTATGATGTCACGGTCAGTGATAGCGCGTCAGGGGATGTGTTGTGGCAATCCGATGATGAAGTCCTCGACTTTGGTTTCAACGATCTGTTTATGCTGACCGATAATACGGGGCCTTCTGTCGCATCAGAGCCCGTCCGTTTGATTCGCGTGTTTGGCGAGAATATTACGTCGTTTGCGAACGACCAAATCATGTCAGCCTACCGTTTCACGAATTTGATGTCGGCATTTGAGGCGGTAGATCTGTTTCTCGATGGAGAACTCGTTGAGGGAAACATCGCCTATGGGGATACAACGGACTACGTAATCGTCCCCAACGGCGTTTATATCGCAGACATCGTCCAAAGTGACGATCCCACAAACGTAGTTGTCGACAATGCCTCTATATCGTTGACACCCGGGCAGTTCATCAACATCGTCACGACCAACAACGGTCCAATCGCTGCAATCTCAAGTTTCGTCGACGAACGCCGCAGTCCGCCCTTTGAACTTTCGATCAATGTTGTTAGTGGCCATCACCAGTTTGAATCGCTCGACGTATACTTCCTTTCGCCAGATGAGACGGTGAATAGTCGCCCCCCTGTGATTTTTGGTATCCCCCCTATCCCAACCCCCGGCAGCTTTGTGCCAACTGCAGCACCACCGTTGGAACTCGATATTGTCATCACACCTGCCGTATCAGAGACGACTCTGGGTGATCCTATTCGAGTCAATCTAGAACTCGGTCGCCACTATAGTCTGTTCATTGGTGACCCCGTCTCAGAGGATGAAGAGATTCGGGTCTTTCTTGAAGACGACTTTTTGAACCCTGACTAATAGATCGTCAGTTCGGAACTATCGGAGCCCACTGTGAAT
>MDTB01218432.1_pt1 | contig 80650 bp, 75 predicted proteins | sample 811161 | NCBI WGS metagenome assembly MDTB01 (sample SAMN05326650, study PRJNA326480) | marine metagenome | isolation source: seawater | place: Mediterranean Sea | collected 2009 | reverse complement strand
GTTTAGCTGCGGGTGGATTTATTGTTATCGTACCTATTACAGCGGCGCTGATTTGGGTTAGTACAAACGATCCTTTAGCACGTTAAGTTTCGACTTTATGATAAATGTTAATTGCGGGCCAAACATCTTAATAGGTTTATTAGTTGTTTTGGCCTTTTTGTGCTTATATTTTGTTCGAACTGTTAAAATTGAATTAGCACGTGATATTGATGTTTTCTACACTAGTCTTGGCTTGATTTATGGTTCTATCTTAGTTATTCATGGTTGGCGTCTAGACCCCATCCTTCTATTTAGTCAATTTGTCATTTTGATTACCTTATTAGGTATTGGGTGGGAAAACATAAGATTAAGAGGTTTGCTAATTGAAAGAAGAAACAATACGAACAATCTACGATAGTTTTTGTTTTTAATGGGCGGTACTGGATTCGAACCAGTGACCATCTGCTTGTAAGGCAGACGCTCTACCACTGAGCTAACCGCCCTTTTGTTAACATTATTATAATGGTTAACTATATTTTTGTAAAGTTTGATTCTCCCTAATTAAGTAAGAATGTAGGGAGTTTTTATGCTCCCTACATTTTTAAAGATTACCTTTTCGGAATGCTACTAGTACAATTACAATTGGACCAGCTAGGAGAATAATTGCTGATGAAAGTAGTTGACCGATAATTTGCCAATTAATCATTTTTTAATATTCTAATATTTATATTAATAAAATATTATTCAGAGAGACTTTAACATCTTCTCTTCGAATAAGAAGTTTATTAATAATTATTATATTCTGCTTCTAAAAAAAATCCATAAGTTTTTATTTAAAAAATTTAACTTTTATCAAATTATTTTTTGTGCTAAGATTAAGTTGTAATAGAGGGGTTGCTAACTCAATGGTAGAGTACTCGGCTTTTAACCGATAAGTTCTGGGTTCGAGTCCCAGGCAACCCAGTTATAAGAAGTTATAAGAAGATTCTCAAATGTAATTATAATTATTCGAAAGATATAGTTTTTTATTATTTTTGATTATGCGAATAAATGAAGATTTAGCTTGTTTAATTGATATCTTGCCTAAGTCGCTTCAAGATACAATTAGGCAGCATCCTGAGAAAGATACTCTTATTGAGATTGTTATGGATTTAGGGCGTCGCCCTGAAGCACGTTTTCCAACACACCCTGAATATTTGTCACCTAATGTTATAACATGGCAAGATTTAGACTATTCAGTAAAACGTTTAAGTAAGTTTGCTGATGACAATCGTGCAGGTATTGAACGTACTTTACATCGTATTAGTTGTATACGTAATCGCCAGGGTCAAATCGTAGGATTAACTTGTCGTGTGGGTCGGGCAATGTGTGGAACTATTAATATCATTCGCGACCTTTTAGAGTCAGGTAAATCCATTTTAATTTTAGGTCGTCCCGGTGTTGGTAAAACGACCATGGTTCGTGAAATAGCACGAGTGATTGCCAATGAAATGGAGAAACGTGTAGTTATCATTGATACTTCTAATGAAATTGCTGGTAATAGTGATATACCTCATGTTGGTATTGGGCGTGCTCGTCGTATGCAGGTTTCACATACTGATTTACAACATAAAGTTATGATTGAAGCTGTTGAAAATCATATGCCTGAAATTATAATTATTGATGAAATTGGTACCGAATTAGAAGCTTTAGCAGCTCAAACAATTGCTGAGCGTGGTGTTCAGTTAATTGGTACCGCTCATGGTAATTATTTAGGTAGTTTAATAAAGAACCCAACTCTTTCAGATCTGGTAGGTGGTATTCAATATGTTACTCTTAGTGATGAAGAGGCTCGTCGTCGAGGTACTCAAAAAAGTATTCTGGAGCGTAAGGGACCACCGGCTTTCCAACTTGCTATCGAAATTAATGAACGTTTTTTATGGACAATTCATGAAAAAGTAGAAATTTCAGTAGATTATCTTCTACAGGGTCAACAACCTAAATTACAGGTTCGAACTTTAGATGAAAATGGTAACTTTAAGATTTTTTTACAAAAACCTGAAAAAGTTGATTCTAGTAATAACAAGTCTTCAAAACTTAATAAAAATTGGCGTAAAGTTGAAAAACCAAAGCTTACATCAGTTAATTCTGAAAAAATATCATTAAGCTCTGAGGGAATTATTAATAAAATAGATAATCAAGCACCTCTAATTGTTTTTGACTACTCAATTTCAAGGAATTTAGTCACGAAATGTGCTTTATTACTGAAATTAAATATTGAATTTACTAGTGACTTAAAAGAGGCAATGTTTGTGCTTGGTTTAAAGAATCATATACGTGATAATTTGTTTGTTTTAAATACGGCAAAGCAAGAAAATATTCCTGTTTATACCATTCAAAACAATTCACAAACCCAAATTACCCAAATTTTATCAACTTTTGTGAGTTAGTAGAACTATTTTTTTACAAATGACTTTTACTAGACAAATGTTTAATCTATTGATACAATTAAATTTGTAATCGGGATGTAGCGCAGCTTGGTAGCGCGTCTGCTTTGGGAGCAGAATGTCACAGGTTCAAATCCTGTCATCCCGATTATATTTTATTTATAATAAAATATTACGTTCGATTAAATTACATGCCCCTATCGTCTAGTTAGGCTCAGGACACTTCCCTTTCACGGAGGTAACAGGGATTCGAATTCCCTTGGGGGTATTTGAGTATAACGTTTTTTGGAGTAAGGTTATAACAGAATCAAAATGAAAACTTATATTAAAAATAAGATTTAGAAATATAAGCGTTTCTATGTTTTTTTAACAACATGACAAATATGAATATCTCAACCAAACGTGATACGAAAGTAAAAGTTTTAGTTGATAAGGATGTTATTCCAACTAGTTTTGAAAAATGGGCAAAACCTGGTCATTTTTCTCGTACATTAGCTAAAGGTCCAAAAACAACAACTTGGATTTGGAATCTACATGCCGACGTACATGATTTTGATAGCTACTCTAGCTCATTAGAAGATGTCTCACGAAAAATATTTAGTGCACATTTCGGGCAACTATCTTTAATTTTTTTATGGATTAGTGGAATGCATTTCCATGGTGCCTATTTCTCAAATTATTCAGCTTGGTTAGCGCGTCCACTTGAAATTAAACCAAGTGCACAAATAGTATGGCCAATTGTCGGGCAAGAAATTTTAAACGCCGATGTTGGTGGTAATTTTTCTGGTATCCAGATTACATCAGGATTTTTCCAATTATGGCGAGCAGAAGGCATCACAAGTGAAATTGAATTATACTGGACTGCGATAGGCGGACTATTTATGTCAATTCTTATGATGTTTGCAGGTTGGTTTCATTACCATCGCTCCGCACCGAAACTAGAATGGTTTCAAAATGCAGAATCTATGATGAACCATCACTTAGCCGGATTATTAGGGCTTGGTTGTTTATCTTGGTCAGGGCACCAAATTCATATAGCAGTTCCAATTAACAAACTCTTAGATGCCGGTGTAACAGCTCAAGAAATTCCATTACCACACGAATTTTTAATTAATCGTGCTTTAATGTCACAATTATATCCAAGTTTTAATAAAGGACTTGCACCCTTTTTCTCATTACATTGGAATGAATATGCTGATTTTCTAACATTTAAGGGTGGTTTAAATCCCGTTACCGGTGGCTTATGGCTAACAGATATTGCACATCATCACTTAGCTTTAGCAATTTTATTTATTGTTGCTGGACACATGTATCGCACAAATTGGGGGATTGGTCATAGTATGAAAGAAATATTGGAAGCACATAAAGGACCTTTTACCGGGGATGGCCATAATGGACTTTATGAAATTTTAACAAATTCCTGGCATGCCCAATTAGCAATTAATTTAGCTATGGTTGGTTCACTTTCTATCATCGTTTCACATCATATGTATGCAATGCCACCATATCCTTATATTGCTATTGATTACCCAACTCAACTTTCTCTTTTTACACATCATATGTGGATTGGAGGGTTTTGTGTTGTTGGAGCAGCAGCACATGCGGCAATTTTTATGGTGCGAGATTATAATCCAGCACTAAACTACAACAATTTACTTGATCGTGTAATTCGTCACCGTGATGCAATTATCTCACATTTAAATTGGGTTTGTATTTTCTTAGGAACTCATAGTTTCGGACTATATATACATAATGATACAATGCGAGCTTTAGGTCGATCACAAGATATGTTTTCCGATAAAGCAATTCAATTACAACCAATATTTGCTCAAGCGATTCAGAATTTTCATCTTGTAGCACCAGGGACAACAGCACCAAATGCCGCAACTCTAAGTAGCTTTGTATTTGGTGGTAATGTAATAGCATTAAAATCAAAAATTGCAATGATGCCAATGAAATTAGGAACAGCTGATTTTATGGTTCATCATATTCATGCCTTTACTATTCATGTAACAGTATTAATACTTTTAAAAGGGTTCTTATATGCCCGTAGTTCAAGGTTAATTCCTGATAAATCAAATTTAGGATTCCGTTTCCCATGTGATGGGCCAGGTCGTGGTGGAACATGTCAATCCTCTGCTTGGGATCATATTTTTTTAGGACTATTTTGGATGGTGTGACCTGTTGATAACATAAAATATATAAAGTTATCATACATTTACTATAATAAACTTATTGCAAATTAATTAACAATAAACTAAAAACCTATTTTATTAAGTGTATAACTGTATTTAAATAAGGTTCAATTCCTTCGAGATACCTGTATCTCGCCCAAATTTTTTACCTAAAATGAGTGGTATCATTGCGGGGTTTAGCAAAAAAATTTGGTATTCTCTCAAGAAAAAATTGTTAACTTCTGAAACAGAAGTATGTATTTAAGCACGGTGTATCCAAAATAGAAAAAATATTCAAAATATTTTATTTTAATATCTAGGTACTATTTTTTTATAATTTCAAACTTCGATTTTTATACAAAGATACCTTTAACGACTAATATTCATTCAAATTAAGTCGACAGGGATTAACGGATTATCCGTAAAATAGGGTCGTGTAATGTACAGTTCTAAAAGAGAAATGATTATTTAAATACGGAACAGTGGAAAGCAGATAGTAAAGCCTATTAGGGCGGGTAACCAGCTCATTTAACTACTCTGTGAAGGACTTATAAGAAAAGCATGTCGAACATAATAACAAAATATTCGGATAAGCTGACGCTTATAGGGCTTAAGATTTAAATATAAAAAAATAGAGAGGTGAAGATACTTGCAGTTAAATTTTCAAGAAGAACGTTTATAATATAACTAGTAGCCAGTAAAAAAAATTCATAAATATAATTAATTAAATAAAAAAATATAAATATGAAAGACGCAAAAAAAAAAATGGCATTCATAAAAAAACTTCTCGAAATATTTTCAACCCACAAAAAACGAACAGCCATGATGAAAATCGTAAAATGTTCAGAAAAACAGAAAAATGAACTATCAAAGCTATCAATTCATAACATTTTTGATAGCTCAAAAATAACAAGGGAAGAAATAAATTCAGTCATAAAAATTGGGTTGAATCTGACAGAAGAAATTCCATACTTAAAATGTCAAAATTTTAATCGATATCCAGAAAGTTTACAACGCCTCCTACTATTAGATTACTTAGGTGTTATTCAGCTCTGCAAAGATACAATAGAAATCGAATGGGAGGGAAAGTTTGATAAGAATTCTTTCGGCAATAGGCAAGGACGCTGTATTCATGATGCCGTGGAAGCAATTAGAGAAGAAATTAGAAATAGTAAAGTTGAGAAAGTTCCCAATCAAAATCTATTTGCTTTAATAGTCAAAATCGAAAATTTAAATTTACGAGTTAATGAAGATCTTATAAAAGAAAAAATTTGTACTTCTAATCCTAACTTTATTAGGCTAGGACCCGTAAAGGCTCTTCTTGAAAATGGAATTTTAAAACCTCCATTTAATATTCAAAACAAGCAACCCTCGATAAATAGTATATTTATTGATGAGGCAAAAGAAATTCTTTCACCCCTTTTAATAAATATTGGTTTAGATGGTCTAGGAAAATATTTAGAAGATTTAAATATAAAAATTATACAATATAATGGAAATTTTATAATTATACATACCGATGAACTCATCATAAAAAGTTTAATTCCAATAGTAAAAGATTGGTTTTGGGAAAAAAGAAATATTGAACTAAGAGAAGAAGAAATCAAAATAGAAAACCTCAATAATGGGTTTGATTTTGTAGATTTTTCTTTTAAACGTGATGAAAGAGATAAAAAGCCCATAGTTTCGGTTAAACCAAGTAAAAGAGCGATAATTCAATTGAAATTAGAAAATAGACACTTAATTCGAATTAATCCTAATATTTCGAATAGGGATTTAATTAATTTAATTGAACCAATTGTATCCAAATGGTCTAAACATTTTAAATATGTTGACTCATTAGAAGTATTTAGTAAATTAGATCATGATCTTAACCAAAAACTTAGAGCATGGGGATCACGTCGTGATACACGTAATAATAAAGAAAAAATAAAAAAGAAGAACAACCCAAATAACGAATATTATAATATAGATCAAAATACATCTGAATTACCAAAACTAGGATGGAAAAAGCTTGAAAAATGGCCTAAGATTGAAATAGATCCACTATCCGATAGTAAGGACGATGAATAACCAAACTCAATAAATAAAAGTAAAGAGTAAAAATAAAAATATAATAAATCTTAGGCAAGAGCCGGATGAGGTGAAAGTCTCACGTCCGGATCTGTCGACGGGGGTTAAGGTAACAAAACCTCTAGTTTAACTACAATTCAATTTCAGTTGTTATCTTCCATTTTAGTTGGAAAATGCAATCTGACATTTGGGGGACAATTAGTCCTGAAGGAACTATTTCTCATATTACCGGTGGAAATTTCACAAATAGTGCAATTACAATTAATGGATGGCTACGTGATTTTTTATGGTCAGAAGCTTCACAAGTAATTCAATCTTATGGATCAGCCGTATCAGCTTATGGATTAATCTTTTTAGGAGCACACTTTATTTGGGCTTTTAGCTTAATGTTCTTATTTAGTGGACGAGGGTATTGGCAGGAATTAATTGAGTCTATCGTATGGGCACATAATAAACTAAATTTCAGTCCAACTATCCAACCTCGTGCATTAAGTATTACACAAGGTCGAGCAGTAGGGTTAGCACACTATTTATTAGGTGGAATTGGTACAACATGGTCGTTCTTCTTAGCGAGAATTATCTCAGTAGGGTAAAATTTTTATAAAACAAATTAAAATTTAATGGATAAAAGAAATAACATAAAAACGAAAACAAAATATTTGGATTCGTTATTAAACATGTTATTCTGTTGATTAAAAAATTTAAAGAATCAATAAAAGTTTTTATGGTTAGTAAGTTCCCAAAATTTAGTCAATCACTTGCACTTGATCCTGCAACAAGAAGAATTTGGTATGGTATTGCGACTGCACATGACTTGGAAGCACATGATGGTATGACAGATGAGATTTTATACCAAAAAATATTTGCTTCTCATTTTGGCCATTTAGCCATTATTTTTTTGTGGACATCCGGAAATTTATTTCATGTTGCTTGGCAAGGTAATTTTGAACAATGGATTTTAAATCCATTAAAAATAAAACCAATTGCACATGCAATTTGGGATCCCCACTTCGGAACACCAGCATTGAAAGCCTTCACGCGTGGGGGGGTTACTTATCCTGTAAATATTGCTTATTCAGGTGTTTATCATTGGTGGTATACAATTGGAATGAGAACAAATGCAGACTTATATGTCGCATCTCTATTCTTATTAGTTGTATCTACATTATTTTTATTTGCTGGATGGTTACATTTACAACCAAAGTATCGTCCAAGTGTTTCATGGTTTAAAAATAATGAATCACGTCTAAACCACCATTTATCAGGATTATTTGGCGTAAGCTCATTAGCTTGGACTGGTCACCTAGTTCATGTAGCAATCCCAGAATCACGTGGTATTCATGTTGGGTGGGATAATTTCCTCACAATACTTCCACATCCGGACGGTTTAAGCCCTTTCTTTAAGGGAAATTGGATGGCATACGCTGTTGAAGCAGATTCAAATAATCATGTATTTGGAACAAGTGAAGGAGCTGGAACAGCTATTTTAACTTTTTTAGGTGGTTTTAACCCTCAAACACAATCATTGTGGTTAACAGATATTGCACATCATCATTTAGCAATTGCTATTATATTTATTGTAGCTGGACACATGTATCGTACAAATTGGGGGATTGGCCATAACATGAAAGAAATTTTAGATGCACATCGTCCACCTGGTGGACGTTTAGGAAATGGACATCAAGGTCTATTTCAGACAATAACGGATTCCTTACATATGCAGTTAGGACTTGCATTAGCATGTTTAGGAGTAGCAACTTCCCTCGTTGCACAACACATGTATGCATTACCAGCATATGTTTATATTGCTAAAGACTTTACAACCCAAGCTGCACTTTATACACATCATCAATATATTGCTGGTTTCCTAATGGTAGGAGCTTTTGCTCACGGTGCAATATTTTTCGTTCGAGATTATGATCCGAAACTAAATGAAAATAACGTTTTAGCAAGAATGTTAGAACAAAAAGAAGCTATTATTTCACATTTAAGTTGGGTTTCATTATTCTTAGGGTTCCATACATTAGGTTTATACGTACACAATGACACAGTAGTGGCATTTGGGCAACCCGAAAAACAAATTTTGATTGAACCCATTTTTGCACAACTAATACAAGCTGCATCGGGTAAAGTAATATATGGATTTGATATATTATTATCATCAGAAAAAAGTGCTGCAACATTGGCAAGTACAAAAGTTTGGTTACCAGGATGGATAACAGCAATCAATAATAATAACAATTCATTATTTTTAACTATTGGTCCAGGAGATTTTTTAGTTCATCACGCTATAGCATTAGGATTACACACAACAACATTAATTTTAGTAAAAGGGGCACTTGATGCACGTGGTTCAAAATTAATGCCTGATAAAAAAGATTTTGGTTATAGTTTCCCATGTGATGGTCCCGGACGTGGAGGTACTTGTGATATTTCTGCGTGGGATGCTTTCTACTTAGCAATGTTTTGGATGCTAAATACAATAGGCTGGGTAACATTTTATTGGCATTGGAAGCATTTAACAATTTGGGGTGGTAATCCTGCACAATTTAATGAATCATCCAATTATATCATGGGATGGCTAAGAGATTACCTATGGTTAAATTCTTCACCATTAATTAATGGTTATAATCCTTTTGGTATGAATAGTCAAGCTGTATGGTCATGGATGTTCTTATTTGGACATTTAATTTGGGCAACCGGATTTATGTTCTTAATATCATGGCGGGGGTATTGGCAAGAATTAATTGAAACATTAGTTTGGGCACATGATCGTACGCCGTTAGCAAGTCTTATTGTCTGGAACGATAAACCAATTGCTTTATCAATTGTACAAGCGCGTTTAGTTGGACTTGTTCATTTTACAGTAGGATATATTTTAACTTATGCAGCATTCTTAATTGCTTCAACTTCAGGTAAATTTGGGTAACAAAAAGATAATATAAAAAAAATTTAACGAAACAAAAAAATTATACATAATAAAACATATTATCATTATTAAGAATTATATTAATAATGATAATATGTTTATTTTACAAATAGTATTGATAATTAATAGATTTAGCAGTAAAATAAGTAAAAAATATTATAAAAATACACAGGAACACTGTTTATTAAATGATAAATATCATCAAAAGTCACTACAACAGACAATACTAATGACATTCATTCGTAAAAAAAAATAACAAAATAACCGACAAAGAGACAAAAAACAAAAGTTAAAAAATGCTAACTCTTTTAAATAATACAATGTATCAAAAGCTCTTGTTATTAAAAATGCAATGATTAACTTTTATTTATATTTTTAGAGAAATTAATAAATTTTCTATAATTTTTTGAAAAACGACTTTTTGACTAAAAAGAAATTTTAATGTATTTAAAACCGGGACTGACGGGACTCGAACCCGCAACGTCCGCCGTGACAGGGCGGTGCTCTAACCAATTGAACTACAATCCCTCGCAATTAAATTTAATAAAGATTAAATTTAATGTCAATCGAAAACAATTAATATTTAGGAGAGAAAGGGATTCGAACCCTCGGTATCCTATATAGAATACAATAGATTAGCAATCTACCGCTTTCAACCACTCAGCCATCTCTCCATATTTTTAGTATAAAACTATACATAATTATATTAGATATATCAATTAAAAGAATTGATAAGAGGCGTCAGACACGAGGAAAAATATGTAATCTTATTCTATATAACTCGATAAACCTAACCAAGGTTTAAAATACTTAAAATATTATTAGAAAACGAAAAAAATTAATTATCTAATTTAGTAAAAATGTATAAAAATTCAAACAATGTCTTTAATGATATGTAAATTACCCGAAGCTTATGTAATTTTTAGTCCTATAGTTGATATTTTGCCTTCTATCCCTATATTTTTTCTTTTATTAGCCTTTGTTTGGCAAGCATCCGTTGGGTTTCGATAAAACAATTTTGTGTAAAACAATTTAATTTTTAAATTAATAAAATAATAATATGTCTGGCGGATCAACTGGTGAACGTCCTTTTTCAGATATTATTACAAGTATTCGATATTGGATAATACATAGTATTACTATTCCCTCTTTATTTGTTTCTGGATTTCTATTTATTGCAACAGGATTAGCATACGACGTATTTGGAACACCAAGACCAGACGAATATTTTACTGAAGATCGTCAACAAATACCACTCGTTAATGATCGTTTTAGTGCAAGAGCGGAACTTGAAGATTTAACAAAAGGATTATAAACCACTAATAAAAATTTTTATGGAGAAAAATACAAACCAACCAATTGCTTATCCAATATTCACATTCCGCTGGTTAACTATTCATGCATTAGCAGTACCTACTGTATTCTTTTTAGGTGCAATAACTTCAATGCAATTTATTCAACGATAGGAGTTTTTTATGTCAGGTCCAAATCCAAATAGACAACCCGTAGAATTAAATCGTACTTCTCTATACTGGGGATTACTTTTAATTTTTGTTTTAGCCGTTTTATTTTCAAGTTATTTTTTTAATTAATAATTATAGGAGTTTTTTATGTCAGGTCCAGGTCGAATTCCCTTGTGGTTAGTCGCACTTGTTGGTGGACTAGCAGTTATTGCAATGTTAAGTATATTTATTTATGGTGCATACTCTGGTTTAGGCTCATCATTATAACAAAATTTGGTTTCAGGTTTAATTATTTGAAACAAGATATACATCAACTAAAATTTTATAATCTTTTGAAAAATGACTTTTTTGACTACAAAAAAATTCTAATGTATTCAAATTATATATATATATATATGCAACAAGAAAATCATATAAAAACAGGTAGCTTTGCCTTAATGGATAGTTTAGTAAGTAATGGCGTTAAATATATTTTTGGTTATCCCGGTGGCGCTATACTCCCAATTTACGATGAGCTTTATTTATGGGAAAAACAACGGTTAATAAAACACATATTAGTACGCCATGAACAAGCTGCAATACATGCTGCAGATTCGTATTCACGTGCAACAAATCAAGTTGGCGTATGTTTCGCAACATCAGGACCAGGAGCAACAAACTTGATTACCGGTATAGCAAATGCACAAATGGATTCTATCCCAATCGTAATTATTACTGGACAAGTAGCTCGGGCTTTTATTGGAACAGATGCTTTTCAAGAAATAGATATATTTGGAATCACATTACCAATTGTTAAACACTCCTATATTGTACGTTCTTCTGACCAAATGAGTGAAATCATTACAGAAGCATTTTATTTATCACAAAATGGACGTCCAGGTCCGGTATTAATTGATATTCCAAAAGATGTTGGTCTCGAAAGTTTTAATTATTTTCAGACAATAAACCAAAAAAATATTATTAGAAAAAAAGGTTATAGATTTTTATATAAAATTAAAAGAAAACAAATTAAAAAGGCAATGCTTTTAATAAAACAATCTTCGCAACCTTTACTGTATATAGGAGGCGGTGTTGTTAATAGTAATGCAACGACTGAATTACGACTTCTAGCCTATATATACCAAATTCCTGTAACAACAACACTAATGGGTAAATCAGGCTTTAATTCTTGGGATAATTTATCATTGGGGATGCTAGGTATGCATGGAACAGCTTATGCTAATTTTGCAGTTAGCGAGTGTGACCTACTTATAGCCGTTGGTGCAAGATTCGATGATAGAGTAACTGGAAAACTAGAGGATTTTGCATCACACGCAAAAGTTATTCACATTGATATTGATCCTGCTGAAATAAGTAAAAATCGTATACCACAATTAGCATTAGTCGGTGATGTCAAAAAAATTTTACAAGAATTTTTAAAAGAATATTTATATATTTCAAAAGTAGATAAAGTACAATTATCACCTTGGCATAACCGTATTTTTCGTTGGAAAAAACAATATCCTTTACTTGTTCCAATCCGTAAAGCCCATATAACACCTCAAGAAATTATTGATAATATTAATAATATATTAAAAAAGAAAAATACCTTTTTTACAACAGATGTAGGGCAGCATCAAATGTGGTCAGCTCAGTTTATACACTCGAAACCTCGTTCATGGGCATCGAGTGCAGGACTTGGTACTATGGGGTTTGGACTACCAGCAGCTATTGGTATTCAAATAGCATATCCAAAAAAGCTAGTTATCTGTATAACAGGTGATTCCAGTTTTCAAATGAATATTCAAGAACTTGGTACAATTGCACAATATGATTTACCAATTAAAATTATCATTATTAATAACCATTGGCAAGGGATGGTACGACAATGGCAAGAATCTTTTTATGGAGAACGTTATTCCCACTCTAGCATGAAGAAAGGAGCACCTAATTTTTCCCGTCTTGCTCAATCCTATAATATTGAAAGTTCAAAAATTGAAAAATTGGATAACTTAAAAAAGTACTTAAAATTAATTTTAAGTTCACCAAAATCCTTTTTACTCGATATTTTAGTAGTGGAAGAAGAGAATTGTTATCCAATGGTTGCCCCAGGAAAAAGTAATGCGCAAATGATCGGTATATTTAAACAAAAAGAAGATATGAAAGTAATATAGGCCGAGTTGGATTTGAACCAACGTAGGTGAAACCAACGGATTTACAATCCGTCCCCTTTAACCACTCGGGCACCGACCCTATAAATTTTATAAACAAGCGGGTAACGCGACTCGAACGCGCGACATCGACCTTGGCAAGGTCACGCTCTACCACTGAGCTATACCCGCATGTTACCAACTATTTTGATATAGCATTCAGTAAAAGTCAAATTATGACCCCAATAATAAATCAAATTTTTAACAATAAAAAATAGTTATAGCAAATAATAATAGTTATATGGATTTTATCAATATAACTATTATTATTATTTGATTAAACGCTAACTAAAAGCAAAAGAAAGAGAATCAGGAGAAAAACGGTTCATTTCAATTAATAAACCTGCAGTAAAAGAAAGCCAAATTGTTAGTAAAACTGGTGCAGTAGACAAATATTTCGTTATGTTTTCCATAAATTTATAAAATTTAGATTAAAAGTTTAATAATAAATTTTTCCACCACCCCATTTTTCAGAAATAACCTTCGGTTGAAGTAAAATATGACCTGCAATCGCTACTAAATCATCCTCTGAAAGAGAACGCATTTTAGGGAAAATATCTGCACTTGCAATACTTGGATGAACTTCAGCAATTGACTTCGTACCATCGTAAGTAGTTGGATCTTTCATATAGTCAACTAAACTCACAACACTATTCCGTTTTGGGGTTGCTAACGATAAAGCATCAATATCTAAACCAACATTTGGATTTGTCTTTGTTATACCACCTGTATGACAAGAACCACATGAAGCATTAAATAGTCGCTTTCCTCGCTTAACCTGCTCTGGAGTTAATGTAATTGCCTCTTCTTTGTCAACATTATTAAAAATTACCGTTCGAGTTGCCTCATCTAACTCAATAGCATTACCAATAACAGGTAAAATAAAAAATAAAAAACTAAACAATCGTCTCATTTGAAAATAAGTAAAATTTAAAATAAATATATATTCATATAATTATTATAATCGAAAAACATATTTACACAACGTGAATTAAAAATAAAAAAAGTTATTTTTAGTAAAATCGGATGAAAAATCGTCAAATCATGCGCACGAAATTGAGGTATTTTTTTCTATTTTTTTTTTTTTAACATTAAAATAAAAGGGAAAATTTTTAAAAAAGTCATTAAAAAATAGGCTAAATCGTACAGAATATTGCATTAAGAGGTCAAATTTGCTACATTTATGTATGTCATGAAACAAAGCCTGGATAGCTCAGTTGGTAGAGCAGTGGATTGAAGATCCTCGTGTCACCAGTTCAAATCTGGTTCTGGGCAATAAATAAAAAAAATCTATAATTTTATTATAACGTACGCTTTAACTTCTTTTCATTATATCCATATAATGTACTTATACTATCTATATTAATTTAACTAATTAACTTTATGCGTATATTTTTTAAAAAGTAAAGACAAAAGTTTCAATAAAAAGCAGGTAGGGGGAATCGAACCCCCATCACTAGCTTGGAAGGCTAGGGTTTTACCACTAAACTATACCTGCATGTTTTAAGTAGCGGGGACAGGATTTGAACCTATGACCTTCGGGTTATGAGCCCGACGAGCTACCAAGCTGCTCTACCCCGCATATTTTCATTATACATGAAAATGTTAAATTTTATAAATAGTTATTGTCGTAATGTTGCTTCACTTATACTCAATAATATAAAAAGTATAACACAACCCCAAATAACATTTTCTAAATTTTCATTTTTTAATTTTGGATTTCCTACTATATTCTCTGAAAACCCCATATATTGGCTTATTCCATCATTATCGGGAACTTTTAAAAAAATTATAATTATTAATATAATACTAACAATTTTTCGAAGAATACTCAGTACTTGCATTTTTTATTCTCCTTGTATCTTTAATAATCCAAACCCTAAAGCTAACCCTAATAGAGTCATAAAACAACATGTTGTTGCTGTTGTAATAATTTCTGCCATAATTAATATTCCTTATATTTTCAAATTTATCTATTTTTAAAATCCATTTCTACCCCAAACAACTAACGCTAACGAAAATGTAAAAACTGTCATTAAACTTGCCCAACCAATATTTAATATATTCATTTTTAAAAAATTAATTAATATTTTATTAAATTAACAATTAACATATCTAATATTTTATTATAGTATATCATAATGTATATATACTCGATAGTGTATTTGAAATTTTCATTTTTAATAGTGATTTAATCGAAGATTTATACTAATGACGTTCTTGTTATTTATTAACCTATCTGATTTTTTACGTTATTTAGATTTCTTAAATATATATTATATTTTCTTCATATTAAATTGTTAAATAAATCACCAACTTAAAATTTAAATATCTAAAAGTTCAAAGTTCTTATTATATTGTTTATTTACTAAAAAATAAAAATACTTAAATGTATGTTTAGAAAGACAGACATGTTTACACAAAGTTTTAGTTCCATTTTCAGAATTCTTCGTCGGCAAAAGCGTATACGTTTTTTAATTCTATTTTCAACAAAGCTTATAAATAGGAAAAGGAAGAACCAGTTTTTTAAGAAAAAAAACTATCAATACAAATATACTGTTCTTATTAATGGTTTTCAGCGTTACTTTCTTTTACGTCGGGTGGTTAGTCTACTTCAATTAGCTACTGATCAACAAGATTTTAATTTTTGTATACGAATTTTAATAGGGGGTGTTTTAGCTAGGTCTATGGTAATACGTAAGTATCATACTTCAAGTCATTTTATGAGAGTTATTAGTATTCGTTATGAAATTCCATTCAGAAATTTATTATTTAGATTGAATCTTTATAAACCTAAGGAGGATTTATCGGTAACAATAGTACATACCCAATCAGAGTCTGATTATTTGATACCTAAGATAATAAATTTTTTTTCTTTAAAAATTGATAATTATGTAAAACCCGATAATCGAAGTATTTTACGCTGTAAATTACAAATATATATATATTATCCAATTTATAAAAGTATAATTCAATTTCGAATATCTTGTCGCTATTTTTTTAGTGATTTAAAGTTTTGGAAGGCTGAAGACCATTCGTGGAAAAATAGCTGGTTTTATCATTTACGTTGGTTAAATTCGCGTCGACCATTGCAAATGTATAATCATTTTAATGTTATTGGAACTCGTGCCCCAAATTTTACAGCTTGGAGTATTTATTATTATATTGATAATGATCCTCTTTATAATAAGAAAGGTGAAGAACCTTGGGAATTTATGACTTTAGCAAGAAAAGGTATATTTCGTTTACACGATTATCAAAACAAAAAAAATGTAGTATTAGTTTTTGGCTCATATGTAAACGACTTTGATGTTCATAGTCGTTATTTAAAATTTGAGGAATATTATTCGGTGTTTCAAGAATTAGATACAGAAGTAGTTTTTATCCTGAATGAATGGTGTATGGGAGTAAGGTATTCTGTTTCATTACAACAGATATATGGTGGATTTCGTGAAACGCGGATCCCTATAATAGCTGATCCCTATAAGTTTTTATGTACATGGTATGGGACGATTGGAATGAATTACCGATTTGCTCAAAATGCAATTTTTGTAATTGATAAGTCAGCAGTTATAAGGTATACATCCTTCGTTGATTTTCGCATTGGTGATAGTATTAGTGAAATTATCCGGGTTTTAAAAGGTATAAATTATTCTACTAAATACCCACTTCGTGTTTTTGAACCAACTACAAGTCCTAACGCTGATATTGGAAAGGTAGGTACATTACTACCTTCGGCTATTTATTTTATTCGAAAATATAGAAAAAAGTTAGAGAAGAGATTAAAAATTCATTAATTATTATGAGTTTAAAATTGAAACTTAAAACCCGTTCTTCGGCGGCAAAACGATACCGAAAAACATGTCAAGGTAAATTTATACGTAAAAGGGCTTTTCTTGGTCATATATTAGAAAAAAAAAGCTCAAAACGTAAAAGAAATTTGAAAAAATTAGTTGTTATTACGAATTCTGACAAAAATGCAATTAAATTGATGTTACCTAATCATTAAGTAAAAATTTAAATAAGGAGTCATTATTATGGTACGTATTAAACGTGGTTTCGTTGCTCGAAAAAGAAGAAAAAAAATTTTAACACTTGCAAAAGGTTTCCGTGGTACGCACTCCAGATTATTTCGTGTTGCAAATCAACAGGTTATGAAAGCTTTATGTTATTCTTACATTGGTCGCAAATGCAAAAAAAGAAAATTCCGTTCTCTTTGGATTGTTCGTCTTAATGCTGCAATTCGACAAACCTCACCCAATTTAAATTATAGTAAGTGTCTTTTTACATTAAAAAAAGGAAATATTAAATTAAATAGGAAAATGTTATCTCATATTGCATTGTTTGATCCTGTTACATTTGAGCATATAGTTAACCAATTTACGGTTTGACTTTTTGAATATTTTTTATTAAAGTAATTATGAGTTTAGTTTTATCTTTTTTATATAACTAATGGGTGGTTAGCTCAGTGGTAGAGCGTCTGCCTTACAAGCAGGTGGTCACTGGTTCGAATCCAGTACTGCCCATACATAATAAGTTTATACTTTTGAAAAATAATATTCAATCAATAGATTGAATAAGCATAAAAATATTTTAAATTTTAGGTTGCATATTTCCTTTGTTTTATGCTATAGTATTATATGAAGAAAGATAAAAGGCAACTCATCAAAGGCTCTAGTCTGAGGCTATCTTATACTTTTTATAAATTCTTTCTTTGATAGCTTTTTATTTATTGAGTTTTTATTATTAGTTGTTAAAAATTATTAAAATTAAACAAAAACAAGGAGATACTGCTATGTTTGAAAGGTTCTCAGAACGAGCTGTTCGGGTAGTTGTTCTTGCACAAGAAATTTCCAGACGTAGAGGGAGTAAATTTCTATCACTAGATGACTTAATGATTGCGATTTTATCAGAAGGAACTAGTCCTGCTGCAATCATATTACAAAAAAGAAAAGTATTTCTTCCGTTACGTAAACGAATTCTTTCACCTGAAGAGGTTTTAGAATTGCAAATAGTTAGGATTGAGGTTCCTTTTTCCCCTCGTTCGAGAGCGGTTCTTGAGAAAGCTATATCGATTTCACTTGAAATGAGTATACCTTGGACTGGTACTGAACATATTTTAATGGCTTTGACACAGGATGATTCTACAAGTTTAGATATGTGGTGGGATGTTATTGATGTTACTCCAGAACAAATTTACGAGGATGTTTTAGATCATATAGAGAATAGTCCTACTTATTATGCGGAGATTATTGAAAAACGGAATGATGAGTATATGGAAGAAGTGAAAGAGCAAGAAGGTCATGATTCGGAATGGCTTGCTGCGAGATTGCTAGAATTGGAAGAGCGTGATGCAGTTGTAAATTCAAATCGAAATTGGAATCCTGAAAAAGCTGTTAATAATTATGTTATTAATCTTTCAAAAAAAGCTGAGAATAGGCGTGTCGATATGGCATATGGGCGTGATTCTGAGATTTTGAAAGTTATCCAAGCTCTAACTAGAAAACGAAAAAATAATGTCTTACTTCTTGGTGAGCCTGGTGTAGGTAAAACCCAAATTGCTGAAGCTTTGGCAATTCGACTTGCTGAAAATAAGGTACCGACTTCTCTATCTAAAAAAGAAATTATTCAACTTGATTTAACAGCTATAGTGGCGGGTACAAAATATAGAGGTGAGTTTGAAGAACGTTTAAAGAATGTTTTAAATGAGTGTAAACGGACAGGTGAAATTATACTGGTAATTGATGAAATTCATCAACTTATTGGTGCTGGTGGTGGAGAGGGTGCAATAGATGCCGCTAATATCATTAAGCCAGTTTTATCTCGGGGTGAATTGCAATTAGTTGGTGCGACTACTCTCGCTGAATATAAAGAGTATATCGAGACCGACTCTGCTTTAGCGCGTCGTTTTCAAAAAGTTGAAGTTTTGGAACCTGATTTTACAACTTGTTTAACAATATTAAACCGTTTAAAAAGGGCTTATGAAGCTTATCATTTTGTCATTTATTCTGAGGCTTCACTTATTGCTTGTATCAAGTTGAGTGATCAATTTATTGGTGATCGTTTCTTACCTGATAAAGCACTTGATTTAATGGATGAGGCGGGAGCAAGGTGTCGATTGTTACATACGACATTTCCTCCTTATATTCAAGATGGTTTCGCAGAAACAAAGGATTTACGAGATAAAAAAATTGATGCAATAGCACGTGAAGATTTTAAATCTGCTGGAGAGTTTGCTGAATTAGAAAAACATTCAATAATAGCTACTACTCGAATATTGGAAATAGCTGAAGAAAGAGATAAAATCAAAGATAAAGATTTAATAACTACAATTAAGGCGAATATTAATGGTGAAGTGAAAGAATCTATGGTTCAAGACATAATTTCGGATTGGACTGGTATACCATTGAAAAATTTATCTGAAGAAGATACAAAAAAATTAATTGATTTAGAGGAAACTTTACATGAAAAGGTAATTGGTCAAAATAAAGCTGTAACGGCTATTGCACAAGCAATTCGTCGTTCACGAACTGGTTTAAAAAATCCAAACCGCCCAATTGCAAATTTTTTATTCTGTGGTCCAACAGGTGTAGGAAAAACAGAATTAGCAAAAACTTTGTCCGATACTTTTTTTGGTGCAGATGCATTATTGAGATTAGATATGTCTGAATATATGGAAAAACATACTGTTGCGAAGTTAATTGGTTCACCTGCGGGTTATGTTGGGTATTCAGATGGAGGAATATTGACTGAAGCAATAAAATCCCGTCCTTATAGTTTATTGTTATTGGATGAGGTTGAAAAGGGACATGCCGATATATACAACATACTTTTACAAGTACTTGATGATGGTCGTTTAACTGATGCAAAAGGAACTACGGTTGATTTCACAAACACCATTATTATAATGACGTCTAACATTGGATCAAGCCAAATCCAAGAACAACGAACATCATTAGAAAATGATATTACTTTTAAAGGTTTAGGTCCTGCTAAAAGAAGAGCAAAAATTGATGATGAAATAGAAAAAACAGTAAAAGGGGAATTAAAAAAATATTTTAGACCAGAATTATTAAATCGAATTGACAATATAGTTGTTTTTGAGCAATTGCGACGTTCTGAAGTTAGGCAAATCGCTAGAATAATGCTTAATACACTTCACAATCAGTTATTAGAACAAGGGTTGTATTTCGATTATGATGATGATGTTGTTGAAATTGTAACTATAAAAGGATATGATCCAGCTTATGGTGCACGTCCTTTACGTCGTTTAATCACAGAAGATATTGAAAATAATATAGCTAAACTTGTTTTAGAAGATCCTCAAGATTTAGCGCTTAAATCGGTGGCTTTTCGTGTTATTGTCCCACTGGGAAACTGGGCTTTCCTAAGTGATCCAAAATTAACGGCAGAGAAATTAAAAACGATTGATTATCATATGTTAATAGCATGGGGCCACCGACTACAAAAAGGAGAAACATGGAGATCATGGATACGAGGTGGTTATAAAAAACGAACACAAAAATTAAAAAAAGACATAAAACCACAAAAGCGTCCTACCCGTTCGATAGAAATATGGTCGAATTGGAGAGAAAATCGACCTACACCACCGGAACCACGTATATATAGTAGCAAGAATCCAATGCCATTACCAATGCTTAGTTCTCAATTACATGCAAAAGTAAGACACGGTTTTAAACGACGATACATGTTAAAACAAAGGATAAAGGATCCAGCAGAAGAATATCGTTTATCGATGAATAAGACGTGGTTAAAAGAACATAATATAAGATTAAATGGCATAGAGGATGAAGATAATGCTGTAGCTTTAACCGTAGTGATTACGGATCTTCTTCGTTACCAGAAAGCTATGCATACGGATAATGAAAGGTTTAAGAGGCTTCTAAAAAGACCAGAGTTTTCAAATTCACACGAGCACTATCGATCGGTGTTAAGAACAGGTGAAAAAATATTATGGGAACAACAACAAAAATTAAATTCTTTCATCCAACAAAAAAAACAACTTGAGGAAAGTATAGAGTTTGAAAAGCATTTAGGAGTAATTAATAAGGGTCAACTAGGGCAAATACAAAAAGACTTACTTATATTACAAATGATACGGACTAAACTCGCTAGAACTTGTCGTCTAAGATATTTCATTGAAAAAAGTATGGAGTTAGAAGGTAGTTTCAAGTCATTAATACACGCTCCAGAATTATTTAACATTTGGAATTTAGATAGATCACAAGAAGATACATTAAACACGAAAATTTATCTTGTAAACTTAAGACGTTATTTGAGTTTAGTTTCAGAAAATGAAGTTAAACATCTAATCCAAACTTTATTGGATAGAGAGGTAAAATTTGAAAGTTTCTTATCACTAAACAGTATAAAGATGTCTTTACATGATATACATTCATTAATGGAATATTTAGAGGAGCTTAAAAATCAACCATCAGAAATTAATGGAGAAATGATCACCTATAATCTTGATAAAATTTTTGATCGTAAGCGTGTGAATTATAGACAATTTTACTTTTTGATGGAAAATCTGAAGACATTTTTACCTGAAAATTATGATAATCATTTTAATCGAACGAGGATTGTTTCATTTTTAGAGATTTTATATAATGCTAAACATCACGTTTATTACAGCCCATATTACAATTATAAAGATATTGGTAGATTCCAGGATGATATTACATTTGCGGTTTGGTTACAAGATTTAAGAAATCAGGGTATTAATTTGTACCAAGTAGCTAATGATTATATGATATCAAAATTTCCAATTCACAAACCTGGTTTGCAGTTAAGAGTTGATTGGGGTGGTCTCCGCTATAATCCCATGATACCTTTTTAATTTCGGTTAGTTAGAAGATACATAAATTAAGCATAAAAATGAAGTATACATTATCGGTTCTTGTTGAGGATGAGGTCGGTGTATTAGGCCGAATCTCAGGTTTATTTGCAAGGCGTGGTTATAATATTCAAAGTTTAGCCGTTGGGTCAACGGAAACACCAGGGATATCTCGTGTCACGATGGTTTTAGCTGGTGATAATAGAACAATTGAACAGTTAATAAAACAATTGTATAAATTATTTGAAATTAAAAAAGTTACCAATGTTACACATTTACCTTGTATTGAAAGGGAATTAGTTCTATTAAAAGTTAAGACTAATAAATCTACTCGAAGTGAAATTTTAGAACTTGCTACAATTTTTAGAGCAAAAGTCGTTGATGTTGCCAAAAATTCTTTAACTTTAGAAGTAACAGGCGATCCAGGTAAAATGGCGGCAATTGAACAACTTTTAATAAAATTTGGGTTACTTGAAGTTGCACGTACGGGTAAAATATCTCTGACTAGGGAATCCTTAGTTAATACTGAAATATTACGCCGACGTAATGAATAATAGAATAAAGAATTGGTAGAAAGATATATAAGCTCGTAAAGCTAAATATTTGTGTTTTTCTCAATAGAAATTGTTATTAATTTTAAACATTTTTAAGAATATGTTTAAAATTAATAAATTAATATTATAATTTTTTGGTAAATAGATTATAATGTATGTTTATATAATAACTTACTAAAGGAGCGTCTAAGAATGTTAGTAAAATTTTCCACTTTTTCAGAAAGGTTAGTTCGAGTACTTAAATTTGCCCAAGTTCATTGTAGGAGAAAAAATCTAGACTATATAACTATGGATACTCTCATGATGGGTATCATGTATGAAAATTGGGGTGCTGGTTCTTTTGTATTAAAAAAAAAGGATATGACTATACCCCCAGGAGTACGGGCATTTCCAGCTGATGAATTATCGGAGACTTTAGCTGATAAAGATGCGCGAATGCTTGATATGGATATTACACCATATGCAAAGAGAGCTCTTATTAGAGCTACACAAATTTCAAAGTCTTATAAACATAATTGGGTTGGTACCGAACATCTTTTAATAGCATTAGCTGAGGATGATACGCATAATTTAGATTTTTGGTGGGATGAAGGGAATATTACTCGCCATGAAATTATTGAAGAAGTTCAGAATATGATTCAGAATAATCCTAGATATCGTGAGCGCATTCTAGATAAAAGAGATAAGAAATTTATGAAAAACCTTAATTTAGAACGTGGCCCTGTTTCGGGATGGACGAAATGGAAAATTGATACTGAGGAGGATAAACCTAAGCCTTTACGACCTATTATTGCTAGAAATAGAATTTGGCAATCTCCACGCGGTTATTCTATGGAGGATTATATTATTAATCTTTCAGAAAAAGCTGAAAAAAGAACTGCGGTAAAAGCATTTGGTCGTGAGACCGAGATTACAAAAATAATTCAGACCTTAATGAGAAGAAGGAAAAATAATTCTCTACTTGTGGGTGAACCAGGTGTCGGTAAAACACATATTGCTACCGCTTTGGCAATTGAGATTGCAGAAGGTAATGTCCCAGAACGTTTAGCTTCTAAAGAAGTTATTGAAGTCGATTTAACAGCTTTAGTAGCAGGTACTAAGTATAGAGGTGAATTCGAGGAACGTATCAAAATTATTATACAAGAATGTAAGAGAACAGGTGAAATTATATTAGTAATTGATGAAATTCATCAACTTATTGGTGCTGGTGGTGGAGAGGGTGCTATGGATGCCGCAAATATAGTTAAACCAGCATTATCACGTAGTGAGTTACAAGTTATTGGTGCAACTACTGTTTCAGAGTATAAACGTTATATTGAGAAAGATCTTGCATTGGCGCGTCGCTTTCAAATTATTAAAATTTTGGAACCTAATTTTGAGGATTGTTTTACAATTATTTCTAGCTTAAAAAATTACTATGAGTATCATCATAATGTTACTTTAATGAATGATGCTATTAACTCTGCTATAAAGTTAAGTAGTCAATATGTTGGTGATCGTTTTTTACCAGATAAGGCTATTGATTTAATTGATGAGGCGGCGGCTAAATCTAGATTAATCAAAACTACCTATCCACCATATATTCAAGATGCGCAAGATGAAATAGATGAAGTTTATGAAACTAAAATGAATGCAGTTGAAAACGAAGAGTGGGATAAAGCGGATCAGTATGCACTTGTTGAACGTGAAGCGAAAGATGCTCTCGAGTGGTTAACGTTACGATTTCGGGAAGTACAATTAACCCGTAACTGTAAGGTTACGCCATCAATAGTTCAAGAAGTAATTTCAGAGTGGACAGGTATTCCATTAAAAACTCTTTCAGAAGATGAAAAAGATAGATTACTTAATTTAGAACAAATCCTACATCAAAGAGTTATTGGTCAAAATAAAGCCGTAACAGCTGTTACACAAGCAGTTCGTCGTGCACGAGTTGGTTTAAAAAATCCAAATCGTCCAATTGCAAATTTTTTATTCTGTGGTCCAACAGGCGTAGGAAAAACAGAATTAGCAAAGGCATTGGCTGATAGTTTTTTTGGGAATGAGGATGCAATGCTAAGATTAGACATGTCTGAGTATATGGAAAAACATACTGTTGCGAAGTTGATAGGTTCACCAGCAGGTTATGTTGGTTATGAAGATGGTGGTATATTAACTGAAGCAATAAAAGCTAAACCCTACACTTTACTATTATTGGATGAGATTGAAAAGGGTCATTTGGATATCTATAATATCCTTTTACAAGTACTTGATGATGGTCGTTTAACCGATTCTAAAGGTAATATCGTTGATTTTACAAACACGATTATTATTATGACGTCAAATATTGGTTCGCAACAAATTCAGGAATATCAAGAGAAAACGAAAAAAGAGGAAAAAGAAAATACTAGTTTAATGTATCGTCAATCTGATCAAACTGAAGATGATTTAAAAAGAGAAAAAATTGCAGAAAAAGAAAAATTAGATGATGTTTTAACAGGAATAGTAAAAACTGAATTACAAAAATATTTTAGGCCAGAATTATTAAATCGAATTGATCATTTAGTTGTTTTTAATCAATTAACCTATGATGAAGTTCAACAGATTGCAGACTTAATGTTAAATTCACTTCAAAAGCGCTTATTAGAACAAGGGCTAATGTTTGATTACGATTCGGCTGTACTTGAAACCGTTGCTAAAAAAGGATATGATCCAATTTACGGAGCTCGACCTTTACGTCGTGTCATTACAGAAGATATTGAAAATATTATCTCAAATAAAGTTTTAGAAGATCCTCACGACCATAAAAAATTTGAATTATGTGTTGGTGTTTTTTTCCATGATAAAAATTGGCTTTTTATTTTTCAGCCAGATGTAGATGCGGAGGTTATAAAAAATACAACGTATGAATATTTTCTGTTTTGGGACTCAATACCGCAAGAAAACCATCGACGTTCTGAGTATGGGTATAAACAAGTTATGTGGCTACGTGAGAAAATAAAGGAGAAAGCTGTATTACGAGTAGCACTATTTAATCTATCTTTACAACCTTATACGGTTGGTAGAATACGCCGTGAACTTAAAAAGAGGGAAATTGAAGCGAAGAGAGAGCCAAGATGGACATTTCTCGAAAAATATTTATATTTTTTTGAACATCGCTATAGTTTCCTATTAAATGATGATGAATTTGATGAATTAAGAGAACATATCCGACAAAAATATGGAATGTCTCCTCGTCCCCTTAAGCATGTATTTCCTGACGATGAGTACAAGGCTTTTATAATGCAACAAATAGATAATCCATTATTTAATCCTGATGCTGTTAGATATGATGAACAAAAAGTAGCCGAAAATGCTACACTTGAGAAGTGTTCTTTAGAACTTGAAGGTGACGATATTTATGATGTCGCTAGATATCATATGGCTGAACAAAAATATTATAAGCATATTAACACTGATATACATAAAGGATTAACATTTGATTATGATGAGAGAAAATATAATCCTTTTGTAAGTTATAAATAAAGAGAAAGGGCTAATTTACAATAGCCCTAATTTATTATTTTCTCCTTTTTTTTTGATAATCCGGAAATATATGAAAAGTTCATTCCATCAAGTCTAATATAAAAAATTAAATTATGGTCTTTTAAAAGCTAGTTTCTTAAGTTTTTATATCTCTAGATAACTATTATTAGAATATTTAAAAATTATAAATGATTGAAGTTCCTTATTAAACTTATCCTATATATTAAAAAGTTTAAACTTTTAATAACTTATTTCTAGGTTTATTTAAGAATATATTCGGTTTTCTTCTATTAAATCCTAATCTTATTTTAAGATCATGAAAAAATTGAATATTAATTAGGGGCAGAGGGACTTGAACCCTCACAGCTTTATCAGCCAACGGATTTTAAGTCCGTCGTGTCTACCATTCCACCATGCCCCCGATAAAAATTTCTGAAAGGGTTTATTAGGCGATACCCGGATTCGAACTGGGGAATAAAGGATTTGCAATCCTCTGCCTTACCACTTGGCTATACCGCCATACTACCACTGTTAATTATATAATAAAATATTATACTTCAAAAATAATAATAAACCCTTTTTTAACAATACATCTACTATAATATTTTATCCAAATAGTGTTAGCCACATAATTTTTTTAATTAATAATTTATATATACAAAATATTTTTGCGGTGAATTTCGAATATATAACTATTATTTTATTTGAATTAATTTAAAAAAATATAATTTGATAACGTTTGTCCAAAATGTGCGTATTCTACTAGGCCCATGTCTGTTTGTAGAGAAACATAATTATATAGCATTATTAAACCTAGAATGGTTGCCAATTCAAGCGGAAAAATGTTATCTCTCCATTTAAAAGTATATGTTCTTTCTGGATTGTTTATCCCTTTTCCAATTAAGATTGTATGCTTTCGATTAGGTTTCCACCATTGGAAACCCTCTTCCCATCTTCTCTTTGTTATAGTACCATGAATTCGTCCAGCACGATGTAAAATTGGTACCCTACATTCAATACAGAGTAGAGCACATACGAGTAGAGGACCGTAAATAAGAAGTAAACTAGAGAATTGGATAACTCGGAATTTTTCTAATAACCAATTTGGGAATAGGTCACCCTGATATTTAATAAACCAATTAATAAAAGGGTCAATAGCGTTATATGTCATATCAAGAAACAGCGCATGTACAGCATGATATCGGATGTGGTATTTTACATTCTTACGATTTCTAATAACCCAAACCCATAGTAGTCGATCATATATTATTGCTAATAAAATTGGATGGATAAATTTATATAGTCCAGAATAACTTTGAAGGATAGGTCCTACTATATTAAGTAGGTAATAAAATGTTGATTCAGGGGCCAATGTATTAAAAAGATCTATTTTATTATATAAATAAAAGAATCTGGATAATATTGATTGAAGTGGATATAAATATACTCCGAAAGCAAAGATACGGTCAGTTAATGAATATTTATAATATTCATTTTCGTACGCTAGCCATACATCGGGAGCATCTAAATTGGGATCATCTATCTCGTTCTCAACAAAATTTTCCATTACCCTCCTAATTTTTCCGTTATGAATTCGAATTGTTAACTCCGAATATGTTAAAAAACCAATTGCTAATATCAAGTATAGCAAGCTGTTGAAATAAAGCGAATAACCGTGGTTAATAATTGCTTGGATATCATTTATATAATTAGGGCTATTCATTATTATATTTTTTACTTCTGTGGGAAGCATTTTTCTAAACCATCCCCGTTGACACCAATACATAAATAAGTTGAACTGCGTTACTATTTGTCGACTCTTAATTAAGCCGCTTATCTCGCTTGTCACCAACATTAAATAGGTAACTATTTGAATTCCCCACCATACTGGTTTACTCGACATAAATCCGATGGGAATATCCCAAAATATCGTTTTTATTTTTATCCCCATATCACTCGATTTAAATACAGCAAACGAATAGTTTAGTCTATTCATCATTTTTATAACTCGTTTCATCATTTTCGCGCTCTCCTTTATCTAAAATTAATATCTTCCATTCTAACATTTTTTATACTATATGTAAACATTAAACTACTACTTTTGTTTAATATATTCGTATAAGAAACTTATTTTCTATATATTTTACATTAATCATTAATATTTAAAACATTTTTTAGGTTATATAATTTATAGTATATCATATTTTTATTTATTTGACATTAAATCATTTAATTATTAAAATAAAAATCATATATGGGGCTTGTAGCTCAGTGGACTAGAGCACGTGGCTACGAACCACGGTGTCGGGGGTTCGATTCCCTCCTAGCCCTTTTAGTGAAGTTTACTAAAATCTATAAACTCCAGACATTAATGACTCTGACGGGATTTGAACCTGTGACCTTGGGCTTATGAGTCCCCTGCTCTAACCACTGAGCTACAGAGCCTACAATGTTATTATATAATGAAATTATAATAATTTTTTCTGTTTTTGCAATACCTCTTTTTATATTACCCAATTATATTTTTGAGAGTTAAAACCTGATTACTTCATATTTGTTCCACGGTATTTTTTAAAATTTATGTTCTTTTTTTATTAAAAAAAATTTACTAGTAATATTTTTATCGTTCTTGATTTTATTATCTTTTTAAATTCAATTGTTATTTATTACAATGGATTTATTTTACTAAAAGTACTTTGGTAAAAACCGTTTATTTATTCGAAAGATACTTTAAATTTTATTATGGTTGTTGTTGGTGGCTAAGAATGTGTAAAAAATATTTTATTTTTTACACAATGGTTTAAATTTCTTAGTTTGGTTTATACTTTACTTCTAAAAATTTTGATAGGCGTATTGCTTGAGTTTCTAGTACTGAAAACTTTACTGGAATTTGATTTGTTTGGATTGGAATTTTTCGATTATCTTTTAAAACTAAATAAATTATCTGTTGCGAATTCAAGTTTTCTCGTATTTCGAGTTCAATAGCTTCTATTTCATTAAATGAATAAGTTAAACAGATTTCTTGATTTTTACCAGGAAACCCTTGTCTTATTATATATACAAGTTTTTCTTTTCGACTATATATATTAATACCTTTTCCAACATCCCAGATTATTGTGATTAGGAGAAAGCTACCTATTAATATCCCAATACACCCATAAAAAATCATTAAAATCCCTTGTGGTATAAAAACTATTTCTATAGCTTGAGTTTTATAAAAAATATTTTTTTGTAAATAACTTGACACACCAACAATAAAAAACCCAAAGCCACCTAAATACATTAATAGAATAATTGTAAATGTTGTCCAATTTCGTGGACCTTTTATTAATTCTAAATTTAAATTTTTATCTATCATGACACTATGTTTTATTGAATATTCTTTTTTTCTTAAATTAACTTAATTGCTTTAAAACCTAAAAATATAGTTATGGTTAATACAAATATAAAAGTTAGTAATAAGAAATAATCTATTATTGTTGTCATCTGTTAAATTTTAAAATTTTTTGGTTATTAAATTTTTTACCAACTTGATTTAAATATACCTGGTAATAAGCATTCATGAGTCATTTTACGTAAAACATGTCTTGATAATCCAAAATCACGATAAAATCCTCTACTTCGTCCAGTTTTCCAACATCGGTTACGTAATCGTATCATGGAACTATTTACGGGTAAACGTTGGAGTTGACGTTGAAGGGCAAAAATTTCATTCAAGTTTGCTGCTTTTTTTAAACTTTTCTGAATTATTTGTCGTTTTTTTTTAAATTTATCAACTGTTAATTGTCGTTTTAATTCTCTTTCGATCATACATTTTTTTGCCATGTTTGTTTTAAATTATAGTTAAATATATTAAAAAATCATAACATATTTAGCTATAATTTAAAACCTTTTTATTTTTTGTCTAATCTAATTAGATAATTAATTAGTATTAAAAAGTCGACTTTGTAAAAAGTCATCTGGTATTAAAGTTACTAGATCCTCTTTGGTAAGTATTTTCCCTTCCCAACTTTCTCCAAAGATTCGGTTTGCTTGTCGCATTCGTGCACGATCTAATGCATTTTGAATACTTCTTGCATTTGCGAATAATGGCTGTTCTTTGCGTATCTTAATATACTCAAGCAATGCATTTTTTGCGTCAGGAGTTAGTAAATATTGTTGTTCATCTAAAATCATTTGTGCAATTTGAAGTAATTCTTCGGGGCTATAATCTGGAAATTCAATGTGGTTAGCAATTCGGGAAGCTAACCCTGGATTTGATTGATAAAATATAGTCATAGGTTCTTTGTAGCCTGCAAGAATTACAACTAGATCATCCCGTTGGTTTTCCATAACTTGTAATAAAATTTCAATTGCTTCAGATCCGTAATCTCGTTCGTTATTTGGTTTATACAAGTAATAAGCTTCATCAATAAACAATACCCCACCCATTGCTTTCTTTAAAACTTCTTTTGTTTTTGGAGCGGTGTGACCAATATATTGGCCAACTAGATCATCTCTTGTTACAGTTAATAAATGTCCTTTTCTAATGTACCCTAATTTATATAAAATATCGGCCATTTTTAATCCTACCATTGTTTTCCCTGTCCCCGAGTTTCCTGTAAATGACATATGTAAACCAGGGTTTGATGATCCCCAACCTAATTTTTGTCGTAAACGATCAATTAATAGAAGGGCAGCGATTTCTCGTATTCGGCTTTTTACTGGTTTTAAACCAACTAACTCTTCATCGATTTGTTCTATTATTTGTTGAATTTGAGTATTTTCATACTCCTCCTGCATGTTAACTATATTAGACATATTTTTAAGTATACTTTTTTCTTTATGTAAGTCTTAGCACTAATTTTATTATATATATTCTATATTATGTTGAATTTACTTTTTTGCTATAAGACCTAGAAAATCTAGGTCTTATAGTTTACATTACTTCATTATGCAGTTGGTGCTTGTGTCATTGTGTGAGATACAAGTGTATAACGGATCATACGACCTGCAATCTCTGTACGCTGGATGTAGAAACCAGGCTCGAATTTAGGACGTTGTACAATAAAACTGTGTACACATGACTCAGTACCAATTGATGCATCAAAACCGTTCATTTTAATGTATCCTGTTGTGTTTGCTTTGCGACATTCTGCAAGCTCAAACATGATTGCTGCTGGATCTTTTATATCAAAAAGAGGAAGACCCCAAAGTTCCCAGTAAGTATTACGTGGATGTGGATCATCTGTCCATTCAATATTTACTGCCCAGCCCATTTCAATACAATATTCAACTTGCTTCTTGATTTGAGCATCATCTAAATCAGGTAAAAAAGAAAAACTACCTTGTGTAAGTCTCACTATTCGAAATCTCCTTGTTTTTTATATTTATAGGTTAATTGTTTTTATTATACGTTAGCTGTTTCTGTCTCAGAGAAGTCAGCAGTATCTGTAGAAGCATAGTTGAAACTAATACCTTTCCATAGATCTAATGCAGTTTGTAGAGGACCACAAGTTTTAGCTGCTGCTTGTAAAATTTCTGGACCTTCTGCTACGTACTCTTTTCCTTCGTTACGAGCCATAACCATAGCTTCTAGAGCTACACGGTTTGCTGTTGCACCCGCTTGGATACCATCAGGGTGACCAATTGTACCACCACCGAATTGTAGTACTACATCGTTTCCTAGGTAGTTAAGTAACTGGTGCATTTGACCACAGTGGATACCACCAGAAGCTACTGGTAAACAACGACGCATTGAAGCCCAATCTTGAGCAAAGAATAGACCTTGAGGAAGGTTTACAGCTGTCTTAATACTTAATAAAGTGTTGTAGAAACCTTTAACCATTAGAGGATCACCTTCTAACTTACCAACAACAGTACCAGCATGGATATGGTCTACACCAGCCATACGCATCCATTTACAGATTACACGGAAGTTAATACCATGATCTTTTTGACGAGCATAAGTAGAGTTACCAGCACGGTGAAGGTGAAGGATTAAATCATTCTTACGAGCCCAGATAGCTGCTGATTGAATAGCAGTGTAACCCATAACAAGGTCAATCATGACGATGATTGTTCCAAGTTCTTTAGCGTACTCACCACGCTCATATACATCTTCCATATTTCCAGCTGTAATGTTAAGGTATGAACCTTTTACCTCACCTGTTGCAGCTGAAGCACGTGTAATACCTTCTTGACAGTATAGGAAACGCTCACGCCAACGCATAAATGCTTGTGAGTTAATGTTCTCATCATCTTTTAGGAAGTCTAAACCACCTTTAAGACCTTCATAAACTACACGTCCGTAGTTTCTACCAGATAAACCTAATTTCGGCTTAACTGTCGCACCAAGTAGAGGACGTCCAAATTTATCCATACGCTCACGTTCTACAATTACACCTGTTGCTGGACCTTGGAAAGTTTTTAAGTATGCAAAAGGAATACGCATATCTTCTAAACGAAGTGCACGTACAGCTTTGAAACCAAATACGTTACCAATGATTGAAGCAGTAATGTTTGCTAATGATCCTTCTTCGAATAGATCAATTTCGTATGCAATGTAACCGAAGAATTGCTCGTTGTTGTTTGGCACAGGGTCAACACGGTAAGCTTTAGCACGGTAAACATCACAAGCTGTTAATAAATCAGTCCATACAACTGTCCATGTTGCTGTTGATGACTCACCAGCTACAGCTGCTGCTGCTTCTACAGGGTCTACACCAGATTGTGGAGTAATACGGAATAATGCAAGTACATCAGTTGACTTTACTGTGTAGTTTGCATCCCAGTAACCCATCTTAGCGTAAGGGATTACACCTGATTCGTAACGTTGGCTTTTGATTCGTGTACGTTCTACAATGTTTGACATGAAGTTCTCCTTGAATTTTTATTTGTATGTAAATAAGTTTAAGTTATGTAATTTATATGATAAAGTAAGAATTTTGGGGTATTGAAATTTTTCCTTCTTCTTTAACTATATTTTATTTATTCTTGTATAAAAAAGGGCTTCTATTTCATATAGATTTGATAGATTTTTAGCGCTGGCGTTTCGCAGTTATTATTTTATTGAATATGTTTATAGCTTTATTACTACTCATATTCCCTATTAATATACATTTCTAAACGGATAATCTTTTTTAATTTATTATATTTAAATTATAGTTATTTTAACTATAATAAGATCATAATAAAGTAATAGGGGTTTTTACCATCATTCATCGTACTAAAAAATGAAAATTTTGAGCACACCTGACTCTATGTCTTTAATGCCATAAATGAGTACTATATTTTAATAAAGAAAAATAATATAGTCTTACTAACTTACTCAGCAACATTATTGTGTTGCTAAGTAAGTTAAATAGCTTATGCGTTAATTGCTGGAGCAGTTAATGCAATCGGCATAGACTCACCAGAAGCTAAATCAAGAGGGAAGTTGTGTGCGTTACGCTCATGCATTACTTCCATACCTAGATCAGCACGGTTGATGATATCAGCCCATGTGTTGATTACACGACCTTCAGAATCGATTACAGACTGGTTAAAGTTGAAACCGTTTAAGTTGAATGCCATTGTAGATACACCTAATGCTGTTAGCCAGATACCTACTACAGGCCATGCAGCTAAGAAGAAGTGTAAAGCACGTGAGTTGTTGAATGAAGCGTATTGGAAGATTAGACGACCAAAGTAGCCGTGTGCTGCAACAATGTTGTAAGTCTCTTCTTCTTGCCCAAACTTATAACCGTTGTTTGAAGACTCAGCGTCAGTTGTTTCACGGATTAGTGAAGATGTTACTAATGAACCGTGCATAGCTGAGAATAGAGAACCACCAAATACACCAGCAACACCAGCCATGTGGAATGGGTGCATTAAGATGTTGTGCTCTGCTTGGAATACAAGCATGAAGTTGAATGTACCTGAAATACCTAGAGGCATACCATCAGAGAAAGAACCTTGACCAATTGGGTATACTAGGAATACTGCAGATGCTGCTGCTACTGGAGCAGAGAATGCTACGAATATCCATGGACGCATACCTAGACGGTAAGATAACTCCCACTCACGACCCATCCAACAAGCTACACCTAATAAGAAGTGTAGAACGATTAGTTGGTAAGGACCACCGTTGTATAACCACTCATCAACAGAAGCTGCTTCCCAAACTGGGTAGAAGTGAACACCTATTGCGTTTGAAGAAGGGATAACTGCACCAGAAATGATGTTGTTACCGTACATTAATGAACCTGCTACTGGCTCACGAATACCATCGATATCTACCGGTGGAGCTGCTACAAATGCGATGATGAAGCAAGTTGTTGCTGTTAATAGTGTTGGGATCATTAATACACCAAACCAACCGATGTATAAACGGTTTTCTGTAGATGTAATAGATGCGCAGAAGCGCTCCCATAGGCTAATTTCGTTACGTCTTTCTAATATTGCTGTCATTTTAAGATTTCCTTTGTTTGTTTGTTATTATTTTGTTTGTTTCCAGATTTTATCTGCTAAAGATTATTATAATCGATTTTTTTTTAATTGCCAATATTTAAAATCTCTATATATAATATTAATGTATTTGAAAAACTTTTTTCAGGGTAGCTAACTCAATGGTAGAGTACTCGGCTTTTAACCGAAAAGTTCTGGGTTCGAGTCCCAGGCTACCCACCACATAAACTTATATAATTTTATAAATGTCACGATATACGGGCCCGAAACATAAATTAGTACGTAAATTAGGAAATTTACCAGGTCTAACGACGAAGATGGCTAAAACTCAAAAATTTAAAAAATCTAATTTATCAGAGTATGGTATTCGTTTACAAGAAAAACAGAAACTAAAATTCAATTATGGTATTAGTGAAAAACAGCTCTTCAATTACATTAAAGAAGCACGTCGTATAAAAGGTGCGACAGGTTCAAATTTAATACAACTATTAGAAATGCGTTTTGATAATATTATTTATCGATTAGGGTTTGCTCCTACCATCCCCGCTGCTAGACAATTGATCACTCATGGACACGTATTACTTAATGGTAAATCCTTATCTTTCCCAAGTTTTCAATGTTCTCCAAATGATGTTATTACATTTAAAGAAAAAAGTATTTCACAAAAATTATTGAAGTTAAATTTAGAAAGAAATACAAGTTCCTCAAATCCAAGACATTTATCACTTCAAAATAAAGAAGGGTCAAGCGTTGGTACAATATTAGGTATTGTTAATCCACGTGATATAGAACTAAAAATCAAAGAATTATTAATTGTAGAATTCTATTCACGAAAATAACTTCAGAATTCTATAAATTAGAATTCTGAAGTACTTTTTTATAGTCAGATTAAGACATATTTGATATGACGCTTGAAATTGCTTCTTTTAGAGTACTTTCACTTTCTTCAGAAAATTGTTTTGTTTCATTAATATCGGTACCATATTTAGGTTTCGATATTTCTAAGTATTCTATTAAATTTGAGCTGAATGTTTTAATTTTTTCTAAAGGTAGATCTGCAACTAAATCATTAATCCCAGCATATATTAATGCTATTTGTTGTGCGACAGAAAGTGGTGAGTTTTGTGGTTGTTTTAATAATTCACGAATACGTTGTCCACGTGCTAACTGGTTTTGTGTTGCTTGATCTAGATCAGATGCAAATTGTGAAAACCCTTCTAGCTCATCAAATTGTGCTAATTCTAATTTTAATTTTCCTGCTACTTTTTTCATTGCTTTTACTTGTGCTGCTGAACCAACACGTGATACAGAAATTCCCACATTAATTGCAGGTCTAATTCCTGAATTGAATAAGTCACCTGATAGGAAAATCTGTCCATCTGTAATTGATATTACATTTGTTGGAATATATGCAGATACATCCCCAGCTTGAGTCTCAATAATTGGTAATGAGGTCATACTTCCACCACCTAACTCATCACTTAATTTTGCAGCACGTTCCAGTAGGCGTGAATGTAGGTAAAATACATCTCCTGGGAATGCTTCACGACCTGGTGGACGGCGTAATAATAGTGACATTTGACGGTAGGCTTGTGCTTGTTTCGACAAATCATCATAAATGGTTAAAGTTGCTTTACCCTTATACATAAAGTATTCTGCAATTGATGCTCCTGTATAAGGGGCAATATATTGTAAAGTTGCAGATTCATTCGCACTGGCTGTTACTATTGTCGTATATGATAAAGCATTTCTTTCTTCTAGGGTTGTTACAGCTTGTGCTACAGATGAAGCTTTTTGACCAATTGCAACATAGACACATACTACGTCTTCTTTTGCTTGATTAATAATAGTATCTAAAGCAATTGATGTTTTCCCTGTCTGTCTATCACCAATAATTAATTCTCGTTGTCCTCGTCCAATTGGAATCATCGAGTCTATCGCTGTAATACCGGTTTGCATTGGTTCACAAACTGATTTACGTTCGATAATCCCTGGTGCCATAGATTCAATTAGTCTTTTTTCCCCACCTTCAAGTGTTCCTTTACCATCAATTGGTTCTGCTAATGCATTAACAATACGACCTAAAACCGAATCTCCAACTGTAATTTCGGCAATTTTACCAGTAGCTTTTACTTTACTTCCTTCAAGTATTGTTAATCCACTTCCCATTAAAACGACACCAACATTATCGTTTTCTAAGTTTAATGCAATTCCAACTGTACCCTCTTCGAATTCAACAAGTTCACCTGCCATCACGTTATCTAAACCATAAACACGTGCTATTCCATCACCAACTTGTAAAACTGTACCAATTTCACTTACAGTTATATTTGCATCGTAATTCTCAATTTGTTGGCTGATAATGCTTACTACTTCTGAAGGACTAATTTTAATCATTTTTAATATTTTATTAACTTATTATTTATTTCGAGTAATTCCTTAAATTAAAAATTTAATAATTTTTTATGAATCATATTTGTTATGCCAAACAAAGCTATAATTCCAAATTTCACTCGGATCTAGTTTAAATGCTTTATACATTAAATTCAAACGACTTTTTAATGAAAGATCGACTTGGCGCGATCCGATTTGAATTTTAAATCCAGCAATTAAACTTGGGGTTACAAAACATATAAGTCTAATTTGGTTAGCATCTATATGGCTTGTAAAAAGAGTAAGAATAGATTTTTTTTCACGTTCTGTTAAATCGATAGATGATTGAAAATAAATTGTGACAATTTTACTTAATGCTTCTGTATAATTTATTACTGAGTAACAAATTTCTTTTAAAAGTTCACTACGTCCTTGCTCTATTACGACCAGTATAAATTTAGTTGTAAGAGGGCTAATTGACTCTAGCTTCATAAGTTTTTTAATAAATTCTCTTTTTGTAGGAATAGAGAATAATTTACTGTTTAAAAATTTTTCAACTGCAGGATCAAGCCCTAATATATCTACTAAGGTTCTCATATCCGTAGATAATTTTTTTAAGGCTCGATTTTGTAAATAATCTTTTTTCTGAGTATCGATAGATAGGTGGACCAGAGCTTTTGCATAACTTTTACAAATGCTAGCTGTTTGATTTGACATGGAGCTTATTCTCCTTTATTAAATTAATTAAATTTTATTTTTTATTCTGTGTCTTTAGTTCTTCAAGTAATTTTATGAAGTTATAATATTCCCATATACGGAAGTAATCGTTCCTCACATATGAGGGAATAGTATCTAAATATTTTAATATTAAACCAAAAGCAAATTGACCACACCATATTTTTAAATCTTCTAAAATAGAGGCTTTTTCTATTAGTAATGTTTTTGCTGTTACATTTAACATTTTTTTATATTCAACACGTTGAGTTTCATGTGTTAATTTTAAGACTAACGCCTTTGTTTCTAAATTTTCTTTTCTAATAGAATTACAATAAATACGTGCTTGCTGGACATCCGTTTTAACCTTTGTATATTGGACTAGAGCATCACTTAATTTACTTAGTGCATCTTCCATTTCGTTAATAATCTTTTGATTTCTTTCTGATAAATTTTGTTTTAATGTATCCCCTCCTAATTTAATTAAGGCTCCTAAAATAATAAGTTGATTAATTAAATTTGTTTCAAAAACATCTGTATTGATTCCAAAACTCTTAATGACTAAGATAAATGAGCTGTTTAATAAACTTTCTTCCATAATGTAATTAAAGTTATTTTATATATAAAAATATTTGTTTTATACTTTTTTGTTTTTTGGTCCTATGTTAAGTACTAGGTAAAAATATTCATCAAAAAGTTTTTTTATGAAATTTAAATCCACGGTATTTTCTAAGGTTTGGATTTGGTTATAATTCATTTTCCCACATATATACATAATTACATAGTTTAGTTCGTTTCTCGAATACAAAAGAATTTTTTCATAAGTAAGATTGTTAATTTTATCGAACCCAATAATATTTTCTTTTGATTGTTTTCTTGCAATGATTAAGGTTTCGTTATATGTTTCAATTAGTTCTTTACCTGTAGCTAAAATCTCTGATGCTGTTGTTAACTGAGTAATGACCCATGTGGCACGTTTCTCTAACAGGGTTATTAGGGGATTATAAAGAATAAAATTTAAAATGAGTAATAAAATCAAGAACTGAATAGTAATTAAAGGTAATGTCGGTCCAAAATCAAATAACCCTCCTTCGGCTAAAGTGATGAAAGTATAATTATTCATATTTAGATATTTATTTATTTTATATTATATAAGTTAATGTAAACCAGAAGTATATATTCTAACAAGTGTAATGATATATATTTCTGGTTTTTTAACTATTAGTTAAATGGGTTTGCGAATAATAGAGATAAGGATACTACAAGTCCATAAATTGTTAAGGATTCCATGAATGCTAAACTTAATAGAAGAGTACCACGTAATTTACCTTCTGCTTCTGGTTGACGTGCGATACCTTCTACTGTTGCACCTGCTGCTTGTCCTTGCCCAATTCCGGGACCAATTGCTGCTAAACCTACTGATAGTCCTGCTGCGATTACTGAAGCTGCTGCGATAATAGAATCCATAATAAATATAAGGTTTTAATTGTATAAAAAGATAGATAAAAATTAACAAATTTCGTTTATTTATGAGATAACGTTATAATTCAAAATTAGTTATAAATAAATACAACTAAATTATTCTAATGCTTCTGCAATATAAGCCGCAGCTAAAGTCGAGAATATTAGTGCTTGTACTGAACTGGCAAAAATTCCTAAGCCCATGATTGGTAATGGTATAATTAACGGCACTAGAAGAGTTAATACACTTACCGTAAGTTCATCAGCAAGTGTGTTACCAAATAATCGGAAACTTAAAGAAAGAGGTTTAGTAAAATCTTCTAAAACGTTAATTGGTAATAGGATTGGTGTTGGTTGTACATAACGTTTAAAGTAACCAATCCCCTTTTTTCTAAATCCAGCAAAGAAGTATGCTACTGATACTAATAATGCTAATGCTACTGTTGTATTAATATTATTCGTAGGTGCAGCTAGTTCTCCCTCTGGTAATTCAATAACTTTCCATGGAATTAATGCTCCTGCCCAATTACAACCTAGAATAAAAAGAAATAAGGTACTAATGAATGGAACCCAGGGTCTATAAAAACTTTCTCCTAATTGATCTTTAGCAATTCCTTGTGTAAATTCGAGCACTGATTCCATAAAATTTTGCCAACCTTTAGGAATTAAATTACACTCACGCGTACCTAAGATTGAAAAAATCAAAATGATTGTAATTACGAGCCATGCAATGATAAAAACTTCTCCATGTAGGGAAATTCCACCAATATTCCAATAATAATGCGTACCTACTTCAATGTTAGCTGTTAGTAACGTACTAGATAGTGATTTTAAATCTGATGAGTGCATAAAAAATAGTGTTCGGAAAATACTTTAATAAATATATGAAAATTATTTTATAAATAAAGTGTATATATGTAGTTTTTTTATCAAAAAATGTAATAACTAATATATCTATTTATTCATTTGCTGACTTTTCTTGTCCACTTAAAATACTGGTACTTAGAGTTTTAAGAATAATTTTGATTGAACCAATTGAGTCATCATTTCCTGGGATTGGTATATCTACTAGATCAGGATCACAATTCGTATCTAGAATTGATAACACTGGAATTCCTAATTTAATTGCTTCTCGTACTGCTGTTAATTCCCTGCGTTGATCAATTACAATTAAGATATCTGGCTTTTTTGTCATGTCTTTTAAACCCCCAAGGTAACGACGTAATTTAATTAATTCTTTCATCGTTTTTGTACTTTCTTTTTTTGGCAGTAGATCAAATCGTCCATTTTCAAATTGTTCTTCTAGTTCCTTTAGTCTATCAATTCGTTTTTTAACTGTCTTCCAATTTGTAAGCATACCACCCAACCAACGATGGTTGATGTAAAAAGAATTGCAGCGTTGCGCTTCTTGTGCTATTAATGCACTAGCTTGAGGCTTCGTTCCTACAAATAAAACTGTTTTCCCTTTTTCTGATGCTAATGTTAGAAATTTTGAAGCCTCGTTTAGACACTGTACCGTTTGAACTAAATCTAAAATATGTATACCATTACGTTCTGTAAATATATACGGGAACATTTTTGGATTCCAGCGGTTTGATTTATGCCCAAAATGTACTCCTGCTTTTAATAATTGGGCTATATGTATGTTAGCCATAAAAATACTCCTTTTAAGTAAAAAATATATACCTTATTATCATACCACAAAATTCAATTAATGTTAGTGATTTTTTTCTAAACTGCTTATATTGAAATTTGAATAAAAGTCAAAGCCTTTTCCCGATGGAATTAGTCGTCCCACAATAACATTTTCTTTTAATCCTTGTAACCAATCAATTTTCCCTTCTAAGGCACTTTCCATTAAAACTTTTGTCGTATTTTGAAAACTCGCCGCTGATATAAAACTATTTGTTAATAATGAAGCTCTTGTCAGACCTAATATAATTAATTGATAATATATTAATGGTTTATTACATTCTATTAATGTACGGTTTATATAATTTACATGTTTCAACTCAATAATTTCTTTTGGCCAAAAACATGAATTTAATATTGTGATTTGCACTTTTGAGGTCATTTGCCTTATTATTACTTCAAGGTGTTTATCTGCAATGGTCACTCCTTGACCTTTATATATATTTTGAACTTTTTCGATTAATAAAAATTGGATATTTCGATAACTTAAGTATGCCGCGTTTTCTAAAGAATTAATTGTTGTATAGTAGTAAAAATATGTGTTTAATAAATTATGAATATTAACTAATTTATTAGAAATTGAATCTCCAATTTTAAGATAATCACCTGTTGTAAATTTTAGGTATGAACCTGTCGTGTTATATTTTTTAATTAATAGTTGTGATTCTTTTAAAAAATGTCTTGTTGCAGAACGAACAAAAAGTAAACATTTTTTTTTTGTATTGTTGTTTAAGACTTTTGCAAAAAAAATATAATCAGGATTATCAGCTAAAGCTATCCCTTCTCGTTCTCTATTTCTTCCTTCTAAAAATTCTTCCACTTTTGGTAAACCTTGGATAATATCGCCGGTAATTATTTGATTAAACGAAATATGGCCAAAAATATCTTCTTTTTTTATTAAACTAGGAAATTTTACGTATGTAACGGTAGAAGCAGAAATGAATATGGGTGTTCCTTTTCGAATTTCACATTTAAAGGAAGTAGTTTTTATGATTGGACCTGCTGTGTTAATTTTAATGTTAGTCGATAGGAAATCATTATAGTTTATAGTTTTTTTCTTCTTTACCAAATTATTTCTAAAAAGATTTTCATTATAGTATGATAAATAATGTTGTTTTCCAACTAACATTAAGCGATAATTTGTAAATGATTTATATATTTCGAAAACATGGGAATAATTATCACTAACTGTTAATACACTACCTAAATTAGTAAAGGGTTCGATAAATTGCCCAGAATAAGTATTTAAAGCTATTTTTAATTTTTGATCTATTAATCGCGTAGATAAAAATTTTGATAAATCAATAAATTCATTTATTGCTAAACATAGATAATAATAATTAGTTTTTTTTAAACTTTTTAAAAAACGATACTTTACATAGAACTTGTTACGGTCTAACAAAGCTAGTGATATTTTTGGATTTAAAAAGAAAAATCTTTTTATTAAATGTACTGGTTTATATGTTTCAATGTAGGTATTCGAAGAATGAGATAGTAAAGGGTATTCTAGTATATTATAATTTTCTGAAAATACACCTTGTTTAGAGATGATTTCTCTTTTTCGAATTTTTCGTTTTGGTATATTATAATCATAAATTGGGCGGATTAGTAGGCCAATCCGTTTTCGAAATTTTGTAATTTGTACAATAGATAAAAAATCGACACCTACGTCTTCAAAGACAATTTCACCTGGAAAAAATATTTTATTGTTAAATGTTAATAAAAACTTTTTTTCTTTCGGTGTAAGATTAATATATTCCATAAATTTACCAGGTTTAATTGAAATCTTATGAATAATTTTATTAGAGACCTTTGTTTCCACAAAACCATGACATTGTGACCAAACACCATTCTTAACTAATTCAATATCTGCATCATCTAAAAAACTCCCATTTAAGACTTGTAGTAGAGAAGCATCTCGGTTAAAATAATTAACTTCCGCTGGTACATATAAAATTTTACCATTTTTTGTCATTACTCTTTGGTTTTTTTTATCAAATTGATAAAAAGGTTGTTTTGGATAAAAAATATTACCGCCTAAAACACTTTTATATTTGTTACCAATATTATCACTAAGAGTAAATATTTTATTTGATATTATTTGATTTAAAGCTTTTAATCTGTACAAATTTTTATATCGATCAGTTAGTGCTAATTTTGCGTTTGTGTTTTTATAGTCATAGTATATTGGAAGGTTAAAAACTTTTAAAATATTAAAAATTTTAAATTCTTCAATTAAACCATTTAAATTATTAAAATTTACAAAAATCATTCCAAAACTATTTGAAATCAACTTAAAACTAAAAATAGAATCTCGATGTGATAGCTCCTGTTTTAATACAAGAGTGTTTAAAAAACTATTTTTTATCATTGGGTAGACGCTACCATTTAAAATCCATACTATATTTGATTTATTCCTTTTTTGAATAAAACCGCTAAATTTTGGGAATATGTATTTTTTGGCGGGAACAGTCTTCTCAGTCCCAGTTGATAACTCTGCTAAAAGTTGTCTAGTTCTAATATATGTATTATTTTCGACAAAGAATAAAGTACCCGGATTTAAAGAAAATTTTAATATATTATTATCAAAATTTATTATATTAATAACCTTTTTAAAATTTAGAAAAGCTGCAAAAATACCATAATTTGTTCTAACTATGTCACTATCAGATGTCTTTGAATCAAAATATATAAACCCGGAATCTTTTAATCGAATTTGACGGCTTGGATCGGCCACGAAAGTTCCACCTGTATGAAACGTACGCATTGTTAATTGTGTACCTGGTTCTCCAATGGATTGCGCAGCAATAATACCGACAGCTTGCCCTAATTCTACTTTTTCACTATAGGCTAGATCCCAACCATAACAATTAGCACAAATAGAACGAGTTAATTTACATAGAAGTGGTGATCGTATTTTTATTCCATAAATATATTTATTTAAAAACAAACTTTTAGCAATTGGTAAAGAAATAATTTCTCCTTTTTTAATTATATATTCTGAAGTATTAAATAATTTTATTGTTTCATTTGAAGTGCGACCAATAATTTTACTGATAAAATCTTTTTGTTTAAATTTAGATTTAAGAATATTAAATGAGTAGTTTGTATAACATTCTTTATCTCGAATAATAACATCTTGTGCGACATCAATTAAACGACGAGTTAAATAACCTGAATCTGCAGTACGTAAGGCAGTATCAACAACTCCTTTTCTTGCACCATAGGCGGACATAATATAATCAGTATTATTTAATCCTTCACGAAAATTATGAAGAATTGGTATATCCATAATTTGACCTTTTGGATCTGACATTAAACCACGCATTCCTACTAATTGGCGGATTTGGGATATATTACCACGTGCACCCGAGAAAGCCATTAAATAAAGTGGATTTAATGGATCAGTTTCTTTAAAAAATTCAATTAATTCTTCTTTTAAGTCATCACTTGCTTGATTCCAAAGGTCAACAATACTTTGAAATCTTTCTACTGTATTAATTTTTCCTCGATTATAATCAATTTCTAAATTTTTAACTTTAGATTCACCACTACGTAATATATTAGCTTTTTTGGGTGGTATCTTTAGATCTTCAATACTTAAGGAAATACCGGCTTGTGTCGCATAATGAAATCCTAATTCTTTTAGATTATCTGATAGGAAAGTTACGCAATTTGTACCAAAATATAGAAATGTATCATTTATAACACTCTTTAGTTCTTTTTTATTAAAAAGATAGTTTCGAAATTTTATTTTTTTATTCATTTTTATTTAATGTTCAAATTTTTAAAAATTAGGTTGTTTAAAATAAGACGTCCAGTAGTTGTATTATAGTAATTAACTTTACTACCATCCTTCATAGAAAATTGTTGTAATTTAGTGTGGTTAGATTGATTTGTTCTTACCCATATAGGAGTATGAAGATTTATTTTGTTTTGTTGGTAGGCTAGCATAACATCATTTGAATTACAAAAATAATGGTTAGTGAAGCTATTCTTATTACAGTAAGTTAGAGATGTTAAATAATATGATCCTAAAACCATATCTTGACTCGGTACAATAATAGGCTCGCCTGATGCGGGTGATATAAAATTATTTGGTGATAGCATTAAATTATAGGCTTCAAAAATTGCTTCATTTGATAAAGGTATATGAATCGCCATTTGATCACCATCAAAATCGGCATTAAATGCAGGGCAGACTAAAGGATGTAATTTAATTGCTCGACCTTCGACTATGATAGGTTGAAAAGCTTGAATTCCTAATCTATGTAATGTAGGTGCTCGGTTTAAAAGTATTGGGTGATTTAATAATAGTTCTTCTAAGTATACCTCAATTATGGGATGACATGATTGAATTAAACTTCTTGCAACTTTTATATTAGCTGCTAGCCCTTCATTAATTAAAAAATGCATAATAAAGGGTTGAAACAAATCAACGGCAATTTCTTTCGGTAACCCACATTGTTGTAATCTTAATGCTGGGCCAACAATAATAACTGACCGACCGGAATAATCTACTCTCTTACCTAATAAATTTTGACGAAATCGTCCATGTTTACCTGCAATAATATCGGATAAAGATTTTAATGGTCTGTTGTTGCTTGCTAACATTTTTTGACCTCGCTTTCCATTATCAATTAATGCATCGACTGCTTCTTGAACCATTCGTTTTTCGTTAATAATAATTATAGCAGGTGCGTATAATTTTAATAAACGGTGTAAACGATTATTTCTTATAATCACACGACGATATAATTCATTTAAGTCTGAAGTAGCAAATCGTCCACCATCTAATTGTACCATTGGTCTTAAGCCAGGTGGAATTACAGGAAGAATATCCATAGTCATTCTAGTTGGATCACATTCGGTAGCGATTAAATTTTCGAGTAGCCGAATTAAACGAATTTTTTTTTCTATATCACTGTTTAACCTAAAGTACGGTAGTCGACGATCTACATTTTTTGTCTCATTATAATAATGAATTAATAAAGAACGATTTTGAAATAATACATTCTCTAAATTCAATACTTCTTCAAGATAATATTTTATTGCCTCAGTCCCTACTTTCACCAAAGGACGATTAGATATAGTGTTATAATCAAAACTTTCAATTTTTTCTATAGTTCCATCAAAGTTTGGAAGGTTTTCCAAATCAGCTATCATACTATCTTCGACATAATCACTAATATCTCCATCTACATAATCCCAAACTAATTCATAACGAGTGCCACGAATACCCCTGATTTTATATTTATGATGGTCTTCGAAAACTAATTTACTACTAAAATATATTATTTGTTCTAGTAAAAAGACTTTTGTTTCTAACAGTGTACTGAGATAACTTGGAATTCCCTTAAGATACCAAACATGTGTTACAGGAGCTGCTAATGCAATATGACCCATTCGATATCGTCGACTTCGTGATGTAGTTATTTCGACTTGGCATTGTTCGCAAAAGAAAACGCCAATGGATTCTGAGGCTGTGTATTTTCCACAGTAGCAATGCCAACTTTTTACGGGCCCAAAAATTTTTTCACAAAATAACCCATCTACATCAGGTTTTAAAGTTCTATAATTTAGAGTATCTGGTTTACAAACATTACCGACTACACATCCATTTGGTAAAGTACGTGAGGTCCATTCTTTAATTCTGTCATACGAGGCTAAGTTTATCTTTACGTAATCAAAATCATTTTTAGTCATAAAAAGGAAGTAGTAATGTTATTTAAAATTCAATTGATTCATAGCAAGGTAATAAAGAATAATTTTTCGAATTATTAATAAGATTTATTTGAAATGTTTTTATTTGTCCCGTGTTTATATTTTTTATTTTATAAAAACCAATATCAAGACCTAGTGATTGTAATTCTAGAATTAGAACTTTAAAAGATTCTGGGATACTAGGAGTAGGTAGTGACTTTCCTTTAATGATTGCATGAAGAAGATCATTTCGTCCCTCCATATCATCAGATTTAATAGTTAACAATTCTTGAAGTGTATAAGCGGCTCCAAAAGCTTCAAGAGCCCAGACTTCCATTTCACCGAATCTTTGCCCTCCCTGTTGGGAACGACCCCCTAAAGGTTGTTGGGTAACTAGTGAATATGGGCCAGTAGAACGAGCATGAATTTTATCATCTACCATATGAACAAGTTTTAACATATAACTTTTACACACTGTAATTGGATTATCAAAAAGCTCGCCAGTTTGGCCATCCACTAAATTTATACGCCCAGGGGTTGCAGAATTTAAGAAGGATAGATTATTATTTTTATGAACAAGTTTTTGTAACATTTTTTGTGTTAATATACGTGAAGCTTCTTCTTGAAAAATTTCATCAAAAGGTAACACTTTAAAACGTTTATCTAAGTATTGACCAGCAAAACCTAACAAACCTTCAAAAAGTTGCCCAACATTCATACGTGAAGGAACACCTAGAGGGTTTAATATAATATCTACAATCGAACCATCGGGTAAATAAGGCATATCTACTTGGGGAATAATACGTGATATAATACCTTTATTACCATGTCTACCTGCCATTTTATCTCCAACTTGGATTTTTTTAATTTGTGCTAAATAAATATTTATGATTGAATGTGTCGATATTGGTAATTCATCACCATTTTGACGATTCAAAACTCTAATATCCAATACACGACCATAGGACGCTTTTGGAACTTTTAATGAGTTATTAATAACGTCATCCGTTTTAATTCCAAAAATAGCTTTTAAAAGTCGACCCTCAGGTGTTTCGTATGGGTTTTTGAACGGAGTAAGCTTACCGACTAATACATCACCAGGTAATACAAACATACCTTCTTTAATAATACCATTTTCGTCTAAACGTGAAAGATTCTCCTTATCTAGCGGTATATCACGTGTAATTTTTTCAACTCCGAGACTTGTTTCAACTACTTCAATTTGGTGCTTTTCTATGTGTATGGATGTAAACAAATCGGAATATACTAACCGTTCATTTATTAGAAGAGCATCTTCATAATTAAAGCCACCCCAAGGCATATAGGCAATTAAAACATTCTGTCCTAATGCTAACTCTCCATCTTCGCTACTTGGTCCATCTGCAATAATTTGTCCAGAGTTTACATATTCCCCTTCCCAAACAATAGGTCGTTGGTTAATACATGTATCTTGGTTAGAACGAACGTATTTTTGTAAAAAGTAAAATGTTTTTTTACCGTAAGTAGTCTCAATTATAATAACCTCACTCGATACTTTTTTAACTTTTCCTTCGAAATAATTAATAATGACCATACCTGCATCGGTTGCGAGTTGTACTTCAAAACCAGTTCCAACAATTGGTTTTGAAGGAAATAGAAGTGGAACTGCTTGACGTTGCATATTTGAACCCATTAGGGCACGGTTAGCGTCATCGTGCTCAAGAAAAGGAATTAATGCTGTTGCCGCAGAAATTATTTGTACTGTTGAAACAGCAATTAATTCTACTTCAATCGAAGGGACTAACATAAAACCTTCTTCATACCGAACTGTAACAAATTCTTCTCGAATTTTATTGTTATCGGTAAGGCAGAGGTCACTGGGTGCAATCCTTCTAGAATTTTCTTCTTCTGCCATTAAGTAAACAATGGGTAAAGATTTTAAGACAAACCCCCTTTTTACTTGAAAAAACGGAGTTTCTAAAAATCCAAATGAATTTACTCGTGCGTATGTAGCTAAAGAAGAAATTAGACCAGCATTTTGACCTTCAGGTGTTTCAATGGGACAAATACGTCCATAATGACTTGGATGAATATCTCTTGCTATAAAGCTAACTCGTTCTCTATTTAATCCACCAGGACCTAAACTACTAATACGCCTCTTATGTGTTAATTCAGATAATGGATTTGTTTGATCAAGAAATTGGGAAAGTTGGCTAGTACCAAAAAATTCTCGCATTAAGGCAATTATGGGTCTTGGTGTTACAAGAGTAGGTAGACGTAGCATATTTGGATCACATATTGTCATACGTTCAGTTAATATACGTTCTAATCGAAGAAGACCATTTCGAAATTGAGTTTGCAAAAGTTCTCCAACTGAACGAACGCGACGACTTTTGAGATGATCAATATCGTCGAAGATTACATATTTTAATTTAGTAACAATTAAAAAGTCTACAATCGATATAATATCATGTTGAGTGACCCCTTTTACGTGTTTTGGGATGTTTAAATTTAGACGTTTATTTATTTTATACCTTCCAATATCACCAAAATAAAAATATTTTTGGTTAAATACATTCATATCAAATGAAGACATAGTCTCCGTTTTTTTTGTTATTTTTTGAGAGAATTCAATAAAAAATTCTGGGTATGTTAAGCAACGTATATCATTTTTTTTTAAACCAATATCATATATGAAGTCGGATAGGAGAAATTTATTATTTTTATTGACACTTACTTCCATTGCGTTTGTTTCATCAATTTCAAACTTTAACCAAGATCCACGGCTCGGAACAAGAGTTGCGATGTGCTTAATTTTTTTATTTACTGTTTCTTTTTTAAAATAAACTCCTGGACTTCGAATAATTTGATTAACGACGACTCTTTCGCAACCATTTATAACAAATGTTCCACGATCTGTCATTAATGGTAACTCACCTACCATAATATAATTTGCATTTGAACCACTTCTAAATTCTTTAAAAACTGCAAGAGCCATAGGTATATATAAACGGACACCAAAAGTAAGTTCCCGTTTTTTAGATTCTAGAATTCCATATTTTGGTCTTCGGATTTTGTAATGCGAACCAAAGATAAAAATTTCAACTAAACCACTATAATTTGTAATATGCGAAAAATTCTCCAATTCGTTACGTAAGCCCTGCGCCAAAAACCAACAATAACTAGCTCTCTGTACTTCTACAAAATCTGGTAAACTTGTTAAAAACGCTTTATTGTTCATGAACTGATGAAATTATATTAGTATTATTGTAAATTTTTTGAAATTTATGGGATTAAATTTTTGATAATATTTTAATTATTAAAATATTTCTAAAAATAGAATACCCTATTTTAATAATTAAATCTATAATAATTTTATAACAGATTATTTAAAATTAGAAAGGGAGAGAAGGTAAACTGAACCTAACCCCCCCTTTTTTAATTTTAGACATTAAAGTATATCTAACTCTACTAATTTTAGAAATCTATTAAACTTCGTACTTTTTTCCATGCGAGAAGAGCACGACTTTTTCTACGTGCTGCCCAACGAACTCCTACATATCCTCGTGAATGGGCTTTGTCTGCAGCACTAAAAACACAAGATAATTGATATAGAGCGTTTTGGTCTAATTCTTTTCTTTTTACAGTGTTTAAATTATTATATTTTTCTTGGTAATTTTTAATAGTTTTGTTAAAATTAATAACAGAAGTTTTATACTTTGTTTTGTAACTCTTATTATAACTTTTATTTTTTTGGTTACGGCGCCACTTTTTAGCAGCTGATATATTGTTAGCCATAATTTTATGTAGTATGTTCTAATAAACTTAGTATGAAATTGATACTGTATGCAAGTCACATAATTTATTTTTATAATAAAAAAATTTGCATACATTCATTATAACTATTTGACATTAAAAAAGCAATATGCTAGGATAGATTTTAAGTTATTAAAAGTATTAGACTTTAATTTAAAATAAATAATGTAGAGATATATTGCATCATTAATAATAAAACCTATTTACATATATATATATACTATACATGGCTAAAAACAGAGGAAATAGAATTACTATTACACTAGAATGTAACGAATGTCGAACTAATGTTATGAAAAGATCAGCGGGTGTTTCCAGATACATTACAAAAAAAAATCGAAAAAATACAACAGATCGTTTAGTTATTAAAAAGTATTGTAAGTATTGTAATGCACACACAGAACATAAGGAGTTAAAATAAATAAATGAAGAGTACTTTTAAGAAAAAAAATCGTTTATCGCCAGTAAGGTTAACAGAAGAATTTGATCATAAAAATAAAGAACTTTTGGAAAATTTTATAGATAAAAATGGTAAAATTAAACCTCGATTTGTTACTCGTTTAACTATCAAACAGCAAAATAAACTTGCTAAATCTATAAAACGGGCTAGAATATTAAATTTGATGAAGTTTTAAATTTTATTATTATCTACTTTTATTCTATAATTGAAAAAGTAGATAACTTTAGATAGATTTTAATCTACCTAGAGTCTTTAGTTTAATCAGTTTCTAAATGTTTTAAAAGCATAACCTAGTTAAAACTAATAAAATATGGGTTAGTAAAAAAATCGCTTCAATAATTCATTGATTTAACATTATAATAATATATATAGAGCCATACATTAGCCAAAAACTATAAAATAAGAAATTACAAAAAATTAATTATAAATGCGGTATAGTAACAATAACGAAAATTTTATTGATAAAACATTTACAATCGTAGCGGACATATTATTAAAGGTTTTCCCTGCAAGTAAAATAGAAAAACAAGCTTTTGCTTACTATCGAGAGGGAATGTCATCACAATCCGAAGGTGAATATGCTGAAGCATTAGAGAATTACTATGAAGCATTACAAATTGAAGAGGATCCTTTTGATAGAAGTTATATTTTATATAATATTGGATTGATCTATGCGAGTAATGGTAAATATAAAAAAGCTTTAGAATATTACCATCAAGCTTTAGAACTTAATTCAAATTTACCACAAGCACTAAATAATATTGCTGTTATTTATCATTACCAAGGTATTAAAGCTTCAGAAAATGATAAAATTGAAATTGCAAAAATCCTTTTTGATAAAGCTGGGCAATATTGGCAACAAGCAATAAAATTATTACCAAATAACTATATTGAGGCGCAAAATTGGTTAAAGACAACTGGTCGAATATGATTATTCGAATATATATAACTATAAATGGGGTATAGTTAAATTAACGAAGAAAATTAATTATCTAACTTATTAAATATTAATGACAATGAGTAATAAAGGAAATATTGTACAAATTATCGGACCTGTAATTGATGTCGCTTTTAATGTTGGTGAATTACCTGCAATTTATAATGCATTAAATGTGGAGTATCAGGGGAAAACTATTACATGCGAAGTTCAGCAATTACTAGGAAATAGACAAATTCGCGCAATTGCTATGAGTTCTACAGATGGTTTAAAACGTGGTCTTGAAGTTATAAATACAGGCGCTCCAATTAGTGTTCCAGTGGGTGTACCAACTCTAGGGCGAATATTTAATGTACTGGGCAATCCTGTTGATAATGGTACGGAAATTGCATCAAGTGTTGAACGTTCGGTTATTCATCGTTCGGCACCAGCATTTACTGAACTTGAGACAAAACCATCAATTTTTGAAACAGGTATTAAGGTTATTGATTTATTAGCACCTTATCGTCGAGGAGGAAAAATTGGTTTGTTTGGGGGTGCTGGTGTTGGTAAAACAGTGCTTATTATGGAATTAATAAATAATATCGCAAAAGCCCACGGAGGTGTGTCTGTATTTGCTGGTGTTGGAGAAAGAACACGTGAGGGGAACGATTTATATATGGAAATGCGTGAATCTGGTGTAATCGATGAAAATAATCTATCAAACTCAAAAGTTGCACTAGTTTACGGTCAAATGAATGAGCCGCCTGGTGCAAGAATGCGTGTTGCTTTAAGTGCACTTACAATGGCAGAATATTTCCGTGATGTGAATAATCAAGATGTATTATTATTTATTGATAATATTTTCCGTTTTGTACAAGCAGGTTCTGAAGTTTCTGCACTATTAGGTCGTATGCCATCCGCTGTGGGTTACCAACCAACTCTTGCTACTGAAATGGGTGAGTTACAAGAACGTATAACGTCAACTTTAGCAGGTTCAATTACATCGATTCAAGCTGTTTATGTTCCTGCAGATGACTTAACTGATCCTGCACCTGCTACAACATTTGCACACTTAGATGCGACAACTGTTTTATCACGTAGTTTAGCATCAAAAGGTATTTATCCAGCAGTGGATCCACTGAACTCAACATCTACAATGCTACAACCTGAAATTGTTGGAGCAGAGCATTATGCTACAGCATCAAGAATTAAGGAAATTTTACAAGCTTATAAAGAATTACAAGATATTATTGCAATTTTAGGAATTGATGAATTATCAGAAGAAGATAAATTAGTCGTTGCACGAGCACGTAAAATTGAACGTTTTCTTTCTCAGCCTTTCTTTGTTGCTGAAGTTTTTACAGGTTCACCTGGTAAATATGTGTCACTGGAAGAAACTATAAAAGGATTCCAAATGATTACAAATGGTGAATTAGATGATTTACCGGAGCAAGCATTTTATCTTGTTGGTAATATTGATGAAGCAATTGAAAAAGCAAAAACACTGAAGTAATAATTTTTCTATAAATATACTATAAAGACTATGTTAAATGTTCAAGTAATGTTTCCAGAAGGTGAATACTTTGATCAAGTTAAGGTAAATGAACTATACTTAACTACCCTAAACGGACCTATTACAATTTTAGGGGATCATGCTCCGATGGTTACAATTTTAGATATTGGGGTGTGTAGTTTAAAAATAGAAAATAATTGGAAATCATTTGTCGGGGTTGGGGGATATGCAGAAGTCATAGATAATAATGTTATCATTCTTATGAGGGATATAATTGAAATTAAGGATAAGGCTATTGAAGATGTAATGTCTGAAATTCAGCAATCTTTAAGTAGCTTAAAAGATGCAAAGACCTTAAAGCTAAAAATGGAAGCAGCTCAAGAAATCAGATTAAAGACAATGATTTTAAATGCTCTGGCAAGAGAAAGGTAATAAATTTTTATTTTAGTTATAAATAATAAACAATACATCCATAAATAATAAACAATAAATGACTGAATTTAAATTTCAAACTAAGAAACAAACAAAATTAAGACTTGAATTACCATTTATGGAACATGCTATAGAATTAAAACAAAGGTTTTTTTATATTATTATTATATTTTTAACTCTTTCATTTAATCTTTTTTTAAATATTAAACCAATTGTTAAAGTTCTAAAGTTACTTGTTAATAACATTAAATTTTTTCAATTATCACCTAGTGAATACTTTTTTTCTTCAATTGAGATCGCTCTTTATTTAGGAATACTTTTAACAAGTCCCTTTTTTATGAGTCAATTAATGTTATTTGTAAAACCTGGATTAAACTCACGTGAAACTAAACTTATTTTTCCTGTTTTAATAATTTCAATTTTATTATGTTTTATAAGTTTAGGGTTTTCATATAAAATCCTTATACCTACAGCATTGCAATTTTTTATAAGTTACAACTCGGATTTAATTGAACCTTTATGGTCATTTAATAAATATTTTGATTTTATACTTGTTTTATTTTATACTACCGGTTTAGCTTTTCAAATTCCAATAGTACAGATAATATTTGGTATTCTTGGTATAATTTCCAGTGAAAAAATGTTAAGTGTTTGGAAATATATTATACTTCTTTCTACAATCTGTAGTGCTTTTCTAACACCATCAACAGATCCAATTACACAAATTTTATTAACTACCGCAATATTTTTTTTGTATCTAGTAGGAGTCGTGATTGTTAAAATATTAGAGTCTTAAAATTTTTAAAACATAAACACATTAAAATAAAATTTTTTAAAGAAAAAAAAATATTATAGATGAAATTCTTTAATTGGAATATAAAACAAATTTTTTTAATATTATCCCTAAACATAGCATTTTGTTATAATACAAATGCATTTCCAATCTATGCACAACAGGCCTATGCAAATCCACGTGAAGCAAATGGCCGTATTGTTTGCGCAAATTGTCATTTAGCACAAAAAGCAGTTGAAATCGAAACGCCCCAAGCTGTACTTCCAAATAGTATATTTGAAGCATCAGTTAAAATCCCTTATAATCAAGCATCAAAACAAATTCTAGCGAATGGTGCAAAGGGCGGTTTAAATGTTGGTGCAGTAGTGATTTTACCTGACGGATTTAAACTTGCACCAAATGATAAAATATCAAAAGAAATTAAAGAAAAAAACAAAGGTATATATATTTCTCCTTATAGTACAAAAAATGAAAATATTCTTGTGGTTGGGCCAATAAGTGGTGATACACATAAAGAAATAGAATTTCCAATTCTTGCACCGGATCCTGCAATAAATAAAGATATTAATTTCTTAAAATATCCAATATATGTTGGAGGAAATCGTGGTCGTGGCCAAGTAAACCCAAATGGTGAAAAAACTAATAACAATGTAATATTATCATCAGCTAGTGGAAAGATTATAAATATCGAAACTCTTGACAAAGGAGGTTTTAATGTTGAGGTTCAGACAACCAAGGGTGAAAATATTATTCAGTCAATACCAAATGGATTAGAATTAAATGTTTCAAATGGACAAAATATTTTGGCTGAAACGCCTTTAAGTAAAGACCCAAATGTTGGCGGGTTCGGACAAAATGAAACTGAGATTGTCTTACAGAGTTCTGCCAGAATTTATGGTTATTTAGTATTATGTTTATGTGTTTTATTAACACAAATATTACTAGTTGTTAAGAAAAAACAATTCGAAAAAGTTCAAATATCTGAAATGAATTTCTAAGTTTTTATCTATAGCCTATAAATTAATTATAGAGTTATATAGGCTATAGATAATTTTAGTCTTCTGAATCTTGGGTATATGGGTTACGAGCTGGGTCGCTTGATAAAAATCCAAAAATAAACAAAGAGACAAAAAATGTAACAGTTAAGTATACTAAAAATTTTAAGGTAAACATTAATGTGAGTTGTAAAAAGTTAATTAAAACAAATTAATAAAATTTAGAATAGAGTATAAAACACATTATTAAGTATTTTAGCTCTATCCATATTATAAAACTATATATCGGATTTTGACATTACGAAAATATTTTATCATTGTAAGTGTACTTGATTTAACAGATATTCTTACACCAAGCGATCTAATATTTGACCATAAATCAGGGTAATTTTTGAATTTAATAAATTATACAAGCTTCATCTCGTTTAAAATTGTAAATCTTTTCTATTTGTAAAATCATCACCATTATAATTAAGGTTACGTAATTTGATTAATATTATATTAAAATAATCTCTAAGGTAATATTCTAATGTTAAAATTTTATTAATATTAAAAATTTTATAAGTTTCAATAAAAGAAGCTGGACCCATTGAAGGTTGACGTAAAATTTCAATAAATTCTAAACGGTCCGTTAATTCCCAACTCCATTTGAAAAATGAGCTTAAATTAATAAAAAAGCCTAAAAAGAGTAACGGAAAAAACCGTATAATTGCTGTTTGGCCAGAAAAGTTTTCACATAATTTTATTATTCCGTCTGAAAGCCAAGGTTTAGAACCACCAAGAACAAAAGTTTTATCATCGGTTTGTTCGAGTAATAAACTTCTCAAACAAAATTTTGAAATGTCTTGCGTATCAATATAGGATATTGAAAATTTATCGCTAGTGGATAAAATTGGTTGCTGGTCAATAATTGGAAGAGCATATTGCCCAATAATTCCTTGAAAGAATCCTGTTAATTGAAATATAGTGTAAGAAACTTTTGAGTTCTTTAAGGTTTCTTCAACATAGAATTTTAATTTCATTAAAGGTATTCGTGAAAACGCTTGATTATTCATTATTGAAAAAAATAAAAATCTTTCAACTTGCGCATATTTTGCTGCTTTAATTAAAGCTAATTTACCAATCAAATCGACTTCATTTAAATTTGTGAGTTCTTCTGTTACACGAAAAGTTGCTGCATCGATTACAACAGTAATTCCTTTCAAAGCTTGTGGTAAGGTTTCAGGAAGTGTAAGATCACCATAAATTAATTCTACACCCCATTCCTTTAAAAATTTGGCTTTCTTAATATTACGAACTAAACAACGAACTGGATATCCTACATTAATAGCTTGTTTAACAATTTGTCTTCCTAAGGTGCCAGTTGCACCTACTATAAGTATTGTCATATAAATCAATTTTAGGAATTATTCAGTGTTACTAAGCCACGTACAACCATTGTATCAAGCCTATACTTTGATACAAAATTTAATACTACTTGAGGGGAAGACTTAAAATAGATTTCAATAAAATAACCAGATTTTGTTAAATTGATAGGATAAATAAAGTTTAGGCGTCCTCTAAACACAACGCCAATATTAACAGCCCCTAAACGTCTCAAGTGTTTAACATAATTTAAAATAGCTATCCTTAATTCTTTCATGTTACATGTCGGTGAAAAAATTAGAGTTGATTCATAATAATTTTTATCTTTTGGAACTTTCATATTGAAAAAGTTTATTTAATTTTAAAAAATAATAATGGTAGTTTAATTATAACACTTCTGTATTAAGAATGTAAATAGGTATATTCTTACACTATAATATATGTATATATATATCTTTATGTATTTATAAAAATGATAAAGATTTTGCCTAACCATGGAAATATTAATTTAAATTTTTGTATGAGTAAAATATATGACTGGTTTGAAGAAAGATTAGAAATTCAGGCAATTGCTGATGATATTACGAGTAAATATGTACCGCCTCATGTAAATATTTTTTATTGTTTTGGTGGGATTGTATTAACATGTTTTTTAGTACAAGTTGCGACAGGATTTGCAATGACTTTCTATTATCGACCAACTGTAACAGATGCTTTTTCATCTGTTGAGTATCTAATGACTCAAGTAAACTTTGGGTGGTTAATTCGTTCTATACATCGTTGGTCAGCTAGTATGATGGTACTAATGATGGTATTACACATATTCCGAGTTTATTTAACCGGTGGTTTTAAGAAACCGCGAGAACTTACTTGGATTACAGGTGTAATTCTAGCAGTTGTGACTGTATCATTTGGTGTGACAGGCTATTCATTACCTTGGGATCAAGTTGGGTTTTGGGCATGTAAAATTGTAACAGGGGTACCAGAAGCTATTCCTGTAATTGGAACTCCAATTCTTTATTTATTACGTGGTGGAGTTAGTGTTGGGCAAAGTACATTAACACGTTTTTACAGTGCTCACACTTTTGTTTTACCTGTTGCAGCAGCAGTATTGATGCTAACTCATTTTCTAATGATTCGTAAACAAGGTATTTCAGGACCGTTATAAAAACATTAAAACAATAATAAATTATGAGTGTTATCAAAAAACCCGATTTAACAGATCCAAAATTACGTGCAAAGTTAGCGAAAGGTATGGGACATAATTACTATGGTGAGCCAGCTTGGCCAAATGATTTACTATACATATTTCCAGTTGTTATCTTAGGAACGTTTGCTATTTTAATTGGTTTAGCAACATTAGAACCTTCTGCGTTAGGAGAACCAGCGAATCCTTTTGCAACGCCATTAGAAATATTACCAGAATGGTATTTTTTCCCTACTTTTAATTTGTTACGTGTACTCCCAAATAAATTATTAGGTGTAATTGCAATGGCTTTAGTACCTCTAGGTTTAATTACTGTACCATTTGTAGAAAATGTAAATAAGTTTCAAAACCCTTTTCGTCGCCCATTAGCAATGTTTGTGTTTTTTATTGGCACAGTTTTTGCGATATGGTTTGGAATTGGTGCGTGTTTACCTATTAGCCAAGCGGTAACACTAGGTTTATTTTAAGATTTTTTAAAACAATTTAAATTGTTTTAAAAAATAAAATTCGATATAGTTAGTTAGTAAAGGCGAGCGTAGCCAAGTGGTTAAGGCATTGGGTTGTGATTCCAACATTCGCGGGTTCAAGTCCCGTCGTTCGCCCTTTATTTTATATATTAAAAACTATAGATATATGATATCATTTTTTTAAGCTGATATAGCTCAATTGGTAGAGCAACTGATTTGTAATCAGTAGGTTGTGGGTTCAAGTCCCTCTATTAGCTATAAACTTTGAATTTTTAGAAATTGATTTACCTTTTTATATTTAAATATTTCTTTTAAAATAAGCGATATTATTTAAATTATTGTAATTATATTAAAACAAGAATTAGTAAATAACATTTATACTAATATATTACTTGACATTCGCCCATGTTGCATTTAAAATATTAAAACATGATTATCAAAAATTTATTCACTTATTTATTTATTATCAAAAACTAAACAATGCAACAATTGATACTAAAAGTAGCTCAGCGTATAGCCAGAGCTGCGCGAAGAATAACAAAATTTTTATTTTCCAAAGGGTTTAAGAGAATTCTAAAACAGATATGGAAAGGATTGAATCTAATATTAAATGGTTTATCATTTAAAAATTAGATTAATGTGCTAGATATTAATCTATTTATATACGAAAATGTTTTTTTCGTATATAATAGATTGGTAGGGCTTATCGTCTAATGGATTAGGACAAAAACCTTCTAAGTTTTTAATGTAGGTTCGATTCCTACTAAGCTCAAAAAACTTACCATATTCTAAAAAATACAGAATATGGTAAATTTTTTATAATTTAATTATAAGTTTCGACTATTAATCCCAAACACTACTAATTTTCTGGAAAGTTTCCTCAAAAATATCGTCAATTTTAGTTCCTGAGTCAATTGGATCTAAAGGATCTTTTCTTAAACGATGGCTCATGCATAATTTAACAACTGCACGGACATCGGCTTTATCGACCGAAAGCGATTCTCCTTTGAAAGCAGCATGAGCTTTAGCTGCTCTTGTCAAGACTAAATCACCTCGTAACCCATCGATATCAAGACGGGCACATAATTCAGAGATAGCTATTCGAAGTTCATAATCAATACTAACAGTAGGTAAAATATCCCTTGCGTATACAATAGAATCTCTTAAATCAACTTGTTGTGGTTGATATTTTTCTGTCCATTTAACTGGATCATTATCAAATTCTGTTCGTTCGTCAGCAATACGAACCCGTTGAGTTGGGTCTTGGACAGTTCGGATTTCGGAATACATTCCGAATCGATCTAATAGTTGAGGACGTAATTCACCCTCTTCAGGATTTCCCGAACCTATAAGAATAAAATTGGCTGGATGTCGAATTGACATCCCTTCTCTCTCTACGACATTAACATTACTTGCAGCCGAGTCTAAAAGAACATCAACAAGATGGTCTTCTAAGAGATTTACTTCGTCCACGTAGAGTATACCTCGATTAGCCCTAGCTAATAGTCCTGGCTCAAAACTTTTTTCACCTTCTTTCAAAGCCCGCTCTATGTCAATCGTCCCACATACACGATCTTCGGTTGCACCTAAGGGTAAATCAACCATTGGTGTTTTGATATAATCAACTTTAATTTCCTCTCCGTTTTTTATTTTTTCTGTAATTTCATTACTTTGTAGACGTGTATCTATTGGGTGAGAATTATAAGGATCATCCTTTACAATGGGAATTGGTGGTAATAAATCTATTAGTGCACGAATTGTTGTTGATTTACCGGTCCCTCGGTCCCCCATAATTAGTACACCCCCAATATTAGTATCGATTACATTTAATATCAATGCAAGCTTCATGTCCTTTTGCCCGATAATTGCTGAAAATGGGAATGTAAGTTGTCGCATTTTTTAGTTTTTTTTATAATAAATAAATAGATTAATAAAATTTTGAACCCTTATTATAAACTGAATTAAATTTATATTATCAGACTCTAAGTATATTATAATTCAATATAAAAATTTATAGACTATTTGACTTGAAATTGAGTATAATAGATATTAGACTGATTAAAATAATTTCAAAAAATATAAACAATTAATTATAAATAATGTATAGTTTACAAAGTTTAATAAATAAACCATATAAATATGGTTTTGTTACAAATATTGAAGTTGATGCGATTGCTAAAGGGTTAACGGAAACATCTATAAGATTAATTTCCATAAAAAAAAATGAGCCGTCTTTTGTTTTACGATTTCGCCTAAAATCTTTCCAAAAATGGAGAAAAATTAGTCAACCTCGTTGGTCCTTAATGCAAAAGAAAAAAACTTTATTAGATTATCAACGTCTTAAATATTATTCTGCACCAAAACCAAATAAAACACAAAATAAAGAAGTAATTGATAAAGAATTAATTCAAACATTTGAGAAACTAGGTGTAAGTTTAAATCCCTCAAAACAAACATCTTTGGTTGCAATTGATGCAATTTTCGATAGTATTTCGGTTGGTACTACTTTTAAGGATGAATTAGAAAAAGCTGGGGTTATTTTTTGTTCGATTTCTGAAGCATTAAAGAATTATCCGGAATTAGTGAAAATGTTTCTGGGGACTGTTGTACCGCCTGGAGATAATTTTTTTGCGGCATTAAATTCTACGCTATTTACTGATGGATCTTTTTGTTATATACCACGTGATTGTAATTGTCCTTTCGATTTATCAACTTATTTTCGAGTAAACGATCAAGAAAGTGGTCAATTTGAAAGGACACTTATAGTTGTTGAAGAAAATAGTTATGTGAGTTATTTAGAGGGTTGTACGGCTCCAAAATATGCCACCAACCAACTTCATGCAGCAATAGTTGAATTAATTGGTTTTAATTCATCAGAAATTAAATATTCAACTGTTCAAAATTGGTATGCAGGTGATAATGAGGGCATTGGGGGTTTATATAATTTTGTTACAAAACGTGGATTATGTTTAGGGAATTATTCAAAAATTTCGTGGACACAAGTTGAAACAGGATCAGCAATTACCTGGAAATATCCAAGTTGTATGCTAATTGGTAATTTCTCAGTTGGGGAATTTTATTCGGTTGCATTGACTAATAATTTTCAACAGGCTGATACCGGTACGAAAATGATACATATTGGTGATTATTCGCGAAGTCGAATAATATCAAAAGGAATTTCAACAGGTGAATCTAAAAACTTATACCGTGGTCTTGTTTCTTTATCTCCAAATGCTATTGGAGCAAGAAATTATTCGCAATGTGATTCCTTATTAATTGGAAAATATTCTTCTGCAAATACATATCCCTATGTTAAAAGTAAAGTAAAGATGGGTAAAATTGAACATGAAGCTTCGACTTCAAGAATTGGTGAAGAACAAATTTTTTATTTTTCACAACGGGGCGTAGCAATTGAAGAGGCAATTACTTTAATAATAGGGGGCTTTTGTAATGATGTTTTTTCTGTTTTACCGTTAGAATTTGCAAGTGAGGCCGATCGATTATTAAGCTTAAAATTAGAAGGAACTATAGGTTAAATATGAATAAAACAATGCTAGAAATTAAAAATCTAGAAGCAAGTGTTAATGGTATACAAATTTTAAAAGGTATAAATTTAAACATTAAAGCGGGTGAAATACATGCCATTATGGGTCCAAATGGATCTGGAAAAAGTACACTATCAAAAGTATTAGCCGGACATCCAATGTATAATATAGATAGTGGTAAAATAATGTTTATAGGTGAGGAATTAAAAACTATATCACCAGAAGAAAGGTCTCATAAAGGTATTTTTTTAGCCTTTCAATACCCTCTAGAAATACCTGGTGTCAGTTATGAAGAATTTTTACGTTTAACTTATAACTTACGACAAAAATATTTAAATCTTCCAGAAGTCGATCCAATTACTTTTTTTTCAGTAATTAAAGAAAAATTAGAGTTAGTAAATTTGACACCCAATTTTTTGAATAGAAATGTAAATGAAGGGTTCTCAGGAGGTGAAAAAAAGCGAAATGAAATTCTTCAAATGTCTTTACTTGATTCTAAATTAGTAATATTGGATGAAATAGATTCTGGATTAGATATTGATGCATTACGCTCCTTATCTAATACCATATTACGAATTAAAGCCCAATCTGAACAATCTTTAATATTAATAACACATTATAAACGTTTATTAGATTACATAAAACCAGATTATGTGCATATAGTACAAGATGGTCAGATTACTAAAACGGGTAATATGACCTTAGTAGATAATTTAGAAAAAACCGGATATGAATTCTTAGATTAGAATTTTAAAAAATTTAACTTATTAATTTATTATCTTGAATCTGTTTATTGATACTATTTTTAATAGTATATATTATTGTATACCAATAATGTAATTAAGATTTAATTACAATAATTAGTTAAAGTTTATCCTGTAGAAAAAATAGGCCGAAGTTAATTTATTTCGGCCCATCATTCAGGTTATTAACAACATACTTATTATACTATCAATATAAAAATTATAAATTTAATGTAACTGCTACCATCATTAGGGAAAACAGTGATCCCCCAAATAAACCAGTAAAAATACCTTCTACAAATTTTTTAGCTTTTTCGTTTTTTATTCCTCTTATTCGTGAATTATTTATATATGTTACTAATCCTAAAAACATAATAAGTAATAAGCCTACTGTACATAAGTAAGATATTAGTAAGCTGAATACTGAGTCACGTAAAGGACCAAGTTTTAAAAAAGGACCAATTAAAAAAAAACCATGTGTTAAGCCTATCTCAAACCCACGCTCACCTTCTTTTAACCCTTTACGGTATACTGGTAAATTTGATAAATAGGTCCTTGTTAAAAGAGATGATGTCACAATAGTTTGATTTGATAAATTGATCCTTGTTAAAAGAGGTGATGTCACAATAGCTTGATCAATAGGACGTTTCGGGGTTTTGTTGATTATCATAAATATTTAGTTTGGTTGATTTCTAGAATAATAATAGGTAAATAAACTATTAAATAAAACATTATTTAATAGTTTATTTATTTTTTAAATAATTAATTTAATAAATTTCCACGACGATATTGTAAATATGCTGCTACAAATAGACCTGCTAAGGATATTGTTATCATACCTAAAACGATACCGAATAAAAACGGTTCTACCATGTTATAAACCACCCCCTTTTTGTTACTTTTAATTATAGTGCAGACACTATCTATTATAGTTCAATTTATTGAATATAGGCAAAAATTTTATAAATTGAGCAATAAAGTTTACTTAAAAAAATATTATAATTTTGAAATTATGTTTTTTAAAATTGTGAAATATCAACTTTAACAGAGGGACTCATAGTGGAGCAAATCGATAAAGTTTTTAGATACTTACCTTTAACTCCAGATGGCTTATTATTCATAATAGAATTATAAAGGGTCATAAAATTATCTTTTAACTGTAATTCTGTAAAAGAACTCTTACCAAAAGATAAATGTACAGTCCCAGATTTATCGGCGCGGTATTCAATTTTACCTTTTTTAAATTCGGGTATCGTAGTCGTTAAATTATTTGAAACAGTACCTGCTTTTGGTGAAGGCATTAGGCCTTTTGGCCCTAAAATCCTACCAAGCTTAGCTAATTTAGGCATCATATCTGCTGTTGTAATTAACAGATCGAAATCTAGAATACCTTTACTAATGTCAAGTATTAGATCTTCGTTACCAATTATGTCTGCCCCAGCAGCTTGAGCCTCACTAAAATTTTCTGAAGTTGTCAAGACTCCAATACGTACATCTTTACCAGTTCCATTAGGTAAAGATACAGTAGTCCTAAGTTGCTGGTCTGCATATTTTGGATCAATATCTAAATTAACATGTGCCTCAATTGATTCATCAAATTTTGCAGAATTCATCTGTGTTACTAACGTTATTGCTTCATCAATTGAATAGGTATCTTTTTGAATTTTCTTAACTTCTTCAATTAGTCTTTTTGATTTTTTTTTCATATTATTAAAACTTATATAATTTTTATTCCCATATTTTTTGCCGTTCCATTTACTATACGTTTAGCATTTTCAAAATTTTTAGTGTTTAAATCAGGAAATTTAATATTTGTAATTTCGTCTAATTGAGTTTGCGTAATCTCTCCTACAATAACTGTATTTGGTTGATCAGAACCTTTTTTTATTTTTGCTGCTTTAATAAGTAAGACTGAAGTGGGTGGTGTTTTTATAATAAATGAAAAACTACGGTCCTCAAAAACTGAAATTTCTACTGGTATAACTGTATCACCTTTATCACTTGTTTTAGCATTATACTCTTTACAAAAACCAGCAATATTAACCCCATGTTGTCCTAATGCGGGACCAATTGGTGGTGCAGGTGTAGCTTTTCCGGCTTGTAAAGCTAATTTAATAATGGCTGTAATCTTTTTAGCCATGGGAAGTTCAAAATATTAATTTGCCCTAATTAACAAAAGTTCAATTTTTTAATCACGCCCTGCAGGACTTGAACCCACGACACTTGGTTTTGGAGACCAATGTTCTACCATCTGAACTAAGGACGCATACAACTAGACAAGTTTTAAACTTCTTCTAGAGCTGCATTATAATACGTATTATTATTTATTACAAGAGTTCTATGGAATAACAACATTTACTTTTTTTATTGACGATGTAATAGGTTGAAATTCAACAATCCCTGATTTTAGAGCATAAAGAGTAAAATCCTTACCACTGTTAACATTAATTCCTGGTTTAAAGATAAGCCCACGTTGGCGTAGTATAATGTTCCCAGCCTGTATACTTGCACCACCGCTAATTTTTAAACCTAATCGTTTTGAATTTGAATCACGTCCATTCTTAGTACTTCCTGCTCCTTTTTTATGTGCCATTATTAAATTTTATTTATTAATATTTTTGTTTTTTTTTGACGGTGACCCATTTTACGTCGAAATTTTTTCTTCGACTTCATCTTGTAAACAATAATTTTTGTATCATGAAAATGATTAGTAACGTGACCTACCACATTTGATTCTTGTAAATAGGGATAACCAACTTCGATATTACTATTTTTATTTCTTAGTAGTACTCTCTTAAATAATATTTTTTCCCCGCATTTAGCAGGTAAAGAATTTGTTACTAGAAATTGTCCTTCTTCGACCCACGCTTGAAACCCACTAATTTCAATAATTGCATAATTCATTTTAAGTTTAAAAGTGTTTTAAAGAATAAATATAATTTTATAATCATCTTATTATAACAGACAATTATTAAAATTTCAACATTCGTAAAAAATATAGATAATAAATAAATAAAAAGTTTAATGGTTTTATGTTTTGTGAAAAATTAAAAAACATATTCATGCTAATAAACATTTTATTTGAAAAAGATATTTCAATAGAATTTAACAAATCTACCTCTTCTAAAAAATATTCAGGAATTAAAGCAACTCCGATATTTTTTTTAACATCTTTTTTTAACTCAATAATTGAATCGCATTCTTTTATAATATATAAATCATGTAAACAAATGTTATTTTTATCAAGCAGGTAATTAATTTGAGCTTGTATTGGATTATTAAATGGGAGTACCAATAACCGTAAATTACAAATTTCACTCAAATTTAAATTTCTAATATTTGTTTTCAAGCAAGTTATTAAGACAATTCTATCTATTAGAAATGAATAAAATTTTTGAGATGGAATAAAATTTTTAGATAAAGGACTATTAGTAATAATAAAGTCGATCCTATCATAGTATAAATCAAAATAAAGTTTGGATAATGTACTAATTCTTAATTCAATTTTTATGTCGAAAGAAAGGTATACATTATAAAAATTTATTAATTTTTTTAAGAAAGGTTCGTAAATTTTATGATTTGTACCAATAATAAAGAGGTTTGATTTTAGTCCTGCTGTCTTCATATCAGTACAAAGTTTTTCAGATAATATAAGAATATCAATAGCATAATCAAATACTATTTTACCCTGAAATGTTAGATAAAGTGGACGAGAGGTACTGCGTATAATTAATTTTGCATTTAGAATATTTTCAAGTTTTTGAATTTGTTTACTTAATGTAGATTGAGATTTATAAAGCCGAAGTGATGCCGTCTTAAATGTTCCTGAGGTTACAATTGCAACAAATACCCGAAGCTGATCAAACGTGAACGAAAATTTATCCATAAGATTCTAAGTATATTACAGTAAAAAGACTAAAAAAAAATATATTTTTTTTTATGATTAGAGTTATAATAATATATATAGATAGTAGTTATTATACTTATAAAAATTTTAAGAGAATGCAGCGTCTTATTTTTGTGTTGTTACCTGTCATTGTTGCAGCTACTTGGGCTCTATATAACATAGGCCGTTTAGCACTTCAGCAATTAGCTAGAGTCCGTAATAATTAAAAGTTTATAATTAATAATAATAAACGTTTTTAGTCAATATTACAATAAAAATTAACTTGATTTTTATAAAATTTTTTGTCATTATATAAACATATAAATGTCCAATAATATTATTTTTATTTTATGGCTGTACCAAAGAAAAGGAAATCACGTTCGAAAAAGAACTCACGTAAAGCTACGTGGATTAAAAAAGCGAATTCGCAGGCACGTAAAGCCTATTCATTAGCAAATTCGGTTTTATCTGGTAAATCTACTAGTTTTTACTACTCTTTAACAAAAAACAATATAAATAACGAAACCAATTGAATTTCAAACTAGACAATTCATTTGCAATCTTATAACATAATAATGATTGCAAATACGGATGTGGCGGAATTGGTAGACGCGTTAGATTTAGGTTCTAGTAGGATCTCCTGTGAGGGTTCAAGTCCCTCCATCCGTATACTATTAACATATAGCATAAAATTTTTATATGCATTTATTAAAAAAAAATGATTACAAATACTTGGTTTAATTTGGTTACTGAAGTAACTTTTATAGATAATTTATACGTGCTGTTATTTGTTACTGTTTTTAGTTATTGGTTATATATAAAACGCCCAAAACTAAAAATAATAAATAATATTTGTTGGTTAGGAGCTACTTCATCTAATTTTTTATTGTTTTTAGTGCTTTTATGTCGTTGGTTAAGTTCTGGGTATTTTCCATTAAGTAATCTTTATGAATCATTATTATTTTTGGATTGGGCTTTGCTCTTTGTTTTACTCTTAACTGAAGTAAAAATAAAAACTAGACTACTTGGTTCTATTCTAACTCCAATTATTTTAACAATTATTAGTTTTGCTGGATTAATATTACCAAAACCAATGCAAGTAATAACAACACTAGTACCATCTCTACAATCGAGATGGTTGATGATGCATGTAAGTATGATGATGTTAAGTTACTCGACTCTGATCTTAGGATCATTATTTTCTATACTTTTTATCATAGTAGAGAAGTTTAAAAAATCAAATAGAGATAACTCATACAAGCAATTGCTAAATAATATTGATATTTGGAGTTATAGAACAATTGGAATTGGATTCCCATTTTTGACAATTGGTATAATTGCTGGCGCTGTGTGGGCAAATGAAGCCTGGGGTGCTTATTGGAGTTGGGATCCAAAAGAAACTTGGGCTCTTATAACTTGGTTATTTTTTGCAGCATATATCCATGCTCGATTGACGAAAGGTTGGGGGGGTAAAAAAGCTGCTATTATAGGTTCATTAGGCTTCTTTATGGTATGGGTTTGCTATTTAGGTGTAAACTTTTTAGGTCAAGGTTTACATAGTTATGGATTTATTAGTTAAATTTAATATCAAAACTATTGACAATATTGATTAAAGTATTCATAATTTTATGATACATTTAAAATAATTTCCAAATTTATAATAATATCATGATATCTTTATATAATTATAAAAAGATAGTGTTAAAGTTACTGAAACTAATAAGAAAAATTAAGGATTTTATAGCAACACTCGGGCAATTTATAATCAGTCCTAAAATCAATTTAGTTTTAAGATTATTAATTGAATTAGGTAGAGTGTATTTAAAACAACTATTCGAAATTCTAATTACACGTAAATTCTAAAAACTATAGACATAACAAAACATATTATCATTTTATTCTCAACCCTAATAGATATTTTAGGGTTGAAAAATAAAAATAAATAAACTAAATTAGTGTTTATAGTTTTTAAAATCCTCAGTAGCTCAGTGGTAGAGCGATCGGCTGTTAACCGATTGGTCGTTGGTTCAAATCCATCCTGGGGAGATTTATATTTTGATTAAACAAAAATGGATCAAGCTTTAGATATTTATAATAAAAAATTTGAATCAAGGCTAATTCTTGGGAGAGATAAATCCAAATCTACTTAAAAAAACTGTAAATATTCTTGAATCTAGTAATACTAAAATAGTAATAGTTAATGTTAGAAGATATAGGTTGTGCAATTATAATGCCTTTAGGATCTCCAATTGGTTTAGATCAAAGTATTAAAAGTTTTTATAATATTCAAATAATAAAAGAAAATTCTAATATTCCTGTAATTGTTGATGTAAAGACACCATTTATAATGGTCAAAGCTATAAAAACTGCAATTCAAATTGGTAGACTAACTTACCTATCAGGTACAATGGTAATAACAAAATATGCAAACCTAAGTTTCTTAACTACTGCTTTACCTTTTTAATTTAAATTAAGGTATAATTAATAAAACATTATAATTTTTAAAAAATGGATAAAATTCTGAATAGTTTAAAAAATAAAAATTTGTCGAGTTTAAATGATTACGTTAAAGATATTAATTTTATAGAACCCTCTATTAAAATTCTAACTGACAATCAAATCAAAGAAGAAGTATATAAACTTAAAAAATCTTATAAAACCAAGGGATTTTACAAAAATTTAATTGTAAAAAGTTTTGCTTTAACACGTGAGGCTTCAGTACGAACCCTTGGATTACGACATTATGATAATCAAATTTTAGGCGGGTTAGTTTTACATGAGGGTAAAATTGCCGAAATGAAAACAGGAGAAGGAAAAACACTAGCAGCAACTTTACCTGTTAGTTTAAATGCTATTTCATCAAAAGGTGTACATGTTGTTACACCAAACGAATATTTAGCAAGGCGTGACAAAAAATTAATGAATACTCTTTATCAATTTTTAGGATTTTCTGTAGGGTTAGTTCAAGAGGATATGTCATGCTCAATGAGAAAAAAAAGTTATAATGCTGATATAACGTATATAACCAACACAGAGTTAGCCTTCGATTATCTACGAGATAATATGGCAATAGAATCTGATGAAATTGTACAGCGCTCATTTAATTATTGTATTATAGATGAAGTAGACTCTATTCTAATTGACGAAGCACGTACACCTCTTATAATATCAGGAGGGTCAGAAGAAAATTTAACTAAATATGAAATAGCAAATTATGTAACCAGTTACTTAAAATCAGGGCTACATTTTGAAATTAACGAAAAAACAAAGAATATTACGTTAACAACATTAGGTTTCTCTAGTGTGAAAATGCTTCTTAACATTAATAACTTATATGATAGTAAAGAACCTTGGATTCCATATATTTTAAATGGGATAAAAGCCAAAACATTATATAAAAAAAATATTAACTATATTATAGTTAATAATGAAATTCGTATAGTAGATGAATTTACAGGCCGAATTTTACAAAACCGTCAATGGGGAGAAGGTTTACATCAGGCAGTTCAAGCAAAAGAATTTTTACCAATTAGTCCTCGTACGAATACACAAACTTCAACTACTTATCAAAATTTTTTTAATTTGTATCCAAAAATATCAGGAATGACTGGAACAGCGGAAACTGAAAAAATTGAATTTAATAATTTATATCAATTAGAAGTAATCCCTATACCAACTACTAACCCCTTAATACGGCGTGACTTAATTGATGAAATATATACATATGAATTTTTTAAGTTAAAAGCTGTAATTGAAGAGTGTGAAACTAGTTTTACAACAGGATGTCCCGTATTAATTGGAACGACAAATATTGAAAAATCAGAAATTATCTCACGTTTGTTAGAAGAGAAAAAAATTCCCCATAAACTTCTAAATGCAAGGCCAGAGTCAATAAAAGAAGAAGGGGAAATAATTGCTCAAGCTGGATGTCTTTTTTCTGTAACAGTATCAACCAATTTAGCTGGTCGCGGTACTGATATTTTATTAGGCGGTAATCCAAATTTAAAAGCAAAAAGGAGTTTTTTAAATTTTACGAAATTAATTAAAAAAAATATTAGCGAAAATAGTTTTATTAAAATACTAAAAAAAAATAATTATATCTTTATAAATAATAAGAAATTATTTGGAAATATTAAAACTTATAACAATTCCACATTTTATGAAGATATACTACTTTTAAGTTATCTAGACAATAAATCAATCAATAAAATATTAACCAATATTTTTAATAACGGTTATGTTGAAATTAATGAAGAAATTTATAAAATTATTAAAAATATTTATAATTATTTTCTTATTCAATGTAATAATAAAACTGAAATAGAGAAAAAAAAAGTTCAACAACTTGGAGGGTTATACATTATTGGAACAGAAAGGCATGAATCAAAGAGAATCGATAATCAATTACGGGGTAGAGCAGGGAGACAAGGTGATAACGGCAAATCAAAATTTTTTATAAGTCTACAAGATCCATTATTTAAGATATTTGGTAAAATGAAACTCCCAAATGCAGAATTTAAAGATTTGACTATAAACTCACCAATTATAAAACAAATAGATACAATACAAAAAAAAGCTGAATCATATTACTATGAATCACGAAAAAATATTTTCAAATTTGATAAAATATTAGGGGCACAAAGAAACATAATCTTTCGCGAAAGACAAAGAATGGTAACACAAACTGATGTAAGTGCTGAGTTAGTTAGATACACGGAGGAACTTATTTGTGAATTAATTATCGAATTAAAAACACTCCAAAAGAAAAAGAAAAACAATAATGGGATAAGCTATAATTTATTAAAAAAAATTTGTTATATTAGCAGAACCCCTTATCTAGAAATAAATATAGCAGATATCGAAAACAAAGATACTAAGGAACTTTGTTTAAATTTTCTAAAAAATTTTTGGATTGAACATGATAATAGGGAAAGAGTAAAATCAAGGAATCAAAATATAGTAGAAATACAAGAACGGGAAATAGGGATTGTTCTAACCCAAATAGATAAAAGTTGGAAATTACATCTACAATATATCCAATTATTACAAGAATGTGTTGTGTGGAGAAGCTATGCTAACCTAAAACCATTACCAGAGTATGAAATCGAAGCTTTTAATCTATTTGTTGCAACAATTAAAAAGATAAAGTATAATGCAATCACGGAGATATTGTTAATGGATTTAGAATAACTCTGTATCTATATTATATTAAAAGGAAACTGATAGTAAAAATGGTTAAACAAACATTAGGGGGGACAAATCGAAAAAGAAAACGAACATCAGGATTTCTTGTTCGAATGAAAAATTTTAAGGGTAAAAAAATAATTAAATTGCGTCGAAAAAAAGGACGTAAAATTATAGGAGTTTAGATACTTTTATACATAAATGACTTTTATCGAAGAAATTATTATATTAGTAAAAGCAAGATATCCCATTATATATATAACAAGTAGCGAAGAAGAACGATTAGAATATACAATAAGAAAGACAATAAAAAATTTTGATAATCGCATTATTTACTGTTGGAATTATACCGATGGTTTCTCTAACAACAGTAATAATTACTTTGCAGCACGAAACCCAATCCAAGCACTTGAATTGATTGAAAATTTTACTTCTGATATTCCATCAATTTTTATACTAAAAGATTTTGATAAATTTTTAACAGATATTCTAATCTCACGTAAACTCAAAAATTTAATTAAAATCTTTAAAAATCAATCAAAAACAATTATTATCTTTTCAGAAAATATAAATATCCCCGTGGAATTAGTAGATTTAATACCAGTAATAAAATTCAAATTACCAACAAAAAGGGAAATTGAAAAGGAAGTAAAAAGGCTATTTATTGTAATAAATAAACCAATTAATAAAAACTTTAATGAGTTGCTTATAAGGTCATGCCAGGGCTTATCAATGGAAAGAATTCGAAGAACACTCTTAAAATCTATAGCACAATTTTCGGATATTAATGAAAAGACAATTGAATTAATTTTACGGGAAAAAAAACAAATTATTAACCAAACCCAAATATTAAAATACGAAACAAGTTCAATAACTTTTAAAGATATTGGTGGTCTAAAAAATTTGAAATTATGGATTTTTAACCGAGCTAGTACTTTCAACGAGAAAGCAAAACTCTATGGTTTACCGACGCCACGTGGTTTATTAATTACGGGAATTCAAGGGACAGGTAAATCATTAATTGTAAAAGCAATCGCAAATGACTGGCAAGTGCCCCTATTAAGCTTAGATATTGGTAAAATATTTGGTGAATTAGTTGGCGAATCAGAAAAAAATGTTAGGGAAATGATTAACATAGTAGAATCTTTAGCGCCATGTATTTTATGGATGGATGAAATTGATAAAACATTTACTCTACAAAATAATAGGGATAACGGAACTACAAACCGCGTTTTTGCCACTTTAATAACTTGGTTGGCAGAAAAAACAGCTCCAGTTTTTATTATTGCAACAGCAAATAATTTTAACTTACTACCATTAGAGCTTATAAGAAAAGGAAGATTCGATGAAATTTTTTTTATAAATTTGCCTAATTTTGAAGAAAGAAAACAAATATTTGAAATTTTTTTATATCAATTAAGGCCAGAAACATTGAATCTCTTCGATATTAGTCAACTAAGCAAAAAAGCTGAGGGATTCTCCGGAGCAGAAATAAAACAAGCAATTATTGAGGGAATGCATAATGCGTTTAACGAAAAACGAGAGTTTAACACACAAGATATAGTTAATGGTTTGAAGGAGATCATTCCACTATCCGAAATTGAACCAATGGAAATATTAGAACTTCAAAATTGGGCCTTATCCGGTCGAATTAGATTAGCATCCTAAAAAATTAACTAAATATGAAGTCTTATTTATTACGTTATTTTACCAATTTAAATACTGCAATTATATTATTACTTACAATTGCTTGCTCTAGTATTCTAGGGACAATTATAGAACAAGATCAAACTCTAGATTATTATAAGGTAACTTACGACAGTTGGAAAATCATATCTTTAATTGGTCTAGATCACGTTTATACAACAGTTTGGTATATAAGCCTTCTTATTATGTTTAGCATTTGTTTAATAAGCTGTAGTTTTACACAGCAATATCCAGAACTTCAAATAGCAAGACGTTGTTTTTTCAAAACTATTCCAATTCAATATTTGAAACAAAAATTCTTTAAATCAATAACTAATATAACTTTCTATAATTCGTTAAACAAACTTAAACAAAGAGGATTTACAATCTTTCAACAGAACTTAAATAGCTATTGTTATAAAGGTATACTAGGAAGATTTGCACCAATAATTGTTCACATAAGTATATTGATAATATTATGTGGAAGTTTTTTAATGAATTTAGGAAATTTTAACGCACAAGAACTTATTACAAAAGGAGAAATTTTTCAAATTCGAAATTTGTTAAACTTTAACCTGAGTTCTGCAATACCTGAATTTCCGATAAGAATAAATGATTTCTGGATAGAATATGAAAAAAATCTAAACATAAAACAATATTACAGTGATATATCAGTTTTACAAGAAAATGGTATAGAAGAAACAAGAAAAACAATTTCTGTTAACATACCTCTACACTTTAATAAACTATCTTTATATCAAAATAATTGGGAAGCAATTGGTATACGTCTTTTATCAGAACAAGATATCTATCAATTACCATTAGTTTTAATCAACCAGAATAAAAATCTTTGGTTCACATGGTTTCCAGATCAAAAAAATATTCCAGACGGGATATTATTTGTTTTCAATAACTTAGAAGGTTCATTTAATGCTTATCGAGATAATGGCGAATTTATAGGTTGGTTTTCTATGAATACTAAAATTAAAGAATTTAAAAATCTTCAACTTTTAGACTTTATTCAAGAAACTGGACTTCAAATAAAGACAGATTTCGGTATAAGTATAGTCTATAGTGGTTTTGGGATTTTAATGTTAAGCATATTACTAAGTTATATTTCTTATACCCAATTTTGGTTATTACAAACAAAAAACATTATATGGATTGGAGGAAATACAAACCGTTCAAAACTTGATCTTAAATTTTTATTTTTAAGTATTATTTTAGAATATTATGAAAAATAATAAAATTCGTATATAATACCTTATATCAAATATCATTAATTTAAAAAACTATTATATGTTACTAACAATCCTTACTTCTTTTCTTGTGATCCTATCATTTCTTTTAATTATTAGTATACCCGTTATTTTAGCTACACCAAATAGTTGGGAGACATTACAGGGTAAAGTTTATAATCTAGCATCACTTTGGAGCAGTTTAGTTTTAATAATTGGATTTGTATCACTACCCAATAAATAAAAAACATATAAGATATGAATTTAATTGGTATAATTTAATTGGATCGAAGTTTCGATATGTTTGGGGTATCGCCAAGCGGTAAGGCTACGGACTTTGACTCCGTCATTCGTAGGTTCGAATCCTGCTACCCCAGATTACATAGAAATTATAAAAATGTTTAATAAATAAAAAAATATATATGTTATTATCTTACCAAATTTTAAAAAATTTATTTAGTTCGGGGTTTTTGTCCCAAAAGCAATTAGAAAATAAAACATGTAAATATGACATTAACATGCTTTTAAACTTTTATGGTTGTAACTTAACCGAATTGATTCTCTATGGTTGTGAAATCGAAGACAATGAATTACCAAAAATAACAAAAACTGAGTTCTTAGAGATTTCAACAACTCCGAATAGGGATGATTTATTAAATATTGTTGGGCTAATGATAGAACAGGACTTACTTTTATGCATGCCAAAAAAACAATTGACTCCATACTACAGATATTCAACAAAATTTTTGTATAAAAAAGTAATAAATCAATTTACTAAAAAAACAATAAAAAATATTGAGTCATTTAAAATAGGGTTTCAAACAGAAATAAAAGGTATAGAAAATAGAAAAAGTCCAACATGGCTTCAAAGAGAATTAAAACAACATAATATTGTTTCAAAGACATTATTAGACGATATCACAAATTATAGTATTATAAAATGGGGCCAACCAATTGAAATGTACGATTTAGATAAAATAGGCATGGACATAGGTAATTGTACTCATGGTATAATATTTCGATATAGTTCTTACGGTGAAAGTATAAATATAAATCAAACAAAAAAAATTTTAAATAACAAGACACTTGTTATGTCGATACAAAAAAAAATAATTGCAATACCGGGTATATTCATACCTGACGCAATTAAAGTTGATAAAAACACAAAAAATATCATGGTAACATGTATATCTTATAACTCAAAGATCATAAAAAACACAGTAAAACATTACGGAGAAATAACTGAATTAAGTAAAATAACAGAAAAAGGAACAGACCCTTATAACTGTAGCTTAATTTTTCAACGTGCTTTGAGATTATTAATAGTAAATACAGGGGTAAAAAATAAACTTAATGTAACGACATACAATTTAGACTATAGAGGAGGATGGTTTAAATATATAAAAATTTACTATTCAGACGTCAATAAAATACTTGGCCATATAAAATATTTAAATCGTAATTTATATAAAAAAGAAATATTAAATTGTTTGTTAGACTTAAAGTTTGAAATAATTGATATTCAAAAAAATAAATGTACGGTTTGTATCCCACCCTATCGTGCATCAGATTTAACAACTTCAATTGATATTGTAGAAGAAATAGCACAAATTTATAAGTTTAAAAATTTTAAATCAGTATTACCTGTTAAATCAAATTTTGGTTTGGTTTCACAAGAACAAAAAATGATAGAAAAAAGTAGAACCTTTTTTATTGACTCAGGTTTTACAGAAATTTATTCTTATTCAATAACAACAGATGTAAAACAAAAACAAATTGAAATTAAAAATCCACTAAGCTTAGAATATTCAAATTTACGAACAAATCTAACTTTTAATTTAATAAATAATTATATTATAAATGTAAATAGAGGGAACAAAGAAACATCATTATTTGAAATTGGACGTATATTTAATCTAGAACAAAATACTGAAGCTACTTTTATTGGTGGGATTTTCGGAGGTTATAAATTTAAAAAAAATTGGATCGGTGATAATAAAAAAATCCCAGTGACCTGGTTTGAAGGAAAATACATTATAAAAAAATTTTTAAATTTTTTAAAAACAGAAGTAAATTGGGAGGGAAGAGAAATAAACATTAATAAAATATATCATCCTAAACAAACTGCTATTATATATCAAAAGAAAAAAATGATAGGCGTTTTGGGATATATTCATCCTCAATTTGCTACTAAACATAAGATTTCAAAAGATCTTCTAATTTTTGAGATAAATTTAAGTAAAATAAATAAGTTAGATAAACAAATTAAATATAAAAATTTTTCGTTACAACCAATAATCCGACGTGATTTATCATATACAATATCACGAAAACTAACACATGAAAATTTTAAACAAAAATTAAATAATATCCTAACTTATGTTGATAAAAACAATATAATAAAAAAAATTGAATTATTTGATGTTTTTAAACAAAAAAATAAAAGTTACCAAAAACTAGGTATTTCAATAACTTTTCAAGCTAAAAAAAATACCTTATTGAATAAGGATGCAGATAAAGTAATTAAAAAAATACTTAACATATTAAATTATTTTACTTTTTAATAAAAAATAGTATCTAATCATTATAGTTTTGTTAAATCAATAAAAATTTATATATGAACTCTTTAATTTAAATACTTTAAATTAAAACCATTTGCTTTTTTAACAAAATATATTAAAGTAATATATTAGTATATCTAAAAATATCTCATAAAAATGAATAAAAAATTAAAATTAAATTTTTCTGGAATAATTAATAAAGTCGAATCAGATTATCTAAAAATAAACATTCCACAGATCTATATTGGAGATACCGTCAGGTTTGGTATCGAAATCGTAGAAGGTCAGAAAGTACGCGTTCAAGGTTATGAGGGCGTTGTAATAGCAAAAAAAAATACTGGTATTAATAAAATGTTAACAGTAAGACGTGTAATGCAAGGAATTGGAATTGAACGTTCAATACTTATTAACTCACCAAAAATAAAAACAATAAAGATTATAAGATCCGCAAAAGTGAGACGCTCAAAATTATACTATTTAAGAAACCGTTTTGGAAAATCAGCAAGATTAAAAACATCTATAAAATAGAGAGCAAAGAATACAATTTTATTAATTAAATTCAAAAAATTATTTATAAAACTATGAACAAAAAAATCTTTTATAATGAAGAAGCAAGACGTCTTTTAGTACGTGGTATGAGTATATTAGTTGAAGCAGTTGCAGTAACATTGGGACCAAAAGGGCGAAATGTAGTTCTAGATAGAAACTATGGATCTCCACAAATTATTAATGATGGTGTCTCAATAGCAACAGAAATTGAATTACGTGATAATGTAGAAAATACTGGAGTTGCTTTAATAAAACAAGCTGCTGCAAAAACAAACGATGTTGCTGGGGATGGTACAACAACAGCAACTGTTTTAGCCTTTGCAATCGTAAAGAAAGGAATAAAAAGTTTAACAGTAGGGTCTAATCCAATTTCGTTAAAAGTTGGATTAGAAAAAGCACTTAAATTCTTAATAATCAAAATTAGGGAATATGCAGATCCTGTTGAGGATACATTATCTATTGAGCAAATAGCAACCATTTCAGCTGGAAATGACAAAGAAAGTGGAGAAGTTATTGCAAAAGCACTTACAATGGTAGGTAAAGATGGTATTGTATCTTTAGAAGAAGGAAAATCAACTTCACTAGAACTAGAGATTTCAGAAGGGATGAGATTTGAAAAAGGATTTATTTCACCATATTTCATAACAAATCCAGAACGGATGGAAGCAATTTTAGAGAATACTTATACTTTAATCACGGATAAAAAAATAACTTTAGTAAAACAGGATTTAATACCAATCTTAGAGCAAATAACACGTGTAAAAGCACCCCTTTTTATAATTGCGGCTGATATCGGGGAAGAAGCTTTAACAACCCTAGTTCTAAATAAACTTCGTAATATCCTTAATGTCGCAGCAGTACGTGCACCTAGCTTTGGAACCCGACGTCGACCAATCTTAGAAGATATTGCAGTTCTTACACAAGGTAATGTAATTACAGAAGATACTGGACTTTCATTGGAAAATGTTCAAATATCTCAACTTGGAAAAGCGCGTAAAGTCATAGTAACAAAAGATACAACGACAATTATAAATGAGGGTAGCAAACAAGAAGTAAAAGATCATTGTGAAAATTTACGAAAACAAGTTAGCTTGGTAGATGAAGCATTTGAAAAAGAATATCTTTTAGATCGAATTGCGAAGTTAGGTGGTGGCGTTGCAGTAATAAAAGTAGGTGCAGTAACAGAGACTGAAATGAAAGATAAAAAACTAAGATTAGAAGATGCAATAAATGCTACTCGTGCAGCCTTAGAAGAAGGTATGGTGCCAGGAGGTGGTACCCTACTGGTTCATTTATCGACAGATTTAGACAAATGGGCAAGAGAAAACCTGAAAGATGATGAACTTACAGGCGCACTTATACTTGCAGAAGCTTTATTAGCTCCTTTATGTAGAATTGCTGAAAATGCAGGAGCAAATAGTGCAATCATATTAAATAAAATGAAGAATAAAGATTTCTGTTTTGGTTATGATGCCGCAAATAATAAATTTGGAGATATGTATAAATTTGGTATTATTGATCCAGCAAAAGTAACCCGCTCTGCACTCCAAAATGCCACTTCAATTGCTGCAATGATATTAACAACTGAATGTATTGTTGTTAACGATAAAACCACATAAATTTTTAAATGATTAACTATTGACACACGAGTAGGTAATCATGTAAAATAAGTCTACATTTAATATTTATAAATACAAATTAAAAAATAAAGGAGAACTATAAGTATGGGAAAGGTTATTGGAATTGACCTAGGAACAACAAATTCAGTTGTTGCTTTTATTGAAGCAACAACTCCAGTTGTCGTGTCACATTCTGATGGTTTAAGGACAATACCATCAATTGTTGCTTATACCAAAAATGAAGAGTTGTTGGTTGGACAAATCGCAAAACGACAAAAAGTAATTAATGCAGAAAACACTTTTTTCTCGGTGAAAAGATTCATCGGCGCAAGTTATGATGAAATTGACAAAGAAGACTTAGATGTTCCATATGAAATAAAACGTACCGGAGATAGTGTAAAGATAAACTGTACAAATCTTAAAACTTTCTTTAGTCCAGAAGAAATATCTGCACAAATTATTCGTGAAATAACTAAATCAGCAGAAAGTTATATACGACAAGATGTATCTGAAACTGTTATAACTGTACCTGCATATTTTAATGATTCACAACGCCGAGCGACTAAAGATGCCGGAACAATTGGAGGTTTAAATGTACTAAGAATAATCAATGAACCAACAGCCGCTTCCCTTGCTTATGGACTCGATAAATTTGAAAATCAACGAATTTTAGTGTTTGATCTCGGGGGAGGAACTTTTGATGTTTCCATACTAGAGGTTGGAAATGGGATTTTTGAAGTTTTGTCAACATCTGGAGATACACACCTAGGAGGTGATCATTTTGACCAAAAATTAGTAGAATTTTTATTAAAAGATTTTGAAGATAATAATGGAACTAACCTAAAAGATGATGTATATGCAATACAACGAATTACAGAAGCTGCAGAAAAAGCAAAAATATCTTTATCTACATTAGAAGAAGTTTTAATAAATATTCCATTTATTAGTGTTAAAAAAGAAGAAATAAAACATATAGAAAAAAATATAACTCGTGAATTTTTTGATAGCTTATGTGTGGATATTATTGACCGTTGTCGAGAACCAATCCAAACTGCATTAAAAGATGCACGTTTAACAGGTGAAGATATAAATAATGTAGTTATGGTTGGAGGATCTACACGTATTCCTGCAATTAATAGATTAATAAAATCGATAGCAAATACAAAAATATATAGTAC
>MDTB01031370.1_pt1 | contig 80710 bp, 93 predicted proteins | sample 811161 | NCBI WGS metagenome assembly MDTB01 (sample SAMN05326650, study PRJNA326480) | marine metagenome | isolation source: seawater | place: Mediterranean Sea | collected 2009 | reverse complement strand
TTCCAAGCGTGCGCCTTCAGCCACTCGGCCACCTCTCCATTAATCAAGTGATGTTTTTAAAACATTTATAAATGCTGATTGAGGTATTTCAACTTTACCGAATTGCCTCATTCTTTTTTTTCCTTTTTTTTGCTTATCTAATAATTTATTTTTTCTAGTTACATCACCCCCGTATAGTTTAGCTGTTACATCTTTTCTGTAGCTATTTATCGTTTCTCTAGCAATGATTTTACCGCCAATGGAAGCTTGTAGAGGAATTTTAAATTGTTGTCTAGGGATAAGATCCTTTAACTTCTCGCAATAAACTTTTCCTCTGGTTGCAGATTTTGATCTATGACAAATAAAAGATAGAGCGTCAACAGGTTCTGAGTTTACTAAAATCTGAACCTTAACTAAATCACTTTCTTGATAATCTTTAAATTCATAATCAAAACTGGCATATCCACTTGTAATCGATTTTAGTCTATCATAAAAATCAAAAACAACTTCTGCTAGAGGAAGTTGGTATATAACCATTGCTCTTTTACCAACATAAGTTAAATTTTTTTGAATACCTCTTCTATCTGTACAAAGTTTCATTACAGGTCCTAAATAGTCATCAGGTAACAAAATAGTTGCCTCAATAATAGGTTCGGAAATAGACTGTATTTTTACAACATCAGGCATCTCAGAAGGGTTATGAATTTCTAACTTTTCAGAATTTGTTTTTACAATTCTATATACAACCGACGGCGATGTTGTAATCAAATTTAAATTAAATTCTCTACTCAACCTCTCTTGAATGATTTCCAAATGGAGTAAGCCAAGAAAACCACACCTAAAACCCAAACCAAGCGCTGCTGATGATTCAGGTTCATAGGTAAAACTAGCATCGTTTAAACTTAGTTTAGCAAGACTATCTTTTAAAACATCATAATCGTCTGCATCTACAGGATAAAGACCACAAAAAACAACGGGAATACTTGGTTTAAAACCTGGAAGTGGTTGACTAACTGGATCTGCTTCATCAGTAATTGTATCTCCTACTTTACAATCACTTACATGTTTAATACCCGCGGTAATAAATCCAATTTCTCCTGAATTTAATTCATTAACATATTTAATTTTTGGAGTAAAAAAACCACAGCTTTCAACCTGATATATTGCCTTTGTACCCATCATTTTTAATTTCATACCTTTTTTTAAAGAACCTGATTTTATTCTTACCAAAATAATTACACCTAAATATGTGTCGTACCAACTGTCAATTAACATAGCCACTAAATTAGAAGAATTAAACTCTGATGGAGATGGAAGTCGTTCAACTATAGACTCTAATAAAGTATCAACTCCATCACCAGTTTTTGCTGAAACTTGGATAGCATTCGACGCATCTATACCTATTACATCTTCAATCTGTTTTTTAATTCTATCGGGTTCAGAAGAAGGAAGATCAATTTTGTTCAACACAGGAATTATCTCATGGTTACTATCAATCGCTTTATATACATTAGCAAGAGTTTGAGCTTCAACACCCTGAGATGCGTCAACAACTAAAAGAGAACCTTCACAAGAAGCCAATGACCTGCTAACTTCATAAGAAAAATCAACATGACCAGGGGTATCCATTAAATTGAAATTATAAATTTCATTATTTTTAGCTTTATAATTTAAATAGACTGTTTGGGCTTTTATTGTAATACCTCTTTCTCTCTCAATATCCATTGAATCGAGAACTTGCTCTTTCATTTCTCTATCAGATAATCCTCCACATCTTTGGATAATTCTGTCTGCTAAAGTTGATTTACCGTGATCAATGTGAGCAATTATTGAGAAATTTCTTATTTTTCTTAAGCGCATATTACCTCAATTTTGCATCATACTTTTTTTTTACATTTGAAATTATTTCATCTGAAATTTCATTTATTTCATTATCTGTCAATGTTTTTTCATTAGACTGAATTGTAACCTCAAAACCAACAGCTTTTTTCTTTTCATTAATTTTTTCCCCTTCATAACTATCAAAAACCTTTACATCCTTAATTAACTTACGATTGGTATTTTTTATTAATTTTACGATTTCTAATGAAAAAATATTTTTATCTAGTTCAAAAGAAAAATCCCTTTTAGAAAATTGATATTGGGATGCTATTAATGGATTTTTTGATTTTTCTTTTTTTTTATAAAATTTTAACAACTTAGTTAAATTTAATTCAAAAGCAACTAGTTGATCCTTTAAATCAAATGAATTGAGAATAACTGGACTTATTTCACCAAAAAAGCCAACTGTTTCATTGGAAATTACAACAGAACCACTTTTTCCAGGATGATAGTAAGATTTAGACGATCTTATTATATCAAACTTATCAATGTTCATATCTAAACAATTTAATACGGAATACATATCCGCTTTAATATCAAAAAAATCAAAATTTCTTTCTTTGTCAATCCAACTTTTTTCATTTACTTTACCAGACCTTACTACACAAATATAATCAAATTGTTCCTCTGGTTCTTCTCCTAAAAAAATAGGTCCTAACTCGAAAAAGGAAAAATTATTAACGTTTTTATTAATATTTTTTTTTATAGATGAAATAATATTAGGTAATAAATTTGATCGCATACAGGATAGTTCTGAGCTTATAGGATTGGTAATTTTTAAAAAATTTTCTGTTTCACTGAAAAGTTTTTGTGCTTTTTCATCTGTAAAAGACCATGTAATAATCTCAAAAATATTTCTACTTACTAATAACTTTTTTATTTTATATCTTATTACTTGAATGTCAGATGTTTTTTTTTTAGTTGTGTTTGTATGAAAATCAAAAGGAATACTTGGAATTTTTTCTAATCCATATAATCGTGCAACTTCCTCCACAAGGTCTTCCTTAATTTTTAGATCACTTCTCCATGAAGGTGGGGTTACAATCAAGTTTTCATTTCCACTAAAATGACAACCAATCTTATTAAGTTTGTCATGAATAAATTGATTAGAAATTTCAATGCCCAGAACTTTTTCAAAAAAAGATTTTTTTATCTGTATTGTATTTTTCTCAATAATCTTGTGGCTATCTTTTACAATACTTCCAGGCTCACCACCGCAGCTTTTTAATATCATGTCAGAAGCATACTCAATTCCTTCATCAACAGAATCTGGATCTATACCTCTCTCAAATCTGTATCTAGCATCACTTTGGATGTTTAATCTTCGACCACTTTTTATTATACTTGCTGGTAAAAAATATGCTGACTCGATAAGAACATTTTTTGTTTTATCATCACAAGCGGTTTTTTTACCTCCTAGAATTCCTGCTAAACTAATTACACCACTATCATCACTAATGACAATCATACCATCATCAAGTAAATAGTTTTGATCATCTAATCCTACAAAACTCTCACCTTTTTTTGAATGCCTAATAATCAAATTTCCTTCAATTTTATCATAATCAAAAACATGTAGAGGGCGACAAAAATCTATTGTAATAAAGTTTGTAATATCAACCAAAGACGAAATAATCTTTAATCCTGTTTTATTAAATCTTTTTTTCAGGTAGGACGACGAATCTTTATTCTCTACATTTTTTATTAATCTAATTGTAAAATTTGGACAATCTCCATCTTTTAATTTATTTAGTAACTTAATCTGGGTTTTAAATTTACTCTCAATTTTAGTAATCTTTTTTTTCTTCAATTTTCCAAAATCGGCTGCTGAAAGATCTCTTGCTATTCCATAAACTCCAGCACAATCTACTCTGTTAGGCGTGATTGCAATCTCAATCGTGATATCTTCATCATTAATATATTGAGAATATTCATCTCCAATTTTATGATTTTCATCTAGTTCGATTATTCCCTGGGAAAAATCTGATAATCCTAACTCCTCTTCAGAACAAAGCATTCCGTTAGATTCTTCTCCCCTTATTTTGCTTTTTCCAATTTTAAATTCATTTTTTTTTCCTGAGAAAATGATCGTACCGACGGGAGCTAATACGGTAGTTAAATTTTCTCTTGCATTTTTTGCTCCGCAAACAATTTGAAAGTTTTCGTTACCATCAAAGACATCACATAAACTTAGTTTGTCGGCGTTTGGGTGTGGTTTTTTTTTTAAAATTTTAGCTATTTTAAAATTTTTTAGGTCTTGTGAGGGGTCTGAAACTTTTTCCACTTCTAGCCCAATATCAGTTAGTTTGTTACAAAGATCTGCAACAGAGGAATCAAATTCAAGATAATCTTTCAACCAACCAACAGTAAATTTCATTTTATCGCCAACTTAAATCCGTGGTTTCCAAAAAAGAGAAGCCATAGTGACTTAACCAATTAATATTTGAATCATAAAAGTCACGAAGATCAGGCATACCATATTTTAACATCGATAATCTTTCAATTCCCATTCCAAAAGCAAACCCTCTTAGTTTGTCATCATCGACACCAGACATCTTTAAAACATTAGGGTGAACCATACCACACCCTAAAATTTCCATCCATTTGTCTCCTTCACCAAGAGTAATTTTTCCTGATGTTATAGAACAATTAATATCTACCTCTGCCGATGGTTCAGTAAAAGGAAAGTAAGATGGTCTGAACCTTAATTTTAATTTTTCATTATCAAAGAATGTTTTACAAAATTTCTCTAAAAACCATTTCAAATTTGCAAAAGTAACTAAGTGATCAACAACCAAGCCTTCTACTTGATGAAACATAGGTGTATGAGTAATATCTGAATCACATCTGTATGTTCTTCCGGGTGCAAAAATTCTGAGAGGAAACTTTTTTTTTTTTAAATTTCTAACTTGAACGGGTGACGTATGTGTTCTTAATACGAGCTTTTCCTGATTATTTTTTATATAAAAAGTATCATGCATTTCCCTGGCAGGATGATTTTCTGGGATATTTAAAGCAGTGAAATTATAAAAGTCATTTTCTATATCTGGTCCTTCTTCATAATTTAAACCCATATTACCCAATATGGAAACAATCTCGTTTACTGTATGAGTTATTGGATGAAGTTTAGAGTCAAAATTTTCAACTTCACGCGTTGGAAGAGATATGTCAATTTGTTCCTTTTTTAATTTTTCTTTGATTTGAGTTTGTTCAATTAAATTTTTCTTTTTTTCCAAATTGTGAAAAAAATTTTGTTTAAGTAAATTAACTTTTTTTCCCATATCTTTTTTATCTGTTTCAGAAAGATTGGAAATATTTTTAAGTATACTTGTGACCTCACCATTTTTTCCAAAGTATTTAATTCTTATGCTTTCTAATAAATCAAGAGATTCACAACTTTCTAATTCAGCTAAAGCTGAGTCAATGAGCTGGTCATAGTTTTTCATTAAATATAAATTATCAGCCTGCTTTAACTTTAGCTACAATTTCTTTAAATGAGTCAGGTTCTTGAGCTGCTAAATCAGCAAGAACTTTCCTATTGAAATGAAGATTAACTTTTTTCAAACCATTGATAAATGAGGAGTACTTAATTCCATGCAATCGACAACCCGCATTAATTCTTTGAATCCAAAGACTTCTAAATTGTCTTTTTTTTACTTTTCTATCTCTGTAAGAGTACTGGCCAGCTTTTTCAACTGCCTGATTAGCAACCTTGAAAGTATTTTTTCTTCTACCATAATAACCCTTAGCCCTTTTGATTATTTTTTTGTGTCTTCTTCTGGTAACAAACCCTGCTTTAACTCTTGACATAATTACCTCATCAAATTTTAGAATTCATGTATTTTTTAACTATTTTGGTATCTTGCTTTGACATAATGACAGGACCTTTTGCCGATCTTTTCATTTTTTTCGTCCTTTTAGTTAGGTTATGTCTTTTTCCACTTGAAAACATTGCAACCTTTCCTGAGCCAGTTGTTTTAAATCTTTTCTTCGTTCCACTTTTTGTCTTAATTTTTGGCATAATTTATCTAAATTTTTGGCAATATAAATTTTTTATATTTATATATTTTTTTTTTTTCAATGCAAGGATGATTTAATTAATAAATCTATCTTGGAGCGACAACCATAATCATATGTTTGCCTTCAAGAGTTGGAACTTGTTCTATTTTTGCTAATTGTTCAATAGCACTTTGTAACTTTTTTAGTATTTCCATTCCTCTTTGCTGATATGCCATTTCCCTTCCCTTAAATCTAAGTGTAATCTTAACCTTATCTCCATCACCAAGAAATCTTTGAATAGACTTAAGTTTTACACCATAATCATGATCTTCAATACCTGGTCTTAACTTGACCTCTTTTACCTCAAATGTTTTTTGTTTTTTTCGAGCTTCAGCTTGCTTTTTTTGAACTCTGTATTTGTATTTACCATAATCAATTATTTTACACACTGGGGGGTTAGCTTTGGGTGAAACCTCAACAAGATCCAAACCTCGGTCTGAGGCTATTTTTAAAGCTTCTTCAATTTGAAGAACACCTAACATTTCACCGTTATCTGTAATCACCCTGACTGATTTAGCTGATATAGATTTATTGACCGCTGGGCCACGATTTGAACTGAAGGAACTCTTGTTCATAATCTATTTATTTGCATATTTTTCTTATTTACCTTTCTTTAAAGTATCAATAATACAACAGATTAGTCATAAATTATTCTTTTCTGCAAGAATTTTTTATTTTTTTTAGGAACTCGTTTAATTGCATTGATACCAATTTATTCTCCGGGTATGACCTTAATGAAATTGTTTTATCCGAAATTTCTTTTTCACCAATTACAACAATGTAAGGAACTTTTTCAAGAGATAGGTCTCTAATTTTATAATTTAACTTTTCATTTCTGAAGTCAAATTTAAATTTTATTCTGTCTTTACTAAGATAATTTCCAATAGTCTTTGAATATTCAATACAATTATCATTAATAGTAGCTATAGCAACCTGAACTGGCGCAAGCCAGTGAGGTAATCTACCAGCATAATTTTCAATCAAAATTCCTATGAACCTCTCTAAAGATCCGAAAAAGGCTCTATGTAGCATCACAGGGTGTTTTTTAGATCCATCCTTATCTATGAAATTTGCATTTAGCCTTGGAGGTAAATTTAAATCTACCTGCAATGTTCCACATTGCCATTCTCTCCCAATAGCGTCAACTAATACAAATTCAATTTTGGGTCCATAAAACGCTCCATCCCCTTTATTAATATCAAATTCTAAGTTTAATCTTTTTAAAGAGTTAAGCAGTGATTTTTCAAGAAAATCCCAAATATCATCGTCACCTATCCTTTTTTTTGGTCTATCAGAAAATTTAATCTTTACATTCTTAAATCCAAAATCTTTGTATATATCCAAAGTTAAATTAATAACCTTTTCACATTCTTCTTCCATTTGTTCCTCTAAACAATAAATATGGGCATCATCTTGTGTAAATTCCCTTACTCGCATAAGTCCATGAAGCGCACCAGAAGGTTCAAATCTAAAAACTTTCCCAAATTCAGCGATTCTAAGAGGAAGATCTCTATAACTTCTTAAAGAATGATTGTATATTTGTATTCCACCAGGACAGTTCATTGGTTTTAATGCAAAAATTTTTTCGTCGTTAGTTTTTGCAAGATACATATTATCTTGAAATTTTTCCCAATGACCAGACTTTTCCCACAGAGATCTATCTAAAACTGTCGGAGTACTAATCTCAGTATAACCGGCTTTTGCTTGCTTATTTCTCATATAATCTACTAATTCATTAAAAATCAACCACCCTTTAGGATGCCAAAAAACTGATCCAGGTGCGTCTTCCTGAAAATGAAAAAGGTCCATTTCTTTTCCTAACTTTCTGTGATCTCTTTTTTCTGCCTCCTCTAACATTGACAAATATGAATCTAATTCTTTTTTATTTCTCCACGCTGTACCATAAATTCTTTGAAGCATTTCATTTTTTGAATTACCTCGCCAATACGCCCCAGAAACTTTTGTTAGTTTAAATTCACCTATTAATTTTAAACTTGGAAGATGCGGCCCCCTACACAAATCAAAAAAATTGGTCTCTCCTTGTTGGTAAATTTGAAAATCATTTTCTTGTAATGAATCATTAATTATTTGTATTTTGTATGGTTCTTCAAGCTTTTCAAATAATTTTATTGCTTCATTTTTATCTTTTATTTTTTTATTAATTAAATGACCCTCTTTTACAATTTTTTTCATTTCCTCTTCAATAGTTGATAAGTCGTCAGAAGAAATTGAATCATTTAGTAAAACATCATAATAAAAACCATTCTCTATTGTTGGTCCTATAGCTAACTTAGCTTGAGGATAGATATTTTTAATGGCTTTAGCAAGAACTTGTGCAGCGACTGTATGACGCATTATTTCAAGACCCGATTCATCTTTTAATGTAATTATATTTATTAAAGCATCTTCGTTAATTGGGTCAGATAGGTCTTTTTGATCACCATTAACAAATATTGCAATTGCCATTTTGGAAAGAGATACAGAAATATCTGATGCAATGTCAAGACCTGTTATACCGGGCTTATATTTTTTTTGATTTCCATCTGGGAAGGTAATTTTTAACATTATTTTAATTAGAGTAAATGTATTGTTATGTCAATATTGATCATCGTGAAATAGCTTTCATAGTTTTGTCTAGTACAATTTTTTTAAAAAAATTATTGGAATTATCAAAAGTTAAAATCTCTGTTAACTTACCAACTGGGCTACATAAATTTGGATTAGAGTTTTTGGTAAAAAGAACAATTGTTTTTTTGTTAGCTCTAGAAATTATATGGGTCGGACCAGTATCGTTTCCAATTGAAAATATGGAATTTGTAGCTAAAGATGCAATATCAAAAAAACTAGTTTTTAAACAAAGATTTTGTACCTTAGGATACTTTTCTTCAATTTTTTTGCAGACTTGAAAGTCGTCTTGTGCACCAATTAGTATTGGTTTTATATTTTTATTAATAAGTAGAGATACTATTTCAAAAAAAAGTTCCAGGGGAATTCTTTTATTCAACCTTTTTTCTGAGCCTCCAGGAACTACAAGCGCATATTGACCAAAAAAATTGAATCTATTAGATTTTTTATAAAACCATGACAGGTTTGGTTTTCTAATAAATTTTACCTTAGAAAAGCCTAACTGATCTTTTTGTCTTTCAATTGTATGCATATTATCTCGATTTGCATTCAAATGTTTTGTCTTTGAATACTTTCCAATACCATTGGTATCACAGTCAAGATTCTTAAAAATTTTTAAATAATAAGATGATCTGTTGGAAGTTTGTAAATCAAATACATTAGAGAAAAATTCCGGATCAATTTTTTTTTTTATTTGATAAATATCGTAAAGATAAAACTTTGACCTTTTTATTGTAAATATTTCTTTAAACCATTGAGATTTTTTTAAAAGTTTATCAAAGGGTTCTTCTGTTAATAGTGAAATATTTTTACCAAATTTCTTGTAAATTGAGTACATTGCATCAAGTGACAAAATTACGTCACCTAATCCACCAAATTTAACTACCAAAATTTTCTTTTGCTTCAATTAATTCCTCATAAACATTAATAGTTTTATCCAGCATTTGCTTTAAATTAAATTTTTCAATAATTCTTTTTCTTGCATTACTTCCGATCAAATCTTTTTTTTTTTGTTCCAAATTTAATACATAAAGAATTTTTTCACCCAAGGCCTCTGCATCACCAGGGTTTACAAGCCACCCAGAAAGATTGTTTTCAATAATTTCTCTTGAGCCTCCATGATTTGATGCAATTACTGGTTTAGTCATTGAAGAGGCTTCTGCTGTAATCCTTCCAAAAGCTTCAGGTTCTATAGAGGTTGATAAAACGATATCTGAAATTGAGTAAACAGTTGCCATATCAGAAATATTTCCACAAAATATAACTCTGTTAGTTAATTTTAATTCTTTTAATTTTTTTTTTATTTTTTTTGTAAACTTATTCTTTTCATTTTCTGACCCAACAAGTAACATTACTATATTTAAGCCAGGTGTTTTTTTTAAAGCATAGTTCAATGCATCAATACCAACAATTTGTCCTTTCCATGAAGATAATCTTCCAGGTAGTAAAATGATATGCGATCTTTCGGGAATTGATAAATCACTTAAAATTTTTTCTTTTCGAACTTGTGATACAGAGTTAAGATTAAAATTTTCTGTATCTATCCCTCGGTTTATTTGTACAAGTTTATTTTTAACTTCCGGAAAGAAATGTCTAATGTGATCATCAATAAATTTTGAAATTGTAATAATCTTATCGCCATTGGTCATTACTTTATTATAAGATTTTTTGAGTAGGTTTTGATTTCCACTATAAGTTCCATGGTAAGTTGTTACATAAGGAATTTTTCTTTTCTTTATCTCAGAAGTGAAACAAAAGGATGGCCACCTACTTCTTACATGAACTATATCAGGCTTGATTTCATCTAATAATTTTCTAAATCTACTTCTTGATGAAAAAAAATTAATAAGCCCTTTTTTATTTATTTCTATTTTATAGTGACTCACTCCCTTGTATTTATATCTATCCGCCATTTCTCCACCTGATGAAATAATAACTGAGTTATATTTTCTTTCCGCAAGTTCTTTGGCTATGTCAAGAGTTCCTCTTTCAACACCTCCATTAATTTTATCTAAAGATGGAAGTATTTGTAGAATTGTTTTCATGTTCAGATCTCAAGTATTCTTTTAAGCCCTAATTTATAATTTCCATATTTAGGTGTCCAATCCAATATTTTTTTTATTTTTAAATTTCTAACTCTTTTATTATCAAGATAAAAGCTTCTTATTTTTTGATTTAAATTAAGATCGTCATAACTTAAAGTTTTTATAGATGAGATTTTAATTAAAGATGCAGCATATCTTACGATTTCTTGAGATTGACAGGGCAAATCATCAGATAAATTAAAAATTTCACCAGGAGTTGGGTAATTTATACTTTTACTTATAGCTGAACCTATATCTTCAACATAAACACGAGAGAAAAAGTGATCTTTTTTTATTATTTCAGTTATTTCGCCATTTTTTACTTTATCAAAGACCGACCTACCAGGACCATATATTCCCGGGAGTCTAAAAATGTGAATAGGTAAACCATGCAACCTAAACAAATCAAGGTGACTAGTTTCAGTTTTTTTTCTAAGAATCCCTCTTGCAGTTTGGGGAACAAGCTTTGAGTTTTCATCAACCCAATCACCATCATAGTTGCCATAAACACTCGTAGATGAAAAATAACCAAACCACTTAAGTTTTTCTTTATTTTTTAAGATATTCTCCTTTAAATTATTTAACACAACATCTCCTTTCTCTGTTGGAGGTATTGAATTTAAAATAAATGAAGTGTCCTTTAACAATTTTTCTTTTTCCTTTAGAAAATCGTTAAAACAAAGTCTTTTAAGATTGTAATTTATGTCATCGGGATTCTTTTTAATTTTTAGATTATGTGTACATATAATTTCACAATTTTTTGGTAGGAGAGGAATTATATATTTTGAGCAGTACCCTGCCCCAAAAAAAATAAACTTCATCATAGATCAACTTTAATTTGTTTTTTTATCCAATCAAATGAAGGGTGACTTGATAATTCATTATGCCATATCAATTTTGTTTTTCTTTTTTCTAACTCTATGGGTAATTCTGCAATGATAAAACCATAGTTGTTAGCCATTCTTTGGGCTGTTTTAGATGGTAGAGTAAGAATTAAGTCAGAATCTTTTAAAATTAGTGGGGCCATTGTTATAAGATCTATTCTTACAAAAATTTCTCTTTCAAGATTCAACTGGCTTAGTGATCTATCAATTGGAGCTGTTGGAGCACCATCTGGTGCAACTCTTAAGTGTTTAGAAGAAAGATATTGTTCAATTGAAAGTCTTTTTTCTTTAGATAATTCGTGAGACTTATTCATCATACAAACATAATTTTCTACAAAAAGCTCAATAAACCCAAATCTACTTGGTACAATCTCAAATCTCCCAATTGCAAAATCAATATCATTGCTATCAAGTAATTTTATTGCCCCTGAACCTTGTTCTGACCTGATCCTTAGTGATGAATTAGGTGATTTCTTTTGTAAGAAACTTATTAAATTGGGAATGATTAATGGAGCAACGTCGTCAGAAATAGAGATCCTGTAAAGTTTCTCAGCTGTTTCTGGGTTAAAGTTGATTGTAGACAACGCAAATTCAAGGTTACTCAGCGCCCCTTTAACAGGTATTGAAAGTTCTACTGCCCTAGGAGTAGGTCTCATACCTTTAGGACCTCTAATAAATAATTCATCTTTAACTAAGTATCTTAATCTATTCAGAGCATTACTCATTGCAGGTTGTGTTATGCCAATTTTCTTACTGGCCCTTGTAACATTTCTTTCGTCAAATAAAGTTTTAAAAACTATGAGTAAATTTAAGTCAAAATTTCTGATATTCATAAAATGAATTGTATTGATCATTTTTATTTTTTAAAGAAATTTTTAGTTTTTGTATTTTTTTTTAGTATGATGTTAGATAGATAAAGGAATCATTGTGTACTTAATCCTTCTATTTGCATTAATTCAAGGTTTTACCGAATTCATTCCTGTAAGCTCTCAGGGTCACCTAATCCTGTTCAACAATTTTTTTGATATCACTCTAATATCTAACATTTCTACTTTGGAGGCTAATGTAATTGCACACGCAGGATCTTTGGTTGCAGTATGTTTGTATTATGGTAGACACCTTTTTTCATTACTAGTATCTTTAAAACATATAGTAAGACCAGATATTGACAAAAATTCTACTTTGGCAATTAATCTAATAATTGCAACACTTCCCATTTTGTTATCTGGATTCTTTTTTTCTAAATTTTTTAATTATGATAATAAAAGTCTCTTTTTAGTTATTGGAATAACCAGTATTTTTTTTGGAATTCTTCTTTTTGTTTTTGACAAATTTTGTCTAACTGTAAGAGGGAGGGAAGAATTAAACTTTTCAACTTCTTTATTCGTAGGAATTTTTCAATGTTTTGCTTTGATTCCTGGGGTAAGTAGATCAGGTTCCGTAATAATTTTTCTTCGTTTTTTTGGATATAATAGGGACTTTGCAGTTTTTTTTTCTAACCTTTTAAGCATACCTGTAATTTTAGTAGCAACTATCTATGTAATTTACCAGAATCAAGAAATTTTTATACTAAGTGAATATTTAAATTTTTATTCAATTGGAATTTTTTTTTTTAGTCTAATTTTTTCTTTAATTTTTTTACAATTTTTAATTTCTTGGGTTAGGAATTCCTCGTTTTTAATTTTTGCTATTTATAGGATAATATTTGGAAGTGTTTTAATTTATTTATACTTAATTTATTAAATTAAAATAACTTACTTTTTAAATTTTATGACTTTGGAATCGTTTAAAATCTTAACTACTGGAACAAAAAGAGGGTTTGGGAAGTTTATAGCAAAAAAACTGAACACTCACAAATTTGATAGAAATTCGAAATTAAACGGATTAGATAAAAATTATGATGTAATAATACATTGCGCTAATAATTCATCTAAAAATATTCTATCAAAAAATTTTTACAAATTTTCCTATGATAACTATTTTCTTACTGAAGATTTATTAAAACTGAATGTTAAACATTTTATTTTTATTTCCTCGATTGGAATCTATCCTCAATCCAACAAAGTTTTTAATGAAAAAAGTAATTTTGAAGTTAAAACGAGAAATTTTTATGAATTTTTTAAAATTATGAATGAAAATTACATTAAAAAAAATTCAAAAAAATTTACCATTTTAAGAGTTGCAGGTCTCCTTGATAAGTCATCCAGAAAAAATTCAATTCAAAGAATAGTTTATAATGAAAACAAAAAAATTTCTTTATCATCTAATTCTACTCTTAATTATATCCTTTATGAAGATTTATTGAATTTTATAAAAATAGTCATAAAAAAGAAAAAATTTGGGATTTTTAATGTTTCAGCAAGTAAAAACATTAAGTTGATTAACTTAAGAAATTATTTGAAGTCAGATAATATTAGATTTGGAGATTACGACTATATAACTCCAAAAATAGACAACACAAAAGCAAAAAAAGAATATGCTGAATTAAATTCAACATCATACCAAAATATAAAAAAATACCTTAAAATGATTAAAAAATAGTATCGATAAACTTAAATTAAATCAAAGATAAGTTTTTAAAACAGTTTCCATGCTAAGTGGGTTAGATACAACTGTCCTAAGATTAGTTAACCCTTTTTTTGAAATACTATCATATTTCAATAATGTTATTTGATCTCTAGTTAGAAGTTGTCCAGGTAAAAGTTCTAAAAAAAAAGCCAGAATTTTAGCTTGAAAGAAAGGGAGGGGAATATAGGCACGTATTCTTCTTTTCTGCATTAAAATTAGATCAAAAATTTCATTAAACGATTTAATGGAGGGACCAGTTATTTCGTAAGTTTTATTTTTCCTATCAATCATTTTAATTAAAAATTTTGATAGATCACCAACATATACTGGTTGAAACTTAACTTTTTTTTTAAAGTCAAAAATATTAAAAATATCTTTTGAAAAATTTATTGAAGGGGTTCCTATCAAAGGAAGAAAAGGACTAAATTTGGACATCTTAGAAAAAAAGTTTGTAAAGTTATCTCCCTTTCCAAAAACAACACTTGGTCTTACAATTACTGCATTCGGAAATTCTTTTTTTAATTCATTCTCTCCGTTATACTTTGATAAAGCATATTTGGAATCTTTTATTAAATTAACATTTAGCGCTGATAGATGAGTAAAACTTTCAACTTTATTTACATTAGCGCTTTTCGCAATCATCCTTGGAATCTCTGTATGAACGAACTGAAACTTTGACTTTTTATTTTCAGCTAGAATACCTACTAGATTAAAAACAACATCGTAGTTACTCATTGCATTGTTTATTGCAGATTGATTGTAATCAATTTCTTCAAATGAAACTTGACCTGGTTCATTAGCAAAAAAAAAATTTTTCTGTGAAGTTTTTTGTCTAGTAATAATTTTTATCTCGCAGGCTTCCTCACACAAATGATTAACAAGATGTGAACCAATGAAACCGTTACCCCCAAAAACCACAACTTTTTTTCCTCTTAAATTAGAGCTCATTTTTTTATGTAAAATCCTTGTAAGTTAGTTTTTAAGTAATATCATAACTAATATTATTCAAGAAATGAAAACTTTTAATTTTGGTGATACGAAGGTTTATTTACATAAAAATGACCTTCCTGACTCTTTAAAATTTCCTAAAGAGATAGCTGTAGATTCAGAAACAACTGGGCTTTCTTTAATCAGAGATAGGCTTTGCTTGATCCAAATTGCAACATCAAGAAATGAATGCCATTTGATAAAATTTGAAAAAATAGATTCTCAAAAAAAAGTTGTTGCTAAAAATTTAATAAATCTATTTGAAAATCAAAAGATTCTAAAGATTTTTCATTACGCAAGATTTGATATTGCTGTTATAAAAAAAGCATTAGGGGTGAAGTGTGAAAATATTTTTTGTACAAAAATTGCTTCTAAACTAGTTAGAACCTATACCGACAAGCATGGTTTAAAAGATTTGTGTAAAGAACTTTTAGATAAGGACTTAAATAAGACTCAACAATCTTCAGACTGGTCTGCAGAGGAATTATCCCCGAATCAAATTAAATATGCATCCAATGATGTTATTTTTTTAGTGGAGCTAAAACAAATACTTGAATCGATGTTAAAAAGAGAGGGTAGATATAAATTATCGCAAAAATTATTTACTTTCCTCTCAACCAGAGTAGACCTAGATTTTTTAGGATGGAATGATATTGATATCTTTTCACATTAAGAATTAAAATGACTTTTTCTATCGGACAGAATGTAATTGACATTGAAATTAGAGCTTTAAACCTCTTAAAGAAAAGTTTAAGTAAAATCCAATTTCAAATGGCAGTGAATTATCTCTATAAAACTTCTGGTAAAATTATTATTTCTGGAATAGGAAAAAGTGGACATATCGGTTCAAAAATTTCCTCTACACTTTCATCAATCGGTTCTTCATCTTTTTTTTTACACCCTTCCGAAGCTAACCATGGTGATCTTGGAATGGTGACAAAGAAAGATTGTATGATTTTAATATCAAATTCTGGAGAAAGTTCAGAGTTATTAAATTTAATTTTATTTTGTAAAAAAATAAAAATTCCGATTATCTCTATTACTAGCGAAGGAAAAAGTACTCTAGCCAAACAATCTTCGGCAGTTTTACTTATACCGAAAAATGTAGAAGCTTGCCCACTAGAATTAGCTCCTACAAGTTCTACAACCTGTACCCTTGTTCTTGGGGATGCACTTGCAATCACTCTTCTTAGAAAAAGAAAATTTACATCTAAAGATTTCTTAAAACTTCACCCTGGTGGAAAGTTAGGAAGACTGTTATTAAAGGTTGGTGATATTATGAAGACTCAAAAACTTATCCCCCTAATTCAACAAGATAAAAACGTAAGTGAAGCAATCTTAGAAATGACTTCAAAGGGTCAAGGTTGTGTTGGCGTACTATCAAAAAGACATAATTCGCTAATAGGTATAATTACTGACGGTGACCTAAGAAGATTTATGGCAAAAAACTTGCTTGAAAAAAATGTAACAGAAATAATGACCAAGAACCCAAAAACTCTCTCTCCGGATACTTTAGTTAATGAAGCTCTTAAACTTATGAACAAACAATCAATTACAAATTATTTCATAACAAAAAATAAAAAACCAATAGGCATAATTCATTTACACGATATCCTATAAGTAAAAATGCATTATTCTATAATAATAAAATCAATTAAATATTTTTTATTATTCCTATCAATTTCTATCTTTACAATTCTAGTTATTAAAAGTGTAACCCAAAAAAATGGGAACCAAAATAGTTTAATCACATTTGAAAGCGAAGAGGTCAGCTCAACCACTCAAGTTTTAAAAAAACCACTTTTTATGGGTTTAGATAAAAAACAACAACCTTTTAAAATATCTGCACAAAAAGCAACTAGGTTTACAAGTAGTGATAATATTTTTAATTTAGATAAACCTAATGGTGAAATAGAAACAAACTCTGAAAAATATTATATTTATGGAAATACAGGAGTGTTTGATAATAATGATCAGACCTTATTAATAAACGGTGACGTGAAATTTACAAATAAAGACTCCATAAAATTCGAAACCTCAGTTGCTAAGTTTGATTTTAAGAGGCAAATACTAATAGGAAATGAATCTGTAATTGGAAGAAAAAATGATTCAATTATAAAGTCTGAAGGGTTCAAAATAATTAACAAAGAAAATAAAATTATTTTTCTTGGGAAGTCATACCTTACCTTAAAAAATTAAAAATGAGAATGTATTTATTAATATTGTTAACTTTTGTTTTTTCTGGGCTACAATCACAACAATTAATAGACGGTAAAAAAGATAACCCAGTCGAAATTTACGCTGAAGATGCGATTGAATGGCATAAAAATGAAAAAAAATATATAGCAATAGGTAACGCAAAAGCAAGTAGTGGCACAATGTCACTAACATCAGAAAAAATTGAGGCATTTTATAATGAGGCAGAAGATTCAGCTATGGACATAAAATTAGTGAAAGCTCATAGAAAAGTAAAAATAACTGATAAAAAACTTGAAATTACTGGTGGTCACTCTGCTGAATATGATTTAGAAAAAGATTACTTTTCAATATTTGGAAAAGATCTTGTTTTAACATCAGATAAAAATAAGCTTAAATCAAATAAAAAAATGGAGTATTGGAGAAATAAAGGTGTTGCAATAGCCTCAGGAAAAGCCACTGCAATTAAAGATGCAGAGTTTATTATAAAAGGTGATAAGTTAATTTGGTACATCAACGAGGTTAACGAAAAAATGAATGTTAAAAAGATTCTTGGTTTTACAAATGTTTCAATTAGGACAAATAATGAGGTAGCATTTAGTGATAAAGCGCTTTATAATAAGGACACTGGAATATGTAAATTATTTGGTAATGTTAAACTACAAAAAGGATCAAGTTTTCTTACTGGTGATTATGCTGAAGTTGATATGAATAGAGGAATTAGTAAATTACTGCCCGCTCCCACCATAGATAATTTGAATGAAAACAGAGTTCGAGCATTAATTGATAAAGCAGAAAATTATGAAAACAATGAATCAAATTAATATACCTTTTGTTGCCGTTCACAATAAGGGGCTTGAAGTAAATAATATTTCAAAAACCTATAATAAAAAAAAGGTCTTAAATAATGTTTCAATAAAGCTTAACAGGGGTGAGTCTGTTGCTTTACTTGGACCAAATGGAGCTGGCAAAACAACGTTATTCTACATGATAATGGGGTTAATTGGAAATGATGGTGGCTCAATTTTATTAGATAAAAATGAAATTTCAGAATTCCCAATGTATCGAAGATCAAAATTAGGTATAGGTTACTTACCTCAGGAGTCATCAGTTTTTAGAGGTTTAAATGTTGAAGAAAATATTCTAGCTATCCTACAAAAATCTTCGAAAACAAATGATGAAATTAAAAAAACATTAGAGAAATTACTATCTGATTTTGGAATTGAACATGTAAGAAATTCACCGTCTCTTTCTTTGTCTGGTGGGGAGAGAAGAAGATTAGAAATAGCAAGATGTATGGCATCAAAACCTAACTTTGTTTTACTTGATGAACCACTTGCAGGGATAGACCCCATTGCAATCCAAGACATTAAGACATTAATCCAAAATTTAAAGAATAACAATATAGGTGTGCTGATAACTGATCATAATGTTAAAAGTACCTTGGAAATTGTTGATAGGGCATATATTATTTTTGAAGGTAAAGTACTTTTTGAAGGAAAACCTGAAGAGATTGTAAATAATAAAAATGTTCAGGCTTTTTATCTCGGGCAAAACTTTTAAAAATGAAAAATAAAGTTCTAGTTTCTGGGAAGCAGACAAAGGTTGGTTTGTCTTTAAAAAAATATTCAATCGACTCAATAACTATAACGCTAAACAAATACTTTCAAGATTTTATTAGCTCCAGCATCTTGTTCTCAAAAGATACTTATAACTTTAGATGCGAAATAAGCATTCATCTTGAAAAAACAATTTTTATAAAGTCACATTCTTTAAGTAATGACGCTTACGGAGCCTTTAATCTTGCCAATGAAAAAATAAAAAAACGAATTAGACGACATCATAGAAAATTGACTGACCATAGAACTAAATTAGCAAAGAGGAATATAGAGACTAATGCAAGTGAGTACATTATCAAAAACCCAGAAAAGGTTAAGATCAATATTAATGAAAAAGAACCTGTTATAATTGCAGAATCAGAAGAAATTATCAAATCTTTAACTGTAAGCGAAGCTTTAATGTTAATGGACCTTAACGATCAAGATGCAATTTTTTTTAAAAATACCAAAAATAAAAGACTTAATCTTTTGTTTAAAAGGACTGACGGAAACATAGGTTGGCTTGACCCAAAAAAAGTGACATGAAACTTTCAGAATTTATTTATAAAAATTCAATTTTTATTGATGTTACAGCCGACAGTCAAAAAAATGTTTTTAAGATCCTGGGAAATATTTTTTCAAAGAAAAATAAAAATCTATCATCACTTATTATTGACAAATTAAACGAAAGAGAACGACTTGGAAGTACGAGTGTAGGAAATGGAATTGCAATACCTCATACAAAAGTTAATGGCATTAAAGAAACTCAAGTAATTTTTTTAAAACTTAGAAATGGAGTAGACTTTTCAGCCTCTGACGGTAAAAAAATTGATTTAGTTTTTTCTATTATTGCTCCAGAAAATTCAGAGTCCGATCACCTTTTAATTCTTTCCTCAATATCAAGCTTTATAAGAAAAAAGCAAAAAGTCGATAGATTAAGAGGTTCAACAACTATTGATGAAATATTATTTTTATTTTCAAAAATCTAATCTAATGAAGACTAATATATCTTAGACCTGACTGCATTATTGCAGCTATAGCAGCTTCTTTTGAGTCAAAGGCAGCCAAAAGTGTTCCGTCTGATCCATATACTGAAAAAATATCAGTGCTAAAGTTATCATCGCTTTGAATCTCTTTTTTGACAAAAGCATAACTTGAACCTTCTTCACTAAAAGAAAAGCGATCAACGATATTATCTTTGTCTATTTGATTTGCCATTTTCTAAACTAATTAATTTTTCATTATTTGATTTGGAACTATCCTTAATTTCTATTTTTTTTGATTCTTCAGAGTTAATTGGTTGAGAAAGATCAACTGACAACAAGCCGTTTTCCATCGAGGCTCCTTCAACTTCAATTCCCTCGGCTAAAACAAAATTTCTTTGAAACTGTCTAGTAGCTATTCCTCTGTGAAGAAAAATTCTTTCATCGTTTTCTTCCTTTTTAAAACCCTTTATTTGGAGTTGATTACCTTCTAGGTTAATTTCAAGATCTTCTTTTTCAAAACCTGCAACCGCGACTGTTATTCTAAGTAAATTCGATGATAATTGTTCTATGTTGTAAGGAGGGTATGTCTCTGTAGATAATTTTGATATTCTATCTATAGTTCTTTCAAATTGCTCGAATCCTAGTAGGAAAGGGCTATTAAAAACTGACATTCTACTCATAAATCCTCATTAATAAGAGCGATAGTTAGTGAACCTTGTAAAAGCATTCATTATATTATCTATAATACAATCAATCATTTTTCAACAACTTTTTCACAACAAAAACCTTTTTTATTCTTAAAAATTTTTACTTAAATGCTATTGCATAATTTTCTTGTAGTCTCATTAAGATATATCACAACTTTTGAAAAGTAAGTTGTGTTAATAAAATTTTTAGTAATTGGTGGAGCTGGACGGGATCGAACCGACGACCTTCTGAATGCCATCCAGACGCTCTCCCAACTGAGCTACAGCCCCAAAGCTAGAAAATTCTTCACTCTGACTTAATAAAATCTCCAACATCTTTTATATCTTCTCCTACACCAGAGATTGCACCACCTATTGTCCCACAACTTGACAAAAAGATTGCTAAAATAAATAAGTGAAAATATTTTATCATAGTAAAAGTTTATTCAAAATAATACGCAACAGCAATAAGAGATTATTCTCCTTCTCTCTCAATCTCTATTATATCTTCAACTGAATCATCTTCGTCGCTGACAGAAGGAGCAATTTCTTCTTCATCCTCAATTTCATCAATTTTAATTTCTTTTTCCTCCTTCACTTCTTCAGATTTAACATTTTTTGGTGGCCTTCCTCTTTTAGAAACATTGGTAAGCAAAGATGTAAGTTCGTACCCACAATTTGGACAAACTATTGGAAACTTTCCAAAATCAAAAAATAGTGTGCTACATTGGGTGCACTTACGTTTAGCTCCCTTTTCAAAATCTTCCATTTTACAATTCCCTTAATGGTTCAAATAAACTATAAATCAATTAATGATAAAAAATACATTTACTCTTAAATCATTAAAAAGTAAATGCCTTACAGGTAAATTATCTGTTCCTGCAGATAAATCAATCTCAATCAGAGCATTACTATTATCTTCAATTTGTTTTGGGAATACAAAAATTTCTAATTTACTAGAATCTGAAGATGTAAAAAATACCCTAAGTTGCTTGAAGAGACTTGGGATAAAAATTTCAAAAAAAGATAGAAAATTTGAAGTATTTGGACAAGGTGGTTTTTTTGAAGATCCTCATAAAGAATTATTCCTTGGTAATTCTGGCACAGGTTTGAGATTACTTATAGGTTTATTATCCACCAGAAATATTAACGTTAATTTCACAGGTGACGAATCTCTTTCATCAAGACCAATGATGAGAGTTGTGAAGCCACTTCAGAAAATGAATGTATTGATAAAACATAATAATGGTTGTCTCCCAATAAAAATTGAAAAAAATAATGATTCCTCTTTACCCATAAAATATTCGTTGGAAATAGGTTCAGCCCAAGTTAAAAGTGCAATTCTTTTGGCAGCTCTAAGTTTAAATGGAGCAACTATAATTGAAGAAAAATTTCCTAGCCGCGACCATACTGAAATTCTTCTTAAATATCTAGGAGCTAATATTAAAAAAGAAAGGAATATTATAACCCTAAAGTCACCAAATTTTTTAAGACCAAAAGATATATTTGTACCAGGAGATTTTAGCTCAGCCGCTTTCATAATTGTTGCAGCTTTAATTACAAAACAAAGTAAAATTACCCTTCAAAATGTAGGACTAAATTTTTTTAGAATAGGGCTTTTAGAGGTTTTAGAAAAAATGAAGGGAAAAATAGGTATTTTTAACAAAAAGCTAATTAATGGTGAGGTAGTGGGGGATATAATTGTAGAAAGTTCAAACTTAATTTCAACTGAAGTGGATTCAAAGCTTGCACCAAGACTAATTGATGAGTTTCCAATACTTTTTGTGGCTGCATCCTATGCCTCTGGAAAGTCTATTTTTAAAGGACTTGAGGAACTAAAATTTAAAGAGAGTGATCGTTTAAAAGCAATGGCCGATGCCTTAAAGGGAGCTGGAGTAAAATTAGCTTTAAAAAATGACTCCCTTGAAGTTATTGGTAACAAAACACAGCCGGGTGGAAACCATGTTATTACAAAAAGTGATCATAGAATCGCAATGTCAATGCTTACTTTTGGTCTTGCAGCTCAAGAAAGTATTACAATTGATGATTCTTCAATGATAAAAACATCTTTTCCAAACTTTAAGGAAATTATGAATAGTTTAAATGCAAGCATTAGTAATGTTTCAAAATAACAAACCCGTTATTGCTATCGATGGTACCGCAGGTTCAGGAAAAGGAACATTAGCAAAAAAACTTGCTAAAGTTCTCAAGTTTGATCACTTAGATAGTGGATTGCTATACAGAATACTTGCTTATAAGTTTTTAAAGCTGAATAAGGATTTAAAAATGCTACGTGAAATTGATATTGATCTAAAAATTTTTCTCGAAAAAAAAAAAATTGAAAAAATGAGATTAAGATCACCAGAAATAACTAAAATTTCATCTGAAATCGCAAAAATTAAATTTGTTAGGCAAAAACTTATTTCTTTACAAAGAAAGTTTGCTAATTACCCACCTAAAGGTAATGGATCTGTAATTGATGGTAGAGACATTACAAGCGTAATTACACCAAATGCAGAGATTAAATTTTACATTGATGCAGATGTGAAAATTAGAGCTGAAAGAAGGCTCTCTCAACTAGAGTTATCTAAAAAGGATTATGACAAAATTTTAAAAGAACTAATTCAACGTGACTTTCGAGATAAAAGAAGAAAAATATCCCCCTTAATTCTAACTAAAGATAGTTACTTTATTGATACAGGAAAAATTAGCGAATCAGAGGTACTGATCAAAGCGATTAATTACATTAAAAAAAAACAGATATTATTTAGTGATTGCATATAAGACTAAAATTTTGTAAACCATTTATTGATTAAAACAGAGGAAATTATATTGGAAGAAAATTTTAACGAACTTTTAGAAAAAAGCCTTTTAGACTTTAAATACAAAGAAGGTCAAATTATTAAAGGTACCGTCCTGTCAATAGTCAACGACACCGTTGTTGTAGATGTTGGACTTAAATCAGAAGGTCGGATCCCAATTAAAGAGTTCCATTCTCCCGGGGAAGAGCACAATGTTAAAGTCGGAGAAAAATATGATGTCTACCTTGAGAAATTAGAGAATAAAGAAGGAGAAGCACTGCTCAGCAGAGATCGAGCTAGAAAAGAAGAATCTTGGAACAACTTAGAAAAAATTCAAGATTCAAATCAACAAGTTATGGGAATTATTACTGAAAGAGTAAAAGGAGGATTTGCTGTTGATATAAATGGGGCTTTAGCTTTCCTTCCAGGTAGTCAAGTTGATTTAAAACCAATCAAAGATATATCCCCACTCCTGAACAAACCACAACCAATGATCATTTTAAAAATGGATAAATTAAGGGGTAATATTGTTGTATCTAGAAGAGCACTATTAGAGGAATCGAGGAAAGCGGATAGAAGTAAACTTTTATCAGATATTTCAGAAGGGGATAAGTTAAAAGGTGTTATAAAAAACATTACTGACTATGGAGTCTTTGTTGATTTAGGAGGAATGGATGGTCTTATTCATGTTACCGACCTATCTTGGGAGAGAGTGAACCACCCATCAGAAAAATTTAAAGTGGGTGATGAAATAGAAGTTATAGTTACTAAATACGATAAAGATAACAATAGAATTAGCCTAGGCCTAAAGCAATTAACTGAAGATCCATGGAAAAATGTAGATAATGAATACAAAGTTGGTTCAATTATTAAATCAAAAATTTCTAATATTGCTGATTATGGTGCATTTGTCCAACTCGAGAGAGGAGTAGAGGGTTTGATTCATAATTCTGAATTAAGTTGGGTGAACAAAAGCGTCCATCCAAACAACATTGTAAAAATTGGGGAAGAAGTTGAGGTTATGATTCTTGAAATAGATCACAATAAAAGAAGAATAAGTCTTGGTAGAAAACAGTGTATTGAAAACCCCTGGAAACTGTTTGCTGATAAAAATAAAAAAGGTGACATTGTAGAAGGAAAAATTAAAAATTTGACTGACTTCGGCATCTTTGTTGAATTATCCAATGATCTAGATGGCTTAATTCATCTTTCTGATATTTCTTGGGAAAAATCAGGAGAAGACGCTATTAAGAATTATAAGGTTGATGACCTTGTAAAATTTAAAATTTTAGAAATTGACTTAGATAAAGAAAGAGTTTCATTAGGTATTAAACAATTATCTTCAGATCCTTCAAAGTCAGACGAAACAATTAATAAAATTGTCACAGGTCTTATCAGTGAAATAGAAAAAGATAAGATTATTGTAAAATTTGAAAACGATAAGAACGGGTTTATTAAAAGAACTAACCTAGCAAAGTCTAAAAATGAACAAAACACTGAGAGGTTTGCAGTAAAAGAAAAGATTGATGCAAAAGTTATAAAAAAATCTGCAAAAGACGGACTATATGAATTGTCAGTTAAAGACCTTGAGATACAAGAGGAGAAAGAAGCGCTCAAAGAATATGGATCTAGCTCTTCTGGAGCGAGTATTGGAGATATCATTGGAGCAGCACTTGATAAAGACAAAAATAAAAAGCTAGATAATGAAGAAAAATGATTTCTTGATTCAATACTTTGAAAAAAGAAAATCAAAGATACTTAACTTTTTTATATTTTTCCTCTTAATATTTTTTCTAATATTTATTTTTAATAACACTTTTTCCCCAAAAAACTTCATAGGAAAAATTCACCTTGAAGGAGTTATCAGTGATAAAAATGAATTCATAAAGCAACTTAATGAAATTAGCCAAAATAGAAATGTAAAAGGTCTCCTAATAATTGTTAACAGTCCTGGTGGTACTTTTGTAAGTAGTAAAGAAATTCATGACACCTTGGAAAAAATTAGTACTCAGATGCCAACCTCAGTTTATATGAGAGAAATGGGTACATCTGGAGCGTACTTAGCGTCTTTGGGGGCAGAAAAAATTTTCGCTAACCAGGGAACAATAACTGGTTCAATTGGCGTGATACTTCAAACTGCTCAGCTAACCTCTTTAATGGAAAAAATTGGAGTTAAACCGATAGTTATTAAAAGTGGTGAACTTAAAGCCACACCTAATCCACTGGAAAAATTAGATGAAGAAAAAATAAACTATCTAAAAAAAATCATTGGACAACTTCAAAATGAATTTATTTACATAGTAAAAAAAAAAAAGAAATTTAAACTCAACCACTCTCGAAAAAATTTCAAGTGGAAGAATTTTTACCAGTAAACAGGCACTAGATCTCAATTTAATTGATTTTATCGGAAATGAAAACGATGCACTGGATTGGATAAAAAAAGAAGGAAAGTTAGATCAAAAAATAGATGTTATTGAAATAGATAAAAAAAACTCTCTGCTTGATCTTATGAATACAAGGTTTTTTAAAAATTCTCTTAAACCTTTCAATTTAAACCCAAATAATGGTATATTAGCAATTTGGACACCGGGATTATGAAAAAATCTGACCTATTAGCTGAATTAGAAAAAAAATTTGATTACCTGCCAAAAAGAGAAGTTGAAAGAACTTTAGAAAAAATTTTACAGTTTTTCTCTTCAAACCTAGCAAAAGGAAATCGAATTGAATTAAGGGATTTTGGAACTTTCATATTAAGATTAAGGAAAAAAAGGGTAGGTCGTAACCCTGCTACTGGCGAGAAAATCGAGATAGGTCAAAAATATTTTGTTCATTTTAAACCTGGTAAAAAACTAAAGGAAGTAATTAATGAAAAATAGTATTAAAAAAGTATTAGGCTTAACGTTGTTTTTTTTTTTTTAGTTTTTTTTCTTTTTTTCTCTGTCTCAAACGATTTTTTAATTAAAATTAACTTTTTTCCTATACCTTTTATTGTTGAAATACCCTTCTATATTTATACCATAATCATTCTTTTTATAGGTTTTATACTAAGTTTATTTTTTTTATTTTTAAGAAAGTTTTTTAAATGAATTTTAAAAACAGAATTTTTTGTGCTTTAGACTTTAGTGAACTTGATCAAACAATACAATTTACAAAAAAAATCAAGAATCATGTTGGTGGAATTAAGATTGGGCTTGAATTTTTTTGCAAAAATGGTCCAGCTGGAGTAGAAAGGCTCAAAGAGTTTGAGCTCCCAATTTTTCTAGATCTTAAACTTCATGATATACCAAACACGGTAGCGAAAGCCTTTCAAAATTTAATTAGTTTATCACCTGATTATTTAACTGTTCATTTAAATGGTGGAAAAAAAATGATCAAAGAGCTAATTAAATATAAAAAAAAAACTAAATTAATTGGAGTTTCAATGCTTACAAGTCTTGATCAAAGCGATTTAAAAGAATCAGGGGTGATGTGTAATGAAATTTCTTATGTTGAAAAATTAGTAAGAATTGGGGTATCTTCGGGAATTGACGGTGTTGTATCTTCACCAAAAGAAGTAAAATTACTACGTAAAAAATTTGAAGAACTAATACTTGTAACACCTGGCATTCGGCTTCCTGAGGATAGTAAAAATGATCAAAAAAGAACTGAAACTCCTGGTATGGCAGTCAAAAATGGTTCATCTTTATTAATTATTGGACGAACAATAACAAAATCAACTAACCCTATTTCATCAATTGAGAGAATAATTCAAAATATAGAAAATGAAATTTAATGTAGAGATAAAAATATGTGGAATTAATTCGTATGAATCAGCAAAGGCAAGCGTAGGTGCAGAATATATTGGATTTGTTTTTTATCCAAAATCCCCAAGATTTTTAAATGCCTTTAGTGCTAAAGAAATAGCTTCTTACCTTAACCCTAATCAAAAAAAAGTAGGTTTATTTGTAAATGCTGATATTAATGTAATAAAGCACATTTCAGATTTTGTAAATCTTGATATGATTCAACTCCATGGAGATGAGACTATTAATGACATTAAAGAGATAAGAAGTATGATAAAAAAACCTGTTATTAAAGCTTTACCAATTGGTACAGATCAAGACATTAAAAATTTCCAAACCATTGAGGAGGTTTGTGATATGATATTATTTGATACGAAAAATGGCACTGGTGTTTCTGGTGGATCTGGTCTTTCCTTTGACTGGAGTCTATTAAAAGATCTAAAACCAAAAAAAAAATGGATGCTGGCAGGTGGATTAAATATTAGTAATGTTGAAAATGCTTTGTCAATAACCAGTGCACCAGTTGTAGATGTTTCAAGTGGAGTAGAAACAGAAAAAGGTGTTAAATGTGAAAAAAAAATTAAGAACCTAATAACCTATCTTAAAAATGGAACTTAAAACAAAAAAAATTAATTTTCATAATTTTCCTGATAAATTTGGAAGGTTCGGAAAGTTTGGGGGAAGATTTGTTGCAGAAACTTTGATGCCATTGTTGTTGGAAGTTGAGAGTGAATATGAAAAAGCAAAAAAATCAAAAACTTTCAAAAACCAATTAAACTACTACTTTAAAAATTATATTGGAAGACCTAGTCCTTTATATTTTGCTGAAAGACTGTCTAAAAAGTTAAATAATTCAAGAATCTACTTTAAAAGAGATGAATTAAACCATACTGGTGCTCATAAAATTAACAATTGCATTGGTCAGATACTTCTTGCAAAAAGAATGGGGAAAAAAAGGATCGTTGCTGAAACTGGTGCAGGACAACATGGTTTGGCAACTGCGACAGTTTGTGCATTATTCAATTTAAAATGTATCGTATACATGGGGGCTACTGATATTAAAAGGCAAGCACCGAATGTTTTTAAAATGAAACTTCTTGGTGCTGAAATTAAACCAGTTTCATCCGGTACAGCCACACTTAAAGATGCTATGAATGAGGCACTAAGAGATTGGGTTTCAAACGTATCCGACACCTTTTATGTGATTGGGACTGTGGCAGGTCCTCACCCTTACCCTATGATGGTCAGAGACTTCCAATCTATTATAGGAATAGAAACCAAACAACAAATTATCAAGTCTGAAAAAAGATTACCAGACCTATTACTTGCTTGTATCGGAGGAGGGTCTAATGCATTAGGGCTTTTTTATCCTTTTCTTAATGAAAAAAAAGTTAAAATAATTGGAGTAGAAGCTGCAGGTAAAGGTATTAATACAAATCAACATGCTGCATCACTTTCAAAGGGAAAGCCCGGGTTTCTTCACGGAAACTTCACATATCTTTTACAAGATAACAACGGTCAAATTTTAGATGCACATTCAATATCAGCAGGATTAGATTATCCGGGTATTGGACCTGAACATTCGTGGTTAAAAGAAACAGGAAGGGTTCAGTACTTTAGCTCTAAAGATAATGAGGCACTTGATGCGTTTAAATTATGTTGTAATCTTGAAGGTATTATACCAGCTCTCGAGCCCTCTCATGCATTAGCTTTCTTACTAAAATACAAAAAAAACCTAACAAAAAATACAATAGTCGTCATGAATATGTGTGGTAGAGGAGACAAAGATATTTTTGCTATTTCAAAGAACCTTGGTGTTGATCTATAGAAAAAAATGAAAAATAGAATTGACAAAAAGTTTTTTGACTTAAAAAAACAAAATAAAAAAGCTTTAGCATGTTTTGTTACATCGTGCGACCCAAACTTCGAGTTATCAGAAAAGATAATCTGTTCTTTACCTAATTTTGGCGCGGATATAATAGAGGTTGGTATTCCATTTTCTGACCCTATGGCTGATGGTCCAACAATTCAAAGGTCAAGTCTCAGAGCAATTAAATCAAAATCAAATATCTCAAAAACATTTGAAATTATCAAAAGTTTTAGGAAAAAAGACAAAACAACACCCATTATTTTAATGGGATACTTTAATCCAATTTTCCAATTTGGTTTAAATAGTTTTTTTTCTCAAGGTGAAATAGTAGGTGTTGATGGTATAATTATTGTCGACCTTCCCCCTGAGGAAGATTCTTTAATAAAAGAACAAACCCAAAAGAATAATATTTATAACATCAGATTGATAGCACCAACAACAAGTGGAGAAAGAATTAAAAGAATATCTAACTCATCTCGAGGATTTCTTTATTATGTGTCAATTATGGGGATTACTGGAACTAAAAAACCAAGTATAAACTCTGTTAAAAAATCAGTTAACTTAATTAAGAAAATAACCTCACTGCCTATATTGGTTGGTTTTGGAATTAATAATCATGATCAGGTAAAACAGCTTAATAAGTTTTCTGATGGGTGCGTTGTAGGTTCAGCAATTATAAAAATAGTTGAAAGCGCTACAAAAAAGAAACTACCTCACCAAGAAACTTTAATTAATATTAATAATTTTTTAAAAAAATTAAAAAAAAATGATAATTTATAATTATGAATTGGATAACAAATTTTGTAAGACCTAAACTTCAGGCCTTCGTAGGAAAAAAAGAAGTTCCTGAAAACCTATGGGAAACCTGTCCAAAATGCTCTCAAATGCTTTTAAAAAGGGAGTTAGAAAATAATCTTTATGTATGTAAACATTGTGATTATCACTTCAGAATTAGTGCAAAAAAGAGATTTGAACTTTTATTTGGTAGTAATTACATTCAAATGGAAACACCGAAAATAAAACCTGATCCTTTAAAATTTAAAGATAGCAAAAAATACGCAGATAGGCTTAAAGACGCTCAAAAAAAAAATAGTACCAATGATTCTGTAATGGTAGCCTCAGGGACATTAGGTTCAGTTAAATTAACAGCGGCTATATTTGATTTTAATTTTCTTGGAGGTTCAATGGGTATGGCTGCTGGTGAAGCTATTATAGCAGCTTGTGAACACTCCTTAAAAAATAAAATGCCTCTAGTAATTTTTAGTTCATCGGGTGGTGCAAGAATGCAGGAAGGAATTTTATCTTTAATGCAAATGCCAAGAACTGTTATAGCTGTTAATTCCCTTGCCAAAAGTAATCTACCCTTTATATCTGTTCTAACAGACCCTACAACTGGCGGAGTTTCAGCGTCATTTGCAATGTTGGGAGATATAATAATTGCTGAAAAAGACGCAACTATTGGATTTGCTGGAAGCAGAGTTATTGAAGAAACTATCAAAGAAAAACTTCCGCAAAATTTCCAAAAGTCTGAGTATTTAATTGAAAAAGGGATGATCGACATAGTGGTTCACAGAAGAGATCTCAACCAGAAGGTTCTAAACATTTTAGAGTTTTTACTTTAATCTAAGTTCATAAAGTGAATAAATCGAGTAATATACTTAAAAGATTAGAACTTCTTCATCCGAAAAAAATTGATTTATCTTTAGATAGACTTAGAAAGCTTCTTAGAAAATTAGATAACCCTCATCTAAAATTACCTCCCGTAATCCATGTTGCAGGAACAAATGGTAAAGGTTCAGTAATTTCATATTTACGTTCGATATACGAAAAAAATGGGAAAAAGGTTCATACTTACACATCTCCTCATCTAATAAGATTTAATGAAAGAATAAGGATTAATTCTACTTTAGTGAATAATAAATACTTAAGTTCACTTCTTGAGGAGTGTGAGGATAAAAATAATGGACAGTCTATTACTTTTTTTGAGATTACTACTGCGGCTGCATTTCTTGCTTTTTCAAGAATTGATTCTGACCTCGTCTTATTAGAAACCGGTTTAGGAGGAAAATATGATGCCACTAATATAATAGAAAACTCATTATGTTCAATATTAACGCCAATTTCGATGGATCATATGAATTTTTTAGGGACAAATTTACTTAAAATTGCGAATGAAAAAGTTGGAATTCTTAAAAAAAAATCAATTATCGTATTATCAAAACAAAAAAAATCTATTCGCCAATTTATTAGAAATGAAGCTAAAAAAAAAAAGCTTCCCTATTTGAAGAAGGAATTAACTGGAAAATAGTTAAAATACTTAAAAATAGTTTTATATTAAATTTTTGTGGCAGTAATTATGAATTTAAAAGACCAAGCCTTCATGGAAACCATCAAATTGAGAATGCATCTACTGCCTTAGCAAGCGTGCTAGCTATAAAAAAATTTAAACTAGATATGAATAAGATAAATCAAGGAGTAAAAAGTACAATGTGGCCAGGTAGAATGCAAAATTTAAATAACGGAAAGTTAAAAAAAATCGTAGGGAAAAATTTTGACATTTGGTTAGATGGTGGGCATAACGTACATGCAAGTGAGGTTTTATTTACAGAAATTAATAAATGGAAAAATTCAAAAATAGTTCTAATTTTAGGTATGGTTTCTGGAAAAGATCCGGTAAAGTTTTTAAAAAACATTGTTAATAAAATATCGCTTCTTATTTTACTTCCAATTGATGATCATCAGTATATACAACCTTATGTAATTAAAGAAAGTTTGAATAAAAGTCTTAAGGGTTTTTCTGCAATTGAAACATGCGTGAATCTTGATGAGGCTCTCAGATTAATTTTAAGTAGGTTTAAAAAAGGAAAAATTTTAGTTTGTGGGTCCTTATATCTTGCGGGACAGGTTTTGAAAAATGATGGGTTTAAAATAAGCTAGAACTAAATCTTTGAATCTAACCACTCTACTAGGTCACCTTTAGGCAAGAGTCCCACTTTCGTATCAATCAATTCTCCTTCTTTAAACAGAAGTAAAGTAGGAATGCTTCTTATTGAATATTTCATTGCTAAATCTTGATTTTCATCAAGGTTTACTTTTACAACTTGTAACTTATCTTTTAGATCATCTGAAATTTCTTCAAGGATCGGTCCTAGCATTTTACAGGGGCCGCACCATTCAGCCCAAAAATCAACAAGAACTGGAACATTACTACTTGAAATTTCTTTATCAAAATTATCAAGACTTAAATTTTTAATATCTGTCATAATTTTACTCCATAGAATTTATCCAAATAATTTTTTTGACAAATTAGAATCAAATCTCATTGGCTTTGGATTATGTTGTTTATAATAATCATTTAAAAAATTTATGTAAATATTATATTGATTTAATTGAGTAGATAAGCTTATATTGTTACCTTCCTCCTCGATCTCCAAACTTATTGTATCAGCCTCTTCCATTGCACCAGGAAGTGTCAAAAAACTTTTTTTTTCTAGTGAGAAAATTCTTTCAGAAACTTTTTTATGCAAATGTCTAAAAACTTTTTTTGGGAGTGATTCAGGAAAATTTCTGAAGATATGTTTAGCGGCAAAAAATCTTAGTCTAGGGTCTTTAAATTTTTCAGCAAAGTTCCATTTTGAATCCCAAGGTTCACTATGAAAGTGTTTCATTAGTAATGAATCATTATAATTTAAATTTTGTGAATATATCGTACTTTCTTCTAATTGAATCTCCTGACTTTGATTATCTAAATACTCCATGGATTCCCTTTGAAGAATATTTTCTAAATTTTTCAAAAAATTTTTATCATCAAGTTGACTACATTTGTGACTAATTTCATCATTAGTTAAATTAGAATAAGGTTTAAATTTTAGTGCATATGATTTATCTAAAACGTTAGGTTGCTTATTTAATTTTATTTTTCTAAAGAAACTCTTCTTTTTATATTCTTCTCTCAATTCTGACTCAGATAATTTAACTATTTCATCAACCTCATATTTCAAGTCAAAGCCGATAAACTGGTTTTTATAAGATGGATGCTTAATCAGTTTTTTAACAAGATATATTTTGTGATTATTAAACAAATAATTATGTAATGTAAACAAGTCATTCTGGTGAATACTTTCCTCAACATTTTTCGATGAAGAATTATTAAAAAATATTCTAAATAAATCACTTCTTTTTTTTTTAAGTAAACACATTAGTTGCATTGTAACTTCGACATCTGCAATTGCCTCATGTGAATTTGACGAATCAAAGTTATTGGCTTTTGCTAACCTCTCTAGTTTAAATGATAGTTTCCCTTCTTCGTTTCTAGGTACTTTTACACTATTCTTATCAAGGGCATGAACCATAGTCACAAAATTAAGTGCATCTCCTCTTGTATTTCCCTTGGTATTGGATATGTAAGGAAAAAAAAAGTGTTCCCACAATAATTGTCTGAGGAACTCTTCATCAAAGTTAATTGAATTGAAACCAATAAAAAAACATTTCTCATATTTTGACAAAAATTTTTCAATTGCAAGAGTCATTTGATAAGTAGTCAAATCTTCTGACAAGACTTGAGACATTGTCAGTCTATTTACTCTTAGAGCTTGGATAGAAGGGATTATATCGGGATTAAGTCTTGATTTAATATTTAATCTGTCTATTTCTTTAAAATAACTATCATAGACAATAAATCCTGCCTGTAAAATTTGATCAAATCGTGCTGACCTTCCTGTTGTTTCAAAATCAAAAACTATAAAATTCATATCTGTAGATTATTTATATTTTTTAAATCATCTGGCTCGCTAATATGATACCATTCATTTTTATCATTAATTCCATAAACTTTATTTTTAATATTTGAAAAAAATATATCCCTCATAGAGAATTTTTTTTCTTTTTTTTTTTTTAGTAATTTGGGTTTTACCAACTGAAGCCCTGAAAAAACGAAATCTTTTTGTGGTTTTAAACTAATTCTTGAAATCTCTTTTTGAGGTTCATTCAAATTAAAATCTCCTTTCCCTCTATAACCAAAAAATTTTTTTTTTTTTATCAAACATAATAATAAATCCATTTTTTCATACTTCCAGTTTCTTAAAATATTTTCTATGGGAGATAGAGAGGAAGAGGAGGTTCTCCACAAAACATCTCCATTAATTAAAACTTTTGGGCTGTTCAAATTATTAAAATAATCTTTGTTTATTGCATTTAAAAAGCCACCACCCGTATCCAAAATTTTTTCCTCAAAAATAATTTTTACTTTTTTTGAATAAGGTTTTAATTCATCATAAAATTTCTCTGACAAATGGTGAGTATTAATAACGATATTTTTGAAATTCAAATTTAATAAATCCTCAATAATATAACAAATTATTGGTTTACCATTCACTTTCAATAACGGCTTCGGTACTTTCTTGGTGAGTGGATACATTCTTTTACCAAATCCAGCCGCAAAAATCATTGCTTCGTTAATGTCTGACATGTTTTAATAAAGGTGATAATAATAAATTAAAATTTTCAAACTCTTTTTTCTGTAAGTTTTTATATAGCATATTTTCTACTCTTGGAAGATGTTGTAAATATTGATCTTTATTATCTCTTTTAGATAGTCTACAAAATATTCCTAATACTTTCATGTGACGTTGCATAGCAAGTAAGTTATAAGAAAGTATAAAATCTTCTTTTTTGACTTTTATATTTTCTTTTAAAAAATAATTAACTAACTCTTGTTCTAGTTGCTTTGGAACATCAATTCTTGCATCTTGCATGAGTGAGACTAGATCGTAAGCACAAGGACCAATAACTGCATCTTGATAATCAATTAGCCCACACCTAATATTTTTAGACTTTACTATATAAAATAGATTATCTATATGAAAATCTCTATGAACAAAAACTTGAGGCGTCTTGTCAAGGAGGGAAAAGTAAGATTCAAATAATAAATTAAATTTTTTTTTTAATAAATTTGTTTCTTTTCTATTTATATAGTTTAAATACCAATCAAAAAAGAGATTACTTTCTTCTATGAACATTTTTAATGAGTATTTCGGTAAATCTGGGTTCCTAATTTTTTGTATATCAAAAATTGTATCTACAGCTAATCTATAAATTTTTTTTCTATTTTTTTTAGTTACTATCTCTGCATATTTGGTTGGACCAAAATTTTCTATAACTAAAATACTTTGCTTGCTAAAGTCATAAATTATTGACGGAACAACAGCAAATTTTTTAAGTATCTTAGTGACTTTAATATAATCTTTTAGATTTTTTTCATCATTGTCAAACATAATTACATAATTTTTTTTTGATGAAAAATACTCAAAGTATTTTCTATTAGAGGCGTCACCAGCCAATAATGATATTTTTTTAAAATCTATTTTATTAGCTTCCAAAGTTTTTTTTATTTTTGATCTAATTTCTTCCACAGCTTCTCTTTAATACTTTGTAAAGTTCCAAATAATTTTATTCTCACATCTCTTGCATTATTTTTTTCATCTTCAAAAAATATTTCTATTCTATCTTTGGGAAAGTAGTCTGAAAAAATATCAGGCCATTCAACAATTACACAATTACCAACGGCTGAATCAAAATCAAGATTAAAAAATTCTTTTTTTTTTTCTATTCTGTATAAATCATAGTGCCATATATTAATTGTTTTGAGATCATAAATCTGAACTATTGGAAATGTTGGGCTTGGTACTTTAATTTTTTTTTTTGAAAATTGATTAATTAAAAACCTTGCAAACGTTGTTTTACCTGAACCAATATCTCCACTCAAGCACATAAAAAAAGGAGCTGAGAGAAATTTAGAAACTTTCTGAGCCAAAATTTTTGTTTCATTTAAATTTTTAATTCTAATATATAATTCAGGTGTCATTTTTTTTTGGAAATAAATTATTATCTTAACTTATACTATTGTATTCAATATATTGAACGAAATGAAAAAAATTAATACTGATGTTTTAATAGTTGGTGCTGGTCCAGTTGGTTTATTTTCAGTTTTTGAATTAGGTCAACTAGGAATTAAATCCTGTGTCGTAGACTGTCTTAACGAAATAGGTGGACAATGCTCAGCACTTTACCCTGAGAAGCCTATTTATGATATCCCTGCTTATCCAGTTATCAATGCTCAAGAATTAATTTTAAATTTAAATAAACAAATAAAACCATTTAACCCTAGTGTTCTTCTAAGTCAGCAAGTTGAAAAAATTATTGACCTTGATAACTCATTCAAAGTATTCACTTCTAGTAATACTGAAATATCTACAAAGTGTATATTCATTGCCGCCGGAAATGGTGCATTTGGACCAAACAAACCTCCAATAAGAAATATTGAGAAATTTGAAAATAAATCAGTCTTTTACAGTATCAAAAATAAATCAATTTTTGACAATAAAACAGTTGCTATTGCTGGTGGCGGTGACTCAGCAGTCGACTGGGCAATTGAGCTATCCAAGAATGCAAAAAAAATATTTTTCATTCACAGAAGGCAAAAACTTAGAGCTTCTCCTAAAAACGTTGAAGTACTTAAAAATTTGGAAAAAAAAAATGTTGAATTTATTATTCCTTTTCAATTAGATTCAATTAATGGAACAAACGGAATAATTTCTGAATTAACTTTAAAAGACTTAGACAATAATATTAAAAAAATTAATACAGACTTTTTTCTTCCTTTTTTTGGACTCTCAAATGATTTGGGTCCAATTAAAAACTGGGAATTAGAAATAGAGAAAAATATTTTAAAAGTAGATCAGGCCACATGCAAAACTTCTAAAGATAGAATATATGCAATTGGTGATATTTGTACTTATGCTGGAAAACTTAAACTTATTCTGACCGGTTTTTCTGAAGCTGCCATAGCAGCTCACGATTGTTACAAAACCATATATCCGGAAAAAGTTTTACATTTCGAGTATTCAACAACAAAAGGAATTAATAAAATTTAGATATCTAATACCTATATTCGTCACTCTTGAAAGGTCCATTCACAGGGACATTAATATATTTACCTTGTTTTTCAGTAAGTTTTGTTAACATAGCGCCTACTTTATCTAAATGAATCATTGCTACTTTTTCATCAAGATGCTTTGGTAAAACATAAACCTTGTTTTTATATTTAGAGTAATTTTTCCAAAGTTCTATCTGTGCAAGAACTTGGTTACAAAAAGATGCAGACATCACAAAACTTGGGTGTCCAGTAGCACAGCCCAAGTTAACAAGCCTTCCCTCTGCTAATACAATGATTTTTTTCCCGTCAGGAAACTCAATTTCATCTACTTGTGGTTTAATATTATTCCATTTGAAATTTTTTAACGATTCAATTTGAATCTCTGAGTCGAAATGCCCAATATTACAAACAATACTTCGGTCTTTCATTTCTCTCATATGATCTACTGTTATTACATCAACATTTCCCGTAGCCGTAACGAAAATATCAGCTTTCTTGGAAGCCTCATCCATTGTAATAACCTCATATCCATCCATAGCTGCTTGCAAAGCACAAATTGGATCAACCTCTGTTATTAAAACTCGACAACCTGCATTTCTTAAGCTTTCAGCTGAACCTTTCCCAACATCACCATATCCTGCAACAACAGCAATTTTTCCTGCCATCATAACATCTGTAGCCCTTCTTATTCCGTCAACCAAGCTTTCTCTACATCCATATTTATTATCAAATTTAGATTTTGTTACTGAGTCATTCACATTAATAGCAGGGACTTTAAGGGTTCCTTTTTTTTCCATTTCAATTAATCTGAGAACTCCTGTAGTTGTCTCTTCTGAGAGCCCTTTAATATCGTCTAACATTTCAGGAAATTTATCATGAAGAATTTTGGTAAGATCGCCACCATCATCTAGAATTAGATTTGGTTTCCAATCATTAGGACCTTCAATGGTCTGTTCAATACACCACCAAAACTCTTCTTCAGATTCACCTTTCCAAGCAAAAACAGGAATATTTTTCTCTGCAATTGCTGCAGCAGCCTGATCTTGAGTGGAATATATATTACAGGAACTCCATCTTACGGAGGCTCCTAATTCTATGAGGGTTTCAATCAAAACTGCAGTTTGAATAGTCATGTGTAAACATCCAGCGATTCTTGCACCTTTAAGAGGTTTTTCCGACTTATATTCATCTCTTAGTTTCATCAATCCAGGCATTTCTGTCTCTGCTATCTCAATTTCTTTACGTCCCCATTCGGCAAGTTTAATATCACTAACTTTATAATCTGTCATTATAATCTCTTTCGTTTAAGATTTATTTAATTCATCGTATATTTTGTCATAATATACTTTTAATTTATTTTTAATCAGCAAATTATCATGTTCCTTAAAAATTTCACTACAAATTTTAGAAACTTCTTTAGAATTAATTTTTGTGATAAATTGCTTTACTTTTAAAATTCTTGAAATACTCATTGATAGTGTTTTTATACCCATTCCTAATAGTAAAGAAGTGAACATTGTATCACCTGCCATTTCACCACAAACACTTAATGGCACTCCAACCTTTTTTGCAGAATCTGATGACAATTTAATTAATCTGAGTACAGATAAGTGAGCTGGGTCATAAATTTTTGCTACCTCTTCATCTCCTCTATCAATTGCAAGAGTGTACATTGTAAGGTCATTAGTACCAATTGCTAGAAAGTCGCAGTTTTTAGCAAGTGATTCAGAGATCAAAGCTGCGGCTGGTGTTTCGATAAGAACACCAATTTTAATATTTTTTTTATTAAAATCTTTTTTTTTTAATAACAGTTCTTTTGAAACATCATGTATCAACTTTTTTGCTTCTAATATTTCAGAAACATTAGAAACCATTGGTAACATTATTCTAATTTTGCCGAACTTACTTGCTCTTAAAATCGCAGAGATTTGCCTTTTAAATATTTTGGGGAAAGCTAAAGTAAGTCTAATAGCTCTTAACCCTAACGCAGGATTTGGAGATTTTGCCAAAAACTTTTCAATAAAAGGGACTTTTTTATCATTCCCAACATCTAAAGTTCTTATTGTCAATGGTTTGCCTTTAAGATGATTAAGGGTTTTTTTTATAAAATAAAACTGTTCTTTTTCAGATGGCATTCTTTTTTTATCCATAAACATGTACTCACTTCTCAATAAACCAATACCATCAATACCGATCTTCATTGCTTCTTTTGCCTCATCAGAGTTATCGATATTGGCTTCAACACGAACTCTCATTTTATCAGATGTTAAAGGAATTTTTTTTCTGAGAAAATTCAATTTTTTGTCAACATTTTTTTGATCCTCAATCTTCTTTTTGTAGTAATTAATCGTTGAAACTCTTGGGTTTTTTATAAGTATTCCCTTTTCTCCATCAAGAACTATTGGCTCATTATCTTTTAAATCTTTTAAAAGATTTTTAACCCCAACTAAAGTTGGTATTGAAAGTGATCTAGCAACAATAGCAAAATGTCCTTCAGGACCTCCCATAATACTTACTAATCCTGATAGCTTTGTTTTTGACAATGATAAAAGATCAGCAGCACTTAATTCGTTTGATATTAATATTTGATGAGCCCTAATTTGTTTTTGTTTTCTTTTCTTCTTTTGAAGATTTTCCAATATTCTTCTACATACATCTCTCACATCATCAAATCTATCTTTGAGATAATCATCTTTAATTTTCTTAAAAATTTTAGAGTGCTTATTTAATTCTTCAATTATAGCAAATTCAGCATTGATTAAATCTGAATGTACTCTTTTTTTTGCATCAGATACAAGTGATGAAGACGAAATAATTGATATATTAGCCTCAAGCATGAATTTCATTTCGCCATAGATATCATTTTTATGGTCTTTTATTTTTTTTATAATTTTTCCTAAGTCGGAAACTGAATTTTTTACAGCTTTATCTAATCTTTTTATTTCGTTCTTAACCTCCGAAATAGGAATATTATATTTTGAGTAAGATAAATCGCTACTTTTCTTTATCGCACAATTTCCTATAACGAATCCATGCGACACGGCAATCCCTTTAAATATTTTTTCCTTAATCAGATTACCTGGTAATGGTTTTTCTTCTCCAAAGTTATTTTTTATAAGATTTATTAATTTTTGAAGATCTTCCTCTGCATTTTGTCCAATACATTGTATTATTATCTCTGTCCCCTTCGATGCAGCAAGAGTCATTAGGCCTAACAAAGATGATCCATTAACAATATTTCTACCTTTTTTAACCCAAAACTTTGATTTACACTTTGATGTAAAATCTACAAATTTTGCAGATGCTCTTGCATGAAGACCTAATTTATTTGTAATTAAGATTTTTCTCTCTAATCTTTTTTCTTGCAATCTTTAGACTCTCCAAAAAAAGCTGAAGCAACATTCATATACTTCCTTCCAGACTCTTGAGAAATTTTAATTAATTCTTTTATTTCACATTCATTTCTTAAAGAGGAAATTTTAATAAGCATGGGTAAATTTACACCTGCGACTACTTCAACTTTTTCTTCTTCCATAATTGAAATTGCAAGATTCGAAGGAGTACCACCAAACATATCCGTTAAAATTACTACCCCTTTTCCTTTATTAACTTTTTTTACGGCTTTAATTATCTCTTCTCTTTTTTTTTTTATATCATCGTCTGGTAAAATTGATATAGCTAATATGTTCTCTTGCTTACCGACAATGTGTTCAAGGGCAACCAAAAACTCCTTTGAAATGTTTGAATGACCTACAATCACTATTCCAATCATATTTTCAAATCCCTATGGTCTATAAAAACTTCAATCTTTTTATTTTTTCGTATGAAGGAGTGAAAGTATTCTGATGTTACAACAGATCTATGCACTCCACCTGTGCAACCAAATGCAATTGTAATATAATCTTTTCCTTCTTCGTTAAATCCATTTAAAATTTTATTGACAATTATTTTTATATTATCAAAAAAAAATAAAAAAAGCGCTTGGTTTTTAACAAATTTTATAATTTGTGGATTCCTTCCATCAAGTTTTTTTAATTTTTTAACATAGTAAGGGTTTTTTAAAAAACGCATATCAAAAACAAAATCTGCTTCTCTCGGAAGACCATTCTTATATCCAAATGAAATTATTCTCACAGTTGGTTTTATTTTTATGTTTTTCTGAAAAAGTATCCTTATTTTTTTTCTAAGTAAATTAATTGTAAGGTCTGTTGTATCAAAGTAATATTGACTTATTTTTTTTAATGGCTCTAGCCAACGACGTTCTCTGTCAATTATGTCCTCCATAGGTAAATCGAGTTTTAATGGATGAAGCCTTCTGCTTTCATCATATCTGTTAATTAACTTTTGATTTTCGCAATCAAAAAAAACTACTGAAATGTCAATCTCTTTCTTTTTCTTATTTATAAGTGATACAATTTTTCTTGCATCAAAGTCTCTACTTCTTATATCAACACCCACAGCTAAACTTTTCTTTATTTTTGCTTCAATAATATTTTTAAGAAAGAAGAAAGGAATGTTATCAATTGCTTCAAATCCAAAGTCCTCAAGTATTTTTAACGCTGAAGTTCTTCCTGCGCCCGATAATCCAGTAACAATTAAAATTCTGTTAGGCATAACTTCTTATTTGATTAAGCTTAATTTTTATTTTTGCAACTGCGGAAGAACTTTTGCCAAAAATTTTAATTTTAGGAAACTTCATTCCTAATATACTACAATTCATCATTTCTGGTATTCTTTCAAATTTCTCTTCTACAAGCTCAACGACTAAAGTTAGTTTTACATTCTCAACATATGGAACAGTCATAATCCCTATCTCTCTCACCTCAAGAAGTCCCTTAGTTTTTGAGTGTGGATGTAAGTATAAATAATCTCCAATTTTTTTACAAATAGTTAAGTCATCTGATATCAAGGTTGCACCTGAATCTATAAGACGGAGTGCTAAATCAGACTTTCCACAACCAGACTGCCCCCTAATCAATATGCCTAGATCTTCAATCACTACAGAAGTTGAATGAAATCTCTTGGCTGTCATAATTTTTTAATTTAAAAAGTTTGCTCTAAGCTTTTTATCTAAAACTAGGATATTAGTTTCTAAAACTGCTTTATTTTTTAAATGAACTTTTAAAATAAATGAATCTTTATCATTAAGCTTTTTTTTTAAGCCAAATAACATTAAATGCCTTCCACCTGGTTGTAAAAATAGTTCACTTTTTGCATCAATTTCTACATTCTCAACCTTATACATTTTTACAATATCATCGGTAATTTTGATATCGTGCATTTCTACAGAATTAGCAACAGTAGTACTAAAAAATTCTATTACTATTTCTTTTTCGCCATTATTAAAAAAACTTAGATAAACTGCTGTAGCTTTTTGCTCTGGACCTGTTTCAAATGTATATCCTCCATGAAGAGCAAGTTTTTCGTGATGATTAGCTTGTGATTCCCAAGAGGTAAATAATAAGAAAAATAAAAGATATTTGACATTTTTTAATATTGTAAACATCTATTAACTAGTACATATTAATTTATAATTGTAAACCTATGAAAATTAATTTTAAAGCAAGGCAATTAGTAAGATCAGCTCTTAAGGGATATCTGTCAACAGAATTTGACTCAAAAAACTTCAAAAACATAAGAACACAAATGAAAAAGCCATTCTCTTACAGTACTTTTACTCTTGCTGCTTTTGACTATGACCTATCTCCAATTCTACTCCTTTCAGATTTGTCGGAGCATACAAAGAACATTCAAGAAAAAAACTCTGCATCATTAATGCTTTGTGAAGAGAGAAAACTCTATAATTTTTTTCCAAAGTTTAATAACAAATTTTCATCCTATGAAGACCCCATGTCAAGACCAAGAGTAACGCTTATCGGTAAATTAAAAAAAACAAAAGACCCTAATGATAGAAGAAGATTTATTTCTAGACATCCTGCGTCAAATTTATACGCAAATTTTAAGGATATGAACTTTTACAAAATGGATATAAAAAGCGCGCATCTAATTGGTGGTTTTGCTCAAGTTAAATGGTTCACAAGCGAAGATATTCTGAGCAAAAACATTTCCAACTTTAAAGACTCCGAAGAAAATATAATAAATCATATGAATTCAAGCCATAAAACTAGCATTAAAATTTATATAAAAAATTTAATGCAAAATGAAATTTCAAGTACACAAAGAAAAGGAGACTGGAATATCACCGGAATTGATCCAGATGGTTTTGATCTTAGAAAAAAAAAAATCACCGCTCGTTTTTTTTTTGAAAAAGAAATTTCTAATGCCAATAAATTAAGGGGGATTTTTGTAAGTCTTCACAAAAAAGCCTCAAAAATTAATTAGCTTCATCCCAGTTTTTACCCAAACCTAAGTCAACTTTTATTGGCACTTTTAAATCTAAAAAATTTTTATGAGAATTAGTCATAATGGAAGGGATATTTTCTTTTATTATATCTATTTCATTCTCTGGAACCTCAAAAATAAGCTCATCATGAACTTGAATAAGCATTTTTGACTTAAGGTTTTCTTTTATCAAAAACTGAAAAATTTTTGGCATTGCTAATTTAATCAAATCTGCGGCTCCGCCTTGAATTGGTGCATTAATAGCAGATCGTTCAGCAAAATTTCTTCTATTAAAAACTTTATCATTTATAAAAGGTATAAATATTCTTCTCCCAAATGGAGTAACTACAAAACCGTCACTACGACAATCTTTGACTGTTTTATCCATATATTCCTTAATTCCTGGATATTTTTTAAAATAACTTTCAATATATTGTTTTGCTTCTGAATTAGAAATATCTAGCTGTGCAGCTAGCCCATAGGGTGAAATTCCATAAATAATTCCAAAATTTATTGTCTTTGCTTTCCGTCTTAAATCTGAATTGAGTGATGTCTTATCAACCTGAAAAACATCCATTGCTGTAACGCTATGAATATCTTCATTATTTTCAAATGCATTTAAGAGTGAATCTACACTAGCAACGTGAGCTAATATTCTTAATTCAACTTGTGAATAGTCTACTGAAAAAATAAAATGATTGGCTGAAGCTATAAAAGCTTTTCTGATTTTTCTTCCTTCCACAGTTTTGATAGGAATATTTTGTAGATTTGGATCGTTAGAAGAAAGCCTACCTGTTAATGTGCTTGCCATACCATAGGAGGTATGTATCCTAGAAGTTTTTTTACTTTCTCTTGATAGTAGTCCTTCGCAATAAGTACTTTTAAGTTTTGAGAATTGACGCCATTCTAAGACATGTTCTGCAATCAAAAATTTTTCAGACTTTAGTTTTTCTAAAACTTTAACATCTGTTTGATAATTTCCACTTTTTCCTCTTTTTCCGTAAGGTAGTTTTAGTTTTGAGAAAAGGATCTCTCCAAGCTGTTTTGGAGAACCAACATTAAAATTCTCTTCACTAATTTCATAGACTTTTTTTTCTATTTTTAATATTTTTTTTGAAAATTCTGATGTCAAAAAGATTAGATGTTCATTGTTTATTTTGCACCCATTAATTTCCATAAACGCTACAATTTTAATCAATGGCTTTTCAAAATAGAAATAAAACTCATAGAGCTTACTTTTTAACAGCTCTTTTTTTAATATTTCCCATAATCTGAAAGTAACATCGGAGTCCTCGGCTGCATAATCTTTAGCAACATTGATATCAACCTCACTAAAGCATATTTTTTTTTTTTCTACAGTAGTAACATCAGAAAACTTTTTTGTAACATGAGAAAGGTAATCTGAAGATAATTCGTCTAAATTGTGTCCTCTGTAGCCAGTCCTTAGTACATATGACATCAACATCGTGTCATCCATATTTTTTATAACTATTCCTATATTCTTCAGAATAATAAAATCATATTTAATATTTTGTCCGATCTTTAATACCGACTCATCCTCAAGAATTGGTCGAACTAAATTTATAAAGCTTTGAATTTCTATCTGATTATATTTCTCAGTTTTATGCTTGAGAGGAATGTAACAAGCCTTACTATTTTCTAGCGACATTGAAAATCCTACAATTTCTGCGTCAATTGCATTTAGAGAATTAGTCTCACAGTCTATAGCAACAATCCCATTTGATTCAACCAAATCACACCATCTTTTTAAAGACTTTTCATCTTCTACAAGTTCATATTTTCTTTTATCAATAGGGTCCCTATTAAGACTTAAAAAGGTTTTTTTTTCTAATGTTTGATCGTTACTTTTTGAATCACTTTCTTTCAAACCGAACTTTGAAATTACTCCTAATTTAATTTTATTAAATTCCATATCATCAAGAAAAGTTATCAATTTTTTTACATCCATCGGTTTATAAGATAAATCATTAATTGATACAGGAAGATCAACATCATCTTTGAGAGTAACAAGTTGCTTTGAGATTTTTATAATTTTTTTATTTTCCTGTAAACTAACTCTTCTCTTTTCTTGCTTAATTTCGTGAGCGTTTTCTAATAAATTTTCAATAGAGTTATATTCGTTTATTAATAAAGAAGCTATCTTTGGACCTATTCCAGGTGCTCCAGGAATATTATCAGATGAATCTCCTGCTAGAGCTTGTACGTCAATTACTTTCTCTGGAGTTACTCCAAATTTTTCAAAAACCGTTTCTTTTGTAACTTCTCTCTTTTTTATTGGATCTATTATTGAAACATTATCTTTTAATAACTGCATTAAATCTTTATCTGAGGAAATAATTGTAACTTTTTTACCAATCTTGGTAGCCGCTTTAGAATAAGAAGCTATTAAATCATCAGCTTCAAAGCCCTTAGATTGAATTGACTGTAAGTTGAAAAAGTCAGGAACTTTTTTAATGATATCAAATTGAGGTATCAAATCTTCAGGAGGGTCAGACCTATTTGCTTTATATTCAGGATAAATCGTATTTCTAAAAGTCTCCCTTGCTGCATCAAAAATTACAGCGATTGAAACTTTACCTCCTTTTTCAATTTGAATGTCCTCAATTAGCTTTAATAACATATTACAAAAACCAAAAATCGCATTTACTGGTAATCCATCTGATCTATGCATTGGAGGGAGAGCGTAGTATGCTCTAAAGATATACCCTGAACCATCAACTAGAACTAACTGTTCACTATTTGATATATTCATTTTTTTTTAAATTTTGCACCACAATATGGACAAACTATGACTCCACCTGAAGTTAAATCTAAAAAAACTTTGGGATGAGAATCGTGAGAATCAACACCTTGACAGCTAATGTTATCTCCTTCAACGTAAGTGATATCGAGTTCAAAATTAAGGACCATTGTAATTTAATTATTAAGTGTATATCTTAATATAACCATAATTCAAAAAAATGAAAAATAAAATTGTTGATGTTAAAGACCTAACAAAAAAATATATTAGTAAAGACTCGCTAGCATTAGATCACATTAACTTAAAAATTGAGCAAGGCTCAATTTTCGGGCTTTTAGGACCCAATGGTGCAGGGAAAAGTTCATTTATTAATATTTTATCAGGTCTTTCAAACAAAACATCTGGCAAAGTTCGTGTTTGTGGAATTGACTTAGATGAAGACCCCAAAACCATTAAAGGAAACATTGGTGTTGTTCCTCAAGAAATTAACATCGATCCTTTTTTTACACCACTTGAAATAATGAATATTCAATCAGGTATGTATGGTGTTAAAAAAAAACAAAATAAAAATCTAGAAATTTTAAAAAACTTAGATCTTCATGAAAAATCTAATGCTTATTCTAGAAGCCTGTCTGGAGGAATGAAAAGAAGGCTTATGGTAGCCAAAGCTTTAGTACATTCGCCTATTCTTCTAATTTTAGATGAACCAACGGCGGGAGTAGATGTAGAATTAAGAACTAAATTGTGGAATTATATAAGACTTTTAAATAAACAAGGAGTAACCATAATTCTTACTACACATTATCTTAAAGAAGCTGAAATTCTGTGTGATGAAATAGCAGTAATAAATAATGGAAAGGTTATTGCTTGTGACAAAAAAAATAACCTCTTGAAACTTCTTGACGATAAGGAATTGACTATTGAATTTTACGAAAAGGTAAATTCTCTTCCCCAAAAAATTAATAAATTTGTCGTTTCAAAAGAAGAAAAAAAAGTAGTGCTTAGGTTCAAAAAAAGTAAAATAAACACCGCTGAAATAATCGAAGCATTCGTGGAAAAAAAATTTAGATTAAAAGAAATTTCAACCAAAGAATCAGATTTAGAGGATATATTTATAAAATTATTAAAAGAATAATATTTTTAAAAACTTTACTCTTTATTCAAGCATGTGAAACCGGAGTAAATGAGCAATCAATGTACTCAGACAAAATTGTAGAAAAAAAAACTTACTATGAATGGGGAGAGATAAAGGCGAGCAAAATTATTATTTTAGCAATTCATGGATATAATGATTACTCAAATTCCTTCAAATTACCAGGAGAGTATCTTTCAAAAAATAATATTTATACATTTTCTTTTGATTTAGATGGTTTTGGTAAAAATGACAATTTTGGCTTTTGGTATCCACTTGAGGTACATACACGAGTAATTAAAGAAAAAATATTAAAATTTAAAAAACATTACCCTGAAAAAAAAATTTTTTTACTTGGTGAAAGTATGGGAGGTGCAATTGTAACAAGTTTGATGACTCATGAAAAAGATCTTCCTATTGATGGAGCAATCCTTGTAGCACCAGCTCTATGGAATTTTAGTGAAGAAAATTTTTTTAAAAGTTTGTTTATGTCTTTAATTTCAAAATCGTTTCCAAATTTTAAAGTTAATAGTAAAGGATGGGTTGAAGTGAAAGCTAGTGACAATCAAAAGATTCTTAAAGAGCTATCGGAAGATAAGTACTTTATTCACCATCCCAACCTTAAAAGTCTAAATGGAATAATAAAATTAATGGATCAAAGTTATAATGATGCTAAAACTTTTTTTTCGCAACCAAGTTATGATACCTTAGTTGTAATTCCTTTGAAAGATGAAATAGTTCCTCGAAAACCATTAATTGAGTTATTAGAAACGACTAAAATTAAATCATATGAATTTTCTTCTAACTTTATTATCTTTGAATCAAGTTATCATATGATCTTGAGAGATATGAAAGGTGACAACGTTACAGAAGAAATAAAAAAATGGGTTGTAGGAAGAAAAATAAAAAAGCAGAATAACCTGAGTGAAATAATTGAAAAGTTAAAAAATACAGATTATCATCACATGTTAGATTAAAATGTTAAAACTTATTACTTTTTTTTTTTTAGTGTACTCTTTCAACTATAAATCTTTTTCAGATGAGATAGTCCAAGATAAAAATGGTAATTATTTCTTGATGAAAAGTGACGGAACATTTGAGAAATTATCTAAACCAAAGCCTGGAAACAAATATATTATTCAAAAAAAAAAAATTATCAAAAAAAAAAAAAAGATTTTTAACAAGCCAGAAAAAAAAGCTAGAAGAAGAACTGACACCGGATTTAGATAGTGGATAAAGAAAACAGTAAACTTGTTTGGAAAGTTATTCAAGAACGAGGTGATTACTTAAAAGGTAAACTTAAGCCTCATCCTTTTCATCCCAAAGGAAGAAATTCATACGCTCATATTTGCGTATTAATAAAGGATAATTTTCAAGAATCCTACAAAGATATACCGGATGAAAGATTTAATGAACTTATTAGTTTTATAAAAAATATTAAGAACTAATTGAACGGGAAGGTCAGTTATCGTATAAGGGAGGAAATTTTATGTTGTTTGACCTTCCCTAGTGTTCAATTTTTTGACATTTATCAAAAACAAACATAAATAAGCAAATTTTATACCAATATTAATTAACTTAAGATTATAGACTTTCAATTTATGTTCGTTTCATTAAGTAAGATCAATCATCATCCCAAGGGGTTAGTTGTTTTATTCTTTACAGAGCTTTGGGAACGTTTTAGTTACTACGGAATGAGAGCAATACTTGTTCTTTATTTGATTTCTGATTTTAATGATAGCAACCCAGGATTGGGTTGGTCTAATAAAGAAGCAATAATCCTTTATGGTTGGTACACCGCACTTGTTTATATAGCATGTATACCTGGTGGTATAATTGGGGACCGATACATGACTAGTAAAAGCTCAGTTTTATATGGAGGTTTTTTATTATGTGCTGGGCATTTTATATTAGCTTTCCAAAACGAACTATTCTTCTATACCGGATTAATCTTAATCATACTTGGCGTTGGACTTTTAAAACCAAATATTTCAACCCTAGTTGGACATCTTTATAAAATTAACGATATAAGAAGAGACCAAGGCTTTACTATTTTTTATATAGGAATAAATATTGGTGCTTTTTTAGCTAGCATTATAGTGGGTTACGTAGGTGAAGTTTTTGGTTGGCACTACGGTTTTTCTTTGGCCGGCTTTGGGATGCTTCTGGGACAAATTTCTTTTTTCATTGGTAGAAAAAATATAATTGAAGTTTCTAAAAAAGCTTCTCTAAAAAACACTCTCCCACTTAAAATTAAAAAATATAATTTTTCTTCAATTGAATCTGACAGAATCAAACTTATTCTGATATCATCCTTAATTTTAGTAATCTTTTGGGCTTCATTTGAACAGGCAGGAGGTTTACTTAATATATTTGCTTACGAAAAAACAGATAGATATCTTTCTCTTTTGAATATCGAAATCCCAGCTAGTTGGTTCCAATCAATTAATCCACTTCTAATTATTATTTTGGGATACAGCGTATCCGTGTTTTGGATGTATTTAAAAAAAAAGAACATGCTGTCTACATCTATTTTTAAAATTTCAATTGGAATAATTATTATGGGATTAGGTTTCATTTTTATGGTTTTTGCATCAATTGAATCAGAAATTTACGGAAAGTCTTCGATGTATTGGCTATTTTTTTCATATTTATTTTTTACTATTGGTGAGTTGTGTGCCTCACCTGTAATTTTATCATATATTACAAAACTATCCCCTAGAAAACTGACAGCAAGTATCATGGGAATTTATTTTGCAACTATAGGTCTTGGAAATAAACTTGCTGGTATTATAGGGCAATATTCTCAAGCCTTAGGTGAAAAAGTAATATTCATAGGTATTACAGTGATCTGTGTTTTTGTTGGAGGTTTTGTTATAATAATACATAAAAGATTAATTAGGCTTTCACATGGTGTTGATGATTAAAAATTTATTTAAAGCGCCCGTAGCTCAACTGGACAGAGCATTTGATTTCGGCTCAAAAGGTTAAGGGTTCGAATCCTTTCGGGCGCACCAAAATATTGCTTAAAATAAAAGTTGGGATTAATCTTTGAAATGTTATATTTTGATAATTATCTAGTTAAGTATTTTTGTGAAGCTAATCTTTAAAAGTAACAATTTAGTTGAAATAAGTTGGGTGAAACATATTTTAGACTCAAATGATATAGAATTTTTTGTTTTAGATGAACTCATGTCAATCAATGAAGGAAATATCTCTGCTATACCAGTTAGAATTCTAGTAAAAGATAATTTTATGGATAAAGCTAAAAAACTTTTGAGTGATGAATTAAAAAAACTTTAACCTTAAAACTTAATAATTTCTGTTCCATTTTTTTTTAACCAGTTTTTATTTTCAATATACTTACTATCATATTTTTTTACCAATGACCAAAAAGATTTAGAATGATTTGGTTCGATTATATGACAAAGCTCATGCACAATTACATAATCAATTACATTTTTTGGAAGCATTACTAATTTCCAATTCAAACAAATTTCAGACCTACTATTGCATGAACCCCATATCGCTCTATAACTTTTTAAATTAAGGCTTTTAAAGCTTATTTTTATTTTTGAGGATATTAACAGAACTCTCGTAACTAAATATTTTTTTGCCTCTAACTTTAGCCACTCTACTAGATTTTTTTTTGCACATTTTAAGTCTGTGCAGTAAACAAAAAGACCATTATTTTTTAGTAATACTTTATTTTTTTTACATGCTGATATTAAAAGAGTAATTTTTCTTCCTAGAAAAGGGAAAATACTTTTGTGTTTTACTAATATTTTTTCCCTATCTTTTTCCTCGTTGATTTTTTTTTTAATCCATAATTGTTTTTTTTTTATTATTGATCTTAAGTAACTGTCTTTAATATAAATTGGGCAATAAATTACTGGGACACCATTTCTAATTTGTAAGGATAAAGTCTTTAACCTTTTAGTTGATCTTACAATCTTTACATCATTTATTTCTGAATTTCCGGATGATAAAACTCGAAAAACTTTCTTTAAGTTAATTTTCATTTAATTTTTATTCTTAAAATTTTTTAGTTAAATAAATACCAAAATAACTATAATGTAGAGGAAATTTTTCAGCTAACAATTAAGGGCTTTTTCATTTTTAAATTACTTTCCAACATATTTTATATTAAATGAGTCATCTCTAGCCTCAACCAAGCTCAACGAACCATAATCGATTTTCTCCCAATAATTTTTTAACAGTTTATCAAAGGGTTGACCAGTCAAAATTGACATCATCCCGTTAATTGAGCCCGCATGGGAAACAATCAAAACATCTTGGTTTTGTTTCTTTATTTCATCTAAAAATATTTTCAGCCTTTTTAAAAACTCTTGATTACTCTCACCATTAGGAATTTTAAATGTCATTAAATTTTCTTCCCATTCTTTGACCAACTGCCTTGAAATTTGGTTTTTAGGTTTCATTTCCCAATCACCAAGATCAAGTTCTTTTAACTTTTCATCAAAAAAAACATCTTTTGATAAGCCTTGAGCTAACTTGACACACCTTTTTAGTGTACTTGAGAAAATTTTAATTTTATCTAAATTTCCTATTTCTTTTTTTAACTTTGTCTTTATATTTTGAAGTTCTTTTTTAAAATCTTTTGAAACATCAATATCTGTTTGACCATAAAAAATGTCTTTTTCAACGTTAAGTGAAGTATGTCTTAAAAAGAAAATATTCATAAATATTTTATTTCAAAGTTTTTATATTCTAAAAAGGGTAATTTTTTCAGATTTATATTCTTTACGTTTGAAAAGCTAGGCCCTACGTAGCATTCCTCTATAAATTTTTCAATATTATTTTTTTTTCCTGACACAACAAATTCCACAGATTTATCAGTACAATTCATAACCCAACCGTTTAAACCATGCTTTTGGGCTGTTTTTTTAGTCCAAGCTCTATATCCTACACCTTGAACACTTCCAAAAACTTTACCAAACATATTGTAATCTTCATTTTTCATCTAAATCTTTGTAATCAGCTTCAATAATATTCTCATCTTTATTTTTTCTTGTCTCATTATTTTTTTTGAAATCTTTTTTAATAATAAAATTTTTCCAAACATAACCTCTTAGAGATTTCACCAACATTATAATTCCAAGTAAATCAGTTACAAAACCGGGAATTATCAATAAAAAGCCTGCTATTTTTTTGAATAACCACTCGTTTGGTTCGCTTACTAATTTTTCAATTTGTCTTAAATTTAATTCTGATCTAATTAAAAATAGACCAATAAAACCTGTAAATAAAATTAAACAAACAACAGTCCAAAAGCCTAAGAAATCACCCAGTAAGATAAAACTTAGGATTTCAAAAATGGGAATTAATAAAATAAATTTATAGTTCATTTCTAAATAACATTTGAAATATACACTCTACATTATTAAATTAATAATTCCTATGCCAGAATACTTGTTAATTTTAGTAAAATTTCTTATTCCATTTCTTTTAGGTGGACTAATTTTGTTTTCATCTCTTGTTGCTCCTAATGTTTTCAAGAGCTTAAACGAAAAAAGTGCAAGGCTTTTTATAAGAAGTATTTTTCCAAAACTTTATCTATATTCTGGGATACTTAGTCTTTTATCTTCATTTTGTCTTTTTTTTATTAACATTTTTCTGTCGTTTATTTTTTTCATGATAACTCTTGGTTATCTCTACTCCAGGCAATTCTTAATGGTCAAAATAAACGAAGCATCCGATCAAAAAAATGAAAAAGAATTCAAGAAGTTGCATAAATTTAGCGTTTTAATTTTTGTAATTCAAATCTTATTAATGATTTTGATATTTATAGTTCTTTAGTTTTCAGATATTAATTGAAGTAATCCAAAGGATACATAATCGTTATTATAATTTTCCCCTGAGATAACATTAAATGGTTTATCAGGATCACCTAAATCAGAGATGACTAATTTAGCGTCCCTAAAATTTTCACCAATGGTCAGCTTTGAGGGCGTAACAATTGTTTTAATATTAGCATTATTAGATGACTCCAAGCCACGAGGTGAGTCCTCAATAGCTATGCAAGCCTGTGCAGGAAGCTGAAGTTTTTGTAAAGCCCATTCGTAAATTTCTGGTGAAGGTTTTTTTAGTTTTGTGCAATCACCATGAGCAACTAAATCAAACATTTCATATGGATCAATCTTAAATCCTTTTGTAAATAAGTTTAACAAGTTCACTTCAGATGTTGAGGAAACTAAAGCAACATTAATATTTTTTTTTTTTAATTCTTTGATTAATCTAAAAACTCCTGGTCTTGCTTCTATTTTTGAATCGTTAATATAATCCTCATAAATTTCATTTTTTATTTTGTGAATTGAATCAACGTAATTAGATAAATTCTTATATTCCAACATTTCAGGCCACGCTTTCTTCAGGTGAAACATTATTCTCTCTTTACCTCCACCAATGTTTATCAATTCTTTATAAATAGCCTCATCCCAAAACCAATCTAAACTAAACTCCTTAAATGACTCATTGAATGATTTTCTATGATATTCTTCAGTTTCAGCAATTGTTCCGTCAACATCAAAAAATACAGCACTAAGTTCCATCTTTTATTCTTTCAATTATTTTTGATGTTGATTTGCCTTTCATACATTTAATTAAAATCACTTTACCTCCCCAGTCTTTTATTTCTTTTGCACCTACTACTTGTGATATTTTATAATCATCACCTTTAAAAAGAAATTGTGGTTTTATTTTTTTTATAATATTCAAAGGAGTTTTTTCATTGAAAATTATAATTCTATCTATGAAATCGTAATGTGCTAAAATTTCTGATCTTTCACTTTGACTAATAATGGGTCGAGATAACCCTTTAATTTTTTTGACTGATGAATCACTATTTAAAGCTAAAATAAAAAAGTCACATTTTTCACTTGATTTTTTAAGATAATCTATATGCCCTTGGTGAATTAGATCAAAACAACCATTGGTAAAGCCAATTCTTTTATATCTATTCATTTTTATCTGTTCTATTAATTGGTTTAATTTACAAATCTTTGAATTTTTGTTAATTCTATTTTCTATCTCTTCTCTAAAAACTCTTGTGGTTCCAAACCTTCCAACTGCTACTCCAGCAGCTTCGTTAGCCTGTTTTACTGATTCAGTTAAACTTAATTTTCTAACAATTCCTGATGCTATATACGATACCACTGTATCTCCTGCTCCAGAGACATCAAAAACTTCTTTAGCTTTTGATGGTAGATGAAATATTTTGGAATTTTTAGTAACTACTGAAATGCCGTCTGAGCTTCTGGTAGTAATTACAGTTTCAAAACCATACAATTTAATGATTTTTTTTGATAATTTTTCTACTGAATAATCACTCACGCTTAAATCTGGCTCAACAGCTTCAAATAATTCTTTTTGATTTGGAGTTATTATATTAGCTTTAGCGTATATACTTAAATCTTTATCTTTAGGATCAATAATAACTATCTTTTTTTTAGCTCGACATGTATGAATTACTTTTTTTAATAAACTTTTAGTAAGCATACCTTTTTTATAATCAGAAATTATAACTACATTCACATGTTTTATTTTTTTCAAAAATCTGTCAAAAATATTATCCTCTATTTTATTAGAAATATATACTTTAGATTCACTATCTACTCTTAAAATTTGTTGATTATCAGAAACAAATCTTTGTTTTTTTGTTGTACATCTGGTTTTATCTACAATTAACTCAAATGTAAGATCTTTAGTTTTTTTACATAATTCTCTCAATATTTTTGCATTACTATCATTTCCAACTATAGAAATTAAATGACATTTATTTCCTGCCGCCGTAATATTTCTCGCTACATTTCCACTTCCACCTAAGTCCTTTTTTTTATCACTTTCAACTTTAAGAATTGGAATTGGGGCTTCTGGAGAAATTCTTTCAACTAATCCTTCACAATATGTATCTAAAATTATATCTCCTAAACAAAGAATTTCACAAGCATCAAGCATTCTATCTCTCTTCCTCTAATAATTTATCGAAGTACTCTATGGTTTTTTTTAAGCCTTCTTCTCTTTGAAATTTAGGGTTCCACCCAAGTTTCTTTTTAGCTAATTCAATATCTGGACATCTCTGCTTTGGATCATCAACAGGTAGTTCTTTATTAATAATCTTTGATTTACTTCCAACCATTTCGGTAATTTCTCTAGCAAGTTGCATTATACTAATCTCGACTGGGTTTCCTAAATTTACTGGACCTGGAAAATTTTTTTTTTCCATTGTAAGCAATATGCCCTCCACTAAATCGTCAACGTAACAAAAAGATCGTGTTTGTTTTCCATCCCCATAAACAGTAATATTTTTATTGGTAAGAGCCTGTATAATAAAATTTGAAACTACTCTTCCATCATTTTTTTGCATCCTCGGTCCATAAGTATTAAAAATTCTCACAACTTTTACGTTAACATCGTGCTGTCTTTTGTAATCCCAAAATAAGGTTTCAGCACATCTTTTTCCCTCATCATAACATGCTCTTGGACCATTAATACTTACAGCACCCTTATATTGTTCTGTTTGAGGATGAATTTCAGGATCTCCATAAATTTCTGATGTAGAGGCTTGTAAAATTTTAGCCTTCGTTCTTTTTGCTAAGCCCAACATGTTAATAGCACCATGGACACATGTCTTAATTGTTTGAACCGGATCATTTTGGTAATGAACTGGAGACGCAGGACACGCAAAATTGAATATTTCGTCAACCTCTAAATAAATTGGAAAAGTTATATCATGTCGAATTAACTCAAAATTTTTATTATTAAGTATATTAACTAGATTATCTTTATTTCCTGTATAAAAATTATCACAACAAATTACATAATTACCTTTATTAACTAATTTTTCGCATAGATAAGAACCAATAAACCCAGCACCACCAGTAACCAAAATTCTTTTATTCATAAAATATTACCTTAAATTAATTTCAATTTTTGTCATTCCTTCATTTTTTACAAAAAAAGAGGCTTCTTCAAATGAGGGAGGACCAAAATAAACTGGTGCATTGTTACTAAAACCATATCTCTCTTGAGGGATTGCAAAAAAAGTGTCAAATTGATCATTGGAGTTTTTGTCGTGAAAAATTGCAATTGCATAATGTGACTCTTTAAGATCATCAATTAAAACACCCTGCTCAATTACTTCCTTAACATCTTTTTTAAAACCAATTTTTTTTCCTTCATTCTCAGGAAAAAAGTCAGGATCATCATATAGTGCAAAGTGAATTGATCCAACTTTTTCCTCAATATTTTTAACAACAATAAAAATTTGCCCAGCATTTAATTTAGAGAAAAAGAAAAAAAACAATGTGAGAATAATGATGTTTATTTTCATATTTTTAATTTTATGTTAATTATAATTTAAATATATTTAAATTAAACTATTTAATTAATGCTACAAAATTTAAGATTCATAATTCTTTTTTATACTTTTTTAATTCCTCTTTCAGTTTTTGCTGTTAACGAAAAAAAACTTACAGTAGTCAATTTAATTGAATCATCTGAGGATACATTAAAAATATTAAATCAAAACAGCAATATTAAAAATTTTCAAAAATATTTGTCAAAATCTAGGGCTATTTTAATTTTTCCTGAGGTATATGAGGGGGGCTTTATTTTTGGCGCCAAAGGCGGTAATGGTGTTTTGTTAATTAAAAAGGGAGAACGATTCACAGGACCATTTTTTTACTCATTAGGTGGTTTGAGTATAGGACTTCAAGCTGGAGCTAAATCAGGTAGAGTCGTCATGACAGTTATGACACATAGAGGTCTGAAATCAATTCTCAAAGAAAGGGTGAAACTTGGAGTAGATGTAGATGCAGTAGTCGTAAGAGGTGGAGTTGGGTATTCAGCTGAGAGTACACCAAGATTAGCAGATGTTTATTCATTTTCAAACAATGACGGTTTGTTCATTGGAACCTCAGTTGAAGGTTCATATCTTCAACCGCGAAATGATTTAAATAAAGTAATTCACAAAAAAAACCTTAGTCCAGATGAAATTATAAAATATCAAAACTTTAATAAAGAAATTGACGATTTAACAAAAATAATCTCTCGAATTACCAGGAATGTTAAAGAATAATAATATTGCACTAGTTCTTTGCGGTCATGGATCATCATTCGACTTGTATAAGAAAGATTTTAAGAAAAACTTTCAAATAATTAAAAGAAAAATTCGTGCTAGTTGTTATTTTTGTTTTATTGAAAAAAGTGAACCAAATATTGAGAATTGTCTTAAAACTATAAAAAAAAAAGGAGTTAAAAAAGTTTTTTTTTTCCCTTTTTTACTTTTCAATGGAGAACATTTTGAGAAAGATATAAAAGCTAGAGTTGAAAAATTATCTGAAAAATTAAAGCTTGAAATTAAATTAATAAAAAAAATTTCTTTAACCAAAGAAATCATGCCGATAATAGAAAAGAGAATCACAAAAATACTAAAAAAAGATAAAACAAACGTACTAGCCACTTTCTGTTCGGGAAGTAAAAACCCAAACGTTGATTCAGAATTAAAAAAATATACAAAAATTCTTTCTAAAAATCTGAATATTGATAGATTTTTTTCATATTTTGTGGGTGATGAAAGTAAGTTAATAAAAGAATTAAAAAAACATAAAAATAAAAATAATTTTTTGATTATTCAGCCAATTTTTCTATTCAAAGGATATTTACAAAAAAAAAATCAGAACTTTTTTAATGAGCTAGAATATAAGAACTCTTATATTTTAAATACCTTAATGACAATTGACGATATTCAAAACTTAGTTGTTAAAAAACTAAAAAGTACTTTTCATATCACGAATTAATTTTTTTAAATAATTGTTTCTTGAGTATTCTGCATAGTCAAACATTGTTTTTCCACTGTAATCAGCTCTTTCTATATCTAAATCGCCTATGTTATCAATACTTGAAAGTATTTTAATAGCATCAATATTAATGCTTTCAATTGCATGCATCATTGGTGTCATTCCAATACTATCCTGAGAATTAACATCAGCATCAGCCTCTAGAAGTCTTGCAAGTAATTTTGACTTTTTACTTTTTATATAAAAAGTTAAAAGCGAAGTTTTTTTTAAGATTTGACGATTAACATCAGCATCATTTTTAAGAAGAAGTTCAAACATCCTCTCGTCATCATTTCTTAGAGCATAAGCTAATGGTGACATATCTTCACTGTCATGAATATTAGTGGTTACACCTTTTTCAACCATTTCTATTACTTTTTCATAATTAGACTTTTTAACAGCGGTGAAAAGCACTGCTTCAAAAAAAATGTCACTATCGTCTACTGCAAGTACATGTTGAAAAAAAAGGAAAAAGTATAAAAAAACTGAAAATTTTTTAATATTTTTTTTTTTCATAAACGTCTATTCTAAAATAGTATGATTACACACTCTTCAAAAAAAATCTATATTATAGGATCAAATCCCAATGATTTCTTTGATTTAACTGTTGAAGCTATAAATATTTTATCAAAATCTAATATAATTATTTATTCAAAAAAATTTGACATACAATATAAAGAAGTTTTTATAAAAAATAAAAAAAAAATTTTATTTGAAGAAGACCTAGCTGACTCAAAAATGTTGTTGCTTAGAGCTATTCATAGTCTTTCTGAAACATATGACTCTATTTCTCATTTAATAACAGGAGATCCATTTTTATTTTTTGAAAATACAGAGGAGTTGTTTTTTAAAAAAAAAAAAATTCATGTAGAAAAAGTTCTTGGGATTCCTGAAATAATACTTTGGATAAATAAAAAAAATTTGTTTTTAACTAATAGGAATAAAAACTCTTCAGTTAGTTTTTTTTATCCTAAAACTAAAAATGATTGTAAAAAGATTCTTAATATTAAAAATTTTGAAAAATTGATTATTAAAATTTCAGTCGATTCAATATTTCAAAATATCAAGAAAATTTTATTAAATAGGCAAGACAAAAACTTCAAATACAAAGTTTTTGTAAATGCAAAAGAAGTTAAATTTAATAGTAGCTTAAAACTAGACAAATCATTCAGTGATGTTTATATAATTTTAGAAAATGCTAAAATATAAATCTTTATTTAAAAGAAATTTGTTAATGATGGCTATTCTAGTTTTTTTTATTCTAGTAGTCATTTTTTTTATAAATATTCTATATAGTAAAAAAGCTCCGAGTTTAAATCTTGGAGGTAGTTTTATTTTGACTGATCAACATGGCGATACTTTTGATTCCACTGAAGTAAATTTGAAAAAACTTATATATTTTGGTTATACATATTGTCCAGATGTTTGTCCTTTTGATCTATTGAAAATATCTAAAATTTTTGAGAATAACCCAAGACTAAAAAATGAAATAAAACCGTTGTTCATTACTGTAGATCCAGAGAGAGATACGATCAAAAAACTAAAAATTTTCATGGAGAATTTTGACCAATCTTTTACAGCTCTCACCGGTACAAATGAAGAAATAAAAAATGTTCTTAGAAAATTTAAAATTTACGTAAAAATTAACAAGAATAACCCAATGGATAAAGATTACTTAATTGATCACAGTTCACTAATTTTTTTAATAGATGAAAATGATAATTATATAAAATTTTTTAGAACTAATGAACTAAAGGAAGGTTTTATATTTAATTAATCAAAAGAAATTATCCAGAATTCTTTCAAAAACACTTTTCTGTTTATTTAGCCTTTTACTTTTTGATATAATTTCATTTATTTTATCATTACCCCTAAATTTTCTTCTTTTCTTTTCATCGGCATAATGTAACGATTTTACTGGAATATCGCTATGTGCCTTTTGCATAAATTCACTCCACAAAATTGCTGGTGCTGTGCCTCCAGTAATTTCATTCATTGGAGAGTCGTTATCATTACCAAACCAAACACCTACTACTAAATCAGAGGTAAAACCTATAAACCAAGCATCTCTTAGGGATTGACTGGTTCCAGTTTTCCCAGCTGCTGGTCTATTAATTTTTGCTTTTCTTCCTGTTCCGTTAGTAATTGTTTTTTCCATCATCTTAGTCATTGTTGAAACAACAAAAGAATCAAGTATTTTTCCGGGTCCTGAACCTTCTCTCATAAATAATAATTTTCCCGATGTGTTTTCAATTGATCTTATACCGTGAACAAAAATTCCATTTCCATTATTAGCAAGAACATTATATGCTGATGTCAGTTCTAATAAATTTACCTCTGAAGTTCCTAAAGCAATTGAAGGTGAATTTAACAACGGACTATTAACACCTAATGACTTTGCAGTTTTAATCACATTTTCTCTACCTATACTTTCAGATAATTTTACTGCTACAGTATTAATTGATTTAGCAAATGCTTCACTGATAGAAACTTCACCCATATAATCTTTTTTATAGTTCTTAGGAGACCATCCATTAATATTTATTTCTGAATCAAGAATGAGATCATCAGGAGAATAACCATTCTGTAAGCCTGCTAAATAGACAAATAGTTTGAAAGCAGAGCCAGGCTGCCTTTGTGCTTGAGTTACTCTGTTAAATTGTGAGTCTCCATAGTCTCTTCCACCGATCATTGCTAAAACTTCCCCATTTAGGTTTAATGCAACCAATGCTGACTGATCAGCTGACTCATATTTTGAAGTAATTTGATTAACTGATTTTTCTGCAATCTCTTGAAGTTGAACATCTAAAGTAGTCCTAATTATTAAATCTTCATTTATCTCACCCAAGTATGTCTTAACTCTAGGTAATAACCAGTCTACGAAATATCTTGTACTCTTCGGTGCTGATGTATATTTATCATATTTTTTATTGTTTAATTGCGCTTGTTTAACACTACTAAAACTAATTAATTTATTTTTAGCCATATTTTCTAAAACTTTTGATGTCCTAACCCTTGAAAGTTTTTCATTGGATATAGGATTATATTTCGAAGGGGCTTTTAACAAACTTGCAATTAATGCACACTCATAAAGATTTAATTCTTCAACTTTTTTGTTAAAATATTTTTCCGATGCTGCCTGAACCCCATATGTACCAGAACCAAGGTATACTCTGTTTAAATAAATACTTAGTAATTGCTGCTTGGTAAACCTCATTTCCAACCAAAAACTTAAGATTAGTTCATGGAGTTTACGAGTAAAAGATCTCTCAGGTGTTAAGAAAAGATTTTTTGCTAATTGCTGTGTTATTGTACTACCTCCTTGCACAATTTTTCTCGCTTTTAAATTTACATATGCAGCTCTAATTATTCCTTTTATATCCACACCTATGTGTGAAAAGAATCTTTTATCCTCTGTAACTATTACGGCATTTATTAAATCTTTAGGTAAGTTTTTGTACTGAATAGTTTGACCATATATATCTCCATAAGAGGCAATAATTCTTCCCTCTTTATCAAGAAAGGTTATGCTAGGTTGCCTTGAAATTTGAATTGATTCAGTCTCTGGTAGATTTAAAAGTGACCAGGTTACAGCTAAACTCATAAGGAGTATTAACCAAATAAATATCAAAAAAAACCATTTAAAAACCTTCACAGGCCAATTTTTCCTATAATTTCTGAATAAGGCAAAGGTTTTTAGACATCGAGATTAGAAACTTTTCGTGCATTAGACTGAATAAAAACCTTTCTTTTTTCAACATCATCACCCATCAGCTCTTCAAATATTTCATCGGCTCTTTGAGCATCGTTAACATCAACCTTCAGTATTGATCTGTATTCAGGGTCAAGCGTTGTCTCCCATAATTGATCAGGATTCATTTCACCTAGACCTTTATATCTTTGAAAAGTTAGACCCTTCTTAGAGTGTTCAAATCCTTTTTGAAGTAAATCTCTCGGACTAAAAATATTAAAATTGTCATCATTAATCTCAAAAATTGAGCTATTTAAAAAATATTCTTGTAGGTGATCACTAAATTTCTTTAAATTCGAGTAGTTAAATTCATTAAAATCTTTAAAAAGTATTTCGAATTGCTCTTTAACTTTATTTTCTGTCTTATAAAAAATTATACTTTCTCCAGTTTTTACTTCGGCCGACCATATTTGAAGCTCAAAGTTTAATCTCTTTAGAAGATAATCAATTGTTTTGTTGGATTTTTCTTGATTATCAAAATTATCAGATTTAAATAGATTAGAAATTGTTGCTTGTTCTAAAAGAAAATAAAAACTGTCATTACCTCCTGCTAACTGACTTAATAATTTATCAAAACTAATTAATAAATTGAAGAGATTTGCTAAATCAGCTCCTTTAACAGTCACACCATTTTTTTGAATCAAAAATCCTTGCTCAATGACATCGTTAATAAGAAAATTATCTAATTCTTTATCATCTTTTAGATACAACTCCGTCTTACCTTTTTTAATTCTATAAAGAGGTGGTTGCGCTATATAGACATAACCTCCTTTAATTAAGTCTGGCATGTGTCTATAAAAGAATGTTAGTAAAAGTGTTCTTATATGAGATCCGTCGACATCTGCATCAGTCATAATAATTATTTTATGATATCTTAAATCCTCAAGATTAAAATCTGGTTTAAATCCTGTACCAAGTGCTTGAATTAGGGTTGCTATTTCTGCAGAACTTACTGCTTTGTCTGGTCTAGCTTTTTCAGTATTTAAGATCTTACCTTTTAAAGGTAAAACTGCCTGATTTTTTCTATCCCTAGCTTGCTTAGCCGAACCTCCAGCTGAATCACCCTCTACAATAAATAACTCGCAATTCTCAGCTGATTTATCCTGACAATCAGCAAGCTTTCCTGGCAATGAACTTATTTCAAAAGCTGAGTTTTTTCTAGAAACCTCCCTTGCTTTTCGTGCTGCCTCTCTTGCGGCGGCGGCTTCAAAAATTTTAGTAATTACTGCTTTTGATTCTTTTGGGTTTTCTTCGAACCAGTTAGTAAGGTTTTCTGCTACAATTGATTCAACCACTGGCCTTACTTCTGACGAGACTAACTTGTCCTTAGTTTGTGATGAAAATTTCGGATCAGGAACTTGTACTGATAAAATACAAGTCAAACCTTCCCTTGCGTCTTCGCCAGTCAAAGCAATCTTATCTTTTTTTGCAAAACCTGAATTATTTATTGCGGAGTTAACCGTCCTTGTTAAGGCTGAGCGGAAACCAGCCAAATGAGTTCCACCATCTCTTTGAGGTATGTTATTAGTAAAAACTAAACAGTGCTCGTAATAAGATTTATTCCATTGTAAAGCAAGCTCAAGATTAATATTTTCGACTGAGGCTTTAAAAAAAACAACATCTTTAATAATTGATTCTCTTGATTTATCTAAAAATGATACATACGCTTTTAATCCACCTCTAGAAGATAGTTCTGAAATCTTCTCTTGATCACCTCTTCCATCGATTAATTTGATATTAACTCCTGAGTTGAGATACGCAAGTTCTCGAAGTCGTGATTCAAGTTTATTAAAATCAAATTTTGTTAAGCTGAAAGTTTTTTTTGAAGGTAGAAAGGTGATTTCTGTCCCACTTTCTTGAGTGCTTCCAACTTCTTTGAGAGGAGATTCTGGGTTTCCATGTGAAAAATTAATACAATATTTTTTTCCTTCTCTACAAATTTTAAGATCAAGTTTTTCCGATAAAGCGTTTACAACTGAGACACCAACACCATGAAGACCACCAGAGACTTTGTATGAGTTTTGATCAAATTTTCCACCCGCGTGTAATTGAGTCATAATTACCTCTGCTGCTGAAACACCCTCTTCTTTATGAATATTTGTTGGAATTCCTCTCCCATTATCTATGACTGTCACCGAGTCATCTTTATTTAATCTAACTATAATTGAGTTACAAAACCCTGCTAGTGCTTCATCTATAGAGTTATCAACAACTTCATAAACCATGTGGTGAAGACCCGACCCATCGTCAGTATCACCAATATACATCCCAGGTCTTTTTCGAACAGCGTCCAAACCCTTAAGGACTTTGATAGACTCTGCATCATAATCTAAGTTGTTCTGATTAATATTTTTTGCTTCCAAGTTTGATACCTAATATTAATACCATTATACCTTATTAATATTAAGTTAAAACCTTTATTCATCAATATTTATCTTATGAATAATTGATTTGAAACTTTCTTTTTTCATAATCCAATCACCACTAACGTCAGTCAACCAAGTTTGAATTTTTAACTTATTAAGTTCATCCAAAACCCTAAGAACAAAGTTTTTATCAAGAAATGAAAATACATCATCCAATAAAAATATAACCTTTAAGTCTTTCTGATTCTTTAAAATTTTCATGAATGAAAAAATAATTAAAAAAATAATTACTTTTTGCTCTCCTGTAGAGTGATTTTTAGCTTCTCTATCATAATTTTCATTCAAAACAATCAAATCTGTTTTATTAGCACTAAAATTTGTTTTACCAGTCAAGATATCTTTTCTTCTATTTTCTTTAAGTTTTTTTAAAAAAAAATCCTCCACCTCAATAGCAGGCTTTTTCAAAAGAAGTGAATCTAACTCACCACTTAACCCTATTTTTAAAGAATGAAAAGGACGATCCAATTCACTTAGATTAAAATTTAGTTGTTTAATAAATTTTCTTCTAGCATCACAAATTATAATTCCAGTTGCAGCAAGTTTTCTCTCAACTAAACTGAGCCATTCCTCAGATGTTTCATTCCACTTTTTTAATATTTTAATTCTTTCACTTTTATATTTTTCGTACTGTAGGAGGAATTTTTTAAAAGAAAAATCAATAGAGCAAATCATCTGATCAATAAAACTTCTTCTTTCTTCTTTACTATTTTGGAAAAGAAATGTCATTCTAGGACTTATCCAGAAAATACTAAAATATTCATCAATCTTTTTATTTGTTTTTAAACCTTCCAGATTAATTATTTTTTTTAATCCATTTGCGTTTTTTTTTAGCCCTAAACCAATTTTCATTTTTTTATTATTAATATTACACAGTAAGTTTACTCCAAAAAGTTCAACAGGCCCTTTGAGATTACTATTGACAGTTTCTATTAAGTTTGTTTTTTTTATTCCGCTACTAGATGTAAGTAGTGATATAGATTCTAAAATATTAGTTTTTCCAGAGCCATTTTTTCCACATATTAAAATAATATTTTTTTTTAATTCTAGTTCAAGAAATTTATGGTTTCTATAGTTACTTAATATTAACTTTTCAATTCTTACATTAGAAAACATGAAAGAAATTATGATCTCATTTGCATAATCAAAAAAACGTTATTTTTAAATGAATCACTTTCGATAATTGTTGGAGCTGTTTTTTCAGAAAAATGAAATTTAACTTTGCCGCTTTTTATTATTCCTAAAACATCTAGAATGTATCTTGCGTTAAAATTAATTGAAATTTGAGATCCATTAAAATCTACATTTAAAGTTTCTGTTCCTATTGACTTGTCATTACCGAATGAGCTAACCGTGCAGCTCCCATTCAAAATTTGAAATTTAACGGTCCTTAATTTATCGTCAGAAATAGTCGAGACCCTATCTATTGTCTCACTAAAACTTTTACAATCAACTATCATTGTTTGGTTATTGTCTTTTGGTATTACACTTTCGTAATCAGGAAAAGATGCATTAATTAATTTTGAAATAAATTGAACGTTACCAAAAGTTAATTTAATTCTAGTTTTGGAAAAATTTATTTTGACATTATCATTATAGTCCTCTAAAAGTTTTGAAATCTCATAAACTGATTTTTTTGGAATAATTATACCATCAAATTTTTTATCTAATTTTCCTGAAACTGAACATTTAGAAAGTCTGTGTCCGTCCGTAGCCACAGCCAGAATAACTTCTCCATTTGTGTGTAGAAAAATACCATTCAGGTATTGTCTTGACTCATCTAATCCCATACAAAACTTAGAATTATTTATTAACATCCTTAAATCAGTTGCCCTTAATGTAATTTCAGCATCTAAATTTTCTGAATCCATGACTGGAAAATCTTCAATGGGTAAAGTTGGAAGAGAGAACTTTGATTTTCCAAAGAAAACAATTACAGAACCGCTTTTTTCATCTTGCTTCAAAGATATTTGAGATGATTCAGGTGCTTTCCTTATAATTTCAAAAAAAAGTTGTGATGGAATAGTAATTCCACCCGTTGTTGAAACGTTTGCTGTTAAACTTTCTGATAGCTCCAAAGCTAGATCAGTTGCCGTCAAACTCAAACCACCCTCTATAGCGTTAATTTTTAGGTTGGAAAGAATTGGAATAGTATTTCTTCTTTCAACAACACTCTGAAAGTGACTTAAACAATCGAGTAAAGTTTTTTTTGCAATTGAAAATTCCATAATTAATGTGGGCTTAAGATTCCAACATTCTTATTAGTAATTGAACGTCCTCATCAAAAGATGCATCTTTATTTCTAAGTTCTTCTACTTTTCTAACCGCGTGGATAACTGTTGTATGATCGCGGTTCCCAAACCTCCTCCCAATTTCAGGTAAAGATCTAGATGTGAGATTTTTTGATAAATACATTGCAACTTGCCTAGGTCTAGCAACTGTTCTTGACCTCCTAGCAGAGCTCATATCTGACATTTTTATATTAAAATGCTGGGAAACTTTTTTTTGAATCTCCTCTATGTTTACTTTTTTTTGTGAGGATTTAAGAAGATCTTTTAAAAGATCTTGAACCATATCTAAATTAATTTCACTACCAATCAATGAAGAAAATGCAGATAATCTATTTAGTGCTCCTTCCAGCTCTCTAACATTAGTTGTAATTTTATGAGCCAAAAATTCTAAAATATTTTCAGAAATTTTTGCCGTTAATTTTTCTGATTTAGCTTGAAGAATTCCAAGTCTTAACTCATAATTTAATGGGTGAATATCTGCAACCAAACCCCATCCTAATCTTGATCTCATTCTCTCTTCAATTCCCTCAAGATCTTGGGGTGACTTATCAGCAGAAATTATAAGCTGTTTATTTTGATCAATTAGAGCATTAAAAGTATGAAAAAATTCTTCTTGAGTAGAATCTTTACCTGAAATAAATTGAACATCATCAATCATTAGGACATCAACATTTCTAAATTGTTCTTTGAAGGCCACTGTGTTTTTAAACCTTAAGGCTTTAATAAAGTGATACATAAACTTTTCTGCAGACATATAGATCACTCTTCTTAATGGGTTTCTCTTTTTTATTTCATGAGCTATTGCATGCATTAAATGAGTTTTACCTAATCCAACTCCACCATATAGAAACAAAGGGTTAAAGGGGACATCTTTTGCTTCGGAAACTCTTCTAGCTGCAGCAAATGCTAATTCATTCGGTTTTCCTACAATAAAATTAGAAAAAGTAAATCTACTATCAAGATCCGAACTTATGGATTTAAAAACATCTTGATCTTTGCTAAAATTTTTTTCCTCAATTTTTTTTTGATTATGTTCTAAATTTTTCTTTGAGTCCTTTTCCGAATCTTTCTTAGAAACAATTATCTGAATATCATTTATCTTTAAATTTTCTACAAGCCAATAACTTTTTATAATATCTAAATACTGCTCAATAATCCTTGTTCTTATAAAATTACTTGAAACACTTAAAATTACTTTATGATCATCATAATCCTCAAAAACTAATACTTTTATCCAACTTTTGAATTGAGCATCTCCAATTTTTTGTCTGATTCTACCTCGAACTGTAACCCATTGTGCTTGTATTTCCACAAGGTTTTTATCTTGAGATTTCATGTTCATTATTAATTATCCTTGCTTCCATGGAAGATTATGAAATTTCCAACCATTTACCATACTTCTATGACCTAAGTTGTCGTGCGAACCTTCAAAACCCTCAGAACAATTAAAACAACTTTCATAACCTTGAGAGGTCAAAAATTCTGCTGCTGACCTTGATCTAGCACCTGATCTGCATAAAAATATGATTTTAGATTTTTTTTTTAGGTCCGACTCACTAATTTCTTGGAGGAATCTAGGGTTTTTTTCCATTGTTGGAAAAGTTTGCCATTCCACAAATATTACCTTTTTTCCTAAAGAATCCAGGTCAGGTACACCCACAAGGGACCATTCAGCGGAAGTTCGGCAATCAACTAAAAAACAGTCACTATTTTCTTTGATTTTGTCCCAAGTTTCACTAGGTGAAAGATCACCTGCATAATCTAGATCCATAAAAATTTCCTACAAAAGAGTTAAGATTAGCTAATAACAATATCTGAATCAACAGAAACAAAAAAAAATTTATTTTGGGCTAGATTTCAGCCTTTTAGACAACCTTGACACAATTCTAGATGCTGTATTTTTTTTTAAAAAGCCTTTTGTGGCAGCTCTAGAAATTTCAGCCTCTAATTTTAAAAAGTTTTCTTTAGAGTTAATCTTTTTCCCATTGGAATCTGTGGATTCAAAATTTTTAATTCCTGTCTTAATTCTAGAAAGCCTGAATTTATTGATATCTCCACGTTTTTGGTTTTGTGAAATTCTCTTTTTTGCCGATTTAATATTTGCCATAGTGAGGTTTTATACTGTTCTAATCATAATGGGTCAAGGTAATTTTAATTATTTTTTTGGTGAAATTGTAAAGACGACTTTAGTTTCTAAATTATCAACAAGATATTGAATTTCTAATATTTCATCTCCTCTCACGAAGGAATTTTTTTTATATAATTTCCATCCTAGATTTGGTAAAACTTTCTTGTAATAATTTTGAATTTCTAAGATCTCATACTCACCCATAATTTCTGAATACAAATATCTACCGTCAACCTTATCAAAAAGAATATAAGAGTCTTCAATACTTCTCATATCTTTAAAAATAGGAACATCTCCAAGTCCATTAACAAATTCTTCAGCCTTGGTCTGAAAAAATAAAAAGGATAAAATTATTGCTTTACAAAATAAATGCATTTTATTTTTGACATTTTTCGCAAAAAAACGTTGATCTTCCACTTTGTTTAATTTTCTTGATAACTATTCCTTTTAAACATCTCATACAATTTTTTTTATCTCTAGAATAAACTTTTAACTTATTTTTAAAGTAACCAATTTTTTCTTCAGAAACAATAAAGTTTTTAATAGTTGTTCCTCCAAAAGATATAGATTTTTTTAAAATCTTTTTTGTAGATTTAATTATACTTTCTATTTCGAAGTCATTCAGAGAGTTGACTTTTCGTAGAGGACTGACTCTTGCATCATAAAGAATTTCTGAACAATAAATATTTCCCAAGCCTGCGACAAAGGATTGGTTCATCAACAAACCTTTTAAATCGCCAGTTCTTTTTCTAACAGAATTGAAATAATTTAGATTAAAATTTCCACTCAAGGGTTCAACTCCCATATATTTTAAGTGTGATGAATTAAAAATTTCTTGATCAGAGTAAGTTTTAACAAATCCAAATTTTCTTATGTCATTATATATAAGAATTTTTTTTCCTAAAAAAAAGATCAAATGATCATGATTTTTTTTTTTCAATTTCTGACTTAATCTAAAATATCCTGTCATACCTAAATGAATTAATAAATTTAACTTAGAACTCTTAAATAAAAGTATTAAATATTTACCCCTTCTTAAAATTTTTGTTATTATCATATTTCGTAAACTTAAATTTAAATTTGAAGGGATTTTATATCTTAATTTTTCGTTGACTATTGAAACTTTTTGAATTTTTTTTCCAACGACATGAGATTCTAAAAAACATCTCACAACCTCTACCTCTGGTAACTCTGGCATGTCCGATAGTAACTTAAATAAAATAAAAAACACTAAAAAAAATATCAAAAAAAAATTTGTCAATCAGGTTTTTTCAAGTGTTTCAACAAAATATGACTTCATGAATGATTTAATGAGCTTTGGTTTACATAGAATTTGGAAAGACGAAGTAATATCTGTTTTAAAGATTTGCAAAGATTCTCTGATTCTTGACCTTGCATCAGGTTCTGGGGATATTTCAAAAAGAATAAAAGAAAAATATAATTGCAAATGTATAGCACTAGACGCAAATATGGAAATGCTGGAAATTGCAAAAAAAAAATTTGGTTCCATTTCACCTTTTCATATTTATGGTAGTGCAGAGAGCCTCCCTTTTAAAAACTCAATTTTTGACCATGTTGTTGTAAGTTTTGGTTTAAGAAATTTTAACGATATCTCAGAATCTCTGAAACAAATTCGAAGAGTGTTAAAAAAAGGGGGGACATTTATCTGCCTTGAATTCAGCGAAGCGAACAACCCTTTTTTTAGAAAAATTATAAAAGCTTATTTTAGAGCTATTCCTAAACTTGGTCTTCTGTTCGCAAATAATAAATTTGCTTACGACTACCTAATTGAAAGTATACTTAACTTTCCAAATCAAATTCAACTTACAAAAAAATTAACACGAGCAGGATTCAAAAACATTAAAGTAATTGATATTATTGGTGGTGTGGCTGCAATTCATATTTCAAAAAAACTATGAACTTTCTCAAAGATAAAAAAATTCTTCTAATTGTTACTGGAGGAATAGCTTGTTATAAAGCATTGGATCTAATAAGAAGGCTACAAGATAAAGGAAGTCATATTGAATGCGTTTTAACATCAAATGCACAAGAGTTTGTTAAGGTGATAACTTTTGAAAGTTTGCTAGGTAAAAAAGTTAAATCAAACTTGTTTACGTTAGATCAAGAAAAAAATATGAATCATATTAAACTCGCAAATGACGCTGAGATTATTTTAGTAGCGCCATGTACTGCGAACTTTATTTCAAAAATTTCTAATGGTGTAGCTGATGACCTAGCAACAAACATCATGCTTGCATCAAATAAACCTAAAGTGGTTGCACCTGCGATGAACACTAACATGTGGGAAAATAAAGCCGTAAAAAACAACATTAATACATTGAAAAAAATTGGCATATCCATCTTCTCCCCTCAGTCAGGAAAGCTTGCCTGCAGAACTGAAGGAAAGGGAAAGCTAATGGATGTTGATTTGATTGTAGATAATCTAAACCTTTTTTTCTCAGAAAAAAAGCTTAATGGAAGAAGTGCAATTGTTACGGCAGGACCATCAATTGAAAAAATTGATCCAATAAGATATATAGGTAACTTTTCATCAGGATTACAAGGGTATGAAATTGCAGAAACATTATCATTTTTTGGAGCTAAAACTGTTTTAATTAGTGGGCCTACTAAACTTTCACCCCCACCAAATGTTGAATTAATTTCAGTTGAGTCTAGTGACGAGTTCTTAAAAAAATCGATTGAAAAACTTCCAACGGATATCTACGTTTCCGTTGCAGCAATTTCAGATTGGAAGGCAAAAAAAATCTCAAAAAATAAGTTAAAAAAAAAATCAACTGACACTAGTTTTGACTTTAAACTAAGTAAAGATATCCTAAGATCTGTAAGTACTCACAAAAAAAGACCAAAACTTGTTATAGGTTTTTCAGCCGAAACAGAAAATTTGATTAGGAATTCAAAGAAAAAGTTTCAAATTAAACAATGTGATTGGATGATTGCTAACAAAGTTACTGAAAAAAACGGATTTAAATCAGATAAAAATAAAGTTTTTTTTATTGACAATAATAATATAGAGGAATGGAAAGTTATGACAAAAAAATTTGTTGCTATAAAACTAGTAAAAAAAATTGTTTCTTTTTTTAAAAACTATAAGTTATAAAATTATGAATAAAATCTTATTTAAGACTTTAGATAATGGAAAAGATCTATATAAGCTTCAAAAAGCTACATTAGGCAGTGCAGGGTTCGACTTAGTTGCGGCAATACTTGGTAAAGAATCACTCAAACCTAACGGAACTCTTCTAATTCCCTGTGGTTTTTCTCTGGAATTACCAAAAAGCTTTGAAGCTCAAGTAAGACCTAGATCAGGAATAGCACTAAAAAACCAGGTAACAGTTTTAAATTCTCCTGGAACAATTGACTCTGATTATAGAGGCGAGGTTGGGGTTATATTGATTAATCATGGTAAGACAAACTTTCATGTTGAAAGAGGAATGAGAATTGCTCAAATTGTTTTCCAAAAGCTTCCTGAAATAGAGATAATTGAATCAGAAACTCTTTCCAAAACAGATAGAGATAAAGGAGGTTTTGGTTCAACCGGTTTGGATTGAATAGAGGTAGTTTGTTCAAAATACAAAAAAGAATTATTTACGCGATTGAGGCTGTTTTAGATATTGCTCTAAATGCAGGAGTTAATCCAGTTCAAAATATAGCAATAGCAAAAAGACAAGGAATTCCAAAAAGATATTTAGAACAAACCCTTCAGATTTTAGTAAAAAATAATATTTTAGTAGCTTCTAGGGGACCTAGAGGTGGATATCGTTTAGCAAAAGAAAGAAGAAAAATTAAAATTTTGGACATTATAAAGTCTGTAACTAGAGAAAAAGAGGCAGTTGACTTATACAAGTCGAATATTTCCAAAATAATTATCCAGCCTATGATCTGTAAGTTTTTAGAAGAATCTATGGTCTATCTAGAAAAAATTTCAGTTGAGGATGTTTACAACCAATACAAACAAAAACATAAAGATAATTCCAATAAGAAAGTAGACTTTGTCATTTAAAAATAAAAAAGTTTTTGATTCAATTGACCAAACTATTGGAAACACTCCAATGGTTAGGCTTAAAAATCTAAAAAAAAAATTTAAATTAAACGGCGAAATAATTGCTAAATTAGAGTTTTTTAACCCACTCGGATCAGTAAAAGATAGAATTGGACTAGCAATGATTAATCAAGCTGAAAGAGAAAAAAAAATAAATTCGAAGACAACAATAATTGAACCTACCTCAGGAAATACTGGGATAGCACTAGCATTTGTATGCGCAACAAGAGGCTATAAACTAATTCTGACAATGCCTTCAAGTATGTCTTTAGAAAGAAGAAAAATGCTTAATTTTTTTGGAGCCAAAATTATTCTTACTCCAAAAGAAATGGGAATGTTTGGTGCAATTGACAAAGCAAAGCAAATCAACAAAAATACTCCTAATAGCATAATTCTTGACCAATTTTCAAATAAAGCTAATCCGTCCGTTCACTATCATACAACTGCAAAAGAAATATGGAGTGGTCTTGATGGTAAAATTGATAATTTAATATCTGGTGTAGGTACAGGAGGGACGATTTCTGGAGTTGGTGCTTTCTTGAAAGAAAAGAATAAGAATATAAAAATTATTGCTGTAGAACCAGAAGATTCAGCTGTGATTAGCGGAAGGGAAGCTGGGTCACATTCAATTCAAGGAATAGGTGCTGGCTTCATTCCAAAAAATTTAGATATAGGTGTTATTGACGAGACACTTTCAATAAGCAATAACTCGGCTTTTTTTTTTTCAAGAGAATTAGCTAAGTGCGAGGGAATTCCTGGTGGTATATCAACTGGTGCAGCTATTGCTGCTGCAATTGAAATTCATGAGAAAAAAGAAATGAGAAACCTTTGTAGTGTAATAATCGTTCCATCATTCGCTGAACGATACTTATCAACTGAACTTTTCAATGAGTCTTGATGCCTAAACTTACAGATAAGCAAACTGAAAAATACTCTCGTCAAATTATTATTGAAAAGATCGGTATTAGTGGTCAAAAAAAAATTTTAAATTCATCTATTTGTATAGTTGGTTGTGGTGGTTTGGGCTCTTCAGCTGCTCAATATCTTTCAATGACTGGAATTGGAAATATAATGTTAATAGACGATGACTTTATTAATCTTAGTAATTTAAACAGGCAAACTCTATTTTTTGAAAAGGATATTGGTAAATATAAAGTTGAAATACTCAAAAAAAATCTAAAAGAAATCAATCCTGAAGCAAAAATTAAAGTTAGCAAAAAGAAAATTAACAAAAAAAATATACACAGTTATTTGTCAGCTTACAAAATCATTTTAGATTGTACAGATAATTTCCAGTCGAGATATATAATAAATGAGTATTGTTTTAAAAAAAAAAAAATACTGGTAAGTGCAGCACTTCAAAATTTTGATCTACAGGCATCTGTTTTCTCATCATGGAAAAGAGGAGAATATCCATGTTATAACTGCATATTCCCAAAAAATCGAAATATTACAAATCAGAGTTGTGACGAGCAGGGGATTTCAGCACCAGTTGCTGGTTTTGGTGGAGTGTTGCAGGCTATGTTAACTATTAGATTAATAATTTCTTCATCTCAAAGAATTTTTCAAGAACTTATTTTATTTGATACATTCGAAAGAAACTTCCAAAAAATTAAGATAAAAAGAAACCCTAGTTGTAAAATTTGTAAGAGATAAATCAATCTCTTGTTTTTGCAACTAAGTCAGGTGGAACTTTTCCTTTAACAAAAAATAAAATATTTTTGAGTACCCTTTCACCCATAGCTTCACGACTTTCGCTTGTTGCAGAACTAATATGAGGAAGTAAAACAACATTATCTGATTCAAAAAGTTTTTGGGTAATTTGCGGTTCATGTTCAAATACATCAAGTCCAGCACCACCGAGTTTTCTGCTAAAAAGAAGTTTAGATAACGATTCCTCATCGATAATCTCCCCTCTAGATGTATTAATGACAATGCAACTTTTTTTTAATAGCCTCAGTCTTCTTTTTGATAATAAATGAAAAGTTTCAGGGGTATAAGGACAATGAATTGATAGCACGTCTATATGCGTAAGCATTTTATCTAAATCGTTCCAATAATTTGCACCATATAGTTTTTCTATTGTTTTATTTAACTTTTGTCTATTATGATAATGAATTTCCATACCCATAACTTTTAACCTTTTTGCAACAGCTAATCCAATTCTTCCCATACCTATAATACCTAGTTTTTTTCCCAAAACTCTCTCTCCTAGAGTTTCACTTGGTCCCCAACCACTCCATTCTCCTTTTATTATTTTTTCTCTTGCAACTAAGATCTTTCTGCAAATCATAAGAAGCATTGTTAAAACAACATCAGCTGTATCATCTGTAAGTACATCTGGCGTATTTGTTACTTTTATTTTTCTCTCATTAGCTGTAATTAAATCTAAATTATCTACGCCATTCCCAAAGTTGGATATTAACTTAAGTTTTTTTCCTGCTTTTATAATTGAAGCGTCAATTGTATCCGAAATACAAGGAATCAAAATGTCTATATTTTCAATTTTTTTTTTTAAATCTTTATAGGAATATTTTTTGTCTTTTTTATTAGAAATGACTGAAAAATTTTCTTCTAGCTTTCTTTCTATTTTTTCTGGTAATTTTCTAGTTATGAGAACTTTTATGTTTTTAAAACTCTTGATCATTTTCTTTAGTCTATCAAGTATAGCATTTAATGAGGCTGATGCTTCGAAAAAAAATAAATATTTAACTACTCGTTACAACGAAGTAAATGTTCGTAATGGTCCTGGACTCAATAACCTTGTACTTTTTAAGATTCTCAAGAAAGGGTATCCATTACTTGTAATTGAAAAATTTGAAAACTGGTATCGTATTATTGATTTCAATGACAACAAAGGTTGGATATCCAAAACTCAACTTTCAAATGATTCTTATGTAATAATTACAAGTAATTCGGAAAAAATTTTAAAATTTCCTAACCATAATTCAAAAGTAGTAGCACTTACAAAAATGAATTTTATTTTAAAATTAGAAAAATGTAGAAAGAAGTGGTGTAAAGTAGCTAGTAATAAAATTAAAGGTTGGGTCCCAAAAAAAAGTTTATGGGGTGTTGACTAATCAACTAAATATCAAAGTCTTTTTTTAATTCACCTTTGACTTCCAAAGATAACTCACTAAAGTGCTTGTAATTTTTGTGGTTAAAACCTAACAATACGATACTTTCATCTTTAACAAACTCCTTAATAAGATCCTCATTAAAGTCAAAGTGTAAGAAATGAACTGAAGATGCCTTGCCTTCTTCACTCGTTCTATCTGTGTCTTGTTCTGGTCTTGACATAATTTTCTGTTCGCCTATCTGAATGAAAGTTTTTTCTTCAATACCACCAACCGAATGTAAAAATTCTTTTCTTTTAAATTCATTATTAATTTCAAACATTAAGGTTGCAACAAGTTCTTTTCCTTTTGGAACTAAAGGGTTATATGCTTTTAACTCATCTTTCATCTGCTCAATTCCACCTCTTTCAATAAAGAGCATTTCTTGCACTTGATAAATCATAGTATCATAGCACTCAAAATAAAAGGTGGCGTAGGGTCCCACTGGTATTCTTCTGAACTTTTTAATTTCAGAGATTTCTTTTTTTATCTTTGATCTTTCACTTATGTATTTATCAATATTAATGACATCATCTTCTTTAATATTAAATTTTTTCATTATGTCTCCTTTTGCTTTATTTCCATAGACTTAGCCAGAATTTCCAATGGGTGCGATAATACTTTTACATTCTTAGAGGTGTCAATCTTATTCACACCTTGCTGGATATGAGTTCCTGCAAGAGGGCATTCAGAAACAACAAACTCATTTTCAAATTGTATTACTTTACGTGCTACAGGCTTACCTACTTTGATTGCCATTTTAAAGTTATTTTTCTTTATACCCCATGAACCTCCGTGACCTGAACATCTTTCAATTACATCTACTTTTAGTTGAGGTATAAGCCTTAATAATTCCGTGGCCTTTTGCCCAATATTTTGAGCTCGTGAGTGACACGAAATATGCAAAGAGACATTGTTTTCCTTATCTACTGGTTTTAGAAGATGTTTATTTTTATCAGTAATATTTTCAACAAGATACTCGCAAATATCCTTCGTTTTTTTTGACAACCTTTTAACATCATCATTTTTTGGTAAGAGCAATGGCCATTCAAACTTAAGCATTAATGTGCATGAAGGAACGATTGATAAAACTGTATAACCTTCATTGATAAATTTTTTAAGTTTTGAGCTCATTTCAGATGCCTTTTGAGACACCGACTGAATATCTCCCCCTTCAAGTTGAGGCATTCCGCAACATCCATTGTAAAAAAATTCATTATGAATCTCTAATCTATCTAATATTTTTTTTGCCAAAAGTCCTAAATCAGGGTTGTTATAGTTTATGAAACACGTTGGAAAAATAACTACCTTTTCCTCATTTTTTTTTTCACCTATTTTTGTTGAATCAACTTGATCAATTAACGTTTTCTTATAAAATTTTGGTAATTCTGCTTCTTTATCTATTTTGAGAAGCATTTCCATGATTGGTCTAGTGATTTTATTTGACGTTTTTGTGGACCAATTTGCTAAGTTAGAGAATTTAGAAAAGAATTTTCCATTTCTATCTGTTTTTGTTAGTTGATCATCAACTATTTTATTTTTTCCCTTTTTTCTTTCAGCAACTCTATATCGTAACATCAAATGTGGAAAATCAATATTAAATTCATGAGGAGGTACGTATGGACATTTCGTTAGAAAACACATATCACATAACGTGCATGCATCAACTACGTCTTTGAATTTATCACTTGAAACCGTATCCAATTCGCCAGACTTTGACTCATCAATATAGTCAAAAAGTTTTGGGAAACTTTCACAAAGATTAAAACATCTTCTACATCCATGACAAATGTCAAATACTCGCCTAAGTTCATCGTCTAATAGTTTTTCATCAACGAAGTTGGGGTTATTCCAATCGATAGCGTGTCTTACAGGTGCGCCTAAGCTGCCTTCTTTTGTTGACATAATTAAAAAATATTAGGGGAGGTTATAACTCCCCTAAATACCTATTACATGTCGTCTAATGTTCTTTGGAACTTGCCTGCATGAGATTTCTCTGCTTTAGCAAGCGTTTCAAACCAATCAGCGATCTCATCAAAACCCTCGTCTCTAGCTGTCTTCGCCATACCAGGATACATGTCTGTGTATTCATGTGTTTCGCCAGCAATTGCTGCTTTAAGGTTTTCTGATGTTGAGCCAATAGGCTCACCAGTTGCAGGGTCACCAACTTCTTCTAAGAACTCAAGATGACCATGAGCGTGACCTGTCTCACCTTCAGCTGTGGATCTGAAAACAGCAGCTACATCGTTATGACCTTCAACATCTGCTTTTTGAGCAAAATATAAATATCTTCTGTTTGCTTGAGATTCCCCAGCAAATGCTGCTTTTAAGTTTTCTTCAGTTTTACTTCCTTTAAGTGACATAATTAATCTCCCATTAAAAATTATCAATTTAATATAATATAAGAAAAAAAATTTATCAAGATTAAATTAGAATTATTCTAATTTAAGATAATGATTATCAATATCAATCCGATATATTTACAACTACCTCAACCGATTCCAATTTTTTCCCTTTTGGTATTTTTGGTAGATTTGAAATTTCAACATCTGAAGATTTAATATCACTAATTTTTTCTGAATTTTTACAAAAAAAATGGTGATGTTCCTGAGTGTTTGTATCAAAATAAACTTTATCACTAGATATCCTAACGGATTTTAAAATGTGATGTTTTGTAAATTGGTTAAGACAATTATATATTGTCGCTAGAGAAATATTGTATTTATTTTTATTAACCTCTTTATGAACGTCTTCAGCTGTAAAATGATGGTCTCCATTTTTAAAAAGAATTTCGATTAACCGAACTCTTTGATTAGTAACTTTAAGTGGTGAGTTTTTTAAAATACTTAATGCCTTTAAAATGTGTGCGTTCTTTTTCATAGTCGTAATATAAATGAAATACTTAAAAATTACAATCCCTTCATAATTCTGTCAATTAGTTGATTGACTTTGGGAACAAACCCACCTTTGTAAAAGGGGTCCATCGCAAACCTATAAACGGAATGACCAGCAAACATTAACTCGTTTTCAAGGCTTGAGAGACCGTGACTAATTTTCTGGAGGGTTTTTTGTATACAAAAAGATCTTGGATCAGCTTTTTTACCAGTTGTTCCTGCCTCTTCCTGAGACCAATTACTAAATAAACATTGAGATAAGCAACCCATACAATCAATTTGATCCTTTACAATCTGACTTGCTTTTTTGATAGTAACCCATATTAATGTATTATTAGGGGTAGTCATAGGTTTTGAGAAGCCCTTTTTAATCCACTCTACAATTCTAGGTTTATCACAATTTTTAACATAAAAAGTTCGTTTTCTTGGTCCAATTTCAATTTTTTCATTAAACTCGTTTGTCTGTTCCTTGAGAAAAGGGGTTTGTCTTTGTGATCTCTCTTCAAGTTCAACCAAAAACTTATTTCTTACAGCTGAAGAATAAAATCCCGTTGGACTAAATTTGTGAAGACTTACTTCACCCTTTTTAATTGTCATAAGTTTTTTTTTCCATGCCTCCGGTATTGGGCTTTCTTTTGTTAACAGCGGTCTTGTCCCAAATTGGAAGGCAATTTTTCCTATTTCATCATTGTCAATCCAATCCTCCCACTCAGACAAATTCCAAACTCCTCCAGCCATTATGATTGGTGTCTCTTGTAGTTTAAATTCATTCATTAAACTACGAAGGTCTCTTACTCGGTTGTAAGGTGGTTGAGGTTTTAAGGGATCTTCACTATTTGACAATCCATTATGACCTCCAGCTAACCAAGGATCTTCATAAACCACACCTCCAAGGAATTCTGAAGTTTTTCTATAAGACCTTTTCCACAAAGCATTAAAAGCCCTAGCAGAGGAAACAATAGGATAATAAAAAATACCGTAGTTTGCAGCTATTTCTGATAACTTATAAGGCATTCCTGCACCACATGTTACTCCATCAATTATATTACTTGCTTCTTCCAGTGTTCTTGTTAATATTTCTTCAGCAGCAGCCATTTCCCATAATATATTAATATGGATTGGAGCTTTTTCTCCTGCTATATCTCTTGCAATTCTAGCTTGCTCGATAGCTCCTGAAACTGAAAAATCAATTAACTCTCTGTGTCTACTTGACCTAGTTTTTCCTTTATAAATTTGAGGAATCAAATTTCCATTTCTATCATAAGAATCAGCATTAACTCCAGAAAATGTTCCGACACCACCTGCCTTAGCCCACGCACCGGAACTTTCTCCACTACTTATTGCTATACCCTTACCCCCTTCTATTAGTGGGAGAGTTTCTTTTCCTGACAGAACAATAGAGTCTATTTTTTTCATATTAAACTTCTTTAATACTTAACTTTACCTTACCTCTATCATCAACACCAATAACTTTTACCTTAACCACATCACCTTCATTTACAACATCAGTTGTTTTTTCTACCCTTTCATCCTTGAGTTGACTAATATGGACTAAGCCATCCTTAGATCCTAAAAAATTAACGAAGGCACCAAAGTCCGTTGTCTTTACTACTTTTCCCTCATAAATTTTACCAATTTCTGGTTCTGCTACTATGTCATTTATCATTTCTCTAGCTACTTCACCGTCTTTTGATGTTGAAGCAAATATTGAAATAAGTCCATGATCATCAATTTCCACCTTTGCACTAGATTTTTCACATATATCTTTGATAACCTTACCACCGGAACCAATAACTTCTCTAATTTTAGACTTATCAATTTTTATGTTAATAATTTTAGGAGCACTTGGCTTAGTTCCATCTCTAGCTTTATCTATAACTTTATTCATTTCTTTTAATATATGTTTCCTAGCCACTAAAGCTTTGGACAAAGCTTCATTCATTATTTCTTGAGTGATACCATCAACTTTTATATCCATCTGGAGAGCCGTTATACCCTCGTTAGTGCCTGCGACCTTAAAATCCATATCGCCGA
>MDTB01211873.1_pt1 | contig 80766 bp, 82 predicted proteins | sample 811161 | NCBI WGS metagenome assembly MDTB01 (sample SAMN05326650, study PRJNA326480) | marine metagenome | isolation source: seawater | place: Mediterranean Sea | collected 2009 | reverse complement strand
TGTCCTACTCTTCCATGTCTTAAGACAAAGTACCATCGGCGCTGAAAGGCTTGACTTCCGAGTTCGGAATGGGATCGGGTATTACCCTTTCGCAATAATTACCAGGCACAGCTTTATATTAACATAAAGAAATAAAATCAAGTTTAAAATTGATATATTTTATTATTAATCTAATTAATAAATAAGAATTATATTTAATTTATAAAAGTAAATTTTTAATTATATTTATAGATTAAGATATTGAAGTGAAAAAATTAAATTTAAGTATTGTCATCCCTACAAGAAATAGATCACGTAGAATTATTAGCACATTAAAGTTCTTAAGAAATAATGCTTTCTTTTTTAAGGAAATTATTATTGTAGACTCTTCGGACTCAATCAATAAAATTTCAAATAAGATATTATTCCAATATAGGAAATTAAATATAAAGTTAGTTTTTTCGAATCCCTCTATTTCTCTTCAAAGAAATATTGGTTTAGCTAAAGTAAATAAAAAAACAACTTATGTAATGTTTCTAGATGACGATATTAGCTTCAAAAAAAATAGCTTAAAAAAAATGTATTATTTCATTAAAAGTTCAAAATTTTTTAATGGTCTTAGTTTTAATTTAATTATGAAAAATCAAAATACTTTAATGGAACAAATTAAAAAAAGTGGTTTTTTCAAATTTTTAGGAGTTTATGATAATAAATTAGGTGTAGTAACTAATTCAGGATGGCAAACAAAGGCAATTAATTTAAAGGAAAATCAATTTGTCGAATGGTTACCTACGCAAGCAGTAATTTATAATTATAAAATAATAAAAAATAAAAAATTTGATTTAAAATATGGTACTTACAGTTATCTCGAAGATTTAGATTTCAGCTACAGATTAAGAAAAGATCTTATTATTTATTCTAAAGCAAAATACTCAAGTAACAACATAATAAATAGAGATCCTTTAATGTTTGGTATTAAGGAGATAGTAAATAGACATAGATTTGTAAAAAAATTCAATTTCAGTTTAATAAATTTTTATTTTGGATGTATTTTTTTAATAATTAAACATTTTTTAAGCTTATTAAGTTTTAAACCAAAATATTTATTAAGAATAATTGGAAACATTCATGGTCTTTTAAAAATTTTTTTTAATAAAGCTAATGGCAAAAATAAATAAAATCTTAAGTAAATAAAAAAAAGGTCCATATTTAAATCTCTAAGTCTTAAAAATTTAAATAATAAATAATAGTATGAGCCATAAGCGTATAAAATAGATAAATTATTTTTTCTCAAATAATTTTTAAAATATAAGTTATTTTTTTTCCAGCTTTTGATTTGCCAATCTCTATTCTCTTTAAAATCTTTGAACTTATTTTCAACTTTTTTTATTTTGATTTTTTTATATAAATTTTCAAACCTTAAGTTAAGTTTTTCTCCAACTGAGATATAAAAATTATCTATAACACCCCAATCATATTGCTTATAATCTTTTATTAATTTTAAAAATAATAACGATTTTTTTTTAGATAGTTTAAATACAATAAAATCTATCCCATAATGTGGTAAAAGAGTTTCATGCTTCTTACCATTTTTAAAAAGAGTGTTAGGATATATGAAACCCATATAATCATTGTGGGATTGTTTTTTTAAAATTTCTGTAATTTTTTTTGACACAAAAACGTCTGCATTAGAAAAAATAAAATAATCAAAATCTTTACTTATTAAAAATTTTATAGAATTGTTTAGCATTATTGAATTAGAGTATTTTGATCCTTTTGGAAGTTTTTTTTTTGTAAAATTAAAATATTTAAATTTTATATTTGATTTATCTAAAAACGATTTTACGCCATAATCGTCAAATTGTGTCACTGAAAGAGTAATATCTGCATTAATTTTTTTTAAATTTTCAACAAATTTCTTTTGAATTTCATCATTAACATTTGATTTACTAAATGGTCGAAAGGAAACTTGCCAAAGAATTTTCATAGGTATAATTGTAAAAAATTATATAATAAAAATCCTAAATTAAATATATATATCAATCGAATATATTAATAATGAATATACTAGATAACATTAAAAAAAATAAGTTTTATGACATTTTATTTTTACTTTTTTTACTTTACCCCACTTCATTAGTTTTTGGACCAGCTTTAATTGAAATTATAATTTTTTTTTCAATATTAATTTTTTTTTTTTTTATTTCAAAGAAAAAATTACATTCGGATTATAATTTTTTAAATACAAAAATTATTTTAATATTGTTATTCGTTTCTATATGTATTTTATCGTCATTACTATCAGATAATATATTACATTCTTTAAAATCATCCTTTTTTTCAATAAGATTTATTTTATACACATATATTATTTTTATTTTATTAAAAAAGCAGATTTATATTAAAAATTTTTTAGGTTTTAATTTATGCTTTTTATTCATTTGTTTAATTGATGCATATATTCAATTAATTTTTAACAAAAATATTTTTCTATTCAGCAGTGAAATTGTAACTGGATTTTTTTTTGGAGAAAAAAAATTAGGAAGATTTTTGATTACATTATCTCCAATTTTAATAGGAGCTTATTTGCATATAAGTAGAAAAAATATTAACCTAAAATTAATTAACTCTTTATTAATTCTAATAATTATTTTTTTTATAACACTTTTTACATCAGAGAGAGTATCTATGTTTTATGCTAGTTTTACTTTAATTATTTTAATTTTATTTGGCATAAGATTGTCTAAAAAATATTTATTATTTATTATTATTCCAGTTATATTTGTTATTGTAAGTTATAAGTTTCAAATAAATAACTTTAATCTTACTGTAAGGGATTCAGTTAATCAAATTACAGATTATAAAAAGTCTTTTACATACCCCTCAAAACAACATAGATCTTTTATGGCAACAAGTTATAAACTTTTTGCTGATAAACCAATTTTAGGTATTGGACCTAACAACTATAGAAATGAGTGTAAAAAAATTAAAATTAAAAATAGAAATAATTGTTCTACACATCCTCACAATATTTTTTTCCAAATACTGGGTGAGACTGGATTAATTGGTTCAGGAATTTATATTTATTTTCTTTTTATTATTTTAAAAAAAGTAGTACTATTTGTTCTGACCAATAGACATAGAAATATTAATATTATATTTTTACTTCCTGTCCTTTATTTTTTTAACCCCTTTTTACCCTCAGGAAATTTTTTTAATAATTGGTTTATGGCTATTGGCACTTTTGGTATACCATTTTACTTATATTTCAATGACATTAAAATCAAAAAAGATTAAAAGTTTATTAACAAACTCGTCAATCTTATCATTACCAGGTTTTGTCTCTATTTTCCTATCAATATTATCAATACCTATTCATTTAAAATTTGCAGGGGTAGAGAATTATGGTGATTACTTATTATTTCACATTCTCTTATCCTTATCAGTAATTTTAAATTTTGGTATTTCAAAATCAGTCGTGATCAGTTCTAATTTTGAAAAAAGAAATTTAACTAAAATATCTTATGATGCACTTAAATATTCATCTTATATAATAATTGGACTCATTATTTTTTATTTTTTATTTAACTTATTAATAAGTAAAGCTTTTATTGAATATATTTCGTTAGAATTACTATTTGCAGGTTTAATAATATCAATTATTTACATAACTCTTGAGGGAATTTTACAGGCAAATAAACTTTTTAAAGTTATTAGTGTAATAAATTTTGTTTTCTATAGTATCTCATTATCTTTTCCTTCAATTCTTTTAATATTTTTTAATGAACTGAGTTTATTTCATTTAATATTTTTAAGTGTTGTAATTAAAATAATTACAATTTTATTTTTGTTTCTTTATTTTATTAAAAAAAAATTAGTTGTAAAAAATAATAACCATTTTTTTTTAAAATATTTAAAAAGAAATTCTCCCTGGCTAACTTTAAATGGTTCTTTTATACAGCTATATGAAATGATGGATAAATATCTAATTAAAATATTTATGGGGGCTTTTTCCGTGGCTATTTATTCCATTCCACAACAACTCACAGGAAAATTAAGTATTATATCAAAAGCTTTTAGTGCATTTTTATTGCCAAATTTAAATAATAAAAAAAAATTAGATGAATTCCTTTACTCATTAGATATTTTTATAAAATATATTCCTCTATTGTTATTCATACTTTTCCCTCTATATCCTATTATATTAAAATTTTGGCTTGGAAATGAGTATTCACTCTTAATACTTAATCTTACTAAGATATTTAGTCTAGTTGCAATATACTCAAGTGTTTCGCATATTTTAATAACAAAATATGAGGCTGACCAAAAATCTAAAAAAAATTTTCGAATTGAATTTTCTCTTCTACCTTTTTTTCTAACAATACTTTGTTATTTATTTATAAATGATAGTTCACTATTGTTTATATCTTTATTAATTTTAATTAAAGAATTATCTCTTGTCATGTTAAGACTTTATTTTTTAAGCTCAAAAGATATAAAAATAAAAAAATATTTAATTTATCTTTTAATTTTTCCTTTATTACTAATTTTATCTTTTATTAATATGGATTTTTTTTATATATTAATAATAATTTTGTCTATAGTGACTGTTATAAATGTTAAGCAGAATATTTAGAAATATTTTACAACATCTAAGTTTTTTTTATAAAAATGATATGACTATTGCAAAAAAAAAAGATAAGCAAATTTACAAAAAATTATCACATTATCAGATCAAAAATTTGAAAAATATTGAAAACTTGAAATCCACACACGACAAGTTTAACAAGCAAATATATTTGATTTTAAAAAAAGGTAGATTATATAATTTTCTGAGAAATTCATTTATACAAAAAATGTTTTTTGTACACAACCGTTTTTTTATTTACAATGAATTAAGAACGCTTAAAAAAAATCGAAATTGGAATTTTTATAGAAAATTATTAATTGAAGACAATATTGGTAACCCAATAAGATACTTTCTTTATCCTAAGAGTTCGGGGAATAGAATTAATCATGTTTATCATTTATCCTTATTAGAGAAATTTTTAGAAATTAAACTAAAAAATATAAATTATATTTTTGAATTCGGAGGTGGATATGGATGTATGGCCAGAATCTTTTTCAAAATTAACAAAAAAGTAAGATATTCTATATTTGATACACCGCTAGTAAATCTTTTACAATTTTACTATCTGAAACAAAATTCAATGAATGTTGGATTTAATAAAAATTCTCAATTTGTACTAAATAATGAATTGACTAATGTAAAGTCTATAAAGAGTATTAATTCGCTATTTATAGCTAATTGGTCTTTATCCGAAACACCAATTTTTTATAGAAACAAATTTTTAAAATATATCCAAAATCATCATTATATTTTAATTGCATTTCAAGAATATTTTGAAGAAATAAATAATAGAAAATATTTTTATAAATTAAAAAAAATACTGAGTAAAAACTATGAAATTACAATATTTGAAAATAAATTTTATAAGGGGAATATTTTTAAAAAACAAAAACATTATTTCTTTATTGGTAAAAAAATAAAAAATGGTATCTAAATTTTTAGTTAAAAATTATGATAATATTTTAATCTGGATTATAATTTCATTACTTATATTCATAAATACAATTTATTTTTATTTAAATTTATTTTCACTAATTGAAGTTAAACAATATGCTTATGATGAGTTATTTATAAATTATCAAAGTGGATTTATAAGGAGAGGGCTTCTTGGTGAAATATTTTGGCAAATTAATAATTTAACTTCGATAAAGCCAAAAATTTTTTTTTCTACAGTTTTTTTTATATTATACTTAATTAAAATTTATTTTTTTTTTAAAATCTTTAAAAAATTTATAATTTTCAAAATAATTTTTATATCAATAGTATTTTCTCCAGCTTTATTGCTATTTCATATTTATGATCCAAATATGTATTTCATAAAAGATATTTTTATTAAAGTAACTATAGTATTACATGGATACTTTTTTATAAAAACATCTGAGTATAAAGATCAAAACGAAAAATATTTATATTATTTAAAATTTATAATAATTCCTCTTTTGTTTATTGTTATTTTGACACATGAATATCAAATATTTTTTATTGGTGTACACTTCCTAATTTCGATCGGAAAAGTAAAAAATAATACAGAATTCAAAAACTTGATTAAAATATACTCAATACTTTTATTGCCATTTTTACTTGTAATTTTATTTTTTGGAGACTTGAGTCAATTTCAAAACTTATCAGAAATATTAAAAAAATTTAATGTCAATCTGAATCCACACTTAGGTGGAGGGATCATAAAGTATATTGGCGCTTTTTATAAATGGCATTTTTTTTATTTTAGTTACAGAGATTTTATTAACTTACTTTTAAGTATAGTTTTGAGTATTTTAATACTCTATATATTTTTTAATTTTTTAAAAATTGAGAACATTTTATTAGATTGCAGTAAATATCAAAAAAATTATTTATTATATTATTTACCTTGTCTCATACCTGTCCTATTAACAACAGATCACGGAAGAAACATAAGTTTTATATCTACACATTTAATTATTTATTATTTAACGCTTAATTTAAATATGAATAAATTTAATAACTTAAGAATTATTTTAAGTAAGAAAATTTTCATTAGCTTTATGTTAATTTTATTTGTATTTTTTTATATTTTTATGTGGAAATTAGATCAATTTGCAGGTTTTGGATTGAGAGGAATTCCTAATGATATATTCAAAAGTTCACTCTTTGCTGAAGTAATTAAATTTATAAAGTTTTTTTATAATTTTATTGATAATTATATAATTACATTACCTCAAATTAAATTATAAAATAAAAATTCTCTAAAATATATGGGTAATAAGTATCCTCTAAATTATAAAACTAAATTTTAATTTGAATATCAAATAAAAAGCCTAATTAAATTTAATGAACTAGCAACTCTTATAAAATATTTTTTAGGGTTATGTATCAGTCTTACAAGCCATCCTAAGTATAACCTATCTATATAATCATTTATTGGTGCCTGCCTCTTAGTTAAAAAAGCAATTGCAGCACCGGTACAAAATATTGAAATATTAAATTTTATATTATTTTTTATATATAAAGCTAAAATTTCTTGTATTCCGCCACCAAGATTAATCATAATATATTTTGGTTTTAAATTTTTAATTTTTTTCAAAAGTTTTTCATCTTTAATTTGATTTTTGTATATTGGTGCAACATATGAAGTGGTTTTTTTAATATTATTTTTTCTAAGATATTCTAAGTTATATTTGGCTTCTATACTACTAGGATCTATGGTCATTAATTTAAATTTTTTAACAGATGAAACTTTTAAAAATTTTTTTAAAAATAAGTACCCTGATAATTTATTAACTTTATATCCTTTAAAAATTCTTAACAGTATACAGAATAGTCCACTATCTAGTATTGCTACATCTGATTGAATTAATGACTTATAATACAACTTATTTTTATTTATTTGAGATAAAGATGATGCAGCAGGTGCAACTAGGTATCCTCCTTTATTTACTTTAGACAATATTTTTTCAAAAGAAGTATTATAAAATTTGATATTCTTAAAATTAATAATATTTTTAGTCATGAAACTAGGTAAAATAATTTTATCTTTTAATGATTATATTATTTAAAACAAGTATATCCATTTTTGTTCTTAAAAAGCAATCAATTGCATCTTTAAAATTCATTACTATTGGTTCATTTTCATTGAAAGATGTGTTTAATATTATAGGAACACCAGATAATTTTTTGAATTTTTTTATAATAGTATAGAAATTTAAGTTAGTTTCTTTTGATACTGTCTGAACCCGTCCAGTTCCATCAATGTGAGTAACTGCGGGAATAAGTTTTTGTTTTTTTGGAATTATTGACTCAACTGAGGACATATAATAATTATGTCTATCGTTCCCAAACCATTTTTTTTTTCTTCTTCAATTATCGCTGGAGCAAAGGGTCTAAAATTCTCTCTTCTTTTAATTTTTAGGTTAATTATTTTTTTTATTTTTGGATTACATGGGTTTGCAATAATTGATCTATTGCCTAAGGCTCGAGCACCAAATTCCATTCTATCATTGAAGTAACCAATAATTTTATTTTGGAAAATATATTTTGCAATATGATCAGTAAAATTACCTGCATTTGTATATTTTTTAATTTTAAATTTTTTCAAATGTTTATTTTGTTTTATAAAATTATATATTTCGTCTACTTCATACCTTGGTCCAATATATGGTGACGATAAGTTTTTAAATTTTTTAAAATTGTACTTCTTGTTTGCTACTACCAATGCAGATCCTATGGACCCACCACCATCACCTGGCGCATAAGGTATGAATATTTTTTTAAATATATTGCTATCTATAATTTTTTTATTTGCTAAGGAATTAAGAGCACAACCCCCAGCATAAATAAGATTTTTGGAAAATTTTAATTTATTAATTTTTTTTATTATATTCAGAATTTTATACTCAAATACCTTTTGAGCAGATGAAGCTATATTCATGTGTTTCATTGTAATTTTTTTATTTTTAGTAATTGAAAATTTAGCAAAAACTTTATGATTAAATAATATTGATTGATTTGGTGATCCTTTAAATTTATAGCTAAAATTTTTTCCAATATGTTGGAAATATTTTAGATTTAAATTAATGGATTTTTCTTCTTTAAAAAAATCAGATAAAATCTCATTATAGTAAATTGGTGAACCATAAGAGGATAATCCCATAACTTTGTATTCATCTCCATAATTTGTAAAGCCTAATAATTGTGTAAAGGCTTCATAGAACACTCCTAAGGAATGTGGAAAATATACTCTTTCTATTATTTTAATATTGCTATTTTCACATTTCGCAATTGCTAGACTAGAAAAGTCTCCAAATCCATCAATGGATAGTCCAATTGCTTTATTAAATTTTGACGGATAAAAAGCTGATGCAATATGTGATTTATGATGATCAACAAAATGAAGTTTAATATTTTTTTTTTAGTCTATCTTTTTTAAAATGTTTATTTACCTCGTTTAATATATTAAATTTATTTTTGGTCCTATTAAATATTTCTATTTTTTTTTTACCTCTAATATAGTTTTTCAAAAAATATGATGTTTTTTGTTTTAAATTTGAAAATGGATTAGTATTAATTGCAATATCAGTTATATCAGAAATTTTTAAGTTTTTGTAAGATAAACATTCTTTTATAGAATTAATCGGCAAACCTGCCCAATGTTTGGTTCTATTAATTCTTTCTTCTTCTACACCAAATTCTAATTTGTTGTCTATGAATAAACATGCAGATGAGTCTGCATGATAACAGTTCAATCCCAGTATAATTGACATTAATTACTGATTATGTTTTTTTTTTATTTCTGATAATATCCAATGGTATGTTTTGTCTAGACCTGATTGTAAGTCAAATTTTGGTTCCCAGTTTAACTGTTTCCTGATCAAATCATTGTTGCTGTTTCTGCCTCTTACACCTTTTGGTTTATCTAATTGATAATTTCTTTCAACTTTTTTATCTGAAATTATTTCTATTTTATCAATCATCTCATTTATTGAAACTTTTTCCTCACTTCCAATATTAATTGGACCGTGATACTCAGAGTTAAATAATTTTAGAGTGGCTTCTATGCAATCATCTATAAATAAAAAAGACCTTGTTTGTTCTCCATCACCCCATACATCTATTATATTTTGTTTATTTATAATTGAATTAATTATTTTCCTGCATAAAGCTGCAGGTGCTTTTTCTCTTCCACCATCATAGGTTCCATGAGGGCCAAAAATATTATGATATCTTGCAACTTTTACATCTAAACCATAATCTTCTAAAAAATGTCTACACATTCTTTCACTAAATAATTTTTCCCAACCATAACCATCTTCTGGGTTTGCTGGATATGCATCTTTTTCTCTTAAGCCTGTTATGCTTACATCATTTTGCAAATCTTTATTATAAGCACAAGCGCTAGAGGAAAAAAAATATTTTTTTATTTCATATTCTTTACATGCCATTAGTAAGTGGGTGTTTACAAGAACTGATAACATGCATAAAGCTTTGTTATTTTCAATAAATCCCATTCCTCCCATGTTACATGCCATGTTTATAACCTCATCGACACCATCAACCATTCTAAAACAATTTTCTTTTAATGACATATCCAAGACATGATTTTCAGCATCACCAGAAAGCTGGTACCAATCATCAAATAATTTAATATCAACAGCCCTTACTTTATAGTCTCTATTTTGAAGTTCTTTTACTAAATGACCTCCTATAAAACCTCCAGCCCCAGCAACTAAAATTTTTTTCATAATATTTATATTAATTTTAACTTAATGAATTTGAATATAACAAAAATTAATAATAGTCTATTAATCTATTGTATAAAATGAATTCAGAAATAATGATATTTTAATAAATAATGAGTTTTTTACTTGTATTTTTTTTTTGTTTTGTAACCTCTATTTATTTTTTTGGATTTGGATATTTAAGTAATAGATTTATATATAAATTACCAATCACAGATAATGTAATACAATTTAGTTTTTTTGGCTTATTTTCCTTATCTTTTTTAGCCTTATTTGCTAATTTTTTTATAAGTTTAAATTTATATTTTAATTCAATAATAATTTTAACATCAATTTTTTATTTATTTTTTTTAGAAAAAAAATTGGTAATAAAAATCCTGAAATATTCAATTATAATATCAATTATTTCATCATTAACAATTGTATTAGATAATACAAATAGACCTGATTCTGGTTTATACCACCTTCCTTACACTAGTCTATTAAATGAAAATAAATTGGTTTTTGGAGTTGCAAATTTGAATGAAAGATTTGGTATAGCTTCTATTTTACAATATATCTCAGCACTAAATTACAATTTTATATTTTTAGAAAACGGAATTTTAATTCCATTAGTAATGATATATTCTACTGTAATAATATTTTTTTTTCTTAAAATATTTGATTCAAGTGAATCAAACATATTAAAAATTTTATCTTTTCTATTTTTTACATTTATCTTAACAAATATGAATCGTTATAGTGGATTTGGTAATGATGCTCCTGCTAATTTATTTTATTTTGTTTTAACATATTACTTTTTGAAATATAAAAATGATATTTTTGTAGATACTCAATTTAAAATTTTAGTATTAATTACAGTTTATATATTTTTAATAAAACCCTTTTTTGTTTTGTTATTTATTATTCCTTTGATATTTTTGATTAGTAACTACCGAGATGTAAGAATTTTCAGTTTAAGTAATATAATTTGCCTTGTAGTTATAGTTTTATGGTTAATAAAAAACCTTTTCATTACTGGCTGTTTTTTATACCCAATAAATTTTACTTGTTTACATACACTTGATTGGTCAATAAATCCTTATTTAATATCTTTAGAGTCAGAAGCTTGGGCTAAAGGTTGGCCAGATCGATATGACAAGAGTTTAAATTATAATGAATTTTTAAAAAATTTTTATTGGATAAAAGTTTGGACAAGTAACCATTTTAAATTTATAATAATCAAATTATTACCATTTTTTTTAATTCTTATTATTATTTCAACAATTATTATTTCTAAAAATAAGAAAATAAATGTGATAAAAGAAAAAAAATATAATCAATTAATAATTGTTAACATTTCTCTATTATCATGTTGGTTTTTGATTTTCCCTGCGTATAGATTTGGATTAGGAATTATTGGAGTATTTATTTCTTTACTTTTCATAAATTTTTTTTTCAAAAGAATAATTGTAGATAACAGCTTATTATATAAATCAATAATTTTGATAGTGTTTTTATGTAGTTCTACTATTGTTTTTAAAAACTTGAATAGAATTTATAATAATTATTCACTTAATTATGTTGATTACCCATGGCCAAAAAAAAACTCTCATTATGAAAAAAATAACAAACTAATTAATGTCCCGGTAAAATATAACGGGAAGACTTCACATTATACAACACCATCAAAAGAATTATGTTTTTATAGCAAATCTCCTTGTACTCATTTAAGAAATCTTAAAGTAAGAAAGGATAAATATTTAAACTTTTATGAAAAATATACAATTGATAAAAGATAAATTTAATTTAACCTTATTACCAAGATAATAAAAATGGCTAAAAAAATTAATAATTATAATTTATTTTTAAAGCTCTCCTTTATTATATTATTTATTGCTATTTGGCTTTCATTAGACACTAATTTTGAAAATATTTTAAATTTTAATGGTTATTTTTCTCTAACTAATTTGATTTTAGTTATTAGATGTTTAGCACCATTTGCTATATTTTTTTTTATTTATGTCCTCTTACTAAAAGAAACAAAAATTATTGATTCTGTTAAATTAAATAAAAACATAAATTTTTTAGTTTATATTTTTTTTTCATTCCTAATACTTCAAATAATTAGCCATTTAATATCTGGTAATAAACTAATATTTTTATACTATTTTTTTCCTAGTTTTTTTTTATTATTTTATTTTAATTTTGCCGCAAAGAATAATTTGCTTACTATTAGTTTCTATATTTCTATAGGAATATTATTTATTCTGTTTGTTATATTTAGTGTTCTTAGTTTAAAACATTTTTTTACTTCTGGAGATCTTCACTTTTATGGAACTTTTCCTAACGTTTACAAATCAATTTTATCAATTTCCACTAATGTTATTAGATCATCTGGTCTTTCTAGAACCGCTCTTCTTATTTATATGCCACTATTTTTATATTTATTAATAACACCTGCTTCTAAATTTAAATTAGTTATTAATTTTTTTTTAATGTTCATAATTCTTTTGACGCAATCTAGATTAACAAATATTTATTGGCCAATATTCATTATATTTTCTTCAATAATTTACTTAAGAGACCAAAATTTTTTTAAATATGTAAAAAAAATAATAATTATTATTATTATTCCATTTGTGATAACTGGTGCAGTAATTTCCACTAAATATTATTTAATATATCATCAAATAATCTTAGTTGACAGTAAAAATAAAATAATTGGATTAAAAATTTTTGACGATCCCAAGTTAAGTTATGTAAAAGAGGGTTTTGAATATAAAATATCCTCTAACAAAAAGATAGATGATATTGCGGTTATTAGAGAAGTGGATCCATTAACATATTCATCAGGCAGAATAGACTATTGGAAAAAGATTTTAAAGAGGAATGATAGACAGCTCATTGGGAATGGATATTTAGGAGATAGATATTTATTAGAAAATGATAATGCATCTAATTTAATATTTTACACTTATGCAAGCAGTGGGTTATTAGGAACTTTTGCTATAATTTTTTTAGTTATAAGATGCATATTTATATGTATTGACGTAGTGTTTTTTGAGCAAATAAAATTAAATAAAAAAAATTTAATACCGATTTCTTCCATTTTTTATTTAGGATTTATTGTATTTAGGGGTATTGGCGAAAATAGCTTAGCTGTTTTTAGTATTGACCAAGTTATTTTCCTACAATCATTCATTATAATTGAAATTTTCAGATTTAAATTAAAAAGAAATGAAAAAAAATAATACTATTTATTATTGGGCTTCAAGCGAAAAAAAAAATAATGGCGAGGGTATACTTGCCAGAAATTTTTTGCATCTAGTAAGAAGAAATTTTAAAAATTATACTTTACAACCCTTAAACTCGTTTAAAAAAATAAACCAAAATACCTTTTTTTATAGATATATTTTACCTTTTTTGGCAATACTAATTCTATGGAAGCACTTTTTTCTTAAACAAAAAATTTCATATGTTAATTTTTTACCAGCTTGGAATATAGTATTAATTTTATTATTACCGCCAAGAACTATTTTAGGACCAGTAACAGGGTCAATTAATAAAATAAAGTTTAGAAAAACTATTAAACTATTCTCATTGATAGGTTTAAAAATTATAAATTATCGTTTCAAAAAAATTTTATTTTCACATGACTTTTTTAAAAAATTTTTAGATAATAAAAAAAAAAAATATTTTTTTAATTTTTTATTATATAATTTTAAAATTAATAATAATATTAAAAAAAAAAAATATGATATTATTTTTTATTATAGAAAACATCATAATAAAAATAATTTATTTAATTTTTTATTATTAAAGGAATTATCAAAAAAATTTAAAATTTGTGTAATTGGTGAAAGAATTAATATAAAATCATCAAATATTTTAAATAAAGGTTTTGTTTCAAGGAGTAAAGCTTTTAAATATATAAAAGAAACAAAATCCTCTATAGCAAGCTATGAAAATTTATTTAGCTATTTTGCTCTGGATTGTATCTCAAATAATTTGACAGTTTTTTTCAATAGAGAATTCATTGTGGATAAAAAACTTAAGATAAATAGTATAATACCCATAGATTTTTATAATTTAGAAAAAACATTAAGAATAATTTCAAATAATGTAAACAATACTAATAAAAATAAAATCAATATAAGAAGTGATGATTTTAATGATTATTTAAAAGATTTATAATTTTTAAATAAATAAAAAGATAAACTTAGATTTAGAAAATAAAAAATTCCATTAAAAGTTGAAAAAAAAGAGCCGGTAGGTTGAAAAGGGAAAAATAATATTATCATACTTCCTAAAAGAAAATTTCTAATTCTTCCAGATGTAATTGTTAAAATATTTTTTAATGTTTTTATAATTATATAAATAAAAATTATCAAACCACTAAGACCTGTCTCAGAAAAAATCTCAAAATAAATATTATGTGGATGAGTTGAACAACTGTAATTATAGTCAAACTTTTTCAAAAAATTGTTAGTATATTTTTTATTTGAACACTCGTATCTAAAAGATTTTATACCTGATCCAAAAATTAAGTTATTTTTTCCTATCTCATAAGCTTGAGCAAAATGTGCTGACCACTTCGTATTAAAAAAACTTTTTTCAACGTTATTATTTCTTCTTTGAGTATAATCTTCAAAATTTTCTTTTTTGTCGTAAATGTTAAAAATATTATTGTTAATATAATATAAAACTCTAGATGTTGCTGAAAATCCTAATTGTTCACTTGTATATAATAATTTTAATTTTAGATTATTAGATAAAACAAATACTGAGCATAAAATTAAAAGAGAAATGAACATAAATTTAGTTTTTTTTTTAAAATTAAGTTTATGATCGAGAAATAAAATAAGACTAGTGGAAATTATACTCATAAATATTGGAGTTCTATCTCCTGTTAAAAGAACCGAAATCATTACAAAAGAAAATATTAGAAAGAAATATTTTTTTTTCTTCTCTAAAAATAAAAAGAGAATTATAAAAAATAATAATTTAGTGATATAGCTTCCTGCGATTTTTTCTTCATAAAAAAAACCACTTAAACGATCATAAGATATCTGATTTAATATATTATAGACAAGTTCAAATATCACTGACAAAGAAACAAACAAAATACCAAATGATGAAGATAGCAAGAATAATATAAAGTTAGATTTATTTTCAGAGAACCAAAAATACAAAAATAAAAATAAAAATAAGTGTTTTATTAAACCCAATACTCCTTTTGATGTGATTAATGGACTCTGCGAGAGAAAAATATTTATAACCAATAAAATTAATAGTAATAAAATTTGATATTTATATAAATTAGTTTCTTTTAAAATTTTTTTATAATATTTAAAAATTCCAAATGATATGACTACAGCTATATTTAGATTTAATACATAATTTCCTAAAATTATTGAATGTGGTATAAATAAAATTAATAATCCAAATAAATCGATTTTTTTTAATCTTGAAATATAAGTTAAATTCATTAACAAATGACTTTATATCTTTGATATATTACTTTACATAAAAAATAAATATTTTTAATTTATTTTATGAATTACCTAAGTAGTATATTTTTAATAGATATTGAATTAGATAAGTTTCTTATTTTTACCTTAATATATTTTATTATATTATTAATTTTAATTTTTTTTTCCAATAAAATATGTTTTAAGTTCAATATTCTTGATTATCCAAATAAAAGAAAATCACACATAAAACCAATTTCTTTATCTGGAGGAATTGTTATTTTTTTAGGACTTTTAATTTTTTGTATAATTTCAATTAAAACAAATATTATTAAAATAGATTACTATATTGATATTATTATTTATAGCTCTATTTTTTTTATTTTAGGTCTTTATGATGACTTAAAACAACCTAAAACAAGTTTCAAAGTTTTTTTAATTATTGTTTTTATACTTACTATTTTATTTTATTCAGAGGTATTTATTTTACATAACCTGCAGTTTAAATATTTAAAATTTTTGAATACAAACCTCGCCTATTTATCAATACCTTTCACAGTTTTCTGTATTTTTATGTTTTTTAATGCACTTAACTACTCTGATGGTAAGAATGGAATTTCAATTTCATATTCAGTTTATCTCTCATTATACTTTATATTTTATTCTAAAATGGAAACTACTTTAATTGTACATTTTATTTTAATTTTACTTACTTTATTAATATTTAATTTAAAAAATATTCTATTTTTAGGCAATAGTGGCATAAACTTTATATCTATTTTTTTAAGTTTATTTTTAATTAAATCATATAATTCAAATTTGATTGAAATTTATTGTGACGAGATATTACTTTTAATGTATTTGCCGGGCCTAGATGCCGCTAGAGTAACAGTTACTAGAGTAATAAATAAAATTTCACCATTTAAACCAGATAGAATACATTTTCATCATAAATTAGAATTTTATTTTTCTGATAATTATATTTGGATATTAAACTTAATTATAGGAATATCACCAATTTTAATATTAAAAATTACTAATAATTTTTATCTTTCATTTATATTATCAACATTAATTTATATTGTTTTTTTGACCAGAAGGTTTCCAAAGTTCTCTTAACTTTATTACAACGAATAAAATTATAAATCCTGATAACTGAAATAAAATTCTATCAAGAGCTCCGGTAACATACCATTCAATATTATCTGATGGTCCTGTGAATAAAAAAATAAATATAATTAAAAATATTGAATAGATAATAAAACTAATAATATATAGATCTTTTTTCGTGATTTTGCATATCAATAAAATAAGAAAAAAAATTAGCCAAATTGGATATTTAAATGTAGCTATAATAAAATGTTTGAGTATAAAAAATAATTTGTAAAAAAAATTTTCATTAAATAAAAAATTTATATTAGATAAATCAAAAATATTATTTTCTGTTATTTCTAAAGTCATAAAAAATTTAATAGAAATTAAAAGTAAAGATAAACAAAAAATATAAATTTTTTTATTAATTGATTTAGATAAAGATAAATAATATAAAATGAATAAAAAAAATAGTAGACCTTCGTTTTTAATCCAAACTAACAGATATGCACAAGTAATGAAAAAAGAAATTTGAATATAATTTATGTTTTTTAAATGAAATTTATTTAACATATTCATTATTATAAGAATAACAGAAAACATAAAATATTCTTGATAACCACCCAGAAGAAATTTATCGTATGTAAGAAAAGTTAAAAAAATACCAACAATAAAGTTAAATAAATGATTGTTTGAAAAATTTTGCGAAACAGTCAAAATTCCTGTTACATAAATTATAATATAAAAAATTCTACCAAAAACTTCATTGGGTAATAAAGAGAATTTCCAATATACACTCCACATGAATCCACCTAGATGAGGATAATGACTATATGATGTATTCGTTAAATTTGAATTATTGAAATTCTCATAAAAATTCAAAGCATGGAAATACCATGAATGACCATCCCATTCTAGTTTGGGATTTACTATTAAATCTAGAGCGATTATTAAGCTAAAAATAATAAAGGTAAATAAATAATTATTTTCCCTAAATGAATTAAAATTGAATTTTTTAAAATTAAATAATATTGAAAGTGCAGAAATAATTACTGTTGAAAAAATAATCAATTCATAATCAATATTTAAAAAGGATAAAAACAAACAAATCAAACAAAAAATTAAAATATTTATTGAAAAATATTCAATTGATGTGATGATATTATTATTAAAGGTTTTAATTAATAAAATTCTGGTAAAATAATTTGAATATAAAATAAGTGAAATTAAAATTATAAATAAAATATTTAATATTTCTATCATTCTAATTCTATAAGATGGCAATTACTTAAACTGTATAAAATTTTAAAATTTTTTAATTTTTTTTTAATTTCTTCAATTTTGTGGTTTAAAAAAAATATCTTATTTGCTTCCTTAGATTTGAAACTAAATGTAAATATTTGAGATGATGGATAATTATTGTTATTAATATAAATAATATTTTCTCCTTTCAAATTAAATTTTTTTAATGAATCATTTACAAAGCCATATCCCATGGGATAACAATATCCATAATCATTTTCGAGCCGTTGATGAATATTATTCTTCAGAACAATATAGGTGTTCATAAAAAAATTAAATTTAATAATAAAAATTAGTAAGATAAAAGTTAAGAATAATATGTGTTGACGATTAGAAATAATAATTTTTTTTAATGCTTTCATTTATTTTAAATCACTTCAATCAATTAATTTAGTTTGTAACAAATTAGAGTTTTTACAATAAAACACAAGATTTGTTGAAGTTTTTTTTTTTCTTATTTGATTAATATTACTATAATTAATTTTTATTAGCTTATTATTTTTTGATGAAAATATGTAATCAGAATATCCATATTTTTTAAGTTCAAATTTAATTTTTTTATAATTTTTATTATGAAATTCAATTATTAAAATTGGTAAATTCTTTGATATTGTTTTTTTTGCAGACTTAATAATTTCATATTCTGAACCTTCTGCATCTATTTTAATAATATGAGGATTAATTTTAAAATAATCTAATTTTTTACTCCGAATTTTTATTTTTTTTAAGGATATTTTTTTAAAATTTATATTCGTAAAGTTAATCCATCTATTTTTAAGATAATTTAAATTTAAAGTTGACCACAAACTTAGGTCAATACCATAAGCTGATGGTACATATAAATTTTGTATTTTAGTATTGGATAAGGCATAATTATATATTTTAACGTTTTTATATCTCTTTTTTACTTTTTTTAATTTTTTAAATAAATTTTTGTTTGGTTCAAACGAATAAATTTTTGAATTTTTTGAATTTTTTTTAAAATTAAATATACTCTCACCAATATGAGCTCCAACATCAATTATTATTGGACTCTTTACATAAGAAGCAATTAAGTATTCATCCTCAAAATTAATATTTAAGTTAGTTGCAATTTTCTCACCTAAAATTATAAATAATTTATTTGATTTTATAATTGTTTTAACAAAATTTATTAATATTCTCATTCAATGAGTCAAAAAGATAAAAATTACTTTTATTTATATAGTGTATTCTTAGTTTTGTTTTTATTAATTACAAATGAATTTTATACATATGAAGAAACACTAAAAATTAATCAATACGATGGTAGAAGTTATTTCAAAATTTCTATTTTTCCTTTTGACTTTGCTAATAATATACCGTTCCATCATGCTCAAAGATTTTATTTACCATTTATTATCGGAGTTCTAGCAAATATTTTTGAAATCGATAATTTCCTATTATTTAGATTAATTTGCTTATTCACAATTTTAATAGTTATTCTTATTCATATAAGATTGATAAATCGGCTAAAAATTAATTTCAAAGACTCTATTATTTCAACAACACTAATTTTTTTGAATCCATATTTATTTAGATATTTTATTTCTGTGCCTACTATGATCAATGATTTATACTTTATTTTAGCATTATATGTATTTCTCTATGCAGTTCTAATAAATCATAAATTTTTACTTTTAAGTTTAATAATTTCATTAATTTCTAGACAAACAGGATTATTCATACTCATAGGTTTTTTATATTTTTGTTATAACAAAAAATATTATCAAACGTTGTTTATTGGTTTATTTATTTCATGTTTTATATTTTTTTTATCTAATTACTATGCTCAAAATTCGTCAATAAGTGGATTCAATTTTGATCACTTAGTTGGTTTTTTTAAGTCTATATTTTTTGAAGATGAGATAAATAAAATACTAAACTGGATTTTTCTACCTTTTTATAGTTTTTTACCACTTATATTTTATTTATTTCTAAAAAAATTCGAAAAAGAAAAATTTTTAAAAATTCAACCTTTAATTATTTTTTTTATTTTTCTATCAACTGTTGGTATTTCATATCTTGCTGGACCAGAGTTGGCGGGCAGGAATATAATAAGACAAACATCTATTGTTATACCATTATTGGTATTTTTAATTTTAGTTTATTCAAAAAATAGATATAACAATATGCATTTAAAAATTATTGATAAAATATTAATACTTTTAATATTTATTTCTTCTCTCCACCCTATTTACTCAAAAATTAAGTTATTAGAACAATTAAAAATTATTTAATTAAGTGTATGATTTTATTTGAACTTCTATTTGAGTAATAAAACTCATTCACTTTTCTCCAGTTTTCAAATTTTTTTTTATTATAAGAATAATTATCATCTATAATCATTAATGAATTAATATTACTTTTAGCAAATATCGAGTCATTAAAATTAGAATTCTTTAATAATTTTTCCTTCATTTTCAAATTTTTTATTCTAACTTTTTTTAATTCTTTAAAATTATAGTCATAGAATATTTCTGTTATAAAACCGTAATAAACACCTATAAAATGATTAGACGTTTTTAATTTTTTATTTTTAATTTCCTCAAAAGCTAAATCATAATTATACCTTTTTTTGATTTGAAATTGCTTATTTGATTTTTTATTAATATAAATTTTTTTGTCTATTTTATTATAATTGTAAATGTTAATAGAAATAAGTACTACCAATATTAATAGGTTAAATTTTTTAAAATTTATAAAAATTTGCATTATTATTAGAAGCATAAAAGGAACTATAAATTCAAAAATATATTTTGGATGCCCTATAAAGTTTTTTTCTATAGAATTATAAACAATTAAATATATTAAAAAGGTAAACAAAAGATTTATACTTTTAAAATTTTTTTTGTTTCCTAGTACAAAAAAACAGCCTAAAAAAAAATAGAAATAATAAATGAAATTGAAGAAAGAAACTAGATACGTGTACGTAATCTAATTTCAAAGTATTGTTAATTACATAAAATAATAAATTCGAAACTTTTTCGTTATGAACGTTTGATCCTAAAATTAGTGTTTTAATAATAAATGGAAAAAAAAATAATATTGGCGCAAAAGTATTTAATAAATCTTTTAAATCGAATTTATTTTTTTTTTTGTAGATATATTCAATCAAAATGGGCAGGATTAAAATAAAAATTGTTATTCTTGCCATTGAAAATATACAAATTAGCAGAACAACATTCTTATAATTTACTTTATCATTAAAATAATAGTAAATTAAAAAATTCAATAAAAATACAAAACTCCATGAACTATGATCAATATTAGAAGATGATAAAATACAAATTGGTATCGTTAAGGTGAATAAAACAAAACTTATGGATTTTAAGTTACTACCTAAGTATTTTATAAGTTGTATGTATAAGAAAAAATTTCCTAAAGCATAAATAAATATATATGAAAATCTAAATGCAAATTCTTTGAAACCAAACATACTTGTAAATATTAATGAACTCAGATGATTCAACGGTGGATGCATACCATAATCTTTTAAAAAATATCTAAATACTACATTCGATATAAATAAAAATATAAGTGTAGAGATATTTTTTTTTTTATAATTAAAATTAAAATTAAAATAAGAAATATTAGTTCAATGAATGAAAAAATATGGATTAGATAATTAAAATTTAATTCTTGTAAACTATTAAAATTTGTATTGTCCAATAAAGTGTAGAGAGTAAAAATAGCAGTTCTCTGAGTTCTTAATGCGTTAGCATACTCATCACCATGTAAAGGTTTAGATAAATCGTTATAATTAAAAATTAATGAAACGACTAAAATTGCAAAAAAAATTAATAATTTATTTACATTAATATTTAAAACAAAACTAAATTTTTTTTTTTTGTAGAAAAAATAGAAAAATGTAAATAAAGATAACGATATAACTGTAAATAAAAAGTTATAATTTTTTGATATTATTCCGTAAAAAGTGTATGTGTAAAATGTTAAAAAAATTAATATAGTATAAAAATCAATTTCTAATTTTTTTTTAAAAAAAAAATAATTCATATGGAAAAAAACATATCATTAGTAATACCATGTTACAACGAGGAGGGAAATATTGATAAATTAATTGAACGATGTAATAAGTTTTTATCTATAAATAATTCTGAACTCATATTAGTAAATAATGGTTCAACTGATAAAACGAAAGATAAAATTTTAAATCATTCAAAAATAAATAATAAAATAAAATTTTTAAATATTGAAAAAAATATAGGATTTGGACATGGTGTTTTCATTGGACTAAGCAGTGCAAGTAACAATTTTTTAGCATATACTCACGCTGATCTACAGACAGATCCAAATGATATAGTTGCTGGTATGGACTTAATTAAAAGTGATAATGATTTTATAAAAGGAATAAGAATAGATAAGATAAAAAATGAATGGAGCTACTTTGACATGTTCATTTCTTATTCTATGACAATTTTTACCTCATTAATATTTCGAAAATTTATGAATGATATACATGCTCAACCTGTCATTTTTCATAAAAAACTTATAAAAAACTCAAATTATTATCCAAAGGACTTTATGTTTGATGTGTGGGTTTATATAAAAGCAAAAAAACTTAAATTTAATGTTAAGAGATTTCCAGTGATATTTAACAAAAATATGAGATTTTATGGGGAGGGTAACAACGATACACTGATGAAAACTGTAAAGGGTAGTTTTTTACACATCTTTGGAACTATAAAATTATTTTTGAAATTATTTTAGTTCCCAAAAAGAAAAATTTTTTTTTTTTGTACAAACCATGTCGATATATTGATGGTTTAATTTTATATAATTTTTAATTTTTTTTTTTATCAAATTTTTTGTTGTGAAGTCTAGGACAAACAAGACAAACTTTCTTATTCATTTTTTTCAAATATTTCAATTTTTCTAAATTAGGTAATTCACCATAGGTATCAAACCATACCCACTTTATTTTATTAAAAAAATCTGTTTTGGGTAAGTTTTCGTATTTAGAAAATCTAATACTTTGTTTATTAATATTTTTTTTTAAACATATTACCTTCATAGGAAATGAAGAGTCTAAAAAAAAATAATTTCTTATATTAAATTTTTTGAGTAATTTTAAAACTTTGAATTCAATTCTCTCAGATTTTATATTACAAATTAAAAATTTATGTTTAAAGCTTTTCAAATATTTAGTAAATTGCTCACCAATCTTAAATGGATCATGACTTAAATGAATATTATTTTTGAAGTCTCTTAAGTCTACTTCAACTCCATAATTATAGCTTAATTTTTTTAATGACTTAACCGAGTTAATTCTGTGAGAAACTAAAATCATTAACTAAGGTTTTAATACAATTTTTGAGAATTTAAATTCTTTGTTATACATAGATGGGAATACTTTTTTTGCACTTGAGAAATTATATTTATGAGAAATCAATTTTTTGATATCAGGATTTTTTTTTAAAAACTCTAAAGACTCCTCCCATTCATTAACAGGATCAATAATTGAACTCCATGAGCCTGCTATTGTTAATTCTTGTCTCAAAATTTTATTTAATACCTCTCTTGATAATTTAATGTCTCTTATTTGATTGCTTAAGATTACTATTTTACCACCTTTTTTTAAACCATCTATAGAGGTATTTAATAATTCCTCTGAACCTGAACATTCAAATGAAACTTCTGATAAACTATTATTTGTAAAATTTTTAATTTTTTTTATTACATTATCTTTTCTGGTATCTATAATTTTATCACAACCAACATCAAAAAAGTTTTGAAAACGATTTTTGTTTCGATCTACTCCAATAATATTGCTAATTTTAAATTTCTTACACCACGCTGCTAATAATATACCTATGGGTCCTAAACCTAATATTATTACACTGTCGAATTTTCTATCCTTTTGAGCTATTCTAAGAGCATGTAATGCTACTGAAGAAGGCTCGGTGAAAACTGACAAGTCATCACTTAAATTAGATGGAATTTTTACAAGATTTTTAATTGGCGTCAAAATATACTCTGAATATCCTCCATGACTTCTTGATCCTAAGAAATCATAGGTAGAGCATTGATTTTTATTTACTTGATGGCCATATGCAGACTCCGATTTTGCACAACAATCATCAGAATGACACTTCGTAATCAATGGATAGACGCAAACTTTATCTCCCTCTTTAAAATTTTTACTATTCTTACCTAATTTATAAATTTTCCCGATTATTTCATGACCGGGAACTATAGGGTAATTATAAAAACCAACCTCCATTGACCTAACAACATCAGTACTACATATTCCACATTGAGAAACTTTAACTAAGGCTTGATCATTATTTGGATTATTAATTTGAATTTCATCATAATCCCATTTCCCTAATGATTTTAATATAGCTGATAAAGATTTAATCATTAAAATAAGCTTTCCAAAAATTATATACTTTAAGATCTTGAGGTGTACCTAAACATATATACTGATCAACTTCAAATGGAAGAATTTTGAAGCCTTTTTTTATTAAATTATTTATTGAATTTCCCACATAATACTCGTTATTTATTTTATTTTTCTCATTTATCATATTCCTATATGCTTCCATAAAAATTTTTTTGGATTTAAAATAAAAAACTCCTTGGGCAATATGATCTTTATGAGGTGTATTACTAATTGGTTTTTTTTCTGATATACCAGTTACTTTACCATTTTCTACAATACAGTAAGCATAAGCGAAAGGAGAAATTCTGGCATCAGGATAATTTTTAAAAGTCCAGATTAAAACATCTGGAGAAAAAAAATTAATTATTTTTCTTAATTTTTTTGAATCATAAACGATATCATAATCGCATGAACTAATCAAAAGTTGATCATTTCTTTTCATATCTTTGAGGTACTCATAACAAGTACTTGCCATTCCCGAAGTTTTTTTATTTAAAACTAAAACTTCAGTATTTTTATTATTTTTTAAAATTTTCTGTTTGAATTGATATTTTTTATTATGGTCTTTTCTTATAATAACTACATTCTTTTTTGATATAGGTAAACTTTTTATTGCAGTTGTCACCATATTATTGTTGTTCAATTTTATTAATGGTTTAAAAGAATTTTTATTTTCTTTAGTGAATCTTTCACCATCTCCGCATGCAGGAATTATATTTACAAAATTAAATTTTTCTTTCTTTTTGTTATCTTTTTTTTTAAAATATTTAAACCAAAAATTATATTCTTTCACATATGATATAAGGCCTAAACCAATATGCTTCTCAAATTTAAAAATTTTAATTTTCTTTTTAGATTTAATATATTCATTGAATATTTGACTTATAAAATGCCTTCCTCTAACAGGTAATTGATTTGAAAGGGTTTTTTTTGCATATCTCAAATATTCATCAAACCTTCTAAAATAGTAAATACCAGCTAATCTCATTGTATCTTTCGTTCTTATTGATTTTTCAATAACCCTTAAAATTTTTTGTCTTTTAACACTTATTCTACCAGTGTGTGTTTCGGAAGTATTACTCTGACTATCTTCATTAAAAGCACAAACAAAACCATCAGCATTTGATGTTTTTAAAAATTTATTAAATTCTTTTTTTTTATAAAAATTTATTCCATCTGGGTGAGCAATCAATATTTTGTCGTTATTTTTAACATATTTTTCAGCATAGAATACCGTCTCTATTGAACTTGAAGTATCTTTTGGTATACCAATAATCTTCTTATTTACTTTAAGACTCTGAAGTTCAATCAATAAATTACTATCAATAAGATCTTTTTCCCTGCATAGAAATATATATTCTGCATCTAATTTAAAATTATTTACAAAAAATTTAATCATACTATTTTTACCAATAGGGGTAAGAGATTTTAATTTATTAAATTCTTTCTCAAAATCTAAATCTTTACTTGCAAGTGGAATTATTATTTTTAAATTATTCAAGATTGGCATGACTTTTCCATAAATCTTTTTTATTTATTTTCAATTTTTTTATCAATTTTAGAGAAATATAATCACCCAATACATGAAGAGCCTGGTCAAAAACAGTACTCATTGGTTGAATTGATTTTTTTGTTTTACTTATAGAATCTGAAAGATTTTCATCGGGGTTAATCATTTTTTGAGGTTTAGTTGTTGCTTTTATCTCTAAAACATAATCTGATAATTTTCTAATTGATGATCTTTTTGAGGATGTTATTAAAAAAATTTTGCAACCAATTTTTTTTGCTTTTTTTGATATTTCAAGAGGAATTAAACTTTCTCCAGATCCGCTAGCAACTATTAAAAGATCTTTTTTCATAGCTGGCTTTTCAGTTAATGATCCAACTAGTTCGACTTTAAAACCAAGATGTGAAAGTCTTTTTCCAAAACATTGTAAAGATAGATTAACACGGCCAATTGCAACTAAAAAAATTCTATTAGCTTTTATTAACTGGTTAATTAAATTATCTGACTGAATTCTTGGAATTTTTTTAAGTGAATTCTCAATTTCTTTTATGATCGTTTTCAGGTCTTTATCTTTATTTAAATTATTCATGGTTTAAATATACATTTTAAATATTTTTTATTTTTTAAATTATTTATTTCCTCTGAGAAATTGGGAAATGATAAATTTTTAATATTCATTAAATTAAATTTGATTTTTTTTTTGCTAATTAAACTGAATGCTTCATTTAAATCATCTTGATTTGAGGAAAAAGATCCGGTTATTGTAATTTGGTTATAGTGAATAAAATTTGCATCAATTTTGAGTTTATTTAAGTCTTGTTTTGGTAATCCACCATAAAGATTGACTTTCCCTAATTTCGCTGACTGGTAAATTGAAAATTCATGACTCTCTATATTACTGTTCGAAGAGATTACTCTATCAAATCCCTGTCTATCTGTAATTTTGTCTAGTTTTTTTCTAATTTTATTATCCAATTTATTTTTAACTAATATAATATTGTCAGCTCCTACTTTTTTAGCAATACTTAACCTATTTTTGTCAAGGTCTAATACAGTTATTTTCTTTAAACCATAAATTTTAGCAATATTAACAAATAATAACCCCATATAGCCTGATCCAATAATTAATATTGAATTGTTTTTCTTTGCATCAATTAATTTTAAAGCATTAACAACGCATGCTACACTTTCAGATAAACATATATTACTTATATTTCTCTTTTTGAAATTAATCTGCGGTATATTTTTTAAGATTTTTTTATTTACTATAAAATAATTTGAAAATCCTCCATTTAAATTTGACCCAACTGATAAAGGATTATCACACATGTTACTTGGATTTTTTTTTAGACAACTTTTGCATTTTTTGCAGGGTATTTCAGCACCAAAAACAGTATTTTTTTTTGTTTCTACATATTTTTTTTTATTTGAATTATAGGCCATTTTTACAGCCAATAATTCATGACCAAGAATAACTGGAAATTTTTTAATTCTTGATCCAGTAAATATAAATTTTAAGTCAGAGCTGCAAACTCCACATTCTTTTACTTTATATAAATCTTCTGTTTTTTTCACTCTTCTTAATTCATGTGAAAATTTTACTTTTTTTATACCAATTAAATTTAAATTCTTTTTATCTATCAATTTATTGGGTAACATATCTTCTCCAAAGCTTTACTGACTCTTTAATATCTTTTATTGAGTTACTATCAAAAGGTTCTCTTTCTCTAAATGAAAATTCAAAATAAAGAATAGTTTCTTTACAATTTCCTTTTTCTAAATATTTTAAAATTTTATCAGGTCTTATAATCCCATTTTTATTATATTTTTTTATAAAGGGTTTGTGAGTGTAGATATCTTTAGTTTTCTGTTTAATATGTATAGAGGGGCTAAACTTTGAAAGTTTTCTTATCCACTCATAAGGATCTTTATCTTCTTTATTTAATGTAAAATGGTTGCCATGATCTACATCTAAGTTTAAAAGTATCGGTAATTTATTTTTTTCATTAAGTTTTTTGTGAAGATACTGAGTAAATTTAATAGTATCACCCATTTCTCTTCTAACTGACATTGGTTCCCAAAGTAAATAATTTAATCCAACCTGATTTGCATATGTAGATAACTTTTTCCAACCTTGTATTACATTTTTTTCAGTTATCTTATAGTTATTATTAACATCGTCAAAAGTTAATACTCCTAGTAAACTACCAACTCCTTCGGCACCAAGTTTTTTTGATATCCAGATAAATTTTTTTAACCAATTAAACCAATAATCTCTAATTTTTTTGTCTTTATGAGCTAAAAAGTTATTTCTCGGACTTGTAAATGTATGTTTAATTTTAATATTATTTTTTTTAGTATAATAATTAATTTTATTTATTTGTTCTTTAATAATATTTTGAGAAAAACTAGGTTCTAATAAATTAGATGTAAACTGAACATAATTTAAATCAAATTCATTTCTTACTATATCTGTCCATATCTTTGGGTCATTATATCTTGTTGATGCATATCCTAAATGTAATCCTAATTTTATATTCATTTATTACTCAATATAGCTAATGACCCAGTTTCCTCAAAAATCATTAGAATAAGTTTTTTTTCATTGTAATAAACTAAATCTCTTATCCTTTCACCAAAATATATTGTTTCATAAAACATTAATTTTTTTTTATCTTTAGATAATTTTAATCTATAAAGCGAGTTTCCGTTTAAGGAACTTAATAAATAATTATTTTGCCATTTTGCGTTAAAATTATTTGGTAACGCTATTATTTGAGAAATACCTATAGAAGGAACAAAAGAAAAAATTGGTTCAATAAAACCTTCATGGTCTTTTAGATAATCAAAATTTTCTTGTTTTTTTCTGTAAGAATATTTTTCACCAAATGAAGCAATCGGAAAGCCATAATTCCCACCTTTCAAAATTAAATTTATCTCATCTCCTCCATATGGGCCATGTTCAGTTTGAATAATCAAATCTCCATCTGTGTATAAACCTTGTGGGTTTCTGTGACCCAATGAAAGGATTTCAAAATTATTATTTTTCTCAATAGATAAAGTCTTACCATATATTGAGTCGGATCTCTGACTTACATTTGGAGACCTAAAATTTCCAGTAGTTAAAAGTATTTTATTATTTTTATATTTTGCTAATCTACCACCTGCTTGCCCGGGATGATTTTTTTTATAAAGTGTATCACTAGCATTTACACACTCTTTAGGACTGAAAAAATTTTTGAAGTCCAATCTTTTTAAACTTAAATCGGCAACATCTATAAATATACTAAGACAATTTTTTTTTTGCTCTATTACATAAGCAACATAAATTTTATTTTTATCAATTAAAATGTCCTTAACACCAAAATAAGGAGGTTCTGATAAAGTATTTAAATTTGAGGGAATTTTTTTTTTTATGAAATCTCTTGTATAAATTTTATCTAAATCAAATAAATAAAAATCTCCATCATGATTAGCTAATATTAATTTATTTTGCCAAATATCGATATGTGAATAATTATTATAAACTTTATAATTTACTCTGCTTGACTTATTATAATCAAATCCTAATTCTACTTTATCTAATTTTAAATCTATAAATTGATTTTTACTATAAGTATTAATATGTTTTTTTAAATTCTTTTCTATAAAATCTTTTCTGATTTGAACTTTTAAATCATGAGGTATTATTTTGTTTAAAAAATATTTTGATACAATATCTGGTTTATATTTATAAAAAATATATATGGAGGCTAATAATATTGTAATAATTATAATTATATTAAAAAAAACTTTGTAAAAATTTTTAATTTTCATAATATTTAAATACTGCCCCATTTAAACCATAATTTGAGATATATATTAATTTTTTGAACAAGTTTTCATTTTCTTTTAAAGCTTGAAATATTGATTTACCGTTTTTATCAATATTATAACAATCATCAATCATCAAGTAAGATCCATGTGCTAATTTGTGCGATATAAAATTAAATACAGGTACAGCAGAAATATAGATATCACAATCTACAAAAGCAAAAGCGATACTCTCAAATTTTTTAAATCTATCTTCGGATAGCACATCATCAAAATATCCTTTTATAATTTTACAATTTTTATACTCATTTTCTATTTTTTTTACAAACTCATATGTTGTTTTGAAATTTTTTGACTTATATTCTGGGTGAACTTCATCTGGAAATCCTGAGAATGAGTCAAAGCCATAAAACTTTCTATTCAAATAATTAACCACTTTCTTTTCTTCGCTAAACTTTTTATGAGTCCTTAAAGCATGATTAATAGATGCCCCTGAAAAACAACCAAATTCACAATAAAATCCCTCAATATTATCATAGTTCAAATTTAGCATGCATTTTGAGATAGTAGAATGTTTTGAAAAATTATGAGTAATAAAATCTGGCAAAAGATTAACAAAAACTGATACTAGATTATGAACGATTCTTGAATTTGCTACAAATTTCTTGATAAAAGAGGTCATACTAAAAAAATAAAAATATTATTAATCAATTTTACATAAAAAATATATCAATTAAAACCAAGAATAATATAATTATAATCAAGATTGTTTATGAATAATTTTAAATCTATTTCAATATTAATACCAGTTTATAATGAGATACATACGATAGAAAAATGCATTAAAAGGGTATTAGATTCTAATACACTTAATCTTGATATTGAAATTATAATATCTGATAATAACTCCTCTGATGGTACAAGAGAGATTTTAAAAAAAATAAATAACAAAAAAATTAAATGTTTCTTTAAAGATAAAAATGAGGGTAAAGGTTCAAACATAATTAACGCACTCAAATACGCAAATGGAGATCTAATACTTTTTCAAGATGCTGACTTGGAATATCATCCTGAAAATTATCCTGAATTAATAAAGCCATTTATTGAAAATGATGCAGATGTTGTTTATGGATCAAGGTTAACTGGATCTAAAACTACAAAGATACTTGGTTGGCCAAATTTGGTTGGAAACAGAATTTTTACGCTGTTTGCAAATATTTTATTTAACAGAATTTTTACCGATATTGCTACTGGCTATAAAATATTCAAAAAAGATATAATTAAAGATATAAATTTAGTATCTAAAGGATTTGAAATTGAACCTGAAATAACAGCAAAAATATCAAAAAATAAAAAATTATCTATTTATGAAGTTCCAATAACTATTTATTCACGTAATTATGATGAAGGTAAAAAAGTAAGATGGTGGGATTTTTTTATTTATATTTACACTCTTATTAAATGGAAAATAATTTATTAGTTTTATTTATTTAAAAGAGAATATTTAAAAATACAATATAGCGCCACAAACGCATCTTTAATTGTAATTTTTTTTCCTTGGTTGTAATTTCTACCATTATACCTTATAGGGACCTCAAAAAATTTAACTTTTTTTTTTGCAAGTTTAATTGTTATTTCTGGCTCTATTCCGAATGATTTTTGTTCAAGATCATCTATGTTAATAAATTTTTTTTTAAATACTTTATAGCCAGTTTCCATGTCGGACATATTTAGATTTGTGAATATATTTGTCGTAAGGGTTAAGATTTTATTTGCAACCTGATTCCAAAATAGATGAAGTCTTTTAGGACCATTTCCCCCAATAAATCTTGATCCATAAACAACATCAGCATTATACTTAACGAATGGTTCAATTAAGCTTGGATAATCGTCTGGATCATATTCTAAATCAGCATCTTGAATTAATATAATTTCATTAGTTGCCTCTTTTAAACCTGATTTTATAGCTGATCCTTTTCCACTATTTTTTGAGTGAAAAACCACTTTTAAATTTTTACCTAAATTTTTCTCTCTTATACTTTTTATTATTTCAATACTTCCATCATTTGAACAGTCATCAACAATAATGATTTCTTTATTTTTAAGATTAGATTTTTTTACTTTCTCAAAAACCTCACTGATGGTTTCAATTTCATTAAAACAGGGGATAATTATTGATATTTTAATATCATCAAATGTAATCATATAACTTATGAATATTTATTATAATAATAAATCTATGTCTATATTTATTAAATATAAGTTTTTGATTTTATTTATAACTTAATTTAGATTTTAATTATCATATAATTTTAGATATTTTTTTGAGATTTTTCCCCAACTATAATTATTGATTAAATAACTTCTTAAAAATTTTGTTTTTTTTTCAGTATAAGATTTATTTATATTTCTATTTAATAAATTAATATTTTTTTCTAAAGATTGTTTATTAAATGAAATTTGTTTACCAAACTGCTTTGGTAAAAAATTCCATGGTAAATTATTTCTCATTAAAATATATAATCCTGAATTGAGAGCTTCTAAAATAACTAAACCAAAATTTTCAGAAAACGATGGGTAAATTAAAACATTATATTTTTTTAAAGTTTTATATTTATTTGTTTTATCTAAAGGTCCATAATATCGAACATTATTTGATAAAAATTTTTTTACATTTGAAAAGTAGTTATCATCTTCAACAGTTCCATATATATCTAATTTAAATTTATTAAGTATATTTGAATTTTTCCAGGTTTTAACTAAATCAAAAAGACCTTTGATGGGGTGTATTCTAGAAAAAAAAATAATTTTTATTTTATTATAATTTTTTTTAAAAGATTTTTTATTGTTTACTTCAATGCCATGAGGTATTACATGAATATTTTTATGATTATAAATCTTTTTTAATTCTTTTTTTTCTGTTTCAGAATTAACAATTATTTTATTTGAATACGCTATTACTAATTTTTGATAAGAACATAAAGCTAACATTTTTCTAATTTTTTTAAACTTTAAAGCATTTGGCAAAAGCATACCATGTGGAGAAAAAAAAATTTTTTTATTATTTATTAATGAGAATAAAAAAATTTTGAAATGAGATAAAGACCAACAACCATGAATGTGGACAATTTTAGATTTTTTAATTTTTTTATAAATATCGAAATTATTTTTTAAGTTTATAATTTCAACTCTTTCTGTAGAGTTGCTATTTATATGAATTTTTAATTTTTTTATTATTTCATTTATACCGAAGGAATTAGTATTTTTTAAATCTTTGGTAAAGATAATAGAGCTCATATTAATATAGTCTTTTAGTAATTCTTTTTTTAGTTATTCTAAGATATATAAAGTCTTATTCTAAAATTTAAAAATGTTTATAAAAAAGAATATATTTAATTTTAATATCAAGAGTATATTTTTTTTTATACTTATAATTTTAGGGATATTCACCTCTGTTCATAGAGGTTACGGTGATGATATAGATTCTTTTGCATTAATACTTACTTTTATTAACTTGTTAGAAAATGGAGTATATACCCCTTCGAGATACTATGGTTACCCATTTGCTGAGTTATTTTATGGATTTAGTGGATATTATCTTGGTTCTTTTTATAGTTCAGTTTTTAGCTACTTTTTTTTTATATTATCAATTTTCTATTTATCCAAAATTTTTTTAAATAATTTGAAAGATAATGAATTAATATTGTTAATTCTTATTTGTATAAGTAATCCTGTTCTTTTTTTTGACAACACAAATCCAAGCGATTCACCATTATCTCTATTTCTATTTTCTTTAGGCACATACATGTTTTATAAAAATAATAAATTATTTGCCTCAATAATTTTAGGTCTAACAGTTGCAACACGGCCAAATTATGCATTATTTATAATTTTAATTTATTTATTAGAAATTATTAAAACTAGAAAAGTAAATTATTTATTAATTAAAAGTTTTATAATATTCTCATGTGTTTGTTTATTTTTTTATTTTCCTATTTTATTAAAGAATGATTTTAATTTAAATTTTATTTCTAATCCTGGTGGGCCCGAATTAAATTTTGAGAGTTTATTTTATCGTTTTATCTATAAAATTTATTTATCTCTAGGAGTTTACTCATCAATAATAATTTTTATTTTCTTATGCTTCCGTTATAAAAAATTATATGATTTAGTGGTTAAAAATTACCTGTTATTCTTAATTATAATTTTCAATTTTATAACATTTTATTTTATGCCAACAAAGACCTCAATTATATCTCTCTCAATAATATTGATTTATATTTTTTTACTTAAATTAACTATTAAAAAAAATATTATTTATATAATTTTGTTTTTAAATTTTTTTTCATATTTAGTCACATACCAATTCTTAGACATAAAATATAAATACGAAGACAAATGTGCCCCAATAGAAGCAATCGATGCTAAATTTAAATTTAAAATGAATTATGGATACTTTTTTATTAGAACTTCAAAAATAAGAAGTAAAATAGAGTGTGACTCTAGATTTTTTAATGAAAAGTCAACTAAATATTTAAAAGGTGAAAGTCTCAAATAAATTATTTACTAATACATTTAGGTAACTTTTGATAATTAAATTCATATATCCAACCATTATAAAATTCTGCTCTAGAAAAAGGATTTCTGCCAGTTTTCCTTCCAATATTCTCACCAAAAAATAGCTCTTTTCCAAGACAATTTTCAAAAGGGTAAAAATCTTTTTCTTTTCCATGAAATAAAATTTTATTGATCTTTTTATCTTTAATAAAATTAAAATATATAAAGGATCTTTTATCTTCAGGGTCTATGTGCCAAGTAAAAATATCTGAATAAGTTTTTACATTGAATAATGAGATTGATCTATGAAATGAGATTAATTTGTCGTCTTTTTCTAATTTTTCATTTGCCCATTTTGAAATCATATATCCATCTGCAAATTTTGTCATAACTACATCTCGTTTTTTTGAAGAAAAAGATCCTATAGTTATATTAGACACAAAAAATACAATTATAGATAATATTAGTAGCGACTGTAATAAAATAGAAAATTTAAAAAATTTGTAAATCAATTTTCTATTATCAATATTTAGATAAGTAATATATGTTAGCCAAAGAAAACCCTCATATAAAAATCTAGATAAATTACTCCCAAATAAGAAAATACCAGCAAAGAAACAAACAATTAAAATTAATGGAATTTTATATAATAAAATATTCCTATTTATTAAAAAAAATAGAAACAAGAGCAACGGACCATATGTGTGTGAAAATTCTGATAAATTTTTTGGTATAAAAAGTTCTAAAATTTTGATTGTACCTCCAGATAATAAATTATGATGATTTTCAAATCCATATATATTTATTGGCAGAGGACTTAGTATTAATTGTGGAAAGAATGTATTAAAGTTTTCATATCTAAAATACCAATGTGGCAAATAAATTATTATTGCTATAAATAATGATACTAAAATTGCTTTATATAATTTTGATTTTTTCCAACAAACATAAAATAAATATAAAGAAAGAAGAAAAGAACTAAGAGAAAAAGAATACTTAACAGTGGTATTAATAAATAAAATCGCAAAAAATATTGGGTAAATAAAATCAAATTTATAATAATTTTTCTTTTCAAAATTTATCAAAATACTCAAAATAATTAATGTCGATATAGAATATAAAATTTGTGGTTTTGGTGAACTGATTAAAAATAGTGTTACAGGAGTTATTAAAATAAATACTAGTAAAATATTATTTCTATTTTTGTAAATATTAAACAATGGAATTAAAGAGAGTAGAGAACCAAATTGCACAATTGCACCCAATTGTTCAGCACCAACATTCAAACCTAAAGCAATAATTATCTCACCTAAAGAAACAAGGTGATCATGCATCGGTAATATTTCTTTATGATAATCACCGGTATTTATTAAATTAATCGCACCGTTTAAATGATAATCTAATGAGTCAGAATGAGTTATTGGTGAAATAGAGATTAAAAAAAGTCCTATAAATATTAATATGATTAAATAATTTTCAAAATTAAATGACGCAAGCCTATAGTTTTTCTTTAATATTTTATCAAAAACTAAAAATAAAGGATAAAGACCCAAGAATAAAATTATATATGAGAATAAAATTATAAAAAATTTCCCAATACCTAAAGATATAAAAATATGACCTAAAAATAAGATTACGTAAGTTCCTATAATTGGGTAAAAGAAATAATTAGATTTTAATTTTAGATAACCAAAATTTTTTTGAAATAGTAACAAAATTATTTTTCCTATTGTAGATATTCCAAGAAATTGCAAAACAGAGGCAAATAAAGAAAACGGTGGATCTAAAATATAGTTTTCTAACCCATACATGGCTATTTTATTTTAAAAAAATTTTTTATTTTTGAATAAACTAAATTATCATTATTTAATACCTCTTTATTTGAAACTTGATCTATAAAATTTAGTAAAATTTTTTTAGAGGGTATAGGATCCTCAACTAATAAAATTTTAGGATGTATTTTTTGAGTTTTAGAAGATTTATAAAAAAGTTTTTCCGATATTTTCTCATTAAATTTGTTTCCTACAATTTTTATCTTTAATTTTTGATTTCTTTTTTTAAATATTTTAAATATTTTTTCTATTAAATTTATAACCTTAACTTGTTTACCCATATCTAAAACACATAATTTACCTTTGGAGTTAATTTGTGAAGATTTAATCACTAAACTACAGGCTTCTTTTATAGTCATAAAGTATCTCATCATTTTTTTATCTGTTAAAGTAACTGGCTGATCATTTAAAATTTGATTAATAAAAAGTGGTAGAGCCGATCCATCACTGCCTAAAACATTTCCAAATCTTACAATATTAATATTACAATTTTTAAATTCTTTTTCTTTTGAGGAATATTGCACTAAAATTTCTCCAATCCTTTTTGTCATACCTAATATGTTTTTAGGCTTAACTGCTTTATCTGTTGATACAAAAGTGAAATTAGTTTTTTTATTTTTTATTGAATTAATAATATTACTTGTACCTATTATATTATTTTTTACTGCAGATGATGCATTGCTTTCTAAGAATTTTACATGCTTGTAGGCTGCCACATGGAAAATATATTGAAAGTTGAATTTATTGATTATTTTGTTTATTAAAACTTCATCTTTTATATCACCTAAAATAAGCTTGATATTTTTATCATTTATTTGTTTGCTCAATTTATAAATATTTAGTTCTGAGTGATCCAAAATAACAATTTTTGAAGGGTTAGACTTTATTAATTGTTTGCATATTTCTTTGCCGATACTACCTGCTCCACCAGTAATCAATATTTTTTGGTTCCTAAATTTTTTTAAAGTATATTTATCAACTTCGTAAAAATTTCTATTGAAAAAATTTTCAAACGATATCTCTTCTAAATCACTTATTAATATATTCTTAGAATGAATATATTTTTTCATTGGTAATGTGCTTACTGACTGACATATTGGTAAAAGTCTTTTTATTTTATCAAATCTTTCCTTAGCTGATAATGAAGGGATGGCCAAAATTATATTTCTTGGTTTTATTTTTAAAGAAATATTTTTTAACTCGTCAAATGATATTACTTTTATACCAAAATAGTATTTTCCAATTTTATTCAAATTATCATCTACAAAAAATGAGATATTTCCTCTATCGAAAGATAAAATTTGTTTTGCGAGTTGTAAACCTGCATAACCACATCCATAAATAATTGATCCAAATAAATTATTTTCGATTAAATTTATACTTTTACTTGTAATATGATTTATTTTGTTTGATTTAAAAAATTTATCAAGACTTATATAATTTTTGAAATTCAAATTTTCATTTATAAAATTATTATTAGCTATTGATTGATCTATCTCAGGAAATTTTTTTTTGTCTATTATAATTTTTTTGTTTAAATTTAATGTTTTTATAATATCAATTATTTTTACACCATTGCCAGTACCAACGTCACAGATAAATGATTTTTTTTTAATATTTAAAAATCTTTTATATATTGAAACTACATCGTTAATATGAATAAAATCTCTAATTGACATTCCTTGATTAGATATTTTTAATTTTTTTGATTTTCTCTTATGTAAATTTTTGATTTTAGAAATTATTGAAAAATTTTCACCTGCTCCATACAAATTAAATACTCTACTAATTATAAGTGGAATTTTTCTACTATTACAATAATTTTTTAATAATGTCTCTGCACTTAGTTTTAAAGAAGAATAAATATATCTATTATTTTTATCATCAATGTCTATTTTATTGTTTATTGATCCATAAACTGATGAGCTACTGGTATAAATAATTTTGTTAAGATATTTTGGTTCTAAATTATCTATTAAAAAAGAGATTTCTGAAAGACTTTTATATACAAATTTATTATATGATGTAATTTTTTCAAGTTTTCTTGATGAGTAAAACGAATTTATAATTAAATTAAATTTTTTTTTTTCTTTTACTCTGGCTGAAATGAATTCATCAATTGTAAAAATACTTGAGTTTGGAATTTTTAATTTTAGATTTTTTGATAGATATCCTGATCCCAGTATAAATGTTTTTATCATAGTAAATATTTCCAAAATTTATTCATTGATTTATTTTCATCAAAATTTTTTATATTTATTAAAGCGTTTTTTGAGAATTTATTATAATCATTAATAACTTTGTAAATTAAATTCTCAATTTCTTTAGATGATTTTGTGTATTTAATAAATCCATTTTTACCATTTTTGATCATATACTTAATATCCCCTTTGCTACATGATATAATTGGTATTCCATAACTCATAGATTCAAGAGCAACATATGGAAAATTGTTAACATCAGATGTAATTATTACTAAGTCACTTTTTTTGTAAATATAACTTTTTTTACGCCAACCATGAAAAATAATTTTTTTACTATTATTTTTATTTTTTAATTCTGAAAATAAAGTTCCATCACCAAATATATTAAATTTGACTTTATAATTTTTATTTTGAAAATTGTTTGCAATTTTTATAAATAGATTAGGATTATTTTCTTTTTCTAACCTACCAATAAAACTTATATTTATATTATTTTTGTTTAATTTTTTTATTTTATTTTTATTTAATGCAATACCATTATAAATTATTTTATTATTTCTAAGTTTCATCCATGGATATGTTGATTGCCACCAAATTTTTGAGGAATTAGACCCAAAAAATATAATAGTAGGTATAAAATAAACAAACGAAAATAAAAAACCAGCAAGGTAATTTTTAATATTTAATTTTAGAATTCCACTATGTAGAGTTAGAACAATAATATTTCTTTTTTTAAATTTGTTTAATATAAAAAAATACTTTATTAAAAATGCGAAATTTGTAATAAATAAAATATTATTTTTCTCATTATTATTTAAAATTTGATTTATTTTATTTCTAGAGAAAAATGTTGGTCTGTTTACATCTAACTTAAATATTTTTATTTTTCCTTTTATACTTTTAAAATTTTTTTGCGGATTATCATCTATTAAAGTTATTTGGTTTTTTTTTTTAATAAAAAATTAATATGTTGAATTAAAAATTCAGTCGCTCCCCCTCTATAACCATTTGACAAAATAATTATTTTTTTTGAAAGCATTCTAATTAAATATAATACTAATATAATTCATTATCTTATAAAAAGATTTTTTTAGAAAAAAAAACAACTTTATGTAAATTAAATCCACTTTTTAAAATCGATGTTATGCTTCTTCTATTTGATATGGTTGCATATATGTAGCAATTTTGTTTTGGATGACTGTTTAACATCTTGTTTAGAAGCTTTTGGTAATATCCTTTATTTCTATATTCTATAAGAGTATTAAAATCATAAAATATTTGACTATTTGAATTATTTATCTCGAAATTTTTTTCACTTACATGAAATTTTTTTCTATAAGAACTCCAACCATAGCAAAGTATTTTTTCACCTTGACGTAAATAGTGGAGTATATCATTATTTTTTGCTCTATATATGAAATTTTTTGGTACTTGAAAATTTGAAAAAACTAGTTCCTCTATATTTTCATTTTTTGTAGATTTATACTCCTGATTTAAATCAAGATTTTTGATTTCATATTTAATATTTTTTTTGAATATTAGTATAATATTAAAAAAGCTAAAAAAATTTTTGATAAGTACTAAAAACTTACTAAAAATATACATTAAAAATAATCTAATATAGATTTTGAATGGACTCTTTGTTAAATTTTTTATTCTTTTTATTGTTTTATAAAATTTCCTATTTTTAAAATAATTAATAATAATTGGATACTCAAGCCACCATATTTTTTTATTTTTATCTTTGGCATCCAAATATCTTTTAAATTGATTATTATAATATTTTTTTATATTTATTGTGTTTAAAATATCTTGTTTTGTATTTGTTATATTATCTTTTCCAACCCAAATTGAGGCCAACACTTTAGGTATTCTAAAAATTTCAATATTTAATTGGCTTAGTTTTAGCCATGTATCAAAATCTTCCCAAGAAAATTTATTTTTATCTTCTGAGATAAAATTAATTTTAGCAAATAAATCTTTTTTAACTGTAACACTAGACTGTCCTATACCATTGCCATAATATGCAAAATGTTTCATATAAGGTTTAATTAACGGTTGTGATTTATCAGAAATTTTTTTTTTAAAAAAAAAAACTTTTTTATTCAAAAAATTTAAATCATGAAAATAAAAATCAGCATTTTTTTTGTCGATATAGTTTTTTGTAATTTTTAATTTATCTTTAAACCATATGTCATCTGAATCAATAAAACTTATCCAATTAGAAACTGCCTTTTTAATTCCAAAATTTCTTGATTTAGCAATAATTTTATTATTATTAAATTTAAAATATTTTATTCTTTTATCATCGTATTTTTTTATTATATTTTCAGTTTCGTCTTCAGAAAAATTATCAATAATAATTAATTCCCAGTTTTCAAAAGTTTGGGTTAGAACAGAATTTATACTTTTTTCTAAGAAACTTGATTGATTATAGGTAGGAAGAATTATAGAAAAGAAAGGTTTCATCTATTAAGTAATTTATTAATTAAACTATCAAAGCCTATAAGTTTTGAATGAAGCTTTTCATCAGTATCCTCATTTCCAATTCCAATTCGTGGTATTAATTTTTTCTTTTTGTTAAAAATATCATGATTAGTTGTTACTATTGTTTCGAAACCAAACTTATTTAAAGTTTTAATTACTTCAGATGAATAGGTTTTTTTGGTACCAAATGGTATTGAAAAATGTTTAATTTTTTTATTTAGACACTCTTCTAATATATTTTTTGATATAGAAATTTCATTAAATAACTCAGTTTCACTTAAAATTTTAAGATTTTGATGCATATGAGTATGGCAACCTAAATCTATTAATTCATCTAAATTAAGTTTTTTTAAATCATTTAAGCTTATAAAATCATCCTTATTATTGTGATCATAAATTATTTTATCATGATTAATCTTATCAATTGACTTATTGATTTCTCTAATATTCATGTTGTGAAACTTATTTTTAAAAAAAAAGTAGGCTCTTCTTTTCTCGACAATATTGTTTAAATTTATTTTTTTTTTATCAAAATAAATCTCTTTGCAATTCAAAATGATATCCCAAACTTTTAACCACCATGCAGTATTATGATTGTCTAGGAAGCCTGTCGTTACGTAAATTATAGCAGGACAATTATATTTTCTTAATAGTGGTAAAGCATTTATAATATTATCTTTATATCCATCATCAAAAGTTATTACAATTTTTTTTTTTTGACAAAGAGTAATCACTAAAAATATTACTAATAGATATTGGTTTAAAATTTTCAGCAATATATTTAATCTGTTTTTCAAAAATAGATTTAGAAACAACCAAATTATTATCTGGTCTTTTTTGATTCATAAAATTATCATCATCTATTACTCTATGGAAACAAATTACTACTGTATCTACTTTGAAAAGTTTAAGAATTAAGTTTACATATTTTGTTTTTGATAATTTATTTTTTAGGTTTCTTAAACTTTTTTTTATACGCATTTAATATTTTTTTTTATAATTATAAATGAAAAAAAAAATACTTCCAAAAAATGATAAACTTTTAATATAATAATATATTTTTTTTTTATCATTAGCCCAACTGGATTTATATTGCTCATTTCCATTTCCAAAATCGAAATACTCAATTCCATATTTCTTATTTTCATTGATTAAATCGTACATATGAATTTTTCCAGGTGAATATTTTTGGAAAATTTTCTCATCTGTATAAGCTGGGATATAATATAAAGTGTTTTGTTTATCTGATATATTTAAACTCAATGAGATATATTTATTATTTAACTTTATTCCTGAAAAAATAATATCTTTTCTTTCAATGAATTTTTTAAAAAAATTTTCATTATAGATTTTAAAAATATTTTGTTTTGGATTAATTGTTTTTTTTTTCCAAAATAATATTTTAGATATAAGTGATGTTTTATTTTCAAATCTTATGTTATTCTCAAAACCTAATTTCCCATACTTAGATAATTTTTTTTTAGACCATTTTATTTTTTGAATTGTTTTACCTTTTTTGTTAACTATTGAATTTAACTTATTAAAATTTATTCCATATGTGAAATCATAACTCTTGCAGTTTAAATATTTAGTTATGGGATTCTGCATATAATTCATATCTTTAAGCTGTTTATTAAGTAAAATTATGTCCGAATCAACTTTTAGGATAATTAACACTTTTTTCCAAATATCATTAAAAATGTCAGAATCTATCTCTATTGTTTTATTTACAACAGGTGATAGATAGTCAGATAGATCATTACCAATCCAACTTATAATTTTTAAAAACAAAAATTTTTTTTATAAAAAAAGGAAAAATTAATGCTGGCTCATTTTTAATGTAAACTATTATAATTCTTAAGTTGTTTTTATAATTATTACAAATACTCCATTCATGATTCCATTTATAATTTTGAAAAATTAATAGATTATTTTGTTTTTCTATTTTGGACCATGCTTTAAAAACCTCAGTATCAAAATTTTTTTTCAATTTTATTTCCATAGATTTTAATTACTATATTTTTTTTTACAAAAAAGAATCAATTCATTAAGATCTTTTAAAAAATAATATTTAATTGTATTTTTGATTTTTTTTTCTATTTTTGAGGATTTAATTTTATATTTTCTTTCATGTCTTTTTATATTTTTAATAATTTTAATATTGATTTTGAATTTTTTTTTTAAAATATTACTAATTATTTTTGTAAATTGTAAAATACTTAATGTTTTTTCAGCAGTTATATTAATGGTTTCATAATTTAATTTTCTTGTTAAATAAAATTCAATTATTTTTACTAAATAAGATATTCCGATGTAATCTCTAATAAAATTTACTTTTGACTTAATTTCTATTCTTTTTTTTTGAAATATTTCTTTTACCATACTATTTATAACTAATTTCCAACAATTGCTTTTTAATTGAGAAGGATATCCAAAACAATTTGAAACCCTTAAAATGATATATTCACATTCTTTTTTAAAATTCTTATTTATAAAATTTTCTGACTTTATATGAGAAATTGAATATGGATCTTTTTTGTTTAAATCAGATTTTTCGTTTATTAAGGAAGATTTTTTGTATACGTGAATTGTAGATAAATGTATATATTTTTTGATTTTATTTTTTTTTATTATTTTTAAAATTTTTCTATTTATTTTCAATCTTTCGTTTATGCCTTTTCTTACATTTTTTTTGCAAAAATCTCTATCTGGGCCTGCAACATTTATTAAAATATCAGCCTTTTTTGGAATTTTTTTTTTTATAATCGTAAATTTTATGTTTTCTAAATAGTTCCTTTTTAAGCCTACCACCTATATACCCACTGGTACCAGCTAATACAATATTCATTTTTTTTTAATCCATTTTGCTTTCTTTTCCTTTATTAAATTATCTAAAACTTGTTTATCCCTTAAGTTATCCATACAATACCAAAAACCTTTATGCTGGTATGCATTGATTTCATTAAGTTTAATAAGCTTTTGGATTGGTTCTCTTTCAAGCATAACATTCTTATATGTTAATACCTGAAAAAATTTTGAATTTACTACAAAAAAACCACCATTTATCCATCCTTGTAAGAGTTGAGGTTTTTCATGAAAATTTAAAATTTTACCTTTTGATAGTTTTAACTCTCCAAAACGAGCTGTAGGGTGAACAGCTGATAAAGTTAAAATTTTTTTTTTCTTTTTGTGAAACCCATATAATTTATTAATATTAATATTAGAAACCCCATCTCCATAAGTAAGAAAGAAGTCTTCATTTTTATCAAAATATTTTTCAAGTAATTTTATTCTTTTGCCTGTTAATGTATTCAATCCGGTATTTAATACTTTTATATATTTTTTTTTTTTAAAATAATTTTTAATGATTTTATATTTATAACCACCTGCAATGTAAAATTGCTTAACGCCAAATGATAAATAATAGTTTATTATATGCTCTAGAATAGGAATAGATCCAATTTTCACCATTGGTTTTGGAATTTTTGTTGTATATTCTGATAACCTTGAACCTCTACCACCTGCAAGGACTACACATTTCATTTTAAACTTATTTTCCAATCATAATTAAAGTATTTATCATCATACGGTTTTCTGATCATTTCTTTCGAGTCATGGGGTATATCTGAGCAATTAGCAATAATTGAAGATTGATTTTCTATTGATTTAAATCCATTCCATACAAAAGGTGGCACAGATACTAAATTATAATTTTCTGTGGTTAAAAATAACTCTTGTATTTGACCATTGGTTGAACTTTCTTTTCTATCATCAAATAAAACTAATTTTATTTTCCCTAAAATACATACGTAGTTAACTGTCATTTTTTTATGCATATGCCACGCTTTAACAGTATTTGGGTGGGTATAAGAAAAATAAATTTCACCAAATTTATCAAAGTTAGGATCATCATTTCTCATCATATGCATGATTTTTCCTCTTTCATCAAAAATCTGTTTTTTCGGAATAATTTTAACTCCTTCAATCATAAAAAAAATATTTTAATTGTTTATTACTTATATTTAAAATTTGAGATTTATTATATATAAATGTCTCATACCATTCAGCTGTCAGTTCTAAAGATTTATGAAATTTTAATTTAGGTTTCCAATTAAGCTTATTTTTTGATTTTTTTATGTTTAAACTTAATAAATTAGTTTCTTTGATTTTTGAGTTTGTCTTAAAATAGATTTTTTTATTATCATTTAAAAATTTTTTTAGTGAATTAATTACTTCCAAAACTGAAATATTATTTTTTTCTGGGCCAAAATTCCAAGAACCATTAAAATTTTTACTTTTATAGATTTTTTGACTTAAAATTAGATAACCATTTAATAAATCAAAAATATGTTGCCATGGTCTTGTTGACTTTGGGCTTCTTACTTCAAATTTTTTTTTATAAATTAAAGATTTAATAAAATCTGGAATTATTCTGTCCTTAGACCAATCTCCACCTCCTATTACGTTACCTGCTCTTGCAGAAGCTATTCCAAACTTGAACTTTTTTTTATTAAAATATGAATTTAAATATGAATGAAAAGTATTTTCAGCAGCTGCTTTTGATGCGCTATATGGGTCATACCCACCAAGTTCATCATCTTCTTGATATCCATAATTTCTCTCTTTATTTCTATAACATTTATCTGATGTAATAATAACTACTGATTTAACAGATTTAAGTTCTTTTACAGTTTCTAGAATGTTCAAGGTTCCCAATATATTTGTTGAAAAAGTTTTATAAGGATTTTCATAAGAATTTTTCACTAAAGATTGTGCTGCTAAATGAAAAATTATATGTGGTTGAATTTTATCTATAGTTTTTTTTAATTTATTTTTATCTCTAACATCATAATAGTAATTTTTAATTTTTTTATTTAGTTTTAATAAGTAAAAATTATCATTTTTGGTTTTAGCTTTTAAAGAATATCCATAGACTCTTGCGCCAAAACAATACAATATGAAAGCAAGCCAAGATCCTTTAAATCCAGTATGGCCGGTAATAAGAACTTTTTTATTTTTAAAAAAATTTTTTTTTAACATTAATTAATTGAATAAGATAAACTTTTAAAATTTTTGTTAACAAAATTTTTATAATTTGATTTATCAACAATATGAAAAATAGGTAAATGAAAAACTAATTTTCCACCATTTTTTATATATTTTAACTCTTGCTTTATAACCTCTGAACGAAAAGACCATATTAGAACAAGTAGATACTTAGGTTTAATTTTTCTCATTTTTTGTTTAGATATTATTTTTATGTTACTTCCAGGAGTATACCTATTATATTTATATTTATTTGCATCACATATATATGAAATATCTTTTCCTGTTAATCCAAGATGATTAAGAACTATATTCCCTTTTGTAGCTGCACCATAGCCAATTATATCTTTTTTATCTATATTTTTTAAAAACTCTAATAAAGTTTTTTTAGTGTTATTAACTCTAGCTTGAAATAATTTAAATATATTATGATTAATTTTAGATTCTTTTTTAAAAGTATTTTCAACACTTTTATTTACTCTAATTTTATTGCTTTTTTTTGCACAAACAACCTCAATACTGCCACCATTAATTTCATTAAATGACACATCTATAATTTTCATTCTATTTTTTTTGATTATATCATCGAATGTCTTAAGGGAGTAATAGGTAACATGCTCATGACATATTTGATCATAAGTTAAGTTCTCAAATAAAAGAGGCAAATATGAAAATTCAACAATCCATATACCTTTATTTGTTAATAATTTTTCTATATCTTTACAAAATGAATTTGGATCATCAATATCATAGAACATAGCATACGAAGTAATTAAATTAAACTTATTTAATATTTCATAATTTTTAAATTCTTTTAATAAATTTTTTTTTGAAAAGAAATCAACTATAACATTAATCTTCTTATTATAGTTGGACATAAACTTTTCAGAGGAGGGATCAATTCCATAGAGTTCTAATTTTTTTTTTTTTGAAAAAAAATTTAAAAATGTTCCATCATTAGAACCTATATCTAATAATTTGCCTTTTAATAAATTGTTATACTTTTGATTAATAATTTTATATTTATTTTTCATATGATTAATCATTAAGGGGCTTAATGAGGTATTATAACCATAGGTTTGTCCATACATCTCATCTAATGGGGGTAATTTGTTAAATTGAACTAAGTTGCAAAAGTTACATTTATAAAGGTCAAGTGAATATTCTTTTAATTTTGTTTTTGGTTTTTCAAAAAACACGCTACTAATAGGTTGATTGCCTAATACAAATACTTTTGATAATTTTTTTTTTTTGCAGTTCTTACAAATCATTTAGTTATTATTTCTATTACTATACTCATTAAGTGCTAAATTTATTCTTTTAATTTCTTTCATTTTAAGCAAAGGGTGCAATGGCAATGTTACAAGTTCTTGCCAAATATTCATTGCATTAGGAACTTTAGATTTATAATTTTTATATAAATTATGGAGAGGCAATGGCATTAAATGAACACTTGAGGAGATTTTTTTTTTTTTTAAAAAATTAATTAAATTATCACGGTTCTTACACCTTATTGAATACATCCAATAGGAGGAATTTTTAAGATTATATGGAAATGTGGGTTTTAAACCTTTGCAATTTTTAAGATTTTTAAGATAAATTTTTAAAATTTTTATTCTGGATGAATTAAAATAATTTAATTTTTTTAATTGAACTCTTCCAATTGAGGCTTCTAAATCATTCATATTATATTTAAATCCTAACTGATTAATTTGATAATACCAATGAGGAAATTTTTTATCTGTATTGAGAATACTAAATCTTTTTTTATGTCTATGTAATGGATCTTTATCCCAACCATGAAAACTAAGAGATCTTATTTTTTTTGCCATTTTTGTGTTATTTGTAGATATCATGCCACCATCTCCAGTGGTCATCATTTTTTTTTCTTCAAAACTAAAACACCCAAAATCACCCCATGTTCCAAGTTTTTTTCCCAGATACTTACCACCACAAGTCTCGGCACAATCTTCAATTACAATTAATTTTTTCTCTTTTGCCCAAGGAACAATTTTTTCCATTTCACATGGATGGCCACCAAAATGTACTGGAATTACTGCAACACAATCTTTTGTATATTTATTTTTGAGGTCCTCAAAATTTAAATTTAAATCATACTTATTTATATCAACAAAAACTGGTATAAGATTACAATATAAGACTGCCGCTGCTGTAGCGCTAAAGGTTATTGATGGGACAAGAACTTTTTTTCCTTTAGTAAAATTATTAACAAGCAAAGATAAATGTAGAGCGGCTGTACATGAATTTACTGCTATACTATTTTTTATTTTAAATTTTTTATTCCATTCTGCCTCAAACTTTTTTACTTCTTCACCATAACCTATCCAAGATTTTTTAAAGACTTTTTTAATAGATTTAATCTCTTTTTCATCTAAATGAGGTTGAAATAATCTAATATTTTTATTCATTATTAATATCTATAACCATATTTTTTTTTTACTTTCGTCTAAAAGCAATTTAGCATCGAAAATTTTTTTTTTATATTTAACCTGCATTTTCAAAAAATCAAAGTCCTGACTTAAAATTTTTAGCAAAAGATTTTTAATAAAAAAATTCTTTTTTTGGTCAAGATCTATAAAATTATCATTAATCAAATCTAATCTTTTAAAGACCTTATTTATTTTTATTGGATATTTCTTTAGTTTGACTTTTTTTGTTTTAATCTTATTCCAATTTTTTATAAATTCATCTACACATTTTCTCAAAGTAAAATTAAATACATCTCCACCAGTTAAAGGAAAATTTAAAGAATATTTTTTTCTTAAATAAAACCTTCCAGAGTCTAATTTTTCTGTCATTTCATGTATTGTTACGCCTACCGGAACCTCATTTTGTACAGTCCAAACATATGGATCTTTTCCTTTTGAAAAAGGCAGATAAGAAGGGTGTAAATTTAAATTATTTCTAAATTTTTTTAGAAATTCTTTTTTTAAAATTAATGGAGACCATATATTTAATAACCAATCAAAATCATTAGTTCTTACCTTGTTTTTCAAAAAATCCTTATAATTTTTTTTAAATTTAATTTTTTTTTTTTTTAAAAATTCTAAAATATTCTTATCATTATCGATAACACATACTGATATATTGTCTTTTGTTTTGCAGATATATTTTAAAATTGTGAGTGCAACCTTTACATTTGACCTATCGCTTGCACATAAAATCAAAATTTTCATCTAATTAATTTAATCATTTTTTTTAATATATATTTTATAAGCGAAAGATATACATTTGGAAATATTAGGTTTTTAAATATGTGTTTATAAAAATTTAAATATTGGTACCCCTGAACATCTTTAAGTAAAAAAATTTTACCAATTGATATAGAAAAATCTCTTAAAGCAAAATTCTTACAATTTAAATATCTTAAAAGCGGCATTCCACAGTATCTATAATAATCTAATATTTCAGGAATTCTAACTATAGTAATAAAATCATAAAGTCTACTCCACTCTCTTACTCCATAAAGGTTGACGGTTAAAGGTTTTGCTTGAAAATAAGCTCTTGAATTTTTAAAAGCGTTTCCAAAAATTATTGTATTAAAACATGTATTTTCAAAAGTAGACATCCATCTTTTATCATATGCTTTTTTCATATTTAGATATTTAAGGTTATCATTCCAAAGTTTTCTTCTAAATAATGAAAAAAACATTCCTAATAGAAAATCAAAAGAAATATTGGGATCGATTAACTCCCAGAAATAAAGTTTTTCACTGTTACTTTTTTTAGAAAATCTTGTCATTTTTTTTGGAAAATTTTTTGTGTTAAAAGGATGAGAAAATTTTTTTAAAAATTTATTATTTAAATTATATGAGTTAATAAAATAATAGTCTACTTTAGGATTGTCTCTTAATAAATTACATACTTTTTGTATTGCATCTGGAGTTAGTAAATCGTCATTACCAATAGTCCAAACAAATTCTCCCTTTGCCATATTAACTGAGTTCAAGAAATTTTTTGTGATTCCAAAATTTCTTTGGTATCTGTAAAATTTAATATCTAATTCATTTTTATATTTTTTGACAATTTTTTTGATGTTATGTTTTGAACCGTTATCTGAGACACATACTTCAAAAAAATTTTTTGATTTTGAATTTTTCTTAGCTATCAAAATTGCATTTAAACAATTATCAAGATGAATTGGTCTATTATACGTTGGTATACAGATTGATAACTTAAGTTTTGATTTCATTTTTAGGGTAAAACTTATACTTTATATAATATTTTGTATATTTTTTATATTTGAATAAAAGATGGTCTTCCTTTTTTAGAAACTTTTTTTATTTTGAGTTTATTGTTTTTGATAAAATTGTCTGTCGCAAGAGTAGCACCTTTTATATGTTTGTAGTCATCTAATAATATAACGCCCCCTTTTGGAATTCTTTTAACTAAATAATTAAGGACAAATTCTGTAGGTTCGTAAATATCTAAATCTAAGTGAAGAAGTGCAATTTTATTTTTTTTATTTTCAAAATATTTTGGAATAGTATTAATTACATTTCCTTTTATTAAATCAAAATTTTTAATTTTTTTTTTTTAAGATAAAATTTAAGTTTTTCTATAGCTATACCTATACCAATATTTTTATCATGTCTTTTTGCAAAATTTATATCAGAGTTTTTATTAACATTTAATTTTGGAATTGGGAATTTTCCAAAACTATCAAAACCCAATATCTTTCTTTTTCGACTATTTTCTATTAGATCTCTGAAGGTTGCTAATCTAATTAAGCTTGCTCCTTTAAAAACTCCACATTCAACTATATCTCCTTTAACATTAAGAATTTTTTTGTATATTTCGTACTGATCAATAAGTTTTAGTAACCTACTTTTCTTTGATGTTAAATAAAATAGATTTTCATATTTCCATGTATCCATAATTAATTAAGAATTTATTATAGTTTTTTTTAAATCTTTTAAATAATTTTTTTCAGGTTTTTTTGAATATAAATTTATAAATTTCTTTATGCAATTTTGTGTATGTTCATTTAACCACCATTTTTCTGGATTTTGCCAAAATTGGTTTAAGTGTTTTAATAAATCATCATTATCTTGAAAAAGTATTTTACCTTCTATTAAATATTTATAATCCTCTTCGATATTCTTATTAAGGTGATTTGAAAAATTAGGCCAAGCACATATTGTAGGTTTATTACAACCAAGTATTTCCAATAAGCCAGTCGAGTCATGATTAAAAAAAATGATTTTTGAATTATTTATTGATTTAAAATAATTTTTGTCTCCATAATCTATTTCAAATCTATGAAAAGTATCATTATACATTTTCAATTTTCCTTTTGATCCACTATGTGCTCTGATTATAACATCAGATGTCATGTTATCTGGTATCTTCTTCAAAAAGTCTAAAGTAAATTCTAGTTCTTTTTTTCCCTCTAAATACCTATCATATGGCACAGCATTATATCCACTTGATCTTAAAATAACTAATAATTTGTTAGAATTATTTTTTAAAAAATATTTTTTATTTGATAATTTAAAATTAAAAAAATTTATATTATTGTTTAAGTTTTTATCAATCTTATCTCCCCAACATAAAAATTTGTCTGCTGTTTTACACTCATTGTTATAACTATTATCAATCCTAGTGATATATGAACCACCATGTTGGTAAACTATGTATTTTACATTATTATTTTTTTTTTTTTGATTGGCCAAATAATATTTAAAAAGTTCATTTGATTCAAATGCATAACTTGTAAAAATATATTTAGGACTTTTTGGAAAATTAATTTTTTCAGTTTTTTTTTCTAAAAATTTGTAATCTTCAAGAATTGATTTTGGTAAAGATTTTTTGAGAATTTTCAAAAGTAAATTTATAATTTCTGCTAAATGTATATTTTTTTCAAAATTATCGAAATTAATATTATTTCTTAAATTTTTATCATATTGAGAATATTTAAATTTAAATTTTGTATTATAAAATCTTGGTAATTGACTGAAAATTATGTCTAGTTTTTTTTCGGTTAATGAAGAAATACCTAAATCATAGCAAAATAACTCTGCTTTATTTGGAATTAAACTTACAATTTTAATTAAAAAATTTTTAAAAAAATATTTTAGATTTTTGTTATTATGATTTATTTGATCTAAATACTCAGAGTCATCAAAATGATTTGTACTAAGATTTAATTTATGAATTTCTATATTTAGTTTATTTTTTATATTTAATGAGTCTATTATATAAGAATAAATACATGCAGACCATATAGTATTATTAGAGGCCATTTGTATTGTGTGAGTTTGAGAAGTAAAAAAATTATAATCTTTATGATTGAATATTGCCACTTCGTCAATTTTATTTTCCAAAAATACTTTTTTTATCAATTTAAATTTAAAATAAAATTGTTGGATAAATTTTCTTAACCAAGCTCCAATAATAATTTCATAAAATTGATTACTATTATTTACGTTGTGTATTTTATTTAATTGTTCTCTTACTTTATTTAAAATTAAATAAAATATCTCATTACAATCCTTGTAACTTTCTATTCTATTTGACCTATTATTTAAATTATGCTCAAGAATATTATATTTGAAATCTATTTTATTATGAAAATTATCAAAACAATAATTATCAATAAAAATATTGTTTTCTTTAGAAATGCTTACTTCTTCAGGATAAATAACTAAATTATTTTTCAATTGAATTTTTTAAAATTTTATAATCTTTTTTATTATCAACTTCATACCAATAACTATTATAATCTAACGATAATATTCTAATTTTGTGAAATTTAATTAAATAATTGAAAAAAGTTGTAATATCCATTCTTATAAAATTATTAATATCTTTAATAATTATTTTCTTGATTTTCAACCAACTCTTCCTTTTAAAAGCAAAAATACCCATAAATTGACCCTCAATATCTTTGTATGATTTTGGTTTATTTCCGATTTCATAAACATATTTTTTTTTTAATTTAAATGTTTCAAGGTCAATTAATGGATCTTTGAATCTTTTTTTCCAATACTTTTTCCATTTTGTATTATTTAAAATAATAATATCAAAATTTTTTTTTTCATACGTTATAATATTTTTAATGGCAGTCTCATCATAAAATATGTCTGAATAACTTATAATAGTATTATTATTGCTCATAATTTTATCTGCAGCTATTAAACTTCCTACAATATTAGATTTATTCCAGATTTTATTTTCTATTGATTTGATATTCTTAAAATCTTTAAAAAGTTTTTTTTTATAACCAATAATTACATATATTTTATCAATGAAGTTTTTAAAAAAATTATCGATTATAAATTCTATTAATTTTTTTTTATTTATTGTAAGGAAAGATTTAGGTTTATTATTAGTCAAATTTTTTAAACGAGAACCTCTCCCTGCAGCTAGAATTAAGCCAATATAGTTTGAATTTTTCATAAATTAATCTATATATTATTTTTTAACTATTTTATTTATAATTACCAATTCAAAATATGAATTATTGTACGAACTGTATAATGCCTGATACTAGGCCAGACCAATATATTGATTCTAATGGTGTTTGTAATGGCTGTCATAGTTTCAATCTCTTAGAAAATATAGATTGGAATAAAAGGCAAAAAATGATGTTGAAATTAATCCAAGATCTAAATTTAGATAAAAAAAAATGGAATTGTGTGGTACCTGGAAGTGGAGGTAAGGATAGCACTTATCAAATTATTAGAGCAAAAGAATTAGGTTTAAATCCAGTATTTGTGACGGCTTCAACATGTGATTTGTCAGAGGTTGGAAGAGAAAATTTAGAAAATATTAAAAAATTAGGTTTTGATGTTGTAGAAATCTCAAATAATATAAAAGTAAGATCAAGAATGAATAAAATTGGATTAAATCTTTTAGGAGATATATCTTGGCCTGAACATGTATCAATATTTACTGCGCCAGTAAGATTTGCTTTATCTTACGAAATACCTCTTATTTTGTGGGGTGAAAATTCTCAATTAGAGTATGGAGGTCCTGAGGAAGAATATGAAAACAATATTTTAGATCAAAAATGGATGGAGGAATTTGGAGGATTAATAGGATTTAGAGTATCTGATTTAGTTGAAAATCATAATTTTACTCATGAAGAAATAGAAATATATAAATATCCAAAAAAGATTGATTTAGAAAAAAAATCAATAAAAGGAATTTTCTTAGGGTTTTATGAGAGATGGGATACAGTGAGAAATTATGAAATTGCAAAAAGAAATGGTTTTAAGTCCTTTGGAAAAGATTTAGAGGGATGCTATTTTGATTTTGAGAAAATAGATAATTTCCAACATGGTATTCATGATTATTTTAAATTTTTAAAGTTTGGATTTGGAAGAGCAACTGACCAATTATGTTATATGGTTAGAAGAAAAAAGATATCAAGATCAGATGCTATTGGGCTAGCAAGAAAAATTGAAGGTAAATATCCAAAAAGTTATATGGGAAAACCATTAGAAAAAATTTTAAGCAGAGTTAATATAACTATAGATGAATTTAATAAAATTTGTGACAAATTTACTAACAAAAAAATTTTTAAAGTAAATCAAGCAAACGAATTAATAAGAGATGAAAATAGTTGTTTAATAAAAAATAAATATGATAACTAAATGGATGTTGGAATAATTAATTATGGTCTTGGAAATATAAGATCTTTATCGAATTCAATAAATAAGATTAATAAAAAATTTGAAATCGTAAATAACCCAAATGATATAGGTAAATTTAATAAAATAATACTTCCTGGTGTGGGCTCTTTTAGAAAAGCTATGAGTTTAATTGAAAAAAAAAAATGGGATATAGAAATTAAAAAATATACAAATAATAACAAGAATCAGATTCTTGGCATTTGCTTAGGTATGCAAATACTTGGAACTATAGGTTATGAATTTGGAAATACTAATGGTCTTGGTTTGATTGGAGGTGAGGTAAAATTTTTGAGAGAGCTAGGATGTAAAAAAAATTTACCACACATAGGTTGGAATGATGTAAAAATAAAGCAAGATAATATTCTATTCAAAAATATTCCAGATTTTTCAAGTTTTTATTTTGTAAATAGCTATTCAATACATTTAGAAAATAAATTAGATGAAATAGGTTCATCAGAATATGGTGTAGATTTTACTTCAATTGTAAACAGTCAAAATATATTTGGAGTACAATTTCATCCTGAAAAAAGTTCAAAAGTAGGATTGCAATTATTAAAAAATTTTATAGATGCTCAAAGTTAGAATTATACCTATGTTATTATGGAATGGTTTTACTTTAGTAAAAGGTAAAAATTTTATAAACGAAAGAAAAACTGGATCACCATTTACCACAATTGAAATTTATAACTCTAGGGATGTTGATGAAATAATATTTTTAGATATTTCAAATAAAAATGAAGAAAAAGTAGATTGCGATTTTATTAGATCTATAACTGATTTGGTATCAGTGCCAATAACAATTGGAGGTGGTATAAGTAAGATTTCTCATATGGAAGATCTTTTTACAAACGGAGCAGATAAAATTTCTATAAATAGTGAAACTTATAACAATTTGGATTTAATAAAAAAATCATCCTTAATTTTTGGCTCACAAGCAATAACAATATCAATTGATGTTAGAAAATTTGAAAATAAATTTGTGTGTTTTTCTAACAATGGCAAGACGAACACAAACAAAAATGTAGAAGATTGGGCAAAACAATGTGAAGAAAAGGGGGCGGGTGAAATAATTATAAATTGTATTGATAATGACGGACTAATGAATGGATACGAGTTAGATTTAATTTTTAGACTGAGTAGAACTTTGGAAATACCTTTGATTGCGGCAGGAGGTGCTGGAAGTTATGATGATTTTTATCATGCCTACAAAAATGGTGCAGTAGGTTTCGCTGCTGCAAGCATTTATCATTTTACTGATAAAACTCCTGCAAAAGCTAAAAAATTTTTAAAAGAAAAAAATGTACCAATAAGAGAAAACTTTATTATAGATTAAAAGTATGGGTAAAATAAATATAAAAAAGACCTCGATATCTGATAGACAAATTTATTTTGACATAAGAAATAATATTAATAATAGAAAATATTTTTTAAATTCTCAATATATTACTATGGATGCACATAAAGAATGGTTTAATAAAAATTACAAAAAAAATCTCTATTACACTTGCTTTTATAATAAGCAAAAAATTGGATATATAAGAGGTGATAAAAGTGGAGATATAATCATAATTTCTATAGGAATTATAAATAAATTTAGAGGAAAAAATATTGCATCACATTGCTTTAAATTATTCGAAAAAAAATTAGATTTGAATACAATTTTTTTAGCAAAAGTAAAAATAAATAATAAAAACTCTAAATCATTTTTTGAAAATAATAAATTTAATTTATTAAAAAAAGAAAAAGAGTATTTTACATTTTTTAAAGTACATCATAAAAAATTTAAAAAATTTTCAGCTGCTATAGATGAAATAGAAAAAATAAGAAGAGGAAATAATATAAATTGGATGAATATTCTAAGGGTTGCCTTTATGAACTCACCTTCTGAAACATCAAAAATATTTAAAAATATTTTTAAAGACGACAATTCAATAAATAAGCTATCTAAAAAATTATTTTAGTTTTTTATAATGATTTTTTTTTAGTGGGAAACCAAACTTCAAGTTTTGTGTACTCTTTTTTCCTATAATTTCTTTATATAGAGAAGGGCTTAAACCAAAAGATGGTCTTACTATCTTGATATTCTGAGACGTAAATTTTTCATTTTTTTTAATATCTTTTGAAACAAAAATAGATCTTTTAAAGACTTTGTGTCTTTTTTCATCTAATGAAAGATCATATGAAATTTTACCTAAACTTTTCCATGCATTTTTTGTCTCTTTAATAAGTAGCCTGAATTCATCAGGGTTCATTGAAAAAATATCATCAAATCCACCAGCATTTTTATCCAATGTAAAATGTTTCTCTATAATTGTTGCGCCATAAGAAATAGATGCAATAGCTGCTCCGATACCTGGCGTGTGATCACTTAAACCAATCTCTATTTTATATCTTTTCCTCAAATCCAATATTGTTTTGATATTACTATCTTCAACCTTTGCTGGATAAGAACTTGTACATTGTAAGAAGGCAAATTTATAAAATTTTCTTTTCAATAAAAATTTATATAAAAAATCAATTTCTTTTTTATTTGTTGCTCCCAATGAAATAATTATTGGTTTTTTTTTACTAATTACTCTCTCTAATAATGGCAAATGATTATTCTCAAAAGAGGCAATTTTATAAGCGGGTACATTAAATTTTTGCAAAAAATCTACTGCATTTTCATCAAATGGAGTGCTAAAACAAATTATATTATTTTTTTTAGCTTCCTCGAAAATATCTTTGTACCAACTATAAGGTAATGATGCTTCCTTATATAAATCATAAAGTTTTTTTTTGTTCCATAAACTTTTCTTATCATCAATTAAAAAATATTTATTTTTTGAATTTAAAGTCATAGAATCTGCATTGTAAGTTTGCAGTTTTATTGCATCCGCTCCAACTTTTTTTGCTTCTCTTATTAATTTTAAAGTTCGTTTTATACTTTTATTATGATTTGCAGAAATTTCAGCAATTATAAATGGTTCTTTATTTTTGGAAATTTTTCTGTTTAAAATTTTCATTCTTATCTATATTTTTTTAATTAAAAATTTTCCAAAAATTAAATTTCGTTTATATGAGGCCTCATAAAACTCTATTTTTTTATTTCCTAATTTTAAAAAAACTCTTGGGTAGCCTTCGGCATCTAGCATTCTTATATAATCGTAGATAGCATTTTCTTTTTTATTAATAACATACTTAATATTACTTTGAGATGCATTCCTTCTTAAATAAAATGATGGTATTCCGCTTTGTTTTTTGAAAGTAATTTTTTTTTTTTTTGAAATTTTTTTTATCATCTCCAAAGCTTTTTTTTCAATGTTTATATAAATATCTTTTGCATTGCCAATTAAAGAAATATCAGATTTCATACATATATCACCACCATCTAAAATATTATTTATTTTAAAGGCTGAAAGTTTGGTTTTGTACATTTTATTTAAAATCTGATTCTGTATTGGAGATCCTCCTCTAAATTTAGGTAAATTAGATGAATGAAATTGTATACACAGATAGTTTGAAAATATTTCTTTCGTTATTTTTTTTGACCAAAATAAAAAAAAAATAATTTTAGGTTTTATTTTATTTATCTTGTTAATATCGATTTTATTCAAGAAAATAAATTCTTTTTTATTATTAAAAAAATTAAAATTTTCTTTTTTCCATTTTTTTTTTGAAATAATTAAAAATTTTTTCATTTCATTTTTATTAAGATTTTTTTCTAAAAATAAAGAAAGACTCACACATATTAAGTCCCACAGTACTTCCCCTGAATTGATAGAGTGATTTCAATGAATTTAAATCTCTACTTGTTTTTTGATTTTTAATTTCATTACCATAGGCTAACAATGCTTTTTTTTTAATTTTCCAAAATTTAGCTATGTCTACATAGTAATTAGGAACAAATTGTTTTGGAGAATAATCCGTGGAAGATGGAACCTCAAAAAATAAAATTTCTTTACAATTTTCGCCTTTTAGAGGCCTAAAGGCCGTAATTGTTGCCATTGATACTGCTTTATGGTCAACATTAAGATCATCATTAAAATGAGTATAAACAATATCTGGATTTATTCTTATTTTTATCTTTTCAATTATCTTTATTAAATCTAGTAAAGGATAACTATCTAATTTATTATCCTCAAAGAGTACGTTATTTTCAACCCATTTAAAATTAAGGATTTTTGATGCATTAATGGAGTTTTGGACTCTTTTTTGTAAAATTTTTTTATTTTTTCTGTCTCTTGCTGAAATTCCGTCCGTAAAAGATAAACAATAAACTTTGTCTCCCAATAAATTATGTTTGTAAATTGTTCCTCCACATCCAATAGTTTCATCATCACGATGAGCTACTATGATCAAAATTTTTTTATTTTTTTTCATAATGTTAATTAAACATTTTTTTTGCAATACTTATAAGTTTTTTATCAAAAATTTCATCTCTTTCAGGATGCCACATCCAGCCTAACCATTTATATTTTTTATGTTTAATTGCTTCGATTTCTCCATCTACTGACGTTGATAAGATTTCAAAGTTTTTACCTAACTTATAAATCGAAAAATTATGATAACTATTAACTTTTTTTGGATATTTTGCCTCCTTGTTTATTAATTGATGTTTTCTATTAACATGGTTTTTTATTTTCTTTACACTTCCTTCTTCAAATTTGTTCATTATTTGCATACCATGACAAATTCCTAAGATCGGTAATTTTGTTACTTTTGAATAATGTAATATTTTTATCTCCATATTATTTCTTGTAGATTCTATGTTTATGTTATTTCCACCTGATATAATAATACCTTTTAAATTTAATAATTTAATTATTTTAATTTGTTTTAGATTATTTGGTATTAGATAAGGTGTGTAACCTAAACAATATACCCAATCTATTAATTTAAAATCAACTGCGTTTCTAGTTTCTTTACCACCAAAAAATTTGTCAAATCTCATTGTAACGCCAATTAATTTCTTATTCATTCTCAATTAAATTTAAAATTTTTTTACTTATATCAATAGGCCGCAAGTTTTTTTTCCATTTTATATATAAACTTGGTTTTTGTGGTTTATCAAATTTAATGTCAAGTCCAACCATATTTTTAATTTTTTTTTGTCTAAATTTTTTATATAGATCCTTTGGATCTCTCTTAGTTAATTCGCTTAATGGAACATCTAAATAGACATCATTATAATTTTTAATTTTCTTATATTCATTTTGTACTTCTCTAAGTATTGCCATAACAGCTATAATTACATATTTTCTTTTTTTTTTTATAATTGTTTTACACAATTTTACATATCTTTTTCCAATTCTTACCCTGTATTTGTTGGTAAAAGTTATATTTTTATCTATTTTTAATTTTTTTCTAATATTATCACCATCTAATAAAACAACATTTGAGTATTTTTTTTTTAATTTTTTATGAACTAATTTTGAAATCGTGGTTTTTCCAGATCCTGATAAACCTGTGATCCATAATAATCCCGGTTTATGTTTTGTTTTATTCATTTTAGAATTATTATTTTTTTATTTAAACAATCTATTTCTATTTCTGAACTATCTTTAACCTCATCAAATTTTTTTTGCCCACAACCTATTACTGCTGGAATATTTAATTCAGCTGCTCTAATTGCCATATGAGAATTAGACCCACCATACTGAGTTACAAAGCCTTTAATTTTTTTTGTAAAAATCCAATCAAATCCAGGGTCTGCATTTTCAATTAAAATAATTCTATTATTTAAGGAATTTTTTACTTTATTATCTAAATTTAAAACTTTTCCAACAACTCTATTATGTGTAATAAAATTTGGAATATTAAACATGTATGGTATCACATCATATGCCCTAGTATCTTTGATTACTTCGGGCAAAAATATTTTAAGATTATTGTAATATTCTTTTTTTCTTTTTAGAAAAATTTTTTGTCCCACTTTATTCTCTAAAATTTCACTAATTGTAAAATGAGAAATAATTTCTTTGTCTTTATATTTTTTTGGAACAATTTTCATTATTAATTTAAATATTTGATCAATACTTTTAGAAAATATAAATTTTGAATACTCTCTTAACTCAATTGATTTTAGTATATATTTAATTAAGCCCTCTGAATTTAAATCAATATTTTCTTTTTTTAATAACAAATCTATTTTAACTCTTTCTTTATTTTTTAATTTAAATAGATGCTTTTTTGTAGCAAAAGATCTATAAAAAAATGTGTTGTGCATTTGACCGTAATTATTAGAAGTAATATCGTATGCGCCTGGTCTTAAATGGCCATACATCCTAAAAAATGAAGCTTTAGTTATTTTTTTTTTTATAACTAAATTAATATCATTAAGAAAGTTAGAAGTAATTGTATTTACAGCCTTTTGTAATTCAATCGATCTCTTTTCACTCAAAATTTTTCTGATTACCATTGAGTCGATTAATCCTTTTGATATGAAACCATGTCTTGCGGCTTGAGCAAAGGGAATTATACCATGAGATTTACATTGTTTTAAAATTAGTTTGATATTTTTTATATTTTTTTTTTTAGATTTAAAAATAAATTTTTTTTTTTGCAAAGATTTTAGGTATTCAATTTTTTTTGAAATTTTATCTAAGCTAGCATTACTATTTTTATTTATATTTTTTATAAATATATCTTTGTACAATAATTCTAAATTTTTCTTAGAATTACTATTAATTTTTTGAGGTAAATTATTATTTATTTTTTTTTTAATTTCAAAATTCCATGCAGTAACGGCTATATCAAACTCTACTTTGTCGTGCAAAAAAGGATTTTTCTTTAGTTTTTCAGTCCAAAAACTAGCAATTATATTTTTTTCTTTAGAATTAATTTTGTTTGGTAAAAAAGACAAAAAACTTTTTCTAACATCGATGTAAGGTTTACCAGAAAACAATATCATGAGTTTTTTTTTGTTAATTTTATTATAGCCCATTTTTTCTCTAGCAATTGCCCAACTATTACTTGTTACTAACTTTGAGTAAATTGATGATGATAATTTTTTTGGATTCTTCCCAATTATTTCAGCGGGGTTCCAGTCAGACATTTGAGATAAAATTTGATTTTTTGTGCTAAAATGCCTAATTAAAAATTTCTTATCAATCTTAATTTTTTTTTCTAGATGTTTGTTATTTATATTCCATTTTGAGACCGTAGAAATATTTCTTACTTGTAACAAATATATTTTAAGATCTGTATCTACTACAAATTCAATATCTAGATATCGATTTTTGATTTTTTTTTCTAAGTCAATTACACATTTTAGTAATTTTTTAAATCTCTGGGATTTTAATGACTTCAATCCTTTTCTATAAATAATTAATTTTTTATTTGAATCCTGTCCATAACCTGCGGTAACAGTATCAGTTTTTTTGGAATTATCGTCATAATTTATTATGTAATATGGAGATCCATTTATTAAATCATGAGTAAAAATTACACCACTCATCGAAACATTGGTTATTTGTCTTTGAATAATTACTTTATTATTCAAGTTTTTTTTTTTATAACTATTAATTACTTTATTTATCGAAGTTTCTAATTTTTTTTTTGTTTTAGGATTAACTCCTAAAATTGACAAGTATTTTCCTGCCTGCGATTGATTTTTTAAGTCTTCATCAAAAGATGATGATCTAATTACAATTTTAGAATTAAAATTTTTTTGAATTTTTTCAATTACTTTAAATTTTGAAGATTTCCATTCATCAGTTTTAAAAACATAAACCTTTGGTATTAGAAAATTTAATTCAAAATTTTTTAATTTTAAAATAGTGTCTGCTTTTGATTCTAATCTCATTAGGTATAATTTTGTTTTCCCATTCCACGGAAAAACTTTTGCTTCAATAGTCTTGGAAAATGACAAATCATTACGAAAATTGAGAATAAATATGCTATTAAAGAGATATGATTTGATTTTGATAACTTTAATTTTCTAAAACCAGAATAACCTAAAGCACAATATATAGACCAAGTTTTAATATTTTCTGATGCTGTTCTATGATTCTTTATGTCAAAAAAATATTTATCATCAAAATCTTTAAAATTCACTTCAAAGGAATTTTGTTCTTGAATTATTGGATCAATAACTTTAATTCTGCTTCTTATATATTCAATTTCATCTTTCCGTAATATCTTTTCAAAGTAAAGATTTGGATTAGAATTAATACCATTATTTTTACCTTGCTGAGAATTTCCAAGCCATTTTTTTCCACATAATGTTGGAAATAAAAGATTATCCTCATAATTTACATTTAATTTATTTGATAAAATTCTCATTGAGTTTGTTGGATTTTCAACTAACTTTTCGAATCTATAAGTTAATAACCTACTTTTTGCATTCGTATTTTCCTGAAGAAGTTTAATTCGACTTATAGAAATCTGCCATGTAGTTATAATCTTGTTTAAATCGTATAAGTCAAATTTTTTTATTAAGAAGTTAGGTGGTAAAGGCTTGGAGAATCTTCTCGATCCAAAAAAGCGTCTTGCGATTCTTGTTTTTTCAGCAGCAACATACCCAATGCAATCTCTTATGGGTACTAATATAAATGAATTTTTAAACTCGTTAAAATATTTGTTAAAATCTGACAAAAATAAACCATTACTATCATGGGTCACTATATACTTTGGATCATTAAAGTAAGCGCCATTATCCCAACTTTCAAAATATGCTTTGTGTTTTCCCTCAAATAACTCCTGATTTGATTGAACTCCAACACAATATTTTTTTAATTTTTCTGAATAAAGTCCTTGATTAAAGTCTGTTTTCACAGATTTCTCATAAAAAGCTTTTTCAAGATAGTTTTTTCTAACTCCAAATTTTCCACTTGTTTCTTTTCCCCATTGGTAAGAGATAATCTCTTTTTCTGCATCAAAATATTTTACTGGATTAATACTTTCATTGAAGTCGGGGATATAAGTAGGCGTACCTGTTATCTTATCTAGGAAATCGTAAGATGTATTATCAAACTTAAATCCAACCTCCATTGGGTATGATGCAAAATCCTTATGCCCATCGAATAATCTTGCTAACAAAGATCCTCCACTTCGGTTGATGCCTGCAATAAATATAAAATCCATTTATTAAAAGACCTTTTTTTGGTTTTCGTATTGATAAATCATTTTTTTAAAAATATTTCTAAATTTTGGTGACAGATTTTTTAGTAATTTTTTTTTTATTAATGATCTATTAAAATAATTTATTTTTCTAGGACAATCTTGTTCTTTTAGAGCTTTTTTGAGATTATTTGATAACTTTAAATTAAATTTTTTTGAAATTTTATTCAAAGCTTCATTTGTTTCTTGAAGAATATCATCTAGCTTAAGTAATAAAATATTATTTTTCCTTTTTGATCTTTCATAATTTTTTTCAAATAATTTTTTTAAATTTGACTGCATTAAAACAATTTTATCTTCATTGGATTTACAAAATTTTAACTTATTTTCAGAGCCTTTTAAAAAAAAAGGTAATATTTTTTTTTTATAATTAAAAGTAATTATATTACTTTTTGGAGTTTCAAAGTATTTATCAACATAGTCCTTTCTAATCCAAGAATTAACAATATCTACAGGATGGCGACTAATATTTATTATTTTAGTCTTATCAAAAATATCTTCTAAGAGTTTTAAATTAGCAAGACCTTCGTGCAATAGAATTGGAAAGTGATTTTTTTTCAAAATTTTATTGGCATATAGATCAGATTTTTTCATTAAAATTCTTTTTTTATAATTAATTTCACCCATATATTTTTTTAAATTCGTTAAATCATTTTTTTTGTTATTTAAATTCCGACCATAAATTTTATCATACACTTCTTCATTAAGGGCTCTGATAATCAAATTTTTACTTATTTTATTATCAATTAGTTTTAAGTGATTATAAATTAACAAATTCTCAACAATTGTATTAAAAAAAAATTGTTCACAATTTTTCATCGAAGAAATAATCGGGGTTAACGCTGTTTTACCGCTTCTTGTCAATCCTGTAATAAGAATAAATTTGTTTGTTGATAAACGTGCTTCTTTATTTTTCATTTTTGTTAGCAAGAATAACGACGTTATCTGAAAAATTTATTAAGAAGGGAATTATTTTATAGTCTAATATTTTTTGGAATATTAAATCTAAGATGAACCAAAAATAAAAAAAGATATTTTTCTTTGGGAAAAAAAATGTTGCACCAGTTTTTTTTTTAATATTAAAATTAAATTTAATAAGTAATTTTTTTAATCGATTATATGAATATAATCTTTTTCTTATTTTATAATCTAACTTTTCTGTTCCCTTTGTCATGAATTCATAATTCATAAATTTAGAATCTTCATATTTTTTGAAATATTTACCTAGTCGACTTTCACATAATATCGATTTAAAGCTAGGAGATATTAGAAACTCTTCATTTAAAAAAAAATAAACAAGTTTTAAAAACATATGTCTAGGTTTAATTAAGTCCAAAAGTGGATACATATTTGCTTGGCATAAGACTAAATTTCCATTATTTTTTAATACTCTATTAATTTCGTTGAAACAGAAATTTAAATCCCCCACATATTGGATTGATCCAACTATTATACAAACATCAAACTCATTATCTTTAATTGGGAATTTTTTTTCCATGCTTTGGTTTATAAATCTTGCTGAACCGTTATTTACATATTTTTTGCATTTTATTTCAGACTCGTCACATAAATGTTTTGAAATATCAATTCCCGTCACATCATAACCTAATTCACAAATTTTTTTTGCAGTTTGGCCAGCTCCGCCACCTAATTCTAAAATCTTTGATCCTTTAGCTAAATTCAATAACTTTAAATATTGTAATACTTTTTTTTGTCTTAAAATCAAATGATGACTTAATGGGTTATCTATATCATACGTGAAATTATGCCATTTTTTTGTTCTGCTATCATTCCACCACCCACTAACTTCTTTGTCTTGAATTTCTTTATTATCAATTTCATATTTCATTATCTAAAATCCTTTTCTTCTAATATTGATAATGTATTTGCTCTCGAATTTTTTCTAGCAAAAGCAGCATATAATAAACAAACATTTTTGTTATTTTTAAATATGGCTTTTTTGTTAATTTTAATGTTATGATAAATAAATTTATCTAAAATAATTGGGAATTTTACTGTTTTAAAAATAAGTGAATTCATTCTTAAATAAGATAAATCATAAACTTTTTGATTATCTGTAAAAACTATCATTTCTATTCCTGGATTTAGGCTTAAAATTTTTTCTATTACGTAGCCCTTTCTGGTAAAAATAATGATTTTGTTATCTTTTTCATTAATTTTACTTAAATTTTGAAAAAAAATATCTTTTGTTTGTATAAATTTTTTATCTTTCATAACATTATTTTTTTGATTTTCTTGCAATTTATTAAAATTTTTTAACCAATTAATTATTTTCAAAAACTTTCTTGAAGTGGCTGTTTCATCACTTAGCATGAGATAATCAACATTTAATGATTTAGAAAAACTTAATGATATAATTTCACTTTTTGTTGGAGCATTATTAAAAATCATAGTTTCCAAATTTTCTGTTGCCATGATTAATAGTTTTCCATATTGCTTAGCACATTTGGATATTTTAATTGTTTGATTATATAAATTTGTATCACCTATTTCTGCCGCTAAGTCACCTCTATCAATCATTATTATATCTGAACTTTTGCAAATAGAATTCATATTTTTGCACCCCTGATCATTTTCAATTTTAGAAACTATAATTTTGTTTGACTTAAAGCGCATTTTATCGACTACATTGTGATTTTGAACATAACTCAAACCGATAGCATCGAAATTAAAATTTTTAATTTTTTTTAAAAAGTCTAAATAAATTTTTTCTTGAAATTTATTATCATAAACTGAAAAAGGTATGTTTAAACCCTTTTTACTTAACAAAGTAAAATTTTCTTTAGACTTGCCTATTATAAAATTTTTGCCTTTGGAAATATATTTAAAAGTAAATTTACCATCTGATACAGAAAAACTAACTGGCCTCTTAAATTTTGGTAGCGGTTTCGATATTGGAATTTGCTTTACTCCATTAATTTTTTTTTTTTTTCCAAAATAAAAAAGAATTTTTTCATTTTTTTTTATTAATAAATTATTGGAATTTAAAGTTCTTGGTTTTATACCTGGTAAATCAATTAAAATTTTGCAGCCAGGATTGATTGTTTTTATCCTTCTACATATTTTTTTATGCCAATCTAAATTATTATGAGCACCATTTAATCTTACAAACTTTGAATGATTTACTATTTTCCTCAGATTTATTATATCTTCAGTAACTGGACCAATAGTAGATAACACATTTGTCATCCTAGATTTAATTTTTTTCTAATTTTAGTTGCAGAGATTTTTTCAATTTTCATAGGTAAATTAATTTTTTTTATCTTGTATCCAACTTTCCGTCCATATACTACTGAACTAACAACAGGTATTTTTATAATTATAAATTTATTCTTATATTTTTTTAGAGCCACTGTAATTTTTTTTTTTAACTATATTAAAACTATAAGGGTTTTTTTTATTTATTCCTTGACTATCCATTACTAATATACAAACTTGATCTGAATTTTTTAATACTTTTAGAAATAAATTTTTGTGTCCTATATGAAAAGGCTGGAAACGTCCTATATATATTGCGGTTTTTTTTTTCCAGTTAAATTTCATTAGATATAGGCTTTAGATTAAATTAATATAAAGTAAATATTTATAAAATCATTATTTTTTATTGTAAATACATAAAAACATATTATTAGCTGATTGTAATAATGAAAAAAATTCCAAAATTATTTAATGTAAATTGTTCTTTTGACGATAGGGGTGAGATAACTCATTGTAATGATTTTAATTTTCAAAAATTTAAAATTAAAAGATTTTATAAAGTAGAAAATAATCAAGCTAATTTTATTAGAGCTTGGCATGGTCATAAAAAAGAAAATAAATTTATTTTAATATTAAAAGGATCTGTAAAAATTTCTTTAGTAAAAGTAGATAATTGGAAAAAACCTAATAAAAACTTAAAAATTAGTTCTTATGTATTAAATGATAAGAGTCCACAAATATTATTTATTCCAGGAGGTTATGCTCATGGTACGCAAACATTAAAATTAAATTCATCTTTTATTGTATTTTCTAATTTTACAATAAAAGAAACAATTAGAGATGACTATAGATACAACTTTAACTATTGGTCTGATTGGAAAATTAAATATAGATAGTTTTAATGTTAAGTGATTTTTTAATACACAAAAATTCTAGCATAAAACATGCTCTTAAAAAAGTATCAACATTTTATGGGAAGATTATATGTGTGGTTGATAATAAAAATAAATTATTAGGTGTCATTACTTCGGGAGATATTAGAAGGGCTGTACTAAAAGGATTATCACTCAAAGACAAAATAAATAAAATCTATAAAAAAAAATTTACTTTTGTTTATCAAGATGAATTAAAAAAAAATAGTTTTGTTAGAAGTAATTTTAAAAATAAAGATTTAACAGACTCAATATATTATATACCAATATTAAACAACAAAGGTAAGGTTATAAATGTATTATCTACTGAAAGAATAATTGAAAAATTAGAAAATAAAACAAAAAAACAAATAAAGAAAAGACTTCCTAAGATTTTAATTGTTGGTGGAGCTGGATATATAGGAACTGTACTTGCTAGTAAACTTTTGAATAAAAATTATCATGTAACAATAGTTGACAAACTTCTCTATGACAGAAAGGTAATTAATGTTAACTTTAAAAAGAAATTTTCTAACTTTAGGTTCTTAAATGCTGATATATGTGATTTAAACGTACAAATAAATGTAGTTAGAGATATTGATATAGTAATTTTTTTAGCAGAAATTGTTGGTGACCCCGCATGCAATGCAAGACCTGAAGATGCTTTGAAGACAAATTATTTGTCATTATCAAGCATGGCGCAGCTTTGCTCACATATCAATCTTGATAAATTTATATATACCTCTTCATGTAGTGTTTATGGATTAGACAAAAATAATAAGATATTGAATGAAAAATCAAATTTAAATCCAATATCACATTATGCAAGGATGAAAATCATGTCAGAAAAAGTACTTTTAAATAATAAAAATGAGATATTTAGGCCTACGATTTTAAGATTAGGTACTGTGTTTGGCCCATCATTAAGAAATCGTTTCGACTTGGTTGTAAATACAATGGCCAAGAATGCATATTACAATAAAAAAATTAACATACATGGTGGAACTCAATGGAGACCAAATATACACGTTGAAGATGTGGCAGACGGGATTATTTCAATAATAAAATCGAAAAAAAATAGAGTTGGTGATCAAATATTTAATCTTTCTTCTGATATCTCAAATTTACAAATTAAGGAATTAGGGGTAATGGCAAAAAAAGTTTTTAGTGATGCAGAATTAAAAATAGAAAAAAATTTAATTGATAACAGAAATTATAAGGTATCATCAAAAAAACTTTTTAATGCAACAAATTTTAGGGCAAAAAAAAACATAATTAGTGCATACAAAGAGTTTAAAAAAATATTTAAGAAAAATAATAAGTTAAATCCAGATAAAAAGATTTACAGTAATATTAAAATAATTAATGAGAAAAGATAAGAATAAAAGATATTTACCGTATAGCAGACAGCATATTGGGCAAGATGAGATTAAAGCTGTTAGGAATGTTCTTAAAAGTAATTTCATAACTCAAGGACCAAGTATCGCAAAATTTGAGAATAATTTTAAAAATGAAACAAAATCTAAGTACGCAGTAGCTTGCTCAACAGGCACTGCCGCTTTACACCTATCGTGCCTTGCACTTGGAATAAAAAAAAATGATAATGTGATTACATCATCAATTACATTTGTTGCGTCATCAAATTGTGCTGAATATATTGGAGCAAATGTAGATTTCGCAGATATAGATCCAGAAACTTTCTGTATTTCTACGAAACATCTTGAAGAAAAATTGAAAAAAAAAAAATATAAAATTAGTAATAGTTGTTCATATGTGTGGACATAGTGCTGATATGAAAGAAATTTTCGAGTTAAAAAAAAAATATAATTTCTTCATAATAGAAGATTCATGTCATGCTTTAGGAGGAAAATATAAAGGGAGTAATATTGGCTCTTGTAAATATTCAGATATCAGTACTTTTAGTTTTCACCCTGTTAAACCTATTACAACGGCTGAGGGAGGAATGATAACAACAAATAGTAAAGTTATTTACGAAAAATTAAAAATCTTTAGAACACATGGTATTCACAAAAGTCCTAAACTCTTTCAAAATAAATCCTTGGCTTATGATAAAAATGGTAATTTAAATCGTTGGTATTATGAAATGTCACACTTGGGTTATAATTTTAGAATTACAGATATCCAGGCCTCACTTGGTATTGCTCAACTTAAAAATTTAAATAAATTTAACAAAAAAAGAAATCAATTAGCAAACAATTACATGAAAGAATTAAGTAAGAATAAATTCATAAAAGTTCCAATAATTAAAAAAGATGTAATTCATGCTTTTCATCTTTTTACAATCTTAATTGATTTTAAATCTTTAAAAAAAACTAGAAATGAAGTTATGGAGGAAATGCATAAATGCAACATAGGCTCACAAGTATTATATATTCCAGTATTTTTACAACCCTACTACCAAAAAAAATATAATTTTAAAAAAAAAAATTTTCCTAATGCTATTGAGTATTACAATAGTGCTTTAAGTATACCATTGTTTTATAATTTAAAAACAAGTGAGCAGAAATTTATTATTCAAAATATTAATAGGATAATTTCAAATTAAACTTTAATTTCATTTATTATTCTGATTGACTTACATTAATTAGATTTTTAAATTTTTTGTGATTTTCATATAATTCATCAAAACTGCCAGTGCTGATTATTTTAGATTTTTCTAAAAATAATATTTGATCGCATATTTTAAGTGATTGAAGATTATGTGATATAATTACTGTAGAAACTTCATCCTTATTTTTTTGAATTTTTGTTAAAATTTCTTTCTCTGAGATACTGTCTAAAGAGCTAGTAGCTTCATCTAAAATTAGTAATTTTGGATTTTTATATATAGCTCTTGCGATTGCCAATCTTTGTTTTTGTCCTCCAGAAAGTGATATTCCATTTTCTCCGATCAATTGATCTAAATTGTTCGAAAAATTATCCCTAATTTTGTTTAAGTTTCCAAAATCAATTGCTTTTTTTAGTAATATATTATCTACTTCAGAGTTATTATTTTTTAAAGTAATATTTTCTAAAAATGATCCATCAATTATTACTGGATCTTGAGGTACAAAAGTAAAGTTATAGTTTTGTAGATCTGATATTTTATTAAGAATCAAATTGTTAATTTCTATTTGACCACTTTCTGGTTTTAATAATCCTAGTAAAATATTTACAAGCGTAGTTTTACCAGATCCTGAAATTCCAGCTATACCTATTATTTCGGACTTCTTAATTTCAAAGTTAATATCCTCTAAAATTTTTTCGTTTTCGTTATATCTGAAATTTAAGTTTATAAATTTTAGACTTTCAAAATTATTATTTTGATTATTATTTTTACTTGTCAATTTTTTTTTAATTTTTAATGAATTCATAAAATCATCCCTGATAATAGAATAGGCAGGAACTCCAGATTTTAATTGTGAAAAATTTAAATAGATTGTTTGAAATGAAGGTAATAGTTTATACAAAATTAAAAAAAAAGCTCCTGCAAAAACTATTAACTCGTTAAAATTTCCATTAGAAAAATCAAAAAAGAAGTTAACTAAGATTATAAAAAATGAAATTGCTAATACTTCAAGAATAGATCTAGGAAAACTTCTAATTGTTGCTAGAAATGTATATGTTTTTGTTATCTTTGAACCAATTTCTGAAAATTTATTCGAGAATGAAGTAAAAATACTATAAATTTTAATTTCTCTTAGTAAGTTGAATGTCTGATCCATAAGTTGATATCTTCGTTTAGTTAGAAGACCTACCTCATAGGATTTATTGTAAATTATTTTTTTAAAAAAAATAAAAAATAAAAAATAGAAGATAAACAATGTTAAAAAAATTATCGCACTTATTTTAAAATTATAAGAAAAAGAAAGAATAAGTATTGGTATTATCAATATTGTTTTGGAAAGTATATTTAGCACTGGCATTATAAGCATAGTTACAACTCTAGTAACTTGATCATCTATTTTATTTATCATATCTGATAGGGAAGACTTAAGATGACTGATATATTCTCTCTCTAAATAATAATTGTAAAGCTTTCTAGAAATATTAAGGCCAATCTTAAATGAATATCTTGTTGTTAGGTGAGTATTCAAAATAATAAATAATTGAGCAGATAAAACAAAAAATATCACTAATACTGAAAAAGTTGAAAAGGATGAGTTGCCAATAAACTCTTCAATATCAAAAAAATTTAAAATACTATTTTCATCAAAAAAATTCCTACCCATACTCAAAAAGCTTATGAATTGAAATATAAGGTATATGTATGCCATTTCTAGAAAAGCTGTAACTATCATTACAATTAATAATTTAAAAATTCTTGTCTTGTCAGACTTGCTCATGTTCACAAGAACTTCTTTTATAGGTTGAAATATCATAATTTAAATTTTTTTTACTTTAATATATTTTATTAGATCTCGAAAAGATAAAACATTTTTTTTTCCAAAAAAGAAACTAATCGTTTTTTTATCTGCCATACTAAAAACTTTATTTTTATTGAGATAAGCTAATCTTAATGCATTAGAATTATATCCAATAACATTAAAATTTTTTTTTAAATCTGTGAATAGTGAATTATTACTTAATTTAAGATTTAAGTGATTGAATTTTTTGATTAAATAATTGTATTTGTTTTTATGTTCACTAGGGTGAGGTCTAATTGTAACATTAAAGTTATAATTATTTTTATTTAGCTCAATTAAGAATTTTACAAGAAAAGATTTTTCATTTTTTTTTGTTTTAATTCCAAAAAATTTGTTTGTTTTTTCGTTGGCCTGAGTTAAATATAAATAATTATTACTAAATAATTTAGGTTTTCTAACTTTTTTTATATTTTTTTTGAAATAATGAAAGTAATAATTTTTTATAGATTTTAAAATAATTTTTTTTGGGTAAATTTTTTTATTGAAAGGAAAATTTATACCTCTTGGTACCCATATCTCATCTGGATAAAAATATTTTTTTTCATAGTAAAATCTTTTCTTTAAATTACTTACCTCATCTAAAAAAGTAATTATTTTTTTTTTACTTTTATATTTTTTAATGAATTGAATTTCATTTTTATTTCTCCAACTTGTACCTGTAAAAATAACTTCAATAAATTTAATCTGGTTTTTATTGAAGCTTTTAATCCTAACTTGATTTTTACGGAAAATTTTTTCAGCAGTTTTAGATAATATGGTACAAAAATTTTTAATTTTGTTAAACTTTATATAGTTTGAGATTTGTTCAGCAGCACCTATATCATTACAAATGAATAGAAATTTTTCTTGCATTTATAGTTTAAGTTTTTTCCAAACTTTAATAAATGAATATGCTATTTTTTTCATGTGAATTTCTTTAAAATCATAAGCACAGAGCTGAATACCTATAAAAGATTTTTGATTCAATTTGTTTGTATTTTTAAATTTTTTCAAATTGTAATTTACTTTTGAATTAAAATATTTCCAAGGAAATCCCTTAGTGCCATAAGCAATTTTATTTTTAAAAATTGGTAGTGTGGCTAAATTTATGTATCCCTTCATTAAACCAGGAACTCCATGTTTAGTTAATAATTGAAATATTTTCTCTCTATGCTTTAAAATTTTATCGTCTAAAATAATAGGAAATACGTAAAATGAATGCGTTTCATATTTATTTAAATTAGGTAAAATTAACCCATTAATTTTATTAAGATTTTTTATAAGTATTTTTGCAAGCTTTTGTCTAAAAATCACAATTTTTTTTAGTTTTTTTAATTGTTCAATTCCAATGGCTGACTCAATTTCTCCAAGTCTAAAATTGTACCCAATCATATTACTAAGTTTTTTTTTTGATCTTAAATCATCTAAAGAATTTTCTGCATGATTTCTAATTAATCGCATTCTTTCCGCAAATTTTCTACTGTTTGTAACTAAAATACCTCCTTCTCCAGTATTAATATGTTTATGACAGTTTAAACTGAAACCTCCAATATCGGTTTGTGTTCCAGCAAGTTTATTTTTATAGAATGTATAAGGTGATTGAGCTGAGTCAGAAATTATTTTTAAATTATACTGTTTTGCAATTTTTTTTAACTCAAAAATATTTTCGGACCTTCCAAAAATATCGACAGCAATAATAGCTTTTGTTTTATTCGAAATATTTTTTTTTACTTGATTAAGATCTAATTGAAATGTTTTATAATTTATATCTACTAGAACTGGGATTGCATTCCAATGTAAAATAGATATTGCTGAAGCACTCATTGTCCAAGGCGAACAAATTATCTCATCTCCAGGCTCAATATCAAGAGCGCCAATGGCACAAATCAATCCAGATGTCCAAGAATTTGTTGTTATTGCAAATTTAGAGTTATAAAATTTACATATTTTTTTTTCAAAGTTTTTCACATACTTTCCACCTAAAAAAGATTTTCCCTTTGATGCGATAAAATCAGATAAAACTCCAGAATTAATTACTTTAGATGCAGCTTTCATCTCTTTATGTCCTACAGATTTAAATCTTTTTAGTTTCATTTAAATTTATATTTGACAAAATTTTAAAATATTTTTCGAATATCTTATTAAAATTTGTATTTTTTTTATTTTTATGAATTATTTCATATAAGTAATCATAAACAAATTTTTGATTATTATATGAATTTGTGAATAGAACCTTTTTTTTTTTTAAAATCTTAGTGTTAGAATAAATTCTATCTTTTACAACTTTATAAAATTGAAAATTTTCGTTTCGATTTACTAGTCTAATCATATAGTTGTCAGAATAAATTTCCATTTTATTTTCAGAATAAATAAAATTTAATTTAATAAAAATAATTTCTAGATTATTTGTTTTCAAATAAACATTATTATTTTTTTTAAAAATAACAAATTTATTTTGAATATAAGGAGTTATTAAAAATAAAAAATGTGAAGCATTACTTAAAAAGTCTCTTGTAAAATAAATTATTATTTTTTTTTTTCCTTTATATTTAAAGATTTTTTTCAAATTCTTCAAATATATGGGGTTATAGCTTCTTTGAAAATTTATTAGAAAATTAATTTTATTTTTATTTAAAAGCCTTTTTATTTTAACAAATTTTTTTATATTTGAAGTAAGTGGTTTTTCAAACAAAATATATTTTATATTTTTGTGCTCAATTATTTTTTTTAACAAAATTAGAATGTTTGGAGTATTTATGGCAAGAATTATAAGTAAAGGTTTGGTTTTAGTCATTGCAATACTTAAATTTTTATATGTTGCTATTTTAAATTTTTGTAAAAATTTTTTTCTTTTTCTTTCAATTAAATCAACTGCAGCAACTAACCTAAAACTCTTATGATTATGTAATGTTGACGAATGAGTAAGAAAAGAACTTTTATTAATTTTTATTCTATAATCACTTTCCATGCCTATATTTCCTAAGCCTATTAACAATGTATCATTTTTTTTTTTCATTTTTTTAATTTAAAAAATTTCCATTTTTTTAAAGCTATTGACCAATCTTTTGGGAAATCAAAATCATGAGTCTCAAGCTCAGACAATTCTATGAAATGGTTTGGACCACTGAAAATCGGTTTTTTCTTAAGCCAAGATGATTTCCATCCAAGATAGAATTGACCAGCATCATGGTAATAAGTCTTTAGATCTTGAGTCCTAGTTTTTGAGTGTCTATTATCAAACATGCGGATTGTATTTATTTTACTTTTATAAAAAGATCTTTGTATTGGATGGCTATAACTTGTTGCAGAAAATATAAAATTATTAGTTTTTTTTATTTTTTTTAATGCATAGCTTATATGATTTTTTTTAAGAAAAACCGAGGTTGGATATACGCAAAAAACTTTGTCAAAATTAATTTCGTTTTGATAATCTTTGATAACATTATTAATAACATCAGTAGTTGTTGTATAATCATCAGAAAGATTTTTTTTTCTTAAATGCGCAGAGCATTTATTCTTTTTTGCTATTTTTAAAATTTTTTCACTATCTGATGATATAATGATAATTTTAAATAACTTACTTTTTTTTAAAATATCAATTACATGTTGAATTATTGGTTTTCCTGAAAAAAATTTTATATTTTTGTTTGGTATTCTTTTGCTACCACCTCTAGCAGGTATAATGCATATACTATTTATTATATTTTTCAATTTTTTGATAGTTTAATTAACTTTATAATCTAATAATCTGTATTGTTATATTTTTCATTTAATTTATCAATATCTAAAGGAATATATTTTTTTTTTATATAGTATTTTTTATAAGGAATAATTTTATCAAATTTTAGCTGAAAAAACTCCCTAATCAAGAATAACCAAAAAATTTTATTTCTTACCCTTCCTAAAATACTATCTGTATTTTTAATTTTACTTCTACAATAACTGTCTATTAATTTTAGGTTAAAAAATAATGATAAAAAAAGTATTGTAATTATTCCAAATTTTGAAATTGATCTGTTAAAATAATTTTCGTTATATTTTTTTCTTAATCTTTCTATGAATTCATCTTCAAGAGGGAAAATTTTTCTAAGGAAATTTAAATTTCCCAAATCTTCATATTTTACTATATGAACATTTTTAAAATAACCTTTATATAAATTTACTAATTTTTGATAATCGAAATTTGACAGATTATATGAATTTTTTTTTCTATGTTTAATATTATCACTTTTATAAAAATAATTATTAGGTCTACTAAAATTTAAACTATGTACTGCAGTTAAATATATTGAATTAAGAAATTCATAAGGATTTCTTAATACAATCAATATATTGGCGTCATTTGTAAAATTTTTTTTTAAATTTTTAAAACTTTCTTCAATTTTATTAAATTCATGAGAATTTGAAAACAAACTTTCCTGTGAAATTATAAAATTAGGAGGTAATTTGTCTTGATAATTTATTTCTGACTCAATTATATTTGGAAGATCCCCTATATACAATTCCTCTAGATTAAATTTTTTAGCTATTTCAGGAAATATTAACCTTCGTAAACTTGTTGATCCAGTTTTTGTGAGACCTATATGTATCAATTTCATTTTTTATAAAGCTATCAATAAAAAATTATTATATTATTCTTTAATATAAATTCAAAATAATTATAAATCTTATTATTTTTTTAATGAAAAAAAATATTTTAATAATTGGTGGGGCTGGTTTTATTGGCTTTAATCTTTACAATAAACTTAGAATAAATTCTAATTTAACAATTCTTGATTTTAAAAAAAAAATACAAAAAAAAAATTTTTCAAGAAAAACAAAATTTATTTATGGTGATATTTCAAAAAAAAATTGCTTTAAAAATTTAGAAAAAAAAAAAATTAAATTTGATTTAATTTATCATCTAGCTGCAGAGACATCTACTTACTTGTGTGAAATAAATCCCGAAAAATGTTTTAAAACAAATATATTAGGATCTGTAAATGTATTTAATTACTGTTTAAAGTTTCCCCCGAAAAAATTAATATTTACATCTTCAATGGCTATTTATGGAAAAGAAGCAATAAACGTAAAAGAAAATGATGATTGTAAACCAATTTCAAATTATGGTTTTTCAAAACTTTTCACGGAACAGCTTTTTAAAAAATTAGATGATAAAAAAACAAATATTAAAATTTTTAGAATATTTAATGCTTATGGTCCTTTTCAAGATTTTGATAATAAATTTCAAGGAATGCTATCGATTTATTTATCTCAAATTTTTAGAAATTCACAAGTAGAAGTAACAGGAAGTTTAGAGAGATCAAGAGATTTTATTTTTATAGATGATATAATTAGAGTAATTACCAATAAAAAAATTCTAAGTGCAAATGATGATAAAATATTTAATTTAGCATCTGGAAAAAAATTAACTGTAAAAGATTTATTAGATAAAATATTCAAATTAACTAATAAAAAAAAAAAAATATTTTTGAAAAATCCTCATAAAGGAGATACTTTTATTAGTTATGCAAATATAAAATTATTGAAAAAATATGGAGTAAAAATTAATTTTCCTATTACAAGAGGTATTAAAATAATGATAAAAGATATAAAACGATTTGATGAAAATAGCAGCAATTCTCACGGGTAAAGCTAATTCAAGCTTTAAAAACAAAAATATTAAAAAAATTAATAAAAAATTTATTTTTTTGTATCCTGCAGTAGAAGCAAAAAAATCAAAGATAATCAATAAGTTTTTTACTTCTAGTGACAGTTCGATGATATTGAAACAGACAAAAAAATTTGGATTCGAAAGCATTCAAAGACCAAAATCATTAGCAAGATCTAGCAGTAAGCACGTTGATGTTTTAATTCATGCAATAAAACATATGAATAAGAAAAAATTTTATCCAGATATATTAGTAGTTTTATTGGCCAATGCTCCAATTATAAAAATAAAGTGGATAAATGAATGTATTAAAAAATTAATTAAGAACCCTTCTGCTACAAGTATAGTTCCTGTTGAAAAAAATAATGATAGACACCCCCTAAGAGCCAAAAAAATAAAAAAAAAATTTTTAAATAGTTTCTACAAATCAAATAGTTCAGTTTCAACTAATAGACAAGATCTCGAAGCATGTTATTTTCTTTGTCATAATTTTTGGGTAATTAGGACTAAAGAAATTCTTAAAAATAATGGTTTGCCTCCATGGAAATTTATGGGTAAAAAAGTACTACCTTACGAAGTAGAAAATTCTATAGATATTCATAATAATATTGATTTAGAAATTGCAAGACTAATTATTAATATTAACAATGAATGATTTAATAAAAAAACTGACTAATATTAGTTTAGATTTCTCAATACCTAAAAAAAAAAAAATATTATTTTATGATCAAAATGGTCAAAGTTTACTTAAAGAAATAATTGATGAAGAATATGATATTATTTATTCAAGATATGAAAAAATAAATTTTTTTTTTATTTATATATTCTATATTCAAAAATTTATTTAAAATAATAGAAAAAAAGAAATTATTTTTTCATTATTATTTAACCCTAATATCTTATCATAAACCAAAAATAATAGTTACTTATACAGATAATGATATTTTATTTTATGAATTAAAAAATAATTGTGAAGATGTAGTTTTTTTAGCAATACAGAATGGATATAGATTTTACGAGGGAGATTTATTTGAAATATTAGATAAGAAAAATCTTTCTTTAAAATGTGATTTTTATTTTGCATTTGGTAAATCAATAAAATTGAAACTTGAAAAATATCTTGAAGGAAAAATAGTCGAAGCTGGATCTTTAAAGAATAATTATTGTAAAAAAAATAATAAAATAAAAAAAAAACAAATTTGCTTCATATCATCTTACGGAATATCAAATTTAAATTCTGAAAAAAAAATAATTGAGATATTAATTCAATTTGCAAAAAAATATGAATATTCATTATCATTGTTAAGTAGAACATCAAATAAAGAGGAGGAGATTTTTTTTAATAAACTGTTTGGCAATTTTCGATTTTATTATATTAATAAAACAGAAAACTTCTGTGAATCATACTATCATTTAGATGAGGCTACTCTTTCCATTTCATTAAATGCGACCTTGGGATATGAAAATATTATACGTGGTAATAAAACTTTTTTTATTAATACGAATGATAGGTCATTCAAAAACTCAAGCTTCACAAAATTTGGGTGGCCACACAATTTTAAGGATGAAGGTTTTTTTTGGACTAAAATTATTGATAAAGAAATAATTCATGCAAAATTGAGTGAAATTATTCAATTAGATGAAAAAAATTGGGAAATTAGAATTCGAGACACTATTTCAAAAATAATTTCTTATAACGAAAATAATTATATAATTAAATCAATTATAAAAGATTTACTCAATTAATTTCAATTTTATTCTTTTTAAAATTATATCTGTATATTTTTACCTTAAAATTTATATTTTTATACTTATTTTATATTATTTATTCATTTTAGATTTATTAAAAGTCTAAAGTTCTAATAACTAAATTATCTTGCAATATTTATTTATTTTGTTTAGTGCACTAGTCGTATAAACATAATTTTAATTAAATTAGGTAATATATGGATTTAAGTTTAATTTTTTTTTTTTTATTTGTATTAGTTGTTATCCAATCTATTGCGGGAATTGGTATTTTGGTAATTGGAACACCATTGCTTTTAATTTTTAATCAAGATTTTGTTGTCATATTGTCAATTCTACTTCCATTATCTGTGACCACTAGTTTTTCTAATTTAGTTTATTTTAATTATAAATATAAAAATAAAATAAAAATAGATAAGGAAATAAAAAATTATTTTTTCTTTATTTGTATCCCTGCAATTTTTTTAGGATTATTACTTTTAAAAGAGTTTAAAAATATAATAAACTTTAAATACTTAGTGTCATTTATAATTTTTACATCAATACTTTTTTCAAATTTTAAGAATAAGAACAAATTTATAAATCTCAATTCTGAAAAAATTATTTTATTTGTGGTTGGAATTATTCATGGCGTATCTAATTGTGGAGGATCATTATTATCTTTGTTTTTATCAAACAAAAGTAAAATGAAATTTTCTAGATATAGTATTACTTTTTTTTATTTATTTCTTGCAATGTTCCAACTCATTATGTTTATTATTTTGTTTGATTACAACTTTTCAATAAAGCCAGATTTAATTATATATGCTCTATCAATTACGTTGTTAGGAATATTTTTTGGTAACTATATTACTAAGTTTATAAATGAAAAGATATTCAAGCAAACTATAAATGTAATTTGTATTTATACTTGTATTTTCTTAATTATATCTTAAAAAATTTTTTTCAGTGCATAAATCAAGCCAATTGAGCTATTAGTACTGGTCAGCTACATGCGTTGCCGCACTTCCACACCCAGCCTATCAACGTGGT